>WNGA01000479.1_pt1 | contig 59335 bp, 52 predicted proteins | sample 5400061 | NCBI WGS metagenome assembly WNGA01 (sample SAMN13153366, study PRJNA577476) | soil metagenome | isolation source: 100 cm soil or saprolite under grassland replicate 2 | place: USA:California | collected 2016-06-15
CGCGGCGGCTCGCCCGCCTGATCGACGACCTGCTCAGCGTCTCCCGCATGGAGTCCGGCCGGCTGATCCTCGACCCGCGTCCGCTCGACGTGGCCGGCCTGGTGGAACGGACGCTGTCGCCGTTCCGGGCGATGGCCGCACGGCACAGCATCCGCAGCGAGATCCCTGGTGGCCTGCCGGTGATCTGGGGCGACCCCGACAAGGTGGAGCAGATATTGACCAACCTGGTGGGCAATGCGATCAAATACTCCCCCGCCGGCGGCGAGGTCGTCGTCGCGGTGTGCTGCGACGACGACGAGATCCGGGTGAGCGTGCGCGACCAGGGGATCGGCATGAGCCCACGCGACATGGGGCAGTTGTTCGAGAAGTTCTACCGCGTCGACCGCGACGAGGTGCGCCGCGCCGGCGGCACCGGCCTCGGCCTGTACATCACCAAGCGCCTGGTGGAGATGCACGGCGGCCGCATCTGGGCGGAGTCGTGGCCCGGCGCCGGATCGGAGTTCAGCTTCACCCTGCCGGGCAGCGGCGAGCTGGCCGGGGAGGGACGCCGGTGAAGCTCCTGATCGCCGACGACGAGCCGGCGGTCCGGGCGCTGGTGCACGCCACCCTCGAAGACGACGACTACGAGATCATCGAGGCGGGCGACGGCGTCGAGGCCCTCGAGATGGCGCGTGCCGAGAACCCCGGCCTGGTGCTGCTCGACATCATGATGCCGAGGCTGAACGGCCTGGAGGTGTGCCGCTCGATCAAGTCCGACCCGCACACCAGCGACATCGTGGTGGTGATGCTGACCGCCCAGGCGCGCGAGCGCGACCGCGAGCACGGCTTGGCGGCCGGGGCCGACCACTACTTCACCAAGCCCTTCTCCCCGCTGGCCCTGCTCGACCTGGTCGAGCGGGTGCGGGAAGAGCAGCCGGACCAGACCCCGCGGTAGCCCGCCGGCTCACCGGGAGGCGGTGGCGGGCTCGCCGAGGCCGGGCGGGAGCGGCACCTCGTCCCAGTCGACCAGCAGCCACGATTCGTCGTCGAGCTGCACGGTGGCGGTGACGTAGCCGCCGGCGAAGCGGCTGTTGGTCAGGCTCGCCGATTCCGGGTCGAACTCGACCACCCGCTCGACGTCGTCGACCAGGAAGCCGACCGGGCCGCGGCGGGTGCTGACCACCATGATCCGCCCCTCGGGCCCCAGGTCGGGCAGGCCGAGCACGACCCGGAGGCTGGCGACGGCCACCGGCCGCCCGCTCGCGCCGAGCGCGCCCAGGCTGGAGTCGGTCATGCCCGGGACGGGCCGCCGGCCGGTGCCGACGTCGACCACCACCCGGACGTCCTCCCGCAGGCAGGCGTAGCCGCGCCCCATCAGCCGGAAGAGCAGCAGCTCGGTGCCCGGAGCGAGCACGCCGGCAGCGGCCTGCCTGCGCTCGGGACCGGCGGAGCCGCCCGCGGCCGGGGTGCTGCCGGTCATGCCACCTCCTGGACGGAGCCGCCGGGTCAGGTACCTCGGCTACCTCAATCGGCAGGGCGGCTCGACCCCTACAGTCGGGGGGCATGCTCGGTAGCGCTGGCCAGCAATGCTGCGGGTAGCGCCGTGCGGTGCGGCCAAGGTACCCTCCGGCGCCCAGAGGGAACTCCTCGAGGGGAAGGAGGACCGTGTGGCCGAGGTGCTGGAGCACAGCGACATTCCCGGCATCTGGCTGGCCCGTTTGCAGCACCACGAGGACGAGCGGGGCCGCTTCATGGAGACCTTCCGCGCCTCGTGGCTGCCGTTCGCCGCCACCATGGTGCAGGCCAACCGCTCCGAGTCGGCCGCGAAGGTGCTGCGGGGCCTGCACTACCACCGCCGTCAGGCCGACTACTGGTTCGTGCAGTCCGGCCGGGCGACCGCCGTGCTGCTCGACACCCGCATCGGCTCGCCCACCGAGGGCAAGCACGTGAGCGTGGAGCAGGGCGGGGGCGAGGACGTGGCCATCTACATCCCCGAGGGGGTGGCGCACGGCTTCTACGCCCACGAGCCGACGGTCATGACCTATCTGGTGACCAACGAGTACGACGGCTCCGACGAGCTCGGCATCGCCTGGGACGACCCCGACCTCGGCCTCGAGTGGCCGGACTCGGAGCCGATCCTGTCCGAGCGCGACAAGCAGAACCCGCGCCTGGCCGACGTGCCCGCCGACCGCCGCGTGCCGTACTCGGGCTGATCCGCCCGCCCCACTTGGCGTCTTCCGCGCTACCGTAAGACGAGGACGTAGCTGGTCTCGAGGGAGCGCGTCATGCTGGAGCGTCCATGCCACAGTCATCGCAGTAGCCCGGCCAAGTCGGGGCCACCCCCCGACCGGCCGAAGCCGCCGGCACCGCCACCGCCGCCGCGCTGGCGCGCCTGGCTGCCCGCGATCGGGCTGTTGATCAGCATCTTCATCTTCTCCCTCCTGTCCGGGGGCATGCGCCAGAACCGCCCGCAGGAGCTGAGCTACACCGACCTGAAGGCGAAGGTCGCCGCCGGCCAGGTCCAGTCGATCTCCATCGACGAGAACGGGCACGTGGAGGGCAAGCTCAGCGACGGCAGCCGCTTCACCTCCGGGGTGCCCACCGCGCTCGGCGACACCGAGCTGGCCAAGCTCGTCGACGAGAAGAACGTCCAGGTGACGCGCGTGGAGACGCAGACCTCGATCGGCTCGGTGCTGCTCAGCCTGCTGCCGCTGCTGCTGTTCGTCGCGTTCTTCATCTACCTGGGCCGCTCCACCAGGCGCCAGCTCGCCAGCGGGATCGGCGGGATCGGGCGCTCCCGGGCGAAGGTGTTCGACGCCGAGCGGCCGGATACCACCTTCGCGGACGTGGCCGGCTACGAAGGTCCCAAGCGGGAGGTCACCGAGGTGGTCGGGTTCCTGAAGGACCCCGACCGTTTCAAGCGCGCCGGCGCGGTCGGCCCCAAGGGCGTGCTGATGGTCGGTCCGCCAGGCACCGGCAAGACCCTGCTGGCCCGCGCGGTCGCCGGCGAGGCCCAGGTGCCGTTCCTGTCGGTCACCGGGTCCTCGTTCGTGGAGCTGTTCGTCGGCGTCGGCGCCTCCCGCGTCCGCGACCTGTTCGCCGAGGCGAGGAAGCGCGCGCCCTCGATCATCTTCATCGACGAGGTCGACGCCATCGGCCAGCGCCGCGGCGGCACGGTCGTCTCCAACGACGAGCGCGACCAGACCCTCAACCAGATGCTCGCCGAGATGGACGGCTTCGACCCGGCCACCGGGGTGGTGGTGATCGCCGCCACCAACCGGCCCGAGGTGCTGGACCCGGCGCTGCTGCGCCCCGGCCGCTTCGACCGCCAGGTGATCATCCCCCTGCCCAACCAGCGCGAACGCCGCGCGATCCTGACCGTGCACATGCGCGGCAAGAAGCTCGGCGACGACGTCGACCTCGACGTGATCGCCCGCAGCACGCCGGGCTTCTCCGGCGCGGACCTGGCCAACCTGGTCAACGAGGCGGCCATCTTCGCGGTCAGGGCGGGCCGCGAGGTGCTCACCGCGGTCGACTTCTCCGACGCGCGCGACCGCATCCTGCTCGGCCTGCGCGAGGCCTCCAACGCCCTGCTGCCCGACGAGCAGCGCGCCGTGGCCGTCCACGAGGGCGGCCACGCCCTGGTCGCGGCCCTCTCCGAACACGCCGACCCGGTCGCCAAGGTGACCATCCTGCCGGCGGGCCAGGCGCTGGGGGTGACCGAGCAGCTGCCGGTCGACGAGCGCCACCTCTACCCCGAGAGCTACCTCAAGGACTCGCTGGCGGTGCGCATGGGCGGCCGCGCGGCCGAGCACCTCGTCTTCGGCGAGGGCTCCACCGGCGCGAGCAACGACCTGGCCGGGGCCACCGACCTCGCCACCCGGATGGTGCGCGAGTTCGGCATGAGCCCGGCGCTGGGGCCGGTCGGGTTCTCCTCCGGCAGCCCGATGTACCTCGGCACCGAGGAGGTCCGCAGCCGCCCCTACGCCGAGGCGACCCAGCGGGTGATCGACGAGGAGGTCGCCAAGCTCCTGCGCGCCGCCGACGCGCGCGCCGCCGAGCTGCTCTCCAGCCACCGCGACGCGCTCGACCGCCTCACCGAGCTGCTGATCGAGCGGGAGACGGTCGACGGCACCGACGTGGACGAGATCCTCGGCCGGGTCCCCGGCCGCGGCACGCCCGTCGGCGCGACCGGGCACGCCGCCGGCGGCGCCGAACCGGGCACGCCGGCCGGGCCGGCGACGCGCTGAGGCGCCCGGCCGCGGGAACCGTTTGTCCTCCCGGCGCATCTATGCATCATTGGAGGGGTCGGCCCGTCCGGTCGCCACCGCTTCGTTGCCGCCTGGAGGGTCTGGCTGTGACCCTGGGCGAGAAGCCTCGTAGGACCGTCCTCGAGGAGGTCGCGCGATCCCGCGATGAGCATCACCACCCCCCTGCTCGCCACCGATCCGCGACGGCTCGGCTCGTACGTGCTGCTCTGGCGGCTCGGCGGTGGCGGCATGGGCGTCGTCTACCTGGGCGAGGCCCAGGACGAGCGGCTCGTCGCCATCAAGGTGATCCGGCCGGAGCTCGCCGACGACTCGGTGTTCCTGGCCCGCTTCCGCCAGGAGGTCGAGGCCGCCTCGCGGGTGGCCGGCTTCTGCACGGCGCGGGTGATCGGCGCCGACCTGGAGGCCGAGCGGCCCTGGTTCGCCACCGAGTACGTCGACGGCCCCACCCTGCAGCAGGCGGTCAAGCGCTCCGGTGCGCTGCGCGGCCAGGCGCTGTCCACCTTCGCGCTGGGCGTGGCCGAGGCGCTGGACGCGATCCACGAGGCCGGGGTGGTGCACCGCGACCTCAAGCCGAGCAACGTGCTGCTGGCGCGCAACGCGCCCAAGGTGATCGACTTCGGCATCGCCCGCGCCCTTGACGCGGTCTCGCTGACCCAGACCGGCAAGGTCATCGGCACGGTCACCTGGCTCGCGCCGGAGCAGCTCCGCTCCGACCGGGCCTCGCCCCTCTCCGACGTGTTCGCCTGGGGCGGGCTGGTCGCCTACGCCGCGACCGGGCGGCCGCCGTTCGGCGCCGGCCCCGCCGAGGTCGTCGTCCACCGCATCCTGAACGAGGACGCCGACCTGGACGGCACGGACGGCGAGCTGCGCACCATGGTCGAGCTGGCCCTGGCCAAGCACCCGGAGGAGCGGCCCAGCGCCCGCGCCCTGCTCGCCCGCCTGCTCGGCGCCGGCACCCGCAAGGACGACGCCGCCGCCATGGCCTCTCGCGTGGTCAAGGACACCTGGACCGGCACCAACGCCTGGCAGCAGCAGGCGGCAATGGCCCGGGGCGATCCCCCGGCCGCGCTGCGGCCCATGACCTCCACCCCGCCGGCACCGATGACCGGGCCGGCGCTCGCGGGAGCGGTCACGCCGCCGCCGGCGCCCGTGCAGCGGCTCCCCACGGCCAGGCCGGCGGCGGGCCAGCAGCCCGTGCAGGCGCGCCCGGTCGGTGCGAAGCCGGCGGGCATGGCGCCGCCGGTCCAGCCGGCGCCGGTGGCCGAGCGGCCGGCCGAGGGGGGACCGGCTGCCGGCGGGCGCGACGGCGGCAAGGGCGGCGTGGTGGCCGACTGGCTGCCCGGGGGGCTCGCCCGCGACCTGCTGCTGGTGTTCGGCTTCGCCATGGTGCTCGCGGCCACGCTGCCCGGCGCGCGCCTGGCGGCGGGGCCTCCGGTGCCGGCGGCGCTGCTGATCATGGTCGTCGCCGCGGCGCTGCTCGGCCCGCTCCGCGGCCTGATCGGGTTCGCGCTCGGCGTGCTGGCCACCGAGAGCAGCGCCCACGGCGACGCGCTGGCGTTCCTGGACCGGCCCCGCGCGATCGCGGGATATGCCTTCCTCGCCCTCACCGTGCTCCTGGTCGGGCGCCTGGCCGGCAAGGGCAGGCACCTGCGGCCCCTGCGGGTGGCGATCGCCCTGGCCGTCGGCTACGGGCTGGTCTACGTGGGGCTGGTGATGGCCGCCTGGGTGGAGCGGGCAGGCTCCCTGGCCGGCCGGGTGCGCATCGGCCTGTAGGCGTGGAACCGTTGGCGCTCGGCGTAACGGTCGCCGACCATGGACGTCGATCGATTCCGGAGGGAGGCCGCCATGCGCATCGAGGCGTCGCAGGGCGACATCACCAGGGAGCGCGTCGACGCGATCGTCAACGCGGCCAATTCGTCGCTGCTCGGAGGCGGCGGGGTGGACGGGGCGATCCACCGGGCGGCCGGTCCCGAGCTGCTGGCCGAGTGCCGCACGCTGGGCGGCTGCGAGACGGGCGACGCCAAGGCGACCAACGGCCACCGCCTGGCCGCGACCTGGGTGATCCACACGGTCGGCCCCGTCTGGCGCGGCGGCGGCATGGGCGAGCCCGAGCAGCTCGCCTCGTGCTACCGGCGCAGTCTCGAGGTCGCCGCCGAGCTGGGCGCCCGCTCGGTCGCCTTCCCCGCGATCTCCACCGGCATCTACGGCTATCCCGCCGACCAGGCGGCGCGCATCGCGGTCGAGACCGTCCGCGCCACCGTCACCGGCGTCGAGCTGGTCCGCCTGGTCGCCTTCGACAGCGCCACCCTGCGCCGCTACCAGGAGCTGCTCGGTCCCTGAGGAGGGCGCCTCAGCTCGGCGGGGCCGCGTGGATCCCGTCGAGGCCGAGGCGGTGGGCGGTGGCGGCCGCCTCGACCCGGGTGTGGACGCCGAGCTTGGCGAGGATGTTGCTGACGTGGACGCTGGCCGTCTTGGGGCTGATGAACAGCTCGCCGGCGATCTGCGAGTTGGACCTGCCGGCGGCGACCAGGCGCAGCACCTCGAGCTCGCGCGGGGTCAGGCCGGCGGTGCCCTCGCCGGCCACCACGCCCTGGCCGAGGTCGAGCCGGGCGCGGCGGGCGAGCGTCTCGACCGCGGCGCGCAGCGGCTCGGCCCCGAGCCGCTCGGCGCTCTCGTAGGCCGCGCGGGCCTCGGCCGCGGCCCGGTCGCGCTGCCCCTCCGCCAGCAGCGCCTCGGCGAGCCGCCAGCGCGACCTGGCCTCCTCGTACACGTAGCCGTAGGTGAAGGCCTCGACGGCGTCGGCCCAGCGCTCCGACGCCGAGTTCCCCTGCAGCCGTTCCCACTCCGCCTCGGCGCGGGCCACCCAGGCGAGCGCCTCGGGGCCGACCTGGAGGCCGAGGCCGCGCGCCCGGTCGAGCTCGGCGAGGGCACGGTCGAGCAGCGGCCGACCGGCCGCCACCGCCTCGGCCTCGGCGGTCGCGTCGCCGCCGGCCCGGGCCTGCTCGGCCCGGTCGGCCTCGGCGGCCAGGCCGAGGGCGGCCGGCCAGATGGCGCTCAGCACCCAGGCCTCACCCGCCGGGTCCAGCCTCGTCAGGGTGGCGCGCGCCACCCTGACGGCCCGCTCCAGGTCGCCCTGCCAGCGGGCCAGGTCGGCCTCGCAGCCGCCGGTCAGGAAGGCGACGTAGGTGTCCTGCTCGCGCAGCGGCGCGAGCCGGGCGAGCCGCTCGGTGGCGCTCGGGAGGCCGCGCCCGACCTCCACGTAGAGCGCGACCGCGGAGAGGGCGGCCGCCGCGGCGCTGCGGTCGTCGGGCGCCACCGCCAGGCTCTCGGCCTCGTCCCAGTCCCCGGCCGCGTAGTGGGCGATGGTCCGCAGGAGCCTGGCCTCGACCCCGGACGGGCTCCAGGACAGGCCGGTCCGCTCGGCGAGCGCGACGGCCTCCCCGAGGGTCGCCCCGGCGGCGGGCAGGTTGCCGTCGTCCAGCTCGACCCTGCCCAGGTAGCACAGGGCCTCCAGCTCCCTGAGGCGGTCATTGCTCGCGGCGGCCCGCTTGCGCGCCAGGTCGACCAGGGAGCGGGCGGCGTCGAAGTCGTCGCGCCGCCGGGCCAGGATCACCAGGATGAGCAGGGCCTGCGCCTCATCGGTGGCGCTGCCCACCGCCTTGGCGACCGCCAGCGCCTCGTCGCACCAGTGCCGGGCCTCCTGGTCGCTGCGGAGGTATGCCAGGACCCGGGCGAGCCCGCCGGTGACACGGGCACGCAGCGGCGTCGGCGGCTCCGCCGGGACCAGCTCGACCGCGCGCCTGGCGGCGGCCACCACCTCCGGTCCCACCTCGACCTCCATCAGGAACCAGGCCAGGCGCTCGTAGGCGACGGCCGCCCGCAGCGGCTCCGCCTCGGCGTCGAGCGCCGCCACCACGTCACGGGCCAGGGTGGCCGCGTGCCTGGCCTCGCCCGAGTCGCTGGCCGCCTGTGCCGCGCGCAGGAGCAGGTCGGCGCGGTCGAGGCCGGCGACGGCGGCGGCGTCCGGCACCCGCTCCCACAGCTCGATGGCGTGGGTCAGGTGGTCGTAGGCCTCGGCCGGGGCGAACACGTCGTGCGCGTCGGCCGCGGCGCGGACCAGCGCGCCCAGCGCCCCGGGCAGGTCGTGGCTGGCCATCGCGTGCCAGGCGAGCTCGGCGGCGGGCCCGCTCTCCGCCAGCAGGCGCGCGTAGGTGGCGTGCAGCCGCGTCCGCTCCCCGGGCAGCAGGTCGCCGTAGACGACCTCCCGCAGCAGCGCGTGGCGGAAGCGGTAGCTCTCGCCCGCCGGGTCGACCACCAGCACCTGGTCGGCGACGGCCTCGCGGAGCCCCTGCTCCAGCTCTGCATCTGGCAGGCCCGCGGCCGCGGCCAGCAGCCGGTGGTCGACCCGGCGGCCGGCGACCGCCGCCACCTTGAGCACGCCCTGGGCCAGGTCCGAGAGCGCCTCGATGCGGGCGAGCAGCACGTCGGCCAGCGCCACGGGCAGGGCGACGTCGGCGCGGGCGGCGCCGGCGGCCAGCAGCTCCTCGGCGAAGAAGGCGTTGCCCTCCGAGCGGGCGAGGATGCGGTCGACCGCGTCGGGCGGCAGCCGCCCACCCGTCAGCGTCGCCAGGTGCTCGGCCAGCTCGGCGCGGTTGAACGGGCGCAGGTCGACGCGCTCGAGGTCGGGCACGCGCACCAGCTCGGCGAGCAGCGGCCGCAGCGGGTGGCGCCGGTGCAGCTCGTCGGAGCGGTAGCTGGCCACCACGGCGACGCGGCCGGTGCGCAGGGTGCGGACAAGGAAGGTGAGCAGGTCGCGGGTGGAGCGGTCGGCCCAGTGGAGGTCCTCGACCACCAGCAGCACCGGCGCCATCGCCGACAGGCCGACCAGCAGCGACAGCACCGCGTCGAAGAGCTGCACCCGCTCGAAGGCGTCGCTCGGCGGCAGGGTGGCGATCCCCTCCTCGGCGACCTTCGGCAGCAGCCGGCCGAGGGTCGGCACCGCCTCGACCATCGGGGCGGCGAGGCGGGCCTCGTCCGGCCGCGTACCGACGTCGCGGAAGGCGTCGACGAACGGCACGTAGGGCAGGCCCATGTCGCCGGCCTCCATGCAGCCGCCGACCAGCACCCGGGCGCCGCGCGCCTGGGCGCGGTCGGCGAGCTCGAGCAGCAGCCGCGTCTTGCCGACACCGGCGTCGCCGGCCACCAGCCCGACCGCCGGCCGCCCCTGCTCGGCCCGGGCGAGCACGGCGACGAGCTGGTCGAGCTCCTCGGCACGGCCGACGAACACGGCGCTCGTGTTCATCCCCATGCCCGTCAGTATGGCCTCAGCCTGCGACGCAGGCACGTCGTCCGAGGAGGCGGGGCAACCTACTCCTCGGGGAGCGGGAGCCGCACCGTGATGGCGGTGCCGTGCCCCGGCTCGGAGGTCACCCGCCAGGTCCCGCCGAGCATCTCGACGCGCTGGCGCATGCCGACCAGGCCGAAGCGGCCCTCGCGCACGTGCCCGGCGATGTCGCCCAGGTCGAAGCCCTTGCCGTCGTCGGTGACGCGCAGCTCCAGCCCGCCCAGCGTGTCCTTCAGCCAGGCGATCACGTGCCCGGCGCCGGCGTGCTTGACGACGTTGGCGAGCGCCTCCTGCGCCACGCGGTACAGCACCGTCTCCACCTCCCTCGAGAGGCGGCCGGGATGCCGCACCTGCAGGCTCACCTGCGCGCCGGTCTCACGCCGGACGCTCGCGAGCAGCTCCTCGAGCGCCGCCGCCAGCCCGCGGTCGTCCAGCACCGGCGGGCGCAGGCCGGCGACCAGCCGGCGCAGGTTGGCCAGCTGCCCCGCCAGATCCGACTCGCAGCGGCTGAGCAGCTTCATCACGGACTCCACCTCGCCGGAGGCCAGCCGCAGGCGGGCCTGGCCGAGCCGTAGGCCGAGCGCGGCGAGGTGCTGCAGGGAGTCGTCGTGCAGCTCGGCCGCGAGCCTGCTGCGCTCCCGCTCGGCGGCCTGCACGACCTCGTGCAGCAGCCGGTGGTGCTCGCCGTCCTCGTGCAGGATCCAGGCCAGCCCGAGCAGCTCCCCGCGGTCGTCCCGGACAGGCCCGACCACCGCGACCACCGGCTCCCAGCGGCTGGCACGGCTCCACAGCGGCAGCTCGTACTCGATCACCCTCCGCAGTGCCCGCATGCGCGCGAGCTGCGCGTGGAAGGTCACCCGCTGGCCCGGCGGGAGGAACACCGCCAGCGGCTTGTCGAACAGCAGAGCGCGCGGCTGGTCGAGCAGGAGCGCCGCCGCGGCGTTGGCGTCGCGGATGATCCCGCGGTCGTCGGTGAACAGGTAGGCGTGCGGCACCCGCCGGAAGTTGCCGTGGGGATCGCCGGCCGGCCAGTCCGTGGCCTCTTCGGCGGCCACGGCCGGCTCTCCGGAGCGTACCCGCATCACACCCTCCGACGGCGTGGGACCCGTCCAACCCGAGCCGTAGCAGTAAACACCCGAGAAGCACTATCCAGCCATCCCTTCCTAATTTCTCTTGCTCCTCGAATGGCAGAGCAGCCCGGAACTGCCCGACAGGCCCGGCGGCAGGGACGAACGAGCCCGGGCCCGTCAGGTGACGGGCCCGGGCTCCGCGCCCGGCGCGACTTCGGGCGCTGCCGGTGACCGGCTCCGGGTCAGGCCGGGGCCGGCGTCACCTCCATCCGGTGATGTCCAGGATCACGCCGAAGCCGCTGATGTTGTGCTGCACGCTGACGTAGAAGTGGCGGCCACTGGCGTCGAAGATGCCACCCGTCCACTCGGCGGTGAGGTCGTTCAGGGTCGCCACCCGGACGCAGCCGTCGCTCTGCAGGTCGGGGTCGGCGCCGTCGGGCAGGCAGTCCCACAGGTCGTCGTTGTGAGGCCCCTGCAGCGGGGTGTTGGTCTCGGCATCCTCGTGGATGATCCAGTTGCCGCGGCGGGGCTGGTAGGCGATGTTGTCCGGCATCGCGAGGGCCGGGCTGCCCTGCACGAACCGGCGCACCTCCGGCACGCCGGTGTTGCCGGCGGCCTGGGCGACGGTGCCGTCGCTGATGCAGATCGTCTCGCCCCAGAGCTGGTCGTCGGGCTCGTTGCCGGTGTTGTTGGCGCAGAAGCGGACCTCGGAGCGCGCCTCGGCGGCGGGATCGATCTGGGCGTCCTCCGGCCGGTAGTACCCGGTCAGCTTCAGCGCCGCGGCCTGGCCGCGCAGGTCGGGGTCTGCCGCCGCCGGGACCGGGACCCAGGCGCCGAGCCCGAGCTCGGTGCCCTGGCCGTAGTCGGTGGCCCCTTGACGAAGGCCGAGGCGGAGCCCGTAGAGCTTCCCGGGCACCGCGTACGGGGAGTCGGACAGCTTCGTGACCGGGCCGGCACCCGGGTCGCGCAGGGTGGCGGGGATGAACTTGAAGTAGGCGCCGCCGGCGACGCCGTTGCCGGGCCGGTTCTCGTCGCCGGCGTAGGTCACGCCGTTGCCGTAGATGGCCAGGCCCTCGAACGACAGCCTGCCGAGCGCCGGACGGGCGGTCAGGTTGGCCGCGCCGGTGCCGCCGCTGAAGGTGCCGGTGGCCCGGTCGAGCGTGACCCCGGTGGTGTGCAGCGGGTCGATCAGCTCGTACATGCGGCCGCCGGAGGGCCCGCCGCCCGCCTCCTCCCCGAACAGGATCGTCCCCCACGGGGTGCGGCGCACCGGGTCGCACTCGGCGGTGCCGCTGACGATGACCTCCTGTGCCCCGGTGGCCACGTTGATCCGGACCAGGCCGGGGTCGGCAGGGTCCTGCTCGTTGCAGACGATGAACCACCTCGGGTGCGCGTCGTCGGGCCAGAGCGCGATCTGGTCGAGGTTGGCCGCGGCCACGCCGTGGCTCACCACCCGGACCCTGAGGCTGTTGGCGACCGTGGCGAGCCGCTCGGGGTGCGCGGCCGCCTCGGCGGCGGTCAGCGACGCGGCCGAAGAGCGGGCCAGCGGCCCGGTGACTCCGAACAGCCGCCCGGAGCGGCCACGGAGCTGATCCTGGACGAAGCTGCCGAAGTCGGTGAACGCGCCGGCCACGCCGACGGTCAAGGCCACCACGAGGAAAACGGTCGCGGGCACGGCGAGTCGACGTCGTCTCGTCACTCGGCTCCTCCTCATCGTCACGGTGCGAGGCGACTCCGCCACGCTGGAACCGTCGCAGACGCTCGCGGAGCGACATGACGACAACCTGGCGATCTCGTGACATCCGCCCCCGCGGCCATGGAACGTTTGCCGTCGGCGCTCCCGGCGCCTGCGCCGACCACGCTCCGCGCTGCGAATATGTCGCGTAGCGTACTACTTTGTTGGGATTTGACTACTTATGCGCAATTGGTAAGACTGTCCCTCCCCCCGGAGTGCTCGAGGCAGGAGCCACGCCACGCCGCCGGGCAGCAACCGCGCTCAGCTCACCGAGGTTCCCGTAGGACACGTGTGTCTTGCACACCTCACGAGGAGGCGTGTTGCGTGGAGCCAACCAGACGCTGCAGTGAAGCGACGACGACGCCGGCCAGGGTCCGGCACGTCGAAGCCGTTCGGACGGTGCCGTCACCCGGCGGCGCGCGAGACGTCGTCACGGTGCGGGACAGGCTGGCCGCCGTGCGGGAGACCCCTGGCCTGATGCGGCGCGCCGCCATGGTCGCGGTGGTCGCCACCGCGCTCGTGCTGGGCGGCATGGCACTGCTGATGGGGCCCATCGCGAACGCCGCCGGGCAGGGGAGCGTCAAGATCGTCGTCGTCGGCGACTCGTTCACCAGCGGCGAGGGCGCCGATCCGCGCACCTTCCAGACCAGGCCGGTCCAGGTCAACGACGAGTTCGGCAACACCTTCGAGCAGCAGGCGATCGACCCGGCGCACCAGTCGTCGACCGCCCCGGCGCTGCGGGCGATCGAGAACCTGCGGCAGCAGAACCCGGACACGAACTTCGACGTCACCTTCGTCCCGGTCTCCGGCGCCACCAGGGACTCGCTGTACCAGACCACCAACCCTGGCACGCCGTTCGAGCAGGCCCCGCAGCTCAACCAGGTCAAGGACGCCGACATCGTGGTCCTCGGGATCGGCGGCAACGACGCCCGCTTCGCGGACTTCGCCAGGACCGTGCTCGGGTCGCGGGAGGCGACCACCGAGCGGGTGTTCCCCGAGTTCCAGGCGCGGGTGCAGGACCCCGCCTTCGCGCAGGGGCAGGCACAGGTCTACAACGACATCCGCAGCCAGATGAACCCGAACGGGACCCTGATCGTCACCGGCTACCCGCAGGTGCTCCCGGACAACGTCCCGACCACCAGCACGCCGTCGCCGGTGAGCCAGCAGCTCATCAGCAGCCGTGAGGCCCAGCTCGCCAACCAGTTCGCCACCAACATCAACGAGGCCGTCCGCAACGGCGTCGACATCGCCAACAACACCATGCAAGGCCCCGCCATCCGCTTCGTCGACCAGGCCAACGCCCTGGACGGCCACCGGTGCGATCAGCGACTTCAGCGGCGGCTCCAGCGACTTCAGCTCGTCGGCCGACTTCTCCGGCGGTGACTTCGGCGGCGGCGGGGGCGACTTCGGCGGCGGCGGCGACTTCGGCGGCGGCTTCTAGGCACCCCCACGAGGACGTGAGCGATCCCGGTGGTCCGTGGACCACCGGGATCCTTCGTCCCGGGTCAGCGAGCCGCGTTCCCTGCGTCGGGGACCACCAGGATCTTGCCGGGCGGGCTCGACTGCAGCGCCCGGTAGGCCTCGGACGCCTGGTCCAGAGGGAAGCGGCCACCGACCTCGCTGATGACCTCGGGGCGCCGGTGCGCGAGGGCCAGGGCGCCGGTGACCAGCCCGTGAAGGTCGCTGAGGGCGTCGATGTAGGCGCCGCCACCGCCGAACTTGGTCACGAACAGCCCCTTCTCCATCAGCTCCATGAGGTCGACGGTCGGCAGCTCTCCCGAGAGCTCGCCGTAGTTGACCAGGCAGCCCCGCCGCCCGAGCATCGCCAGGCTGGCCTGGTAGGTCGGGGCCCCGACCGGGTCGAACACCGCCGCGACACCGCGCCCTCCCGTGGCGGCCAGCACGGCCTCGGCGACGTCCTGGCTGGTGCGGTCGATCGCGTGCGTGGCGCCCAGCGCCTCGACCGCCTCGACCCGTTCGCCGCTGGCCACCCCGATCACCTCGGTCCCGGCCTCGGCGAGCAGGGCGACCAGCATGCGGCCGACCGGGCCGGCGGCGCCCCACACCACCGCCGTCTTCCCCTGGAGCGGCCACACCCGGGTCAGCAGCTGGGCGGTGGCGCCGGCGCTCGGCAAGCGCGCGCCGTCCTCGGTGGCGAGACCGTCGGGGATCGGCACCACCATCGCCGCCGGCGCCGTCACGTAGTCCGCGCACGACCCCACCACGGGCACCCAGCACACCCGGGTGCCGGCGTCCACCCCCGCGCCGGGCGCGGCCTCCACCACGGTCCCGGCGCCCTCGTAGCCGAGCGGGCAGGGGAACTCCAGCCCTTCGGCGTACGCCCCACCGCGAAGGGCCAGTCCCTCCGAGCGGTTGACGGCCGCCGCCTCCACCCGCACCAGGACCTCTCCCGGCTCGAGCCCGGCCACGTCCTCGACGGCGACCTCGACGACCTCCCGAGGGTCGCCAGGACGCATCGCCCTGGCGACCCGGCGTTGCCGCACCGTGCTCGTCACGTCTTCCACCTCCGAGGACGAGGCCCATGCTCGCCCAGCTCCCCAGTAGTTTCGTACAGCATACGCCTCTGTCGTACAGCGTACGACACCACTCTAGCAGTACGCTGTACGCCGATGTCAAGCGACCCTGATGACAGGCGGCCCGGACGCCGGCCGATCTGGGCGCGGCCGGAGCCCGGCGCGCGCCGTCCGCGCCACACCCGGGAGCAGATCGCCGCGACCGCGCTGGCCATCGCCGACAGCGAGGGCATCGAGGCGGTCTCCATGCGGCGCGTCGCCGCCGAGCTGGGGGCGGGGACGATGACGCTGTACCACTACGTCGCCTCCAAGAACGAGCTGGTCGCGCTCATGGAGGACGCGGTCATGGGCGAGCTGCTGGTCCCCGAGGGCGAGCTGCTGGTCCCCGAGGGCGAGCTGCCAGGCGACTGGCGCGAGGCCCTGACGGCGATCGCGCGCCGCACCCGCGCCACCTTCATCCGCCACCCCTGGGCGGTCAGCGGCATGCGCGGCACGGGGATGAGCCCGCACGCCCTGCGCCATTTCGAGCAGTCGCTCGCGGCGGTCGCCGGCACCGGGCTGGACGCGGCGGCCCGGCTCGACGTCGTCGCGACGGTGGACGACTACGTCTCGGGGTTCGTGCTCAAGAGCGACCTGGAACCGGGCGTGGAGGCCATCCCGCCCGAGGTCGCCCCGGCCGTCGCCGAGTACTTCGAGGCACAGCTCCGCACCGGGGAGTACCCGCACGTCGAGGCCCTGCTGGGCGAGGGCGACCGCTGGGCCGGTCTGGTCCGCCTGCTGCTGACCGCGGCGGGCGATCAGGACCGCTTCGAGCGCGGCCTGGCGCGGCTGCTCGACGGTGTCGAGCTGGACATCGAGCGCAGGCGCGCGCGGGGTGCGGCTACCTAGCGGACGCCCGGCGCTGCCCGTCGCTCAGAGCGACTCCTTGGCCGGCGTCGGCCTGCGCCAGGCGGTGACGTGATCGGGGACCGGCACCTCCGCGTGCAGCAGCGGGTCGGTCTCGGGCGAACCGGCGGCCAGGCCGAGGGGAAGCAGCCCGGCCCAGATCGGCAGCTCGTAGTCCTCCTCCTCGTCCTTGGGCGGGCCGCTGCGGACCTTGGCGGAGACCTCGGCCAGCGGCAGCGCCAGCACCGTGGTGGCGGCGAGCTCCTTGGCGGAGGCGCCGCGGACCGCCTGGCTGCGCCCCGGGACGATGTGCTCCACCATGGCACGCAGGACGGCGTCCTTCTCGGCCGGGTCGGTGACCGCGCGGGTGCGGCCGTACACCACCACCGAGCGGTACTGGAAGGAATGGTGGAACGCCGACCTGGCCAGCACGATGCCGTCGAGCAGGGTGACGGTCACGCAGACGTCGGCGCCGGGTCGCAGGCCGAGCCGGCTGCCGCTGGAGCCGTGCAGGTAGAGGGTCTCGCCGACGCGGGCGTAGCCGGTCGGGATCATGGAGGGCTGGCCGTCGACGACGAAGGCGACGTGGCAGATGAAGCCTTCGTCGAGGATCGCGTGGACGGTGCCGGCGTCGTAGGCGGCCCGCTCGGGGAGGCGCCGCAGCCTGGTCCGTTGGGTGGGCGCGTACATCGGCGACCAGCTCCTCGCCCCGCCGTCACCCAGCGGGGGGACATCGTCGGAGGAATTCGTTATAGTACAAAGTTATGAACGTACTAGCACGATACCACGTGGCCGGCGGCGGCGCGCGGGAGATCGCGGCCAGCGTCGAGGCGGCGGTGCGCGCCGGCCGGCTCGTGCCCGGGGACTCCCTGCCGACCGTGCGCGACCTGGCCGGCGAGCTCGGGGTCAGCCCGGGCACGGTGGCGGCCGCCTACGCGGAGCTGCGCCGCCGCGGCCTGGTGGTCACCGCGGGGCGGCGCGGCACCAGGGTGCGCGGCCGCCCGCCGCTGCCGGCCCACCCGGTGACGCCGAGCCGGGCCGGCATCAGCGATCTCGGCGCCGGCGCTCCCGACCCCGAGCTGCTGCCCGCGCTCGGCCCGGTACTCGCCCGGCTGGCACCACCGGCGCGCCTGTACGGCGAGGCGCCGAACCTGCCGGAGCTGGTCGAGCTCGCCCGCGGGCAGCTCGACCGCGACGGCGTGCCGCCCGGGCCGGTCGCCGTGGTCAGCGGGGCGCTCGACGGCATCGAGCGGGTCCTGGTCGCCCACACCCGCCCCGGCGACCGGGTGGCGGTCGAGGATCCCGGCTACCCGCCCGTGTTCGACCTGCTCGCCACGCTCGGCCTGACGCCGGAGCCGGTGCGGCTCGACCGGGCCGGGCCGGCTCGGGGGGCACTGCGGCGGGCGCTCGAGGCGCGGGCGGTCGCCCTGGTGGTCACCCCGAGGGCGCAGAACCCGACCGGCGCGATGCTCGGCGCCGAGCGCGCGGCCGAGCTGGCCGAGGTCCTCGACCGGTACCCCGACGTGCTGGTGGTCGAGGACGACCACGCCGGCCAGGTGGCCGGCGCGCCCTACCGTACCCTGGCGGCGGGCCGGCGGCGCTGGGCGGTGGTCCGCTCGGTGTCGAAGACGCTCGGGCCCGACCTGCGCCTGGCGGTGCTGTGCGGCGACCAGGACACCGTGTCGCGGGTCGAGGGCCGCCAGCTCCTCGGGCCCGGCTGGGTCAGCCACCTGCTGCAGGCGACCGTCGCGGCGCTGTGGGCCGACGAGGCGACCGGCCGGCTGCTCGACCGGGCCGCCGCGGCCTACGCGGCACGCCGCGTCGCGCTGCTGGCGGCGCTGGCCGGCCACGGCATCGACGCTGTCGGCGACTCGGGCCTGAACGTCTGGGTGCCGGTGCCGGAGGAGGCGCGCGCGGCCGCCGCCCTGCTCGACGGCGGCTGGGCGGTGGCGGCCGGCGAGCGCTACCGGCTGCGCTCCCCCACGGCCGTCCGGGTCACGGTCGCGACCCTGCGCGAGCCCGCTGAGGCCGAGCGCCTGGCGGCGACCCTGGCCAGGGCGCTCGCCCCGCCGCGCCGCACGCATCCGGCCTGAGCCGGGGCGCTGCGGACTGTCCTGCGGCTGCCGTACCTTGGACTGCCAAACTTCGCCACCGGAGGTCGCAACTGGGCTACATGGCCACGCCACCGCCGGAGGGCCTGGCCATGACCACCCTCCGGCGCATCGTCGGGCTGCTGCGCCCGTACTGGCGGCGTGCGCTGGTCGCCTTCGCGCTGGGCCTGGCGATGCAGGCCATCACCACGGTCGTCCCCCGCATCACCCGCACCGTGATCGACCAGGGACTGACCCGCCGGGTCCCCGGCGTGCTCGGCCGTGAGCTGACGCTGCTGCTGGCCCTCGGGCTGGCCCGCTGGGCCTGCGGCGGGCTGCGGCGCTGGATCTCCGGCGGGGTCGGCACCGACGTCGAGGTCGACCTGCGCAACCGGCTCGCCAGCCACCTGCTGTCGCTGGAACCGGGCTGGCACGACCGCGCCCAGACCGGCCAGCTCCTGTCCCGCTTCGGGGCCGACATCCGCTCGGTGCGCTACTTCCTCTCCTGGGGGTTGGTGTTCAGCCTGCTCAACCTGCTCCTCCTGGTGATGGCGGCGGTGCAGATGTGGCTGCTGTCGTCCCGGCTCACCCTGGTGGCGATCGCGCTCGGCCCGCCCCTGGTGGCGGGGGCGGTGCGCTACAACCGCCGCCTGCACACCGTCTTCTGGCAGATCAGCAGGAGCTCGGCGACCTGGCCACGGTGGTGGAGGAGAACGCCGCCGGCATCCGGGTGGTCAAGGCGTTCGGCCGCGAAGCCCAGCAGGCGGCGCTGCTGGACACCGAGGCGCGCTCGATCATGACCGAGAGCCTGCGGGCTGCGCGGCTGAGCGCCTTCTACAACCCGCTGCTCGCCGCCCTGCCGCAGCTGTCGCTGGCGGGGATCGTCTGGTACGGCGGCCGCATGGCCTCGCAGGGCGAGATCAGCCTCGGCACCCTGGTCGCCTTCACCTCCTACCTGGTCCTGCTCGCCTGGCCGCTGCAGTCGCTCGGCATGCTGTTCGGCTTCGCCCAGCGGGCCGCCGCCAGCGCCGAGCGCGTCTTCGAGGTGCTCGACCGGCCCCCCGTCGTGGCCGACCGGCCCGGCGCCGTACGCCTGCCGGCGCCCCACCCGGAGCAGCCGTGGGGCGCCCGCATCAGCTTCCAGAACGTCCGCCTCGACTACGGCGTCCTGGGCCGCCCCACCGGCGACGGATCCGGGCCGGCGCGGCCGGCCGCCCTGGACGGGGTGAACCTCGAGATCGAGCCGGGGTCGCGGGTGGCGCTGGCCGGCGGCACCGGGTCGGGCAAGTCGACCTTGACCGCGCTGCTGCCGCGGCTGTACGAGCCGAGCGCCGGGCGGGTCCTGCTCGACGGCCACGACGTGCGCGACCTCACCCTGGAGTCGCTGCGGGGCGCGGTCGCGATGGTGGCCCAGGAGCCGGTGCTGCTCTCGGCCACCCTGCGCGAGAACGTCGCCTTCGGCCGGCCGGAGGCCGGCGACCGCGAGGTGCTCGACGCGCTGGCCGCTGCCGCCGCCCTCGACGTGGTCGACGCCCTGCCCCAGGGCCTCGACACGGTCGTCGGCGAGCAGGGCTGGACCCTCTCGGGCGGCCAGCGCCAGCGGGTCGCGCTGGCCCGCGCCCTGCTCGCCCGGCCGCGCGTGCTGATCCTCGACGACGCGCTCAGCTCGGTCGACATGGCCACCGAGACGCGCATCCTCGCCGGGCTGGACGACGCCGTCGGCGACGCCACCGTGCTGCTGGTCGCCCTCAGGCAGGCCACCCTGCGCCTGGCCGACCGGGTGGTGCTGCTGGACCGCGGCCGGGTGGTGGCCGCCGGCAGCCACGCCGAGCTGGCCGAGCGCGAGCCGCGCTACCGCGCGGTGCTGGCCGGCGCGGCGGCGGAGGTCGACCGCCTGGTCGGCGGGGAGCGGACCGCCGGTGTCTAGGTGGGGCGTGGCCGGCGCGGCCGACCGGCCGGTGGGCTCGGGCCGCAAGGCGCGGGCCTGGCTGTGGCCGCTGGTCCGGCCGCACCGCGGCCAGGTCGCCACCGGCGCCGTGGCGGTGCTGACGCAGAGCGGCATCGACCTGGCCCTCCCCTTCCTGGTCAAGGTGGCGATCGACGACGGCGTGGTGCCGCGCAGGCCGGAGGTGGTCACCCGGGTGGTGCTGGGCTACCTGGCCCTGGCGGCGGTCCAGTTCGTCGCCGGCAGGATCGAGGAGCTGTCGGTCGCCGGCGCCGGCCAGCGCGTGCTGTTCGCCGTCCGCCGGCGGCTCTTCGGCCACCTGCAGGTCCTCTCGCTCGACTTCTACGAACGGGAGCGCACCGGCGGGCTGGTCGCCCGCATGACCAGTGATGTCGAGGCGATGAGCAACCTGCTCTCGAGCGGCCTGGTCAACCTCGTGTCCAGCTTGTTCAGCCTGGTCGGCATCGTGGTCGTGCTGGTGCTGCTCGACTGGCGCCTGGCGCTGGCCACCCTGACCGTGACGCCGCTGGCCTGGGCGGCGTCGACCTGGTTCCGCCGCCGCTCCGGCCCCGCCTGGCGGCAGGTGCGGGAGACCGCCGCGGTGGTCACCGTGCGGCTGCAGGAGGCGCTCACCGCCATCCGGGCGATCCAGACGTTCCGCCGCGAGCCGACGACGCTGCGCTCGCTGGCCGACGCGAACCTCGCCGAGCGCGCCGCCCACCGCCGCACGATCGCGCTGACCTCGGTGTTCTTCCCGGGGATGGAGTTCCTCGGCGTGGTCGGCACCGCCGTGGTGCTCGGCTTCGGCGGCCGCCGCGTGCTCGCCGGCGACCTGGAGCTCGGCACCCTGGCCGCCTTCCTGCTCTACCTGCGCAACCTGTTCGAGCCGGTGCAGCAGCTCTCCGAGCTGTACGACACCGTCCAGGCGGCCACCGCCGGGGCCGAGCGCATCGGCGCCGTGCTGGCCGAGGAGCCGACCGTGGCCGAGCACCCCGACGCGGTCGCCCTGCCGGCCGCCCGCGGGGAGATCCGCCTGGACGGGGTCCGCTTCGCCTACCCCGGCGCGGGCGACGGCGCACCCGAGGTGCTGCACGGCGTCGACCTCCACGTCCCCGCCGGGTCGACGCTCGGACTGGTGGGGCCGACCGGGGCGGGCAAGTCCACCATCGCCAAGCTGGTCGCCCGCTTCTACGACCCCAGCGGCGGCCGGGTGCTGCTCGACGGCGTCCCGCTCGACCGCCTGCGCGTGGCCGACCTGCGCGCCTGCCTCGGCTACGTGCCGCAGGAGGGCTTCCTGTTCTCCGGCTCCGTGGCGGACAACATCCGCTTCGGCCGGCCGGACGCCAGCCGCGACGAGGTCGAGGCGGCGGCCCGCGCCGTCGGCGCCGGCCAGGTGATCGAACGCCTCCCCGGCGGCTACGACACCGAGGTCGGCGAGCGCGGCGTGCGCCTGGCCGCCGGCGAGCGGCAGCTGGTCGCGTTCGCCCGCGCCTGGCTGGCCGACCCGGTGCTGCTGCTGCTGGACGAGGCCACCAGCCAGCTCGACGTGGCCAGCGAGCAGCACGTGCGCGAGGCGCTGCGGACCCTGCGACAAGGACGCACCACGATCCTGATCGCCCACCGCCTGACCAGCGTGCTGGACGCCGACCAGGTGGCGGTCGTCGAGGACGGCCGCCTGGTCGAGCACGGCCCACCCGAGGAGCTGCGCGCCGCGAGCGGCCGCTTCGCCGAGCTGTACCAGCGCTGGGCCGCCGGCGCCGCCTGAGCGCCAGGCATCTGAGCACCCGCGTACCAGAGTCGTGAAGGCGATGCCGAGTGCTGCGACCCGCCGCGTTGCTCCATCCGGCCGAGCTTGGCTCGAAGCTCATCGGCCGGGGGTCCGGCCCGGCTGCCGGCGTTGCGCTGCTGGATCGCGCCGCTCAGGCTGGCCCGGCCAGAACCGGGCCGGTCCGCCCGGTCCGGTGGGAGCCAAGCCACTTGGGCGGTGGGGGCCGCTCGAGCTGGCCAGGCGGGCCACCCGCTGCTCCTGGCGCATGGTGGTCCGGCGTATCACTCTGAGCGCGAGCAGGCCGGCCAGCACGGTGAGCAGGTCCGCGAGGACCTGCATGTCGGCCGATGCCTGGAAGCGGTCGAGCTGCGACGGCAGCAGCCCGAGGGTCATGACCGAGGCGGCCGCGTGGACCGACTCGGTGGTGATGCTGCGCACCATGATGGAGGCCAGAAAGGCCATCCACCACCAGGCGAGCAGCGGGCTCACCGGTCGCCGGTGCCAGCCGTCGCTCATGTCGGATGGGAGGTCGGGGTCGCTGGCCCGCCAGATGTCGTTCAGGAGCTGCTTGGGGCGAAACAGGCTGAACACTGGCAGCACCCAGGCACCGAGCGCCCACCAGGGCCGGTAGCGCAGCCGGCGGGCACCAAGGGGCGTCAGGTTGGCGTAGGCGCGGCGGAACCAGGCTAGGAAGAGTGTGGCCGAGACCAGGAACCACAGCGCCTGCAGGATCCCGACCCCGAGGGCCAGGCCGGTGGCCGGGCCCGGCCGTGGCGCCCGGCCTTCCAGGAATCCCACGAGCCAAGTGTCGGCGAGGTTGGCGAACGCGCCCACGATGGCGATGAGCGTTGCGACCCGGACGGCGAGCCGTGCCCGGCGGGCCGGTCGGTGGAGCGGCTGGTAGGCGACCAGGTCGACCGCCGGATGCGGCTGGGGGATCCAGGCAGGATGTCCCGGAGGGAGGGCCGGTGAGAGGACGGGCCGAGCCGGCGCCTGTGGCAGGGCGTGGGTGGGCACCGGCCGGGCGGCGGGGGCTGCGGCGAGAGCGCGACGGGCGCCGGCGACCAGCTCCCGGCAGGAGGGGAAGCGGTCCTGCTTGGCCTTGGCCATGGCGCGCTGCACGATCGGGTCGATCGCGGGCGGCAGGTCGGGCCGCTCAGCGGTGACCAGCGGCGGGGTCGCCTCGAGGTGGGCAACGAGCACGGCCTCGTTGGACCCAGCCGAGAACGGCGGGCGGCCGGTGAGGCACTCGAAGAGCACACAGCCCAGCGCATAGCCGTCGGTGCGGCCGTCGACCGGCTGGCCGGCGACCTGCTCGGGAGCGGCGTAGCGCGGCGTACCCAGAAACTGGCCAGTCCCGCTGATCGAAAGGTCGTCGCTGGCGGACCTGGCCAGCCCGAAGTCGACCAGGTAGACGTGCTCGGTCTCTTCGTCGGTGGCCGGCGGAACGAGCAGGATATTGCCAGGCTTCACGTCGCGGTGGACCAGCCCGCGCGCGTGGGCGGCGTCCAGGGCTCGAGCGACCTGCGCCAGAATGGCCAGGGTCCGCCCGGCGCTCAGCCGGCCCTCGGCCTGGAGGACTCGGCGCAGGTCGAAGGTGTCCACGTAGCGCATGGCGATGTACAGCCGACCCCGCTCCTCGCCGGCGCGGTAGACCGGGATGATATTGGGATGATCGATGGCGGCGGCCACCCGCATCTCACGCAGGAAGCGCTCCCGAAAGGCGGGGTCGCCGGCCAGGCCGGGCGGCAGCAGCTTGAGGGCGACCGGCCGGCCGCCGAGCCCGACCTCCTCGGCCTGGTAGACCACGCCCATGCCGCCGCGGCCGACCGGCGCCACGATCCGGTAGCCGGCCACCACCGTGCCGACGGCCGGGTCGGTGGCCATCTTCACCTCCACGCCTCACGACCATGCAGGCCAACGTCTACCCGGCCATTCCGCCGGGCAACCGAAGACCCGCCAGGGATGGCCGCTCGGACTTGACGGTGGCGCCGCCCAGATCCGGTGTGGGCACGGCTGCGACCTGCAGCCGTGCCCACACCGCGGTCTTCGGTGCCTTTCGCCGAGGCTCAGCCCGGGAGCCCGTCCAGGAACGGGTCGACGGCGGCGTCATTCTCCGCCATTCCCCAGACCTCGGTCGCCTTCCCGTCCCTGATGTGGAAGACCTGCACGTACTTCCATCCAGCACTCGAACCGTCCGCTGCGGTGGCCGAGGCCGTCCCCAGCGTGACGACGTGGTCGTCGTTCCCCAGGATGTCGTGGACGTCCACGGAGGGCGTACCCATCGCCTGTGCCTGACGGGCGAAGAATTCCAGCACCGCCGCCTTGCCCTGGTAGGCACCGCTCCACTTGCTGTTGCCGCCGACGTGCCAGACCACATCGTCGGCCAAGTGCTCGTCCATCCATCCCGTGTCGCCCTTCTGGAGGGCCTCGAAGCCCTCCTTGACGAGGGTGACGTTCGGATGCTCGTGCTGCGTCATGACGTGCTTCCTTTCGCAGATGGCCCCTTGACCTGGTCGGCGGGGCGGGTTGCCTCGGTCTGCTGGCGTGAAGGAGACCCTGCCGTCCGGCGCCTGCGGAGACTCCCCCCCTTTCAGCGCACGTATCGTCCACGCCGAGCGCTCGGCCCGTTCCGCGACGGTGTCACGTGACGGTCCGCTCCCACCGGTCCCGCTCACGCCGGGCAGTCTCCGCGACCACCGTCCCGAGACCGTTACGAACAGGCATGCCGCCCAACCGACCTCTGGCCGGAACGAATATCGGCGCCAGCGAACCGCGACATTGGACAGGATGTGACCGCCATGCCCGGGAAGGACAACGACTTGATGCTGAGGATCGGATCGGGCGCGGCCACCCTCGGCGCGGTGTGCGCCGGAGTCAGGAATCTGTTGCACCCGGTCACCCCGCGCGAAGATCCGCCGGGGGTGGCACGCGTCATCGCCGGGAGTGACTTCTGGACATACCTTGGCCCGGCGGAACGCAGCGTGACGTCCCGCCTACCTCACCGTCCTGTTCCTATCGCACCCTCACCGTCGTCTGGCAGCTGGCTGTGTTCCCAGCGGGATCCTCGGCCCGGTACGTGAGCGTGTAGGTGCGGGCTGCCATGAACCGTTCGGCCCGCAGGAGGCCGCTCCTGTCGTCGGTTCCGATGCTCCACTGCTGGATGTCGCCGGGCACGTCCGTCCGGCCGAGCCCGCTGTCCGGCTGGCTGCTCGTGACCGAGACCAGCGTGACCGCCACCGAGCCGGATTGGTCACTCGCCGAGACGCTCACGCTCACCTGCCGTAGCTCGTGGTTGGGCGGCCGGAGGATGCCGGGGGTCGCGATGCAGGTGATCGTCGGCGGGGTCGTGTCAACGGCGGGGGCCTCATCCGCGCCAATGTCCACCAACGGGTCTCCGTCGCCGTTGCCGTCCAGCGGCCTGGGGTCGCCGTCGATGTCCGTCGCCGGAGCGCCAGCGTTGAGGCCAGCATCGACGGCGGGTGAGCGCTGCTGGAGGTGGTAGTCCCCTGCCGCGGGATTCATGAACAGCGGATCGGCCGAGATGTTGCCGTTCTGCCCGGTCTGGTCGCTGCAGATCCCGCCGTAGAGCGGCCCGGAGTCAGCGTTGAAGGCGTCGTTGTACGCGATCAGGGGTGGATTGGGATCGTTGAAGGCCTCGCACTCGACCACCGTCTGCGAGCCGGATCCAATCAGGACGTTGCTGGTCAGCTTCGTCGCGGCATCGAACCCGTCGGCGAGCACCGCCGAGCCGCGAAGAGCGCTGTTGCCGGCGATCGTGTTGTTCACCACGGTCGGCCCCGGAGGCCCGAAGGGGACGAGCCAGGCGATCCCGCCTCCATAGATGGCGCTGTTGCCAACGATGACGTTGTTCGTGATCAGGGCGTCTGATTGGTTGACCAGCGAGATTCCGCCACCGACCCCGACGCTCATGGAGTTGTTGCTGATCACGTTGGCGGAGACCGTGGGCGTGCCAGCCGCCCAAAGGCTGATGCCCCCGCCGTCCCTGTCCGAACGGTTTCCCGTGATCACGTTGTGCAGCACCTGCGCGGTGCCGGCGCCTGCGACGAGGATGCCGCCACCACCGAGCCCGCCCTCACAATTCGGCCGGTTGTCCGAGACGGTGTTGTCGCGAATCGTGGCAGCCGAGAACTGTGCGTTGATTCCGCCTCCGGAACAGCTGAGGTTGCCACTCACCCGGTTGCCCTCGATGAGGGCGGGGCCGCCGGAGGTGAAGACGCCACCGCCGCCGTTGGAGGCGGCGTCGTATCCGTTCCGGATCGTGAACCCTCTCAGGACGGGTGTCTGGCCCGCGCCCGCGACGATCCTGACGACGCCCCCCGACTGGTTTCCATCGATGATCGTGGCAGCGGGTCCGTCAGTGCTCTCGACCGTGATCTCCTTGTCGCGGAAATCGATCCGCTCCACGTACGTCCCAGGCGAGACGAGGACGGTGTCGCCGCTCACGGCCGCATCGATCGCCGCCTGGATCGTCGGATGGTCCTGGGGAACGCGCAGGACCGTGGCAGCGGCCGCCTCCCGTGCGCCGAGCGGCGACAACAGCGCGGCGGAGGTCACGACCACGACGAGCAGCCGGATGCCACGGACGACTGAAAGCTTCATTGCTCTCCTCCAAGCGGACTTCCTGGCCCTCGAGGACCACGACGGCGCGTCGTTCGTCGCGACACGACTGGGATCAGGACACGTAGAGCTTCAGCGTCTGGCTGTAGCTGGTGGCGTTGAGCGCCGTGCCGGGGACCACCACGCGGTAGACGTAGGTGCCAGCTGTCGACCAGGTGAACGAGAACGCGTAGGTGCCGTCGGAGCGCACTGTCGTCGACCCGACCGTGACCCAGGAGCCGTTGGCGTAGCGCTGGCGCCGCACCGCCGTCCCCGGCCGCAGGGGCGCGACGCCGCCGCGCAGTCGCACGGTCGTGCCGCGGGTCACCGTGGCGTCGTCGAAGGCCGCGGAGACACGCCACCGCACCAGCGTGGTGACCGCAGGGCTGGTGGAGGGCAGGTAGGACCACGACGCCGGCGCGACGAGCCGGTAGGCGCCGTTGGTCCCGGGCGTGGAGCCGAACGCGACCGTGCCGGTCGCGGACGTGGTGGCGGTCGCCCTGGTCTGCCAGGTGGTGGACCCCGCGGCCCGCCACTGCAGGAGGATCTTCTGGCCGGGGACCGGCGCGCCCGACGCCGTGGCGAGCCTGCCCGACACGGTGATCCTGGTGCCGTAGGTGACGACGGCCGGCGCCCGCACCGCGAGGGTGGTGCTCTTCTGGGTGGCGTAGTCGCGCAGCACGCTCCACTGCCGAGCGTCCTCGTAGCCTGCGGACCAGAACACCAGGCCCCGGAGGCGATATTTCTCGATGAAGGTCATCTTGGCCCTGGTGGCGTCCGCGTCGTTGTACCAGAGGACGTGCCGCACGCCGGCGGGCGTGGTGTAGGTGAACCACGGCGCTGCCGTCGGGCGTCCCAGTTCGTCGACGCTCGACCACTGGCGGGTGGCGCCGTACTGGATGCGCAGCGCCTCGGCCTGCGCGTAGGTTCTCCCCGTGGCGGTGCCGTACCCGTCCGGCTGCGTCGGATCGGCCGGCCAGTCGTAGCCGTACAGCGGCGCCCCCACCTCGATCTTGCTTGCAGGCACGGCGGTCACGGCGTAGCCGATGACCTTGTCGACCCACCACACGGGAGCGATGGCGCCGGGTGGCCCGCCGCCCCAGTGGTAGTTGTAGGCCATGACCCGGAACCGGTCGACCGACGGTGCAAGACCCGCGTAGTCGTGGACCGACCAGTTCGGGTCGTCGGCTCGCGTGCGCGGCCCGACCGACACCGACAGCAGCCTGCCCTGCGCGTGCAGCGCCGCCCCGAGCTCGCCGACGAGCGTCACGAAGCCGCCGCGCACCGCCGCCTTGTCGGTCGAGGTGCCCCCGAAGTTCATCGACTCGTAGTCGAGGTCGATGCCGTCGTAGCCGTTCGCGGTGACCAGACCGACCAGCGCCCGCACGTGCGCGGCGCGCTGCACGGGATCGCTGAGCAGTGCCGCCATACCGGCGGCGTTCAGCGACTCCGCGACGGTCGGGACGACCTTGATGCCACGGCTGCGCAGCGCGTCCACGACCGTGACGTCACCGGCGCCGGTGTGCGGGACGATCGCCGTCGCCCCCGTCACCTGGTACCACACGGGCGAGCCCTCGGCCCACAGGTCGGCGCTCTGCGACACGGAGGTGAGCGCGTTGGGCATCGACCAGTACGGCAACCAGCCATTGACGATCCGGCGCGGCGAGCTGTCGGCGTTCGCGGTGGGACCGCCCGCGAGGAGCCCAAGGGCCAGGAGCGATGCGGCGAGGACGCAGCAGAGCAGGGCGGTGCGCAGGCGACGTGGGTGCATGGACCTCTCTTCGGTCCAGGTGATCGGAGGGCCGCTGACCCGTGAGGGCTTCGTGCCGATGCGGTGTCAGAAGGAGAGCGCCGGACCCAGCGCTCGCGTTACGGCGTTCGAGGGACTTGGCCGACGGCCGGCGAGGCCGCTGGCTCATCCAAGCCGGGGTGGGACGGGTAGGTCACCCGGCGGGGGCGATGCTGCCGCCCAGCTCGCGGACGACGTCGACGAGGAGGTCGAGGTCGGCCGCGGTGGTGCGCCAGTTGCTGATCGCCGGGCGCAGCGCCACCCGTCCACCGTAGACGGTGGTGCCGGCGAACACCCGACCGTCGTCGAGCAGCCTCTCGCCGAGCCGGCGGTTGACGTCGTCGAGCTCCGGTTCGGACAGGCCGGCTGGGTGGTAGCGGAAGCAGACCACGTTGAGGGGGACCTCGGCCAGGCGCTCCAGGTCGGGTGCCGCGTCGACCGTCGCCGCGAGGTGCGCGGCCAGGTCGCAGTGTCGCTCCACCAGCTCTCGGTAGCCGGTGCGGCCGTACGCGGCGAGCGTGGCCCAGATCGGCAGGGCGCGCGCCCGCCGTGAGGACTCGGGGCCGAGCATGCCGTAGCCGCCCCGAGGGTCGTCCGGGCCCGGCAGGTACGCCGCGCCCGGCATGCCGAACGCCGGGCCGAGCCGGTCGGGTTCCCGGACGAGCACGAAGCCGCTCTCGTACGGCACGTTGAGCCACTTGTGGGCGTCGGCGGCGATGGAGTCCGTTCGCTCCATTCCCGCGGTGAGGTGGGCGGTACGTGGGGAGAGCGCCGCCAGGAAGCCGAACGCGCCGTCGACGTGCAGCCACGCGCCGAACTCCTCGGCCAGGTCGGCGAGGTCGGCCAGCGGGTCGAAGTCGCCCGCGTTGGGCTCGACGGCAGTGGCGATCAGCACGGCGGGAGCGCGGTTGAGCTCACCGAGCCGTCGCCGGACCGCGGCCAGGTCGATCCGGCCAAGGTCGTCGCGGGTGAACAGCTCGACCGTGTCCTTGCCGTGGCCGAGCATCTGCAGGGCCTTGCGCGCGCTGGGGTGCACGTACCCGCCGGAGAGCACCGGCATCCGGGGCAGACCGGTCAGTCCCGCCGAGGTCACGTCCACCCCGTGCCGCTGCGCCCACCAGTGCGTGGCCAGCGCCAGACCGGTGAGGTTGGCAAAGGTCGCGCTGGCGGTCAGCGCGCCGCCCCACCCCGGTGGCAGGCCGACGAGCTCGCGCAACCAGTCCAGCGTGACCGTCTCCACCGCGTCGGCGAAGCGCGACGACGCCCGCACGAACGCGTTCTGGTCCAGCATGGACACGACCCAGTCGGCGGCCAGCGCCGCGGGCGTCGAGCCGCCGATCACGAAATGGTAGAAGCGCGGCCCGGCCGAGGCGGTCGCGGTCGCCGTCCCGACGCGCAGCAGGGTCTCGACCGCGGCCAGAGTGCCCGAGCCCTGCTCCGGTAGTGGCCCGCCCAGCTCGCCCAGCAGCGGCTCGGCGGTGCGGTCGTAGACCAGCCGCTGCGGCAACAGGTCCAGGTACGGCCCGGCGGCGTCGACCACCTGCCTGAGCGCTGCCATGGTCTCCGCCTGCTCGTTCAATGGATCGCCCACGTCGCCTCCCTCCCACGGTCACGGCGGCCCAGTGTACGGACGATGCCTGCAGTACCCCTTCCCCAGCGTGCGGCTGGCGCTGTGGCGCTTGGCCCGTTCCGCGACGTGTCACCCCTGACGGTCCGCTCCCACCGGTGCTCACGCCCGGGTAGTCTCCCGCGACCACCGTCCCGAGAGCGTTACGAGCTCAGTCCTCGGCGGCGTCGAAGTCGTAGGAGAGCAGCTGCGCGGCGAGCGTCAGGGCGTTCGCGTCCTCCTTGCTCATCTCGGTCCCGAAGCGCCCTCTCGCTCTGGCGACGCCCTCGCCGATCTCCGAGATCAGCATGCGCTTGAACAGCTCGGCTTCGTCCCCGGCGGCCTTGCCCAGGACGGCGGCCACGTGCCCCAGGCCGACGCCGATCGAGCGGCCGTCCACGCCGTAGGCGTCCGCCAGCCGGTCACGGTCGGCCACGACCGTGGCCAGCACCTCGCGGCCGAGCCGTCCCTCGGTCGTGGTGGCGGCGTCCACGCAGCGCGCGAAGGCGCCGTAGTCCCGGTGGTCGAAGCGCCGGTACGCCCCGATGACGGCGCTGAACACCCAGAACGGCGCGAACTGAAGGGTCCGCCATTCCTCGGTGGTGAACCTGTCCCGCTCGCCCATCGCCGGACTGCTCAGGTGCCGCGCGACGCGGCCTCGAGCAGGGTCTCGGCGGCGCGCCGCAGCCCCTCCATCTGGTCGAGCTCCTGGTCCTCGTGCTCGATGTTGACGGCCATGTCCGGGTCGATCCGCCGCAGCGCCCGCAGGAACTCGGTCCAGAAGGCGACGTCGTGGCCACGGCCGACGGCGACGAAGTCCCAGGAGGAGTGCTCGGGCCAGCGGCTCAAGGTGTAGCGGCCGCCGAGGGAGACGGCTCCGGGCTCGTCGGGCCGGACCCGCCCGAAGCGGTCGTCGAGCACCCCGTTGACCTTGGCGGCCTCGTTGATGCGGGTGTCCTTGGCCGCCGCGTTGTAGACCAGCCCGCCGAGCCGGTCCAGGGCGGCGACGGGATCGATCCCCTGCCAGAACAGGTGGCTGGGGTCCATCTCGGCGCCGACGTGGGTGGCGTCGATCTCGGTCGCCAGCCGCTCCATGGTGGCGGGGTTGTAGACGAGGTTGTGGGGGTGCATCTCGATGCAGACCTTGACGTCGGCGTCGCTCGCCCGCGCCTGGATGTCCTTCCAGTAGGGGATCGCGACCTCCCGCCACTGGTAGTCCCTGGCGTCGAGGTAGGCGCTGTCCCAGGGAAGGACCGTCCAGGAGGGCAGGCGGCCACCAGGGTCGGAGGCGGGAAGCCCGGACATGGTCACCACGCGCTTCACCCCCAGCAACGCCGCCAGCGAGATCGCCTCGCGCACGTCGTTGCCGTGCTTGTCGCCCACCTCCGGGTCGGGGTGCAGGGGGTTGCCGTTGCAGTTGAGCGCCGTGAGCGTCACGCCGGCCGAGGTGAACAGCTCCAGGTACTCGTCGCGGGCGTCCTTGCTCGCGCGCACCTGCTCGATCGGGAGGTGCGGCGCGGGCAGGAAGCCGCCCGAGTTGATCTCCGCGCTGTCCAGTCCCAGGCCGCGGAGGACCTCGAGCGCCTCCGCGACGGGCTTGTCGTGCAGGCAGGCGGTGTAGGCACCAAGCTTCATCCGGGCTCAGTCCTTTCCGGCGGGCGAGGCGGCGACGGCCACGTCCGCGCCGTTGGCCTCGGCGGAGGCGACGACGGCGTCCAGCAGGCGAAGGTTGTGCACGCCCTCGTCGAACGACGCGGGGCGGGGCAGCCGGTCCAGGCCGGCGACCTGCTCCAGGAACGCCCGCGCCTGGAAGCTGAACAGGTCGTTCTGCCCGTAGCCCACGCCGGGGAAGTCCATCGGCAGGCCTCCGGTGAGGTAGGGGTGCGCTGGTCCCACCAGGACCTGGCGGTACCCCTGGGTGATGCCGGGCGGGGTGCCGTCGGCGAAGCCGATCTCGCCGGCGCGGGCCAGGTCGAAGGTGGCCGCGCCCGTCTCCCCGAACAGCTCGAAGCCCAGCGAGTTCGGCAGGCCGTAGGCGACCCGGGAGGCCGACATCGTGCCGGTCGCCCCCGACGCGAACGTCGCGGTGAAGGTGACGAGGTCCTCGTTCTCGACCGGCTCCCGCACGTCGCTGAGCGCCGCCGCCGCGTGGCCGACCGCCGTGCCGAGCGGCAGCGCGCGCTCGGTGATTACGGTGGCGAGCACCGCGCCGCGGAGCGACCGGATGGGACCGCACACGAACTCGGCCAGGTCCAGCAGGTGGCTGCCGATGTCGGAGAGGGCGCCCGAGCCGGCGCCTCCCTTGTAGCGCCAGCTCATCGGGCCGTTGGGGTCGCAGCCGTAGTCGCACCAGTAGTGGCCGTTGAAGTGCAGCAGGCGGCCGATGCCGCCCTGGTCGACCTGCTCGCGGATGGCGGCGATGGCGGGAGAGCGGCGGAAGGTGAACCCGACGGCGGCCTCCCGCCCGGAGGCTCGCGCCGCCGCCACCATCGCCTCGGCGTCCTCCACGCTGGGGGCCAGCGGCTTCTCGCACAGCACGTGCTTGCCGCCGGCCAGTAGGCCCTCCACGATCGGGCGGTGCAAGTGGTTGGCGACCACCACGCTGACGACGTCGACGTCCGGGGCGCCGGCGACGTCCTCCCAGCTGGACTCCGCCCGCTCGTAGCCGAAGCGCCGGGCGGTGTCGCCGGCGAACGCGGCGTTGACGTCGGCGATCGCGACCAGCCTGACCTCGGGCAGGTCGGCGTCGTACAGCGTGGCGGCCGAGCGGTACCCGGCGGCGTGCGCCCGGCCCGCCATGCCGGCACCGATGACCGCCACACCGATCGTTGGCTTGCTCATTGGCGTTCTTCCTCGTTCGGGGCTCAGCCGTAGAGCGCCGGCCGTTTGGCAAGCTCGACAGGGACACGGCGTCCCGTCGCCAGCGCCTCGACGCAGCGCTCCGCGACGGCCGTGGTGGCGTACCCGTCCCAGGCGCTGGGACCGGTGATCTCCCCCCGGAGGACGCCGTCCACCCATTCCTGCAGCTCGGCGTGGTATGCCGCCGCGAACCGGCTGCGAAAGTCGGCCGGCACCTGGGTGAAGCTGCGACCCTCCCGCCGGACGCGGACCCCCACCTGGTCGGGAAGGGCGACCGTGCCGGACTCGCCCACCAGCTCACAGCGGATGTCGTAGCCGTACTGGCAGGTCACGAAGATCTCGACGTCGACCAGGACACCGCCGTCGGTCTCCAGCAACACGAGCTGCGGGTCCTGGAGGTTCTCGGCGGCCAGCGAGCTGCGGCGCGGGACCAGGACGGTGGCCGCGGTGACCTCCTGCCCGAGCAGCCAGCGGGTGACGTCGATCTCGTGGACGACCGAGTCGGTGAGCATCATGTCGCTGGTGAAGCTGGGCGGCGGGGTGGGGTTGCGGTGCGCGCAGTGCACCAGCAGCGGCCTGCCGACCTGCCCCGCGTCGAGCGAGGCCTTCATGGCCCGGTAGCCGTCGTCGTAGCGCCGCATGAACCCGACCTGGACGAGCCGCTCCGGCAGGGCCGCCTCCGCCTCGAGCACGCGCAGGCAGGCGTCGGTCTCCAGCGCCAGCGGCTTCTCGCACATCACGGGCTTGCCAGCCGCGATGCAGGCAAGGGTGTATTCCTCGTGCGTGAAGCCCGGCGACGCGACGATCACGGCGTCCACGTCGTCGTCGCCGATCAGGTCGTGCCCGTCCGGCTGGACGCGGGCGCCGCCGGCGGCGTCGGCCACCCGCTTTGCCTGCTCGACGTCGACGTCGGAGACCGCCACGACCTGCGCGTTCGAGACGCTGGTGGCCAGGCGCTGGAGGTGGTATCGGCCCATGGTCCCGGTGCCGACAACGCCGATCTTGAGCGCCATGGCGTCCACTCCTTGCGAGGTGTGTCGTGTCTGGTCAGCGGGTACCGGCGGCGCCGACGCCGCACCGCTGGAGGTAGCTGCGGGTGCGGATGGCGATGGGCAGCGGGACGTCGGGGGCGCAGGGGTACAGGTCCTGCTCGACGATCATGAACAGCTCGACGTCGAGGTCGTCGAGCGCGTCCAGGACCGGCCGGACCTCCGGGACGCCGCCCGGGGGCTCGCACATCACGCCCCGGCGGACCGCCTCGGCGAACGCCAGGCCCTCCGCCCTGACCTCCTTCAGGACCGCCGGGTCGGCCTGCTTCATGTGGAGGTAGCCGATGCGGTCGGGGTACTTGCGGATCAGCTCGACGTTGTCGCCGTCGTAGTAGGCGATATGGCCGGTGTCGAGGCACAGCGAGACCGTCTCCGGGTCGGTGTCCTCGAGGAATCGCTCGACCTGGGACTGGGTTCCCACGTGGCTGTCGGCGTGGGGATGGAAGACGGCGGTGACGCCGTACTCCTCGGCGAGGATCCTGCCGAGCTCCGAGGTGGCGCGCACCAGCGCCCGCCATGCGTCGCCGTCGAGCTCGGGGGGCTCGAGGAGGTTGCCCTCGAGGTCCGTGTACAGGTCCGGCAGCAGGACGACGTGCCTGGCGCCCATCGCGCTGACCAGCTCGGCCACGCGCCGCGCGTCCTCCAGGTCCGAGGCCCACTTCTCAGGGTGGTGCAGGCCGCCGAACACCGCCTGCCCGGAGACCTGGAGCCCTCGCCGCTCCAGCTCGTCGCGCAGCCGGGCCGGGTCGGTCGGCACGTAGCCGTAGGGGCCGAGCTCGAGCCATCCGTAGCCGGCCTCCGCGAGCTCGTCGAGGAAGCGGGGCCAGGGCGTCTGCGCCGGGTCGTCGGGGAACCACACCCCCCACGAGTCCGGGCAACTGCTGAGCCGCAGCCGTGATCGCGTGCTCATGGTGCACCGAACTTGGTGAGGTAGTGCTGGATTCGCTCGCGGTTGTGGACCGACGAGTCGCGGGCACGCTCCTCCCAGGCGAAGACGCACACGGTGGCGATGCCGTCGAAGCGCAGCTCCGACAAGGTCTCGAAGAAGACGTCCCAGTCGACCTCGCCCTGGCCGACGTCGAGGTGCTGGTGGACGCGGGCCGGCGAGCCCGGCGGGTTGACGATGTAGCGCAGGCCGGAGGACCCGCGGTGGTCGAACGAGTCGGCGATGTGCAGGTGGGTGAGCAGCGGGCCGGCGTAGCGCATGATCCCGGCGATGTCGCCGCCCATGTGGAACGTGTGCGGCGCGCAGTAGAGAAAGGTGACGCCGTCGTCGTCGATCCCGCGGATCAGCTCCACGGCCGCGCGGCCGTCCTCCACGAAGTCGTCGGGGTGCGGCTCCAGGCGCAGCTGCACCCCCTCGCGCCGGAACAGCGGGAGCAGCCGCTCCAGCGAGCGCCAGAACTGCGCCTCGCTGGCGGCGGCGGCCTCCGGCCGGCCGCTGAACTCCGAGTTCATGACCTCGCAGCCGAGGTCGACGGTGATCTGGATGGCGCGCTCCCAGTAGCGGACGGCCGCCTGGCGCTCGTCCTCGTCGGGGCTCGACCACTTGTACAGCGGCAGGACCGAGGAGACCGTCACGCCGGCGCCGCTGAGCGCCTTCTTGAACGCGGCGACGGTGGCCTTGTCGGCCCGCGGGTGGAGGAAGAACGGCAGGAAGTCGTCGCGGGGCGACAGCTCGATGTGCTGGTAGCCGAGGTCGGCGACCAGCCCTGGCAGCTCGGTCAGGGGGACCTGGCGGAGCATGTAGGGGTCGAGGGCGATCTTCATGGCTGCTCCTGCTCCCGCGAGCGTGGAGGTGGGCTACTGGGTCGGGCCGGCGAGGCCGAGCTCTTGCGCCTCCTCCTCGAGCTCGTGTGCCGCGTCGGCCTGGCCGACGCTCTGCAGCTCGTGGGCGAGCTGCTCGAGCTCGGCGCCGCCCGCCATCAGCCCGGTGAGCTGCGCATGGGAGATCTCCTCCTTCTCGTAGTAGCCGAGGCTGCGGCCGCGCTTGAGGATGAGGAAGCGGTCGCCGACCGGGTAGGCGTGGTGCGGGTTGTGGGTGATGAAGATGACGCCGAGGCCGCGCTCCCGCGCCTGGACGATGTAGCGCAGCACGACGCCGGACTGCTTGACGCCCAGCGCGGCGGTCGGCTCGTCGAGGATCAGCACCTTCGCGCCGAAGTACACCGCCCGCGAGATCGCCACGCACTGCCGCTCGCCGCCCGAGAGCGTGCCGATGGGCTGCTCCACGTCGCGCAGGTCGATGCCCATGTCGAGCAGTTCCTTCTTGGCCGTCTTGCGCATGAAGTCGATGTCCATGCGGCTCACCGGCCCGAAGCCCTTGCGCACCTCGTTGCCGAGGAAGAAGTTGCGCCAGACCGGCATCAGCGGGACCACGGCGAGGTCCTGGTACACGGTGGCGATGCCGCGGTCCAGCGCCTGCCGCGGGGAGCTGAAGCTCACCGGCTCGCCCTCGACCTCGTAGCTGCCGCCGTCGTGCTGGTGCAGCCCCGAGATGATCTTGATGAGGGTGGACTTCCCGGCGCCGTTGTCACCGAGCACACAGGTGACCTCCGAGGCGCTGACCTCCAGGGTGACGCCCTCGAGCGCGATGATGTTGCCGTAGTTCTTGCCGGCGTCGGTGAGCCGGACCAGCGGCGTTCGGGTCTCTCGCTCTCGCTCCACGGTGCTCGTCATCTCGATGCCTCCGCGCGACGACGGATGTAGGTGTTCAGCAGGATGGCCCCGAGCAGCAGCGCGCCGAGGAAGAAGTAGAACCAGTCGGGGTTCCAGCCGGCGTAGACGATGCCCTGGTTGGTCATCCCGAAGATGAACGCCCCGATCGCGGCCCCGATCACCGAGCCGTAGCCGCCGGTGAGCAGGCACCCGCCGACGACCGCCGCGACGATGTAGATGAACTCGTTGCCGATCCCGATGCCGGACTGCACGGTGTTGAAGGCGAACAGGATGTGCATGCCGGTGAACCAGGCCAGGAACCCCACCGTCATGAATAGGCCGATCTTCACCTTGTTCAGCGGGACGCCGACCGCCCGCGAGCTGGGCCCGGAGCCGCCGACGGCGAAGATCCAGTTGCCGATGTGGGTCCGGAGCAGGACCCAGGTGCCGATGATGACGAACAGGAGCCACCAGAGCAGCGTGATCCGGACCTGGACGCCGAAGACCGGGAACGTGTGGGCGAACACCCACTGCGCCGAGTTGAACCCGTCGATGTTGGAGACGTCGTTGGTGCCGACGTTGCCAGTGACGAGCTTGGTGATCGCCAGGTTGAGGCCCCGCAGCATGAAGAACGTGCCCAGGGTCACCAGGAAGCTGGGGATGCCCGTCTTCACCACCAGGTAGCCGTTGACGAAGCCGATGGCCAGCGCGACCACCAGGGCGACCACGACGCCCACCCACATGTTGGCGCTGAACTGGTAGCTGAACATCGACGCGACCAGCGCCGAGCTGGTCACGGCGACGCCGGCCGACAGGTCGAACTCGCCGCCGATCATCAGCAACGCCACCGCGACCGCGGGGATGCCGTAGGTCGAACTGACGTAGAGGACGGTGGCGAGCGAGGCGGTGTCGCGGAACGGGGGCGCGACGGCGAAGAAGATGAGGTAGATGACGATCGCGCCGGCCAGCGCCCCGACCTCGGGGCGAGCCATCAGCCGGGCGAGCGGCGACTTCGTCGCGACTCGCTCGTCCCGGGCCGGCGGGGTGCCGACGTCCAGTGTCTGACTCATGCGGACCTCCGAGGCTCGGGGTGCTCCATGGGGGCCGCCAGCGGGTGGCGGCCCCCCATGCCCGGGTGGTTAGCGGGTGCCTCCCTCCGCGAACTTGCCCACCACGGCGATGTTGCTCTTGTCGACCAGGAACGGCCCGGTCAGCGTCGGCAGCCCGCCGCCGAGGATGTTGCCGTTGACCTTGTACAGCCACAGCGAGTCGACCGACAGGTAGCCCTGCAGGTACGGCTGCTGGTCGATCGCCCAGATGAGCTCACCGGAGTTGATCTTGGGCGGGATCTGCGGGTTGAAGTCGAAGGTCCCGACCTTGGCGGAGCTGCCCGCCTCCTTGATCGCGTCCATCGCGTTGAGGGCGATCGGCGCGCCGAGGGTGACCACGAAGTCGATCGCCTTGTCCTGCTTCAGCTTGGCGGCGATGGTCGACTTCACCGAGGGCAGGTCCGAGCCGTTGACGTAGATCTTGCTCCACTTGCCGGAGAAGGTCTTCTTCACCCCGTCGCAGCGGGCCTCGAGCTGGACCTGCCCCTGGAACTGGATGACGCACAGGAGGTTCTTGTAGCCGTCGTCGGAGGCTCGCTTGCCACCGGTCTCGCCGGCCAGGCCCTCGTCCGAGCCGAAGTACGACATCGCGCCCGATTCCTTGTACTGGCCGATGCCGGCGTTGAACGCCACGACCGGGATGCCGGCGTCGATGGCCTTCTTGACCGCCGGCGCGATCGCGGGCGGGTCCGGCAGGGTGACCGCGATGCCGTCGACCTTGGCGTCGATCGCGCTCTGGATCAGGGTTGCCTGCTTGCCGGAGTCCGGGTCCGACGAGTACTGGAACTTGACGTTGTCCTTGGCGGCGGCGGCCTGGGCGCCCTTGCGGATGATGTCCCAGAACGTGTCACCGGGTGCGCCGTGGGTGATCATGGCGACCGTGATCTCCGGCGTGTTCGCCTTGCCGGCGCCGCCGGTCGCCGTCTGCTGCTCCTCCTGCTTCCCCCCGGAGCTGCTGCAGGCGGCGGCCACGAGCAGCAGCACGGCGAGCAGCGCCACGAAGAGAGGACGCCTGCGAAGCTGGATCATCGAGATCCGCCCCTTTCTGCTTGGTCCAGCCATGACAGGGAGCCGGCGGGCGGTGCCCGCGGGTCGGTCCGTGTGTAGCTCATCCCACCTCCTCAGTGCGCCGTGGGGAAGCCGAGCTCGACGGCGGAGTCGCGTGGGACCGGCCAGCGACTGGTCACGACCTTGCCGCGGGTGTAGAAGGCGACGCCCTCCGGCCCGTGGACATGGAGGTCGCCGAACAGGGACTGCTTCCAGCCGCCGAACGAGTAGAAGGCCATCGGCACCGGGATCGGGACGTTGATCCCGACCATCCCGGCCTGGACCTCGTTCTGGAACTTCCGCGCGGCGGCGCCGTTGGCCGTGAAGATGGCCGTGCCGTTGCCGTACGGGTTCTCCGAGATCAGCCTGATGGCCTGGTCGATGTCGTCGACCCGGAGCACGATCAGGACCGGCCCGAAGACCTCCTCCTTGTAGATGGTCATCTCGGTGGTGACCTCGTCGAACAGGCACGGGCCGAGGAAGAAGCCCTCCTCGTGCCCGGGGACGCGCAGGTCGCGCCCGTCGAGCACGAGCTTGGCGCCCTCGCGGACCCCGGTCTCGACCAGGCCGGCCACCTTGTCCCTGGCCGCCCCGGTGACCAGCGGGCCCATCTCCGAGTCGGGGTCGGCGGCCGGCCCGGTGCGCAGCCGCGCGGCCCGCTCCACCACCTTGTCGATCAGGGTGTCGCCGGCCCGACCGACCGCGACCGCGGTCGAGATCGCCATGCAGCGCTGCCCGGTCGAGCCGTAGGCCGCCGAGACCAGCGCGTCGGCGGCGGAGTCCATGTCGGCGTCGGGCATGACGATCGCGTGGTTCTTGGCCCCGCCGAGCGCCTGGACCCGCTTGCCGTGCGTGGTGCCGCGCTCGTACACGTAGCGGGCGATCGGGGTCGAGCCGACGAACGAGACCGCGGCGATGCCCGGGTGGTCGAGCACGGCGTCGACGGCCAGCTTGTCGCCGTGGACGACGTTGAAGATGCCGTCGGGCAGGCCCGCCTCGGCGTACAGGCGGGCGACCTCGAGCGAGACCGACGGGTCGCGCTCGGACGGCTTGAGCACGAACGCGTTGCCGCAGGCGATCGCGATCGGGTGCATCCACATCGGGACCATGATCGGGAAGTTGAACGGCGTGATCCCGGCGGCGACGCCGAGCGGCTGGCGGATCGAGTACAGGTCGATCTCGGTCGAGACGCTCTCGGAGAAGTCTCCCTTGAGCAGGTGCGGGATGCCGCAGGCGACCTCGACGACCTCCATGCCGCGCTGGATCTCGCCGAGCGCGTCGGGCACCACCTTGCCGTGCTCGGCGGCGATGACCTCGGCCAGCTCGCCGCGGTCGCGCTTCAGCAGCTCCAGCAACGCGAACATGACCCGTGCCCGCTTCACCACCGAGGTGTCGCGCCAGGCCGGGTAGGCGGCCTGGGCGGCCCGGACCGCCGCGTCGACGTCGGCGGCGCCGCCGAGCGCCACCCGCGCGCTCTGCCGCCCGGTGCCCGGGTCGTACACCGCGCCCCAGCGCTCCGGCTCGCGGTCGACGGCGCGGCCGTCGATCCAGTGGTTGATGGTCCTCATCCCACGGCACTCCTTTCCGCCGTCGTCGCCCTCGCCTACAGGTAGCGCCGCTGGTCCTGCTTGTCACGTTCGTACCGGGCCCGTGCCGCCCGCACGCTCTCGGAGATGGTCAGCCGTCTGGTCCGCCCACTCATCGGCGTCCTCCAGGTCCGCTCATCGGCAGGCGGGGGTCGACGGCCTGCCCTGCCCAGGTCCCCCGCACCCAGGCGTGGGCCGGGTCGTCGCAGAAGCGCCAGGCCCGCTCCTCGCCGGGTCCGGCCATGACGTTGAGGTAGTACATGTCGTAGCCGGGCGCGGCCATGGAGGGCCCGTGCCAGCCGTAGGGGACCAGCACCACGTCGCCGCCGCGAACCTCGGCGCGGACGTCGACGCGCCGGTCGGGCCCGGAGCTGTAGACCCTTTGGTAGCCCAGTCCCGGGGTGGCGCCCCGGCCCGCGATCTCGAAGTAATAGATCTCCTCGAGCTGTGCCTCGTCGGGCGGCCGCTCCTCGTCGTGCTTGTGCGGCGGGTACGACGACCAGTTGCCGCCCGGGGTGAGGACCTCGACGGCGATCAGCTTGTCGGCCTCGAACGCCTCCGGCCCGCAGAAGTTGTTCACCTGGCGGCTGGCCTGGCCGGCCCCGCGCAGCTCGACCGGGACGTCCTCGGCCGCGCCGTAGCGGGCGACCAGCCGCCGCCGCGCCCGGGCGGACGGCAGCGCGAAGCGCCCGCCGCCCTGGGAGGCCACCTCCGGATGGGCGTCCCTGGGCACGTAGACGAAGTCGGTGACGCGGTCGAAGACGCCGTCGCGGCCCTCGACCTCGAAGCGCTCGCCGTCGCAGGCGACCACGCAGCCTCCCGCCAGCGGCAGGACGAGCAGCTCGTCGGGGCCGGTGTCGAACGCATGGGAGGCGCCAGGGGCGAGCTCCAGCACGCGCAGGCCGCTGAACCCCCAGCCGGCCTGCTCCGGCGTGACCACGAGCGAGAAGGCACCCTCGGCGCTCGAGCCCCGCTGCAGGTGGAGCTTGCCGTCGCTCACCCGCTCCCCTCCTGCAGCAGGCCGACCGCGGCGTCCACCGCGCCGGCCACGTCGTCGTCGGGCGGGTACAGCAGCGAGCGGCCGATCACCAGGCCGCAGACGGTGGGGAGCTTGAGCGCCTTGCGCCAGCGCGCGAACGCCGCCTCCTGGTCGGCGCTCACCTCACCGCCGAGCAGCAGCGCCGGCAGCGTGGTCGCCGCCATGACGCGCTCCATGTCGTCGACCACCGGCACCTTCAGCCAGGTGTACGCCGAGGTCGTGCCGAGGCCGGCCGCCACGGTCATGGCGCGGACCGTCGCCTCGGGGCTGAGGTCGATGCGGACCCGCCCGTCCACCCGGTGCGCGATGAACGGCTCCACCATCGCCATCAGCCCGTGGGCGGCCAGCTCGCTCACCGCGTGCGCGCAGGCTTCGACGGTCGCCACCGTGGCCGGGTCGTCGGGGTCGATGCGCAGCAGCATCTTGCCGCCGTCGAGGCCCTTCGCCGCGATCGCGGCGGCGTCGTACCCGGTGAAGCGGTCGTCGATCTCGAAGACCGTGCCGGCGAGGCCGCCCCGGTTCATCGACCCGACCACCACCTTGCCGTCGAGCGCGCCGAGCACCAGCAGGTCTTCGACGATGTCGGGGGTGCCGAGCAGGCCGTTGACGCCCGGGCGCGACAGCGCCAGGCAGAGCCGGTCGAGCAGGCTGACCCGATCGGCCATCGCCAGCGCCCGGTCGCCGGCGCGCAGCGCGCCGCGGGCGGGGTGGTCGGCGGCGATCATCATCAGCCTGCCGTGCTCGTTGAACAGGGAGGCCGGGCGAGCCCGCCCGCTCGCCGCCTCCGCGATCGCCTCCGGGCGCCTGGCGCGGGTCTCCACGATCGTCCGGTAGCGGTCCTCACGCACGGACGGGCCCTTTGTTCACCGGGGGGCTACCGCTCGGCTCTGCGTGGCCACCGGCTACTCCGGTTCCGGCCTCGCTCTTGAGCCCCCCGAACCCTTGATCCAGCGGGGGGCTACCGCTCGGCTCTGCGTGGCCACCGGCTACTCCGGTTCCGGCCTCGCTCTTGAGCCCCCCGAACCCCCCGCGCAACAGGGCCTCGACCTCGGCGCTGTCGGGCATGGCGTCGGCGCAGGCGAGCCGGGAGGCGACGATCGCGCCGGCGGCGTTGGCGAACCGCGTCACCCGTCCGAGGTCCCAGCCGGCCAGCAGCCCGTGGCACAGCGCCCCGCCGAATGCGTCGCCGGCGCCGAGGCCGTTGACCACCTCGACGGGCAGCGGCCGCACCTGGACCTCGGTGTTGGCGTCCATGGCCAGCACGCCGTCGGGGCCTTGCTTGACGACCACCACCTCGACGCCGCGGTCGCGCAGGGCGTGGGCGGCGGGCCGCGGCTCGCGCAGGCCCACCGCGGTGTCGCACTCGTCGAGGTTGCCGACCGCGACCGTGACGTGCTCGAGCGCCCGCTGCACCCAGCGCCGCGCCTCCTCGCGGGAGGGCCAGAAGATCGGGCGGTAGTCGAGGTCGAGCACGGTCAGGCCCGACCTGCCCCTGGCTTCGAGTGCCGCCAGGGTCGCGCCGCGGCTCGGCTCGGCGCACAGGCCGGTGCCGGTCACCCAGAAGATGCGCGCCGCCCTGATCGCGTCGAGGTCGAGCTCGCCGGTGCTGATCTCCAGGTCGGGCGCCTTGGGCCAGCGGTAGAAGTAGATCGGGAAGTGGTCGGGCGGGAACACCTCGCAGAACGTCACCGGCGTCGGCAGGCCGGGCACCGCGGTGACCCAGCGATCGTCGACGCCGAAGCGGCGCAGCGCGTCGTGGAGGAACTCGCCGAACGGGTCTGCGCCGGTGCGGGTGATCACCGCGCTGCGGCGGCCGTGGCGCGCGGCCGCCACCGCCACGTTGGTGGCGCTGCCGCCGAGGTACTTGCCGAAGGTCTCGACCTCACGCAGGGAGACGCCGACCTGCAGCGGATAGACGTCGACCCCGATGCGGCCCATGGTGACGACGTCGAACGGCTCGGTCATGCCGCGCCGATCCCGAAAAGTCCCACCTGCATGGTGCGCCTCCACCATGCTTCGTCTCAGGATGCTCGTTATCGAGGGGAAGACGATCGAGGGAAGAAGCGGTATTGTAGGAATGTCATAACTACTGCGTCTATAGATAGCTGTCAACCCCTTGTCATGACCTACTGACAGCCGTACCTGGATGGGCCGTGCATCGACAGCGACGGTTGCCTGGTAGTGGCACGGACGGCGGAGGCGAGTGATGTTCTCCCCCACCACCTCGATCGCTGTGGACCGCGCAAGCCCGGTGCCGCTCTACTACCAGGTGGCGCAGCAGCTCGAGCAGGTCATCCAATCCGGCGAGCTGGCACCAGGGACGCGCCTGAACAACGAGCTCGTCCTGGCCGACCAGCTCGGCGTGTCCCGCCCGACGCTGCGCCGCGCGATGGAGTACCTCGTCGACCGCGGCTACCTGGTGCGCAAGCGTGGCATCGGGACCCAGGTGGTCCACCCCAAGCTGCGGCGGCCGGTCCAGCTCACCAGCCTCTACGACGACCTGACCCTCAGCGGGAAGGACCCGCGGACCTCCGTGGTCTCCTTCAAGACCATGCCCGCGACGGACGCGGTCGCCCACATGCTCGGCATCGACGATGGCAGCCCGGTGATCGCGCTCGAGCGGCTGCGCTACGCCGACGACGAGCCGCTCGCGCTGATGCGCAACTGGATCCCGCCGGGGCGGGTCGAGCTCACCGCCGAGCTCCTCGAGCAGACCGGGCTCTACCAGCTCATGCGCTCCGCCGGCCTCCGGCTCCACCTGGCGTCGCAGACCATCGGGGCACGGGCGGCCACCCCGGCCGAGGCCAGGCGGCTGCAGGCCGCCAAGGGCGAGCCGCTGCTCACCATGCAGCGGACCACCTACGACGACATGGGACACCCCGTGGAGCTCGGCGACCACCTCTACCGCGCCTCGCTCTACTCCTTCGAGGTCGTCCTCACGAGCCGCGCGTAGCCGCTGGTCGGCGGAGGACCCGGGCCGGGTGGCTCAGCTCTCCTGGAGGACCGAGAGGATGTTGCCGGCCGGGTCCTTGAACCAGGCGATGGGCGGGCCGCCGACGCGGCCGATGCCCTTCTCGTCCTGGCCCAGGCCCTCGTACCGCTCGAAGCGCACGCCACGCGCGGCCAGCTCGTCCACGGCCTTGTCGATGTCGTCGACCGGGAAGTTGAGGATCGTGAACGTCGCCGGCGTGTGCTGCTCCCCCTTGGGGTAGGCCAGGACGTCGTTGCCGCCCGCGATGTGCAGGAAGAGCAGCCCGTTCTCCTCGGACACCCGGAGACCGAGCGTCTCGCCGTAGAACTGCTTGGCCTTCGGGAGGTCGTCCACGGAGAATCCACTGAACGCCTTGGTGTGCTCGAACATGCTGCCGCCCTTTCGCTGTAGACCGTTGCTGCTGGCTCGTCCGATGTGAGGCGGTCCTCCCTCCTTCGGTCGCGTGGGTGCCTCACGTAGAGGATGTCGAAGCTGTGTGACTGGTTTCGACATGTCGGGTGGAACAGCTGACCGTGGAGGTCGGAGGATGCGCTACTTGATCCTGATCTACAGCAACCCGAGGTCGCGCGCGGTCTGGGAGGGCCTGTCCGACGCCCAGCGGGAGGCGTTCGGCCGTGGCCATTTCGACCTCAGCGACGAGCTCGCCGCGTCTGGGGAGCTGGTCGTGTCCGGAGGGCTGGCCGATCCGTCGGAGGCCAAGCGGGTCTCGGTGCGGGCGGGGCGGACGCTGACCACCGATGGGCCGTTCGCGGAGGTGAAGGAGTACCTGGCCGGGTTCTACCTGGTCGAGTGCGACAGCGTCGAGCAGGCGGTCGAGCTGGCCGCGCAGGTTCCGGACGCCGCCTACGGCGAGGTCGAGGTGCGGCCGGTGTTCGGCCACGAGATCATGGGGCCGTAGCGTGGCGGCCGAGGTCGACGACCTCCTGCGGGAGCTGGCGCCGCGAGTCCTCGCCGCCCTGGTCCGGCGCTACGGCGGCTTCGACACCTGCGAGGACGCGGTGCAGGAGGCCCTGCTGGCTGCATCGGTCCAGTGGCCGGCCGACGGCGTGCCGGCCAACCCGACGGGCTGGCTGGTCACGGTCGCGTCCCGCCGGCGGACCGAGCTGTGGCGCAACGAGTCGGCCCGCAGGCGCCGTGAGGAGACCGCCGCCCTGCTGGCGCCGCCGGACCCGGAACCGGCGGCGGAGGTCGACGACACGCTCACCCTGCTGCTGCTGTGCTGCCACCCGTCGCTCACGCCGCCCTCCCAGGTGGCCCTCACCCTGCGCGCGGTCGGCGGGCTCTCCACCGCCGAGATCGCCCGCGCGTTCCTGGTCCCCGAGGCGACCGTGGCCCAGCGCATCAGCCGGGCGAAGCAGCGGATCAGGGCCAGCGGCGCGGAGTTCCGCATGCCCCCGCGGGAGGAGCGGGCCGAGCGGATGGTCGCCGTGCTGCACGTGCTGTACCTGATCTTCAACGAGGGTTACACCGCCAGCTCCGGGTCCGCGCTGCACCGTGCCGAGCTCACCAGCGAGGCGATCCGCCTGACGCGGCAGCTCCGCCAGCGCCTGCCCGACGACGGCGAGGTCGCCGGTCTGCTGGCGCTGATGCTGCTCACCGACGCCCGCCGCCCGGCGCGGACCCGCCCGGACGGCGCCCTGGTCCCGCTGGCGGAGCAGGACCGCGGCCGCTGGGACGCCCAGGCCATCGCCGAGGGGGTCGGCCTGATCACCGAGACGCTGGCCAGCGCGCCGATCGGCCCCTACCAGCTGCAGGCCGCGATCGCCGCCGTGCACGACGAGGCGGCCCGCTCGGGGGACACCGACTGGCCGCAGATCCTCGGACTGTACGAGCTGCTGGACAGCCTCGCGCCGGGACCGATGGTCACGCTCAACCGCATCGTCGCGGTCGCCATGGTCCACGGGCCTCGGGCCGGCCTGCGGCGGCTGGACGAGGCGGAGGCCGACCCCGCGCTCGCCGGGCACCACCGGGTCGACGCGGTCCGCGCGCACCTGCTCGACCTCGCCGGCGACCGCCAGGCGGCACGTGCCCACTACCGCCTGGCCGCACGCCGCACCCTCAGCGTCCCCGAGCAGCGCTACCTCGAGTCCCGCGCCGCGCAGCTCACGCCGCCGAGCCGGGCCTGACCCGGGGTCGCGAACGGGTCGCGCGCGATCGGGGAAGAAGGGGTGACCATAGACCCCATCCTCGCGGCGGAAGGCACGACATGGTGCGACGGAGCCGGACATGGCCTCGGTGACGCGCGCGTTGACCCACACCGACGCCGCGATCATCGAGCGGTCCTGGCACGAGCCCGAGCGGTTCGCCGAGGTCTTCGACCGCTACTACGCCGAGATCCACGGATTCGCGACGCGCCGGCTCGGCCGCACCCTCGCCGACGACGTGGCCGCGGAGACGTTCCTGATCGCCTTCCACCGGCGGGGACGCTTCGACGTGACGCGTCCCGACGCCCGGCCGTGGCTGTACGGGATCGCCTCCAACCTCATCTCCCGCCACCGGCGGACGGAGGTGCGCCAGTACCGCGCGATGGCCCGTGCCGGCCTCGCCCAGGTGGCCGACGGCCACGCCGAGCGGGTCGCCGGGCGCATCGACGCCGAGGCGCTGCGCGGGCGGCTCGCCGCCGCGCTCGCCGAGGTCGCCGACCGCGACCGGGACGTGCTCCTCCTGGTCGCGTGGGCGCAGCTCAGCTGCGAGGAGGCGGCGCGGGCGCTGGGGATCCCGGCGGGTACGGCGCGGTCGCGGCTGCACCGGGCTCGAAGGAAGACCCGCGCGGCGTTGGGTGGCACCGACCCGAGGATCGACGGAGAGGACCAGTGAACATGAACGACCTCGAGATCCTGCACGACGCGTGGGACGCGCCCGAGGCGCCGTCGCACGCCGCCCACGCGGAGGCCCGCGCGGCCCTGCTGGCGCAGGCCGCCGGCGGCGACCGCGGGCGGGTGCCCGCGCGGCGCCGGCGCCGGCTGCCCCGGATCGGCGCCAGGCGCGTGGCCGTCGGCGCGCTCGCCCTGGCGCTCGCGACCGGCGTGACCGTCGTCCAGAACGTGGGCGGCACCGACTCGCGGGGGCGGCCGAGATCGATCGTCCCGGGCCTGCTGGCCGGGCCGGTCGCCAACGCGGCGGAGGCGTTGGAGCGGGCGGCGCTCGTCGCGGAGGCCAAGCCGTCGACCGCGCCCAGGCCGAACCAGTGGATCTACACCAGGGAGCGGGTCACCTTCTCGCGAGGCCCCATGAAGGGCGGCATCAACCAGGGCTGGCAGCGGGTGGACGGCAAGGGGACCGCGTTCATCGACGAGAACGGCAAGCTCCGCTTCCGGCCGGTGCCCAAGCCGCCAACGGGCCGCCACGCGAGGAAGCTGCCGCCGGAGCCCTGGACCTACCCGACGATCACCACCCTGCCCACCGACCCCGACGCCCTGCTGCGCTGGGTGCACAACTTCAGCGGCGGCTCCGATTGGGCGGCAGAGGCGTTCGGCATGTTCGCAGGGATCCTCAGGCGTGGCCTGGTGCCGCCGAAGCTCGAGGCGGCGATCTACCGCGCGATGAAGCAACTCCCGAACGTGAAGCTGATCCGCAACGGCGTCCCCGTCGCTGGCCACGCGACGCTGGCCCTTGGCCGGAAGAACGGCTTCCTGTACGACGAGGTGCTGCTGGACAGCAGGACGTTCACCTATCGGGGTGAGCGGTCGGTGATCGTCGAGGAGAACGAGGGCTGGGAGCGGGCCAAGGGCATCGAGCCGGTCGGGCACGCGAAGGGCACCGTGATCCTCTTCGAGCGCCTCACCACCGCGATCGTCGACAAGCCGGGCCAGTTGCCCTGATCCGCACCGGCCTGGTTGGGCCGGCCCGGGGCGCCGGAGCGGGGGGCACGGCGCCCGGGCCGGCGGGGGGCGTCCGGTCGTCGAGCGGCTCGGCCGGGGCGGCGGACGAGCCGGCTGCTCAGCGGAGTCGTCGGCGCCTCCGCGCCGCCAGGCCGATCAGCAGCAGGACCGAGGCCGGCATGGCCGCGGCGAGCGGCAGGATGCCGCCCGCGTTGAGCGTGCGCTGCTGCGCGACGCCGAGCCTGAGCGTGTTGCTGGCGGCGACGTCGGCGGCTCCCTGCTCGGCCGTGACGGCGACGTACAGGACGAACCGTCCGGTGTTGACGGCCTGGACGTTCCAGGTGAGCCGCTTGCTCGCGTGGGCGCCGAGGGTGCCCGCGTAGCTGGTGCGGCTGGTGGACCAGTCCTCCGGGTCGACGTAGACGTCAGGGTCGAGGCTGAGGACGTTGAGGTGGGCGACCACCGTGCCGAGCGGCTGGTCGCCGTCGTTGCGCACGGTCGAGGTGAAGCTGAACCGCTGGCCGATGGTGGTGGAGATGGTGGTCCGGTCGAGCGCGACCGACACCGCCGGCGCGGCCGTGGCCGGGTGCGGCGGGGCCGCGGCGGCGGCGCCGGGAGCCAGCGCGGCGACCAGCGCGAGCATGACCAGCAGCGGCCTCATGACCGGCGCCCCGGGTCGAGGGTGAGCCGCCCGGCGACGGCCAGGGCCGCGCCGACGGCGAGGGCCGCGGCCACCACCGGGCCGACCAGCCAGCCGACGTCCTGCCCGGGGCTGTGGCCCTCGAGCACCAGTTTGCCGAGGTAGCGCAGGCCGGAGGTGAACGGGTCGGCGCGCAGCAGCAGCCCGCCGAACCAGCCCTGCTGCGCCGAGGACGGCATCTGCGTCGGTGCGTACAGCGCCAGCAGGGCGAACAGGCTGACCGACAGGCTCAGCCGGTTGGACTGCGCCAGGGTGCTGACCAGGAGCCCGTAGCCGGCCAGGAACAGCGCGAGCAGGCTGCCGACCACCAGGCCGCTGGCCACGGCCACCCCGCCGACCCCGACCCCGTGGCCGAGGTACCAGACGTACGGGATGGAGACCACCCAGGCGGCCACCCAGAGCGACAGGGCCGCGATCGCCTTGCCGGCGACCAGGGCGCGCCTGGGCGCGGGGCTGAGCAGCAGGCTCTCGAGCGTGCCGCGCTCGCGCTCGCCGCTGACCGCGTCGGCGGCGCCGAGCAGGACGAGCAGCGCGCCGACGGCGACGGCCACCTGCAGCGTCAGGCTGACGGCCTCGCGCTGCTCCAGGAAGTTGAGCGCCTGGTTGGTGGCGACCAGGTAGGAGGTGATGCTGAGCAGCAGGGCGTAGACGAACATCAGCGGCAGCCCACGGCCGGTGAGCCAGAGGTCGCGCAGCTCCCGGTCCGTGGTCACCAGCCACGGCGCCCTGCCGGTGGCGGGCCGGCCCTCGACCGTGGCGGCCATCAGGCACCCTCCGTGACCGCGAGGAAGGCGTCGTTGAGGCGACCGCCCTCCAGGGTGAAGCCGAGCACGGGCACGCCGGCGTCGAGCAGGCTGCCGAGCGCCTTGGCGGCGGCGGTCTCGGGCGCGACCTCGGCGGGCAGGCGCAGCTCCAGCTCGCCGAGGTCGCCGTCGCCGGCCGCGGCGTCCACGGCGGCGCCGACGAGCACCTCGAGGGCGCGGCCGCGCAGCTCCGGCGGGACCTTGACCAGCCCGCGCCGCGGGATCGCGGCGCTCCGCACGACCTCGGCGACCGTGCCGTGCGCCACCACCCGGCCGCGGTTGAGGATCAGCACCCGGTCGCAGGCCTGCTCCACCTCGGCGAGCAGGTGGGTGCTGAGCACCACGGTGACGCCGTGCTGGCGCACGATCCGTTCCATCAGCTCGACCATCTGGAGCTGGCCGATCGGGTCCAGGCCGAGCGTCGGCTCGTCGAGGAAGACCACCTGGGGGTCGTTGACCAGCGCTCGGGCGATGCCGAGCCGCTGCCGCATGCCGCGGCTGTAGCCGGAGACGAGCGTCCCGCCGCGGTCGGCCAGGCCGACCTCGGCGAGCAGCCTGCGCGCGGTGGCGCGGGCGTCGTGACGCGGCCGGCCGAACAGCATCGCGTGGAAGATCAGCCACTCCTCCCCGGTCTGGCCCCTGGGATAGCCGGCGCTCTCGGGGAGCACGCCGACCAGACGCCGGATCTCCACCGGCTGGCTCTGCGGCACGCCCGCCAGCGTGAACCAGCCGGCGTCCGGCCGGATGATGGTCGACAGCATCCGGATCACCGTGGTCTTCCCGGCCCCGTTGGGGCCGAGCAGGCCGAGGACGGTGCCGGCCTCCACCTCGAGGTCGAGCCCGTCGACGGCCGGGATCTCGCCGTACGATTTCCGCAGCCCGCGCGCCTCGAGCGCCGGCGATCCGGACATCGTCAGCGCCCCCGGCGGCGCGGACGACCACGCCGTGACCTCATTGCTTCCCCCGTCCCCCGGTACCGCGCTTGCTGAACCGGCCCTCTTGCCTTGTATCGGCGGTGGCAAGTGTGCTGCCAAGTCCTGAACGCTGGCTGAATCGCCACGGAATCGCAAGACTCAGCGGAAGACACCGGTGTGGCCGAGCGAGTAGCGGCCGGGCTGTGGGTAGACGCAGAGGCCGTGCGGCCCCCGGCCGACCGGGATGCGGGCGAGCAGGCGCCCGTTGCGGGTGGCGATCGCGTACACCTCCGCCGCGTAGCGTCCCGACAGCCACAGCACCCGGCCGTCGGCCGAGACGCCGCCCATGTCGGGGCTGCCACCACCGGGCAGGTGCCAGGTGGCGACGACCTTGCGGGTGGCGAACGAGATCAGCGAGACCGACCCCGCCCCACGGTTGGAGACGTACAGAACGCGCGAGTCCCGGCTGGCGTACAGCCCGTGCGCGCCCTTGCCGGTCGGCACGAACCCGGCCACCCGGAAGCGGGCGGCGTCGACCACCCAGACGCCGCCGGCGGCCAGGTCGGCGACGTAGAAGACGCTGCCGTCAGGGGCGAGCTTCACGTCCTGGGGCATCGCGCCGGCGTCCAGCCGCACGACACGGACCACCCGCTCCCGCGCGACGTCGACCTGGACCAGCTCGCCGCTGAACTCGCAGCTCGCCAGGAGCTGGCGGCCGTCGGCGCTGAAGTCCATGTGGTCGACGCCTTCGCACGGCACCGGCAGCGCGTGGCGCAGGCGCATGCTCCGCGGGTCGCGGAAGTCCAGGCGGCGCAAGGCCTCGGCCACCACGATGGCGCGACGGCCGTCGGGGGTGAAGTACAGGTTGTAGGGGTCGTCGACGGGGACGGTGCGGACGGGGCGGCCGCTGGCCGGGTCGACCGCGGTGAGGCTGTTGCTCTGGTTGTTACCGACCCACAGGGTGCGCAGGTCCCAGGAGGGGGTGACGTGCTGCGGCAGCCGGCCGACGGCGAACCTGGCGACACGGCGGAAGCTGCGCGGGTCGATCACCTCGACGGTGCCGCTGGCGGTGGGCACGTAGACGCGGGCGCGGAAGCCGCGGACGGCCGGGCTGAGCTGGCCGGGACGATCGGCGGCGTAGACGTCGTTCGGGTCCGGCGGCGGCATGCCGGGCAGCAGGCCAGCCGCCCCTGGCGCGTCCGGAGCGGCCGCCGCGCCCGGGGCGGCTCTGCCCTGGCCGGCCGGCGGCGTCGGCGCCTCCTGGCTCTCCAGGGGGAGGCGGCTGGCGGCGACCGACGCCAGCGCCAGGGCGGCGACGGCGAGCATCCCGGCCCGGCGCCGGCGTAGTCGGCGCACGGCGTGGCCAGCGGTGAGTCTCGGCGGCATCGTGACTCCCTGTAGGACCGGCTCCCCGGCCTGTCGCGGCCGAACCGGACGGCATGGCGGCCTGCGGCAGCACCGAAAGGACGCGGTGCGCAACCCGGCGATCCTGGACGAAGGAGCTGAACCTCACCTGACTGCGTCAACGACCAGGACGTTCAGCGAAGGTTCAGCAGCCGCCGTTCAGATTCGTTCATGGAGCGGCCCCTGCGATACTGGAGCCGGGGGGAAGAGCCGTGAAGCTGCTGCTGGTCGAGGACGACAAGAAGATCGCCACCGCGGTCAAGCGGGGACTCGAGGCCGAGGGCTTCACGGTCGAGGTCGCCTTCGACGGCGACGACGGGCTGTGGCTGGCCAGCGAGGGCGCCTACGACCTGATCGTGCTGGACATCCTGCTGCCCCGCCGGAACGGCTACCGGATCTGCGCCGACCTGCGCGCGGCGGGCAACTGGACCCCGATCCTGATGCTCACCGCCAAGGACGGCGACCTGGACGAGGCCGAGGCGCTGGACACCGGCGCCGACGACTACCTCACCAAGCCGTTCTCGTTCCCGGTGCTGGTCGCCCGGGTCCGCGCCCTGCTGCGCCGCACCACCGGGCGCAACCCCGCGCCCGTGGTCGTCGGCGACCTGCGCATCGACCCGGGAGAGCGGCGCGCCTGGCGCGCCGGCGACGAGCTCACCCTCACCGCGCGCGAGTTCGAGGTGCTGGAGTTCCTGCTGCGCCGCGCCGGCCAGGTGCTGTCCAAGGACGAGATCCTGGCCGGGGTGTGGAACCACGACTTCGACGGCGACCCCAACATCATCGAGGTCTACATCCGCCGCCTGCGCCGCAAGATCGACGAGCCGTACGGCCGCCGCTCCATCGGGACCGTCAGGGGCGCCGGCTACCGCCTCAGCGACGATGCCGGCTGACCCCCGCTCCCGGCTCCGGCGGGCCACCGGCAGCGTGCAGTTCCGCGTCACCGCGCTCGCCGTCCTCGCCGTGGCCGCCGTGCTGGTCGCCACCGGCGTCGGCCTGGTGGTCGCGCAGCGGCGGCTGCTCACCGCGAACGTCGAGTACGCCCTCCGCCTCGGCGCCGACGACCTCGCCGCCCGCGTCGCCGCCGGCCCGGTGGGCGGCACCATCACCGGAATCGAGAGCAGCACCGCGCAGGTGGTGACGCCCGACGGCAGGGTGCTGGCGGCCAGCGCGGACGTGCGCGGCCTGGCGCCGATCGGCCAGCCGCCGCCTGCCGGCCACCGCCAGAGCATCCGCACCGTCACCAGCGTCCCGGGCGACTCGATCCGGTTCCGGCTGCTGAGCCGGCGGGTCGACGGCCGCGACGGGCCCGTCGTGCTGCACGTGGCCGGCGCCCTCGACGACGTCGAGGAGAGCACCCGCGTCCTGGCCACCACCCTGACCGTGGCCATCCCGGCGCTCACCGCCATGCTGGCGGCGCTCATCTGGACCCTGGTCGGGCGCACCCTGCGGCCGGTGGAGGCCATCCGCGCCGAGGTCGCCGCCATCGGCGGCGCCGACCTGCACCGCCGCGTCCCGCGGCCGGACGGCGACGACGAGATCGCCCGGCTCGCCCGCACCATGAACGCGATGCTCGACCGCGTCGAGGACGCCACCGGACGGCAGCAACGCTTCGTCGCCGATGCCTCGCACGAGCTGCGCAGCCCGCTGACCCGGATCCGCTCGGAGCTCGAGGTCGACCTCGCCCACCCCGACACCGCCGCGCTCGCCGCCACGCAACGCAGCGTCCTGGAAGAGACGGTCGCGCTGCAGCGCCTGGTCGAGGACCTCCTCCACCTCGCCCGCAGCGACGCCGGCGCCCTCACCACCCGCAGGGAGCTGGTCGACCTCGACGACATCGTGCTGCGCGCCGCCGCCCGCCTGCGCGCCGACGGGCGCGTCAAGGTGGACATCAGCGCGGTCTCGGCCGCGCAGGTCCACGGCGACCCCGACCAGCTCGCCCGCACCGTGCGCAACCTCACCGACAACGCCGCCCGTCACGCGGACAGCACCGTCACGCTCACCCTCACCGAGCGGGACCACACCGCCGTGCTGAGCGTCGCCGACGACGGCCCCGGCATCCCCGCCGACCAGCACGACCGCGTCTTCGAGCGCTTCACCCGCCTCGACGAGGCCCGCACCACCGGCGGCACCGGCCTGGGCCTGGCCATCACCCGCGAGATCGTCCGGCGCCACCACGGCACCATCGCCGTCGACCCGAGCCACCACCCCGGCACCCGCTTCGTGGTCACCCTCCCAACGGACGCCCCACGGGCGCGATGAGCTGCGCGATCACCTGGCCTCGCCGCATGGTCGGCGCCGGCGCGCGTCTGAGGCGGCGAGCCAGGGATCCTGACGCCGGCGACGATCGCGCCCGGGCGGCACCGTCCGCCCGGGCGCGCCGCTGCCGACACGCCCGCGAGGCCGCCCGGTCCGCTCGGCGACGGGGGTCACCAGCGGCCCCGGTGCACCACCTCGTCGAGGGTGCGGCGCCGGCGCCGCACGGCCGAGCCGGCCGGGCGCTCGCCGGGCGCCGGGTAGCCGAGCGCGATCGCGCCGACCAGCCGGTGTCCCCGGGGCACGCCGAGCTCGCGCAGCAGCCGCTCCTCGCCGTGGAACACGCCGAAGAACCAGCCGCCGAGGCCGGCGTCGACGGCCGCCAGCAGCAGCAGCATGGCCGCCATGGCCGCGTCCAGGTCCCAGTACGGCAGCGGCCAGCCGGCCTCGGTGTCCAGGCCGAGCCCGGCCTTGTCCGGCTCGCCGTAGCGGTCGAGGTAGGCCTGCCGGCCGGAGAGGACCAGGACGACGGCGGGCGCGCTGGCGCGGGCGCCGAGCGGCTCCGACCAGCGCTCCGGGTCGGTGGTGACCCGCCAGAACCAGTCGACCTGCTCGGCGCCGTCGAGCACGACCAGGTCGACGCCCTGGGCGAAGCCGGCCGAGGGCGCGTGCAGCGCGCTCTCGAGCACCGCGTCGACCACCTGGCGCGGCGGCGGCCGGCCGTCGAAGCGGCGCACCATCCGCCGCCGCCGTAGCAGCTCACGGAACTCCATCCACGCTCCTCGTCGCGGCTCCAGGCCGCGATCATCCCCCATCGGGGGCCCGGCCGGTCCACGGTCCCCCCAGCGGGCGGGACCGTGGCGCCCGCTGGTGCCATCGCCCACACTGGCGCTGCAGCGGGGGCGGGGCCCTGACCTCAAGGCGGGTGGTGGTCGGATGCGACGCAGGCAGTTCATCGCCGGCACGGGGCTGGTGGGCGCGGGAGCGGTCGCCGGGCTGGCCGGCTGCGAACCGGACCGGCCCGCACCCCCACGCCCGGCCACCGCCGCGGCACAGCCGAACCTCTCCAGCTGGGACGGCGTGCGGGCCGAGTTCGACCTCGACCCCGCCTGGGCACACTTCGCCGCCTTCGTGCTCGCCGCGCACCCCCGCCCCGTCCGGCGGGCGATCGACGCCCACCGCCGCGGCCTGGACGCCAACACCGAGGACTACCTCCGCCGCCAGGAGCTCGGCCTGGAGGACGAGGTGCTCGCCGCCGCCGCCGACTACCTCGGCGCGGAGCAGGGCGAGATCGCCCTCACCGACTCCACCACCATGGGCCTCGGACTGCTCTACGGCGGCCTGCGGCTGCGCCCGGGCCAGGAGGTCCTCGCCACCGAGCACGACTTCTACTCCACCCACGAATCCCTGCGCCTTCGCGCCGGCGCCGACGGGACCCCGTGGCGGCGGGCGCGCCTCTACCGCGACCCGCACACCGCCTCGGCCGGCGAGATCGTCGACGCGGTGCGGCACGCGGTCGGCGCGCGCACCCGCGCCCTGGCGATCACCTGGGTCCACTCCTCCACCGGGGTGAAGCTGCCGGTGCGGGCGATCGCCGACGCCCTTGGCGAGGTCAACCGCGGCCGCGACCCCGGCGACCGGGTGCTGCTCTGCGTCGACGGTGTCCACGGCCTCGGGGTCGAGCCAACCGAACCGGCCGAGCTGGGCTGCGACTTCCTCGCCGCGGGGACCCACAAGTGGCTCTTCGGCCCGCGCGGCACCGGCCTGCTCTGGGCTCGCCGCTCGGCCTGGGATGCCGTCACCGCCACCATCCCCACCTTCGACCGCCGCGCCGGCCGGCCCGGCCCGCGCTTCGGCGCCGTCATGACCCCAGGCGGGTACCACAGCTTCGAGCACAACTGAACGTTTTAAAACTCTGCTGACCAGCAGCTTTGCGAGGGAGAAGGCGCAGTGGACGACCCTGCAAGGCTACCGCGTCGCCGGTTCCTCACCAGCAGCGGGCTGGTCCTCGGCACGGCTGCCGTCGCCGCCGGCTGCGACCCGGAGCCGTCGGCGCAGCCACGCCACACCACTCCCGCCACCGCGCCGACCCTGCGCTCGGGGGACTGGAATTCCGTACGCGCCCAATTCGACCTCGATCCCAGCCTGTCGCACTTCTCCGCCTTCGTCCTCGCCCCGCATCCCGCGGCGGTGCGGGCAGCGATCGCCACTCACCGGCGCGGCCTGGACCACGACCCCGCTGGCTATCTTCGCGCGAACGAGGATCGGCTGGAGGAAGAGGTGCGCGCGGCCGCCGCCGACTACCTGGGTGCCGCCAAGGATGAGATCGCGCTCACCGATAGCACCACAATGGGCCTGGGCCTGCTGTATGGCGGCATCCGCATGCGGGAGGGCCAGGAGATCCTGACCACCCAGCACGACTTCTACGCCACCCACGAGGCGCTGCGCCTACGCGCGGAGCGGACCGGTGCGACCGTCCGCCGGATCGCGCTCTACCGCCAGATCGACTCGGTCACCGAAGACGAGATCCTGGACTCGATCCGCACGTCGATCCGGCCCCAGACGCGGGTGCTCGCCGTGACCTGGGTGCACTCCGGCACGGGTCTCAAGCTCCCCATCCGCCGAATCGCGGACCTGGTGGCAGAGCAGAATCGAGACCGCGAGCAGGCTGACCAGATCCTGCTGTGCGTGGATGGAGTCCACGGGGTCGGGGCGCTCGACGAGGGCGTCCGTGACCTCGGCTGCGATTTCCTCGTCTCCGGCTGCCACAAATGGCTGTTCGGTCCCCGCGGCACCGGCTTCGTGTGGGGCGCACGCAGCGCGTGGGATCAGGTGGTCGCGACCATCCCGACGTTCGACGGCCGTTCGATCGGTGCCTGGATCAACAACGCTTCCCCGCGCACCCCGCCCGGCCCGGCGATGACCCCTGGAGGCTTCCACGCCTTCGAGCACCGCTGGGCCCTCAGCGAGGCGTTTGGATTCCAGTCCACACTCGGGCGCATGCTCGTCGCCCAGCGCGTGAGCACCCTGGCGAGCCAGCTCAACGATGGCCTTGCCACGATAGGCCACGTCCGGCTCATCACTCCCCGAGCCGACGGTCTCTTCGCAGGCCTGATCTGCTTCGACGTCGAGGGCCATCGTCCCAGCAAGGTAGTCAGGCACCTCTTCGAGCAGCGCGTCGCCGCCACGATCACTCCCTACGCCCAGCAGCACGTCCGCCTCGGCGCTAGCATCGTTACCAGCCCTGAGGATGTGGAGCGGGCACTCCGGGCCGTCCGCTCGCTGGCCTAAGGCCTTGGGTGTCGTGGGGCCGCTCGCCAGCCCGGTGACGGCGCTTCCACGAGCTGGGTCACTGCCAGCGCGCGGCAAGGTGGGGCGTGCAGCCATCGGGCGCCGCTGTGCCGGACCACAGCGCTGCAGCTGCGATTGACATGCTGGTCGGAGACTTCAGCCCACCGGCCTGCCGTCCTGAAGGTATCGCGCGCCCTTGAGATCCAGGGCTTCCAGCGCCACGCGGACTCTTCGCCACACATACGGCCGGAGCAGGCGTGACGCCTCCTCCTCGGTGCAAAACTGGTAGGCGCCAAGCTCCCCGTCAACAAGATGCAGCGCGTTGATTTCGCTTGTTGAGAGCACGCCGCCATCGAAAATGAGCATGAGGGCGTCGTCCCAAGGGTCGTGCGGCGGAACCCAGTCCACGCACAGGAGTTCGCCAATCCGAGCGTCGAGGCCCAGCTCTTCCTTGACTTCGCGTCGAGCGGCCTCGAGCGGCGGCTCGTTGGCCTCGGCCATGCCTCCGGGTAGGTCCCAGTCGGGCTTGTACTTCGGGTCAACGAGCAGGATGCGATCGGATGCGTCGCGGAAGACGACGTCCGCCGCTATCCGCTTACGAGCTTGCCTGGCATTGCCTTCCGCCAGGTAGGCCCGCCAGGCGACCGGATCAGTCTCAGCACCCGCCATCGAGGTCCGGCTTCCTCATGGGGTCACCCCGGTGACTTGTGATCATCGCCAGCATCCCCCTGGTAGAGCCACATCCGCCCGCGAAGGGAGTCCGCCAAACATGCGAGAAACACAGACACCATCTCAGCAGATCGATGCGGCTCCAACAACTGCCGGAGGCTCTCAAGTTGCTGGACGACCCGTACGGAACCGAGCGTCTGGGTAGCGTTGAGCACTTCATGCCCCACAGCACATGCCTCATCGAGATTGCCCTCGCGCACGAGCACGTCGGCGAGGATTAGCTGGCCGAAGGCTCGACTTCGTTTGCGATCGCCCGCCCGCAGGGCTACGACGCGTTCGGCTTGCCGCCGAGCCTCGGCTATCCGACCGAGCTGCCGCATGCACCGTGCCGCCTCACTGGCAAGCGATGCATCGTCGAAGTGACCTACCCACACGGATGGTCCGCTGGTCGGCGTGTCGTGCAGGGTGCGCTCGGCCTTGGCAAGGCGTTCGGCGCATGCGGCCGGCTCGCGAAGCATCGCAAGACCCTGTGCCTCCATCGCATACAAGCGTGCTTGGAGCCGGGGATCGTGAGGCCGGCGGTGCAGTCTCGACATCCCCTCGTAGGCGAAGCGGATGGCCTCGCCAGGCCTGCCACGCTGATGCGCCAAGCGGCTCATGCTCCCAAGGATGTGAGCGCTCAACTCTGGCTCGCCGCTCACCGTCGCAAGGTTCAAGGCCCGGCTGAAGTGCTGCTCGGCTCGCGCGTCTCGGCCAGCATCATGCGCCATCCACCCAGCCATCTCGGTGAGTGCCGCCGCCGCACAGAAGACCGACTGCCCGGTCTCATCGCTACCGTTCCCAAAGAGCCGAGGTCCTATCCTCGTTTGGAGGTAGGTGACGACGGTCGCATACAGATGGCCGCCACCGACCTGGCGGTCCACTGTACGAAACGCTCGCATTGCCGCCAGGTCTGCGTCAACGCCGTCTGTTTCCGGTCCACCGGCCGACAGTTCGTCGACCGGCCCGGTCGGCGCCGACGACATTGCCACACGGGCAAGCGTCATGACATGCCTTCGATCCGATGCGCCTGCAGGCGGAACCCGATCACGCCGCGCCGATCGCCCGTCATTTCCCTGGCGCCGATCGGCCGCTAGGTAGCTCCACTCCTGGTCGGCCCGCGCCCACAGATCGACCAGTGCGTCACCAGCGTTGAGAAGCTGGTCGCAGGCTATAGCGAACGTCCGCGTACAGCGTGCCTCGGCCAACTCCACCGCGGACAGGTACGAGTCAGATTTGCCGAGCCGCTTGGCGAAGCCCTGCATGCTGAAGCCTGCCTCGCTGCGCAGCTTACGGAGCATCCACCCGAACCGGTGACGGGCCGACTCACTAGTAGCTCGTCAGCCGTGACTTGTGAGATGTGGGGTTTGGTCTCATGCTCGTGCGGTCGAGGGATACCGCCGCTGCAGGAGGCCGAAGGTGCGCAAGCGACACGTCGTGGTTCTCTCGGAGGAGGAGCGCGCCCG
>WNGA01000980.1_pt1 | contig 59299 bp, 54 predicted proteins | sample 5400061 | NCBI WGS metagenome assembly WNGA01 (sample SAMN13153366, study PRJNA577476) | soil metagenome | isolation source: 100 cm soil or saprolite under grassland replicate 2 | place: USA:California | collected 2016-06-15
AGGGGGTTCGGCTGAGGCTTGGCGAGTTCGTCCCGCACGTCGACTACGACCTCTTCAATCTGGGCGCGGTCTGGTGCCCCGATCTTGGTCATCGCCTTTTCAACAGCATCTAGAGCGCGAAGGATGGTCTCGCGCTCAGTCGCTCCGATGTTCTGCTGGACCGTGGCGGTGGAACCGGCGCCTGTTTGCACCACACCAATGGAACCGTAGTTGTTGAAGGCAACAGTATGAGCCCCCGCGGGCTGCGCCTTGCTCGCTTCCAGGATCGCGAAGTCGATCTCCGCGACCACTTGCTCGATCGCCTGTTGCCGCATCCTGTCCAGGGCATCCCCTGGCTCACCAGTGGCTTTTGCGAGGCGCTTGGCATCGTAGTAGTGCTCGGCTAAGTCGGCGCTGTCAGCATCCGTCCGCAGCGGTCGTTCTATCTCGCTTATCAGGGTTGATCGCAACTCGGCGAGAGGGACACTGTGTTGGGTCGCCAGCGCGCGAGACCAGATTTGCCACGCCATCTTTGCTCGAATCTTGAACTCACTCGCAACGCGTTGTTTCACGGCAAACAGGTGAGGCGTGCCATAGAGCACGCCGCGCATACTGTGGTCTTCCCTGATGTCACCCATCTCGTGCCTCAAGGAGTCACGCCGCTCCTCCAGCGCGACCCGGATGCCGTTGCGTGCAACGTTTACCACCACCTCAGGTAGCATGTGAGCACCCTACGGCAAACAGGAGGCCATTAACAGGGACAGGATTCCAAAGAGCGCGATCAACGCACGCGTCCACCACTGCATCGCCCAGAGTCGCCCGAAGAAGTGAATCCGGTGCGTCCGATCACGCACTATCACATCCCCACCGTCCGCCAGCACTTTGCCTTCAGTTAACACGCGGTATCCGAGCTGAGCCTCAAGGCTGCGGGCGAAGTCCATTCGGAAGTTGTAGAAGCTGTACGCGTGCTCGAACGAGCCCCACCACAACAGGCACAGGACCACACCCACCACACCGCCCGCCTTGAACAGCCACCGCGGGGTATCCGTCTGCGCGAGCAGCGAGGCGAGTGCGCCGAGCAGCACGGTCGCGGCGAGAAGATAGGCCCCGTTGAGCAGCCACACCGTCTGCCCAGTATCCTGGAGCATCGTTACGGCCGCGTCGTATTCGCGGGCGGCGCGCTCGAACTCGGGCGCATCGAGCCGGCCGGCGGTTTCGTCCCCCATCTAGTGGCACCTCTCGGATGCGAGCTTCGCAAAGGCCGCGGAGCCGCAGAGTGGTAGGAGAATCAGGGCTGCGTCCTAGCCTTGAAGGAGGTGGCTCTCCTTACAAGAGACGCAAGAGATTCCTCGGGCAGGAGGTGGAACCGTGAGTTCCATTGTGCCGCAGCCATCAAATAGTACCGTGTCGCGTAAGTGAGGACCACAGACACGAAGGCATGATCGTGGATGCGCACAGTTGAACGTGAGAATACAAAGAGCTGGTGATCCGGGCTACCATGCGCAATGCCCGAAAGGAATGAGTAGTCAGCCGTGTACACGTCGAGCGCGCCGATCGCGTCGAACATCTCCTTCCAATTGAGGCTCCACCTCTTGGCTTGCTTCCTGACGTAGCGGCCGTACTTAACGGCGATGCGGCTCCAGTGGGACCGCACCGGAACGGGCAGCCGCAGTCGGATTCGGCGAGGGAGTTGACGCCAAAGGAAGGCAAGGTAGGTGCCAGCTCTCCGCTCCTGCACAATTGCGTCTGACTCAGCCCCGATGAACACAGTCTGGACCGAGATCTCCAACAGGCGTCGCGCGATCGTGGCGGAGTCCTCCATGAGACCATACTTCGCCAACATCGCGACGGCGGAATGGGCCTTGTACGCCTGAATGAAGAGCATGTCGAGCGTCATGTCCACGACTGACGGGTGGCGGCGCGGCTTCACGATCACGTCTTCGAGCGACCCAGCGACTTCGGTGAAGAGGTCAAAGGCTGGACGGTGCGCATTAAGCACACGGTGGCTGTATTCTGCGGCAGAGGTGGGCATGGGGCGCAGTAGTCGTGCTGGCGTCGGTGATAATGATAAGTGAAGTACCACGTGCACGGCCGCGCGTGACTTCCGGCGCGCGGGCGTTGATGAAGGCACGATTATGGCGGTGTGCGGCTGGGAGACGCGCGACATGTTCGACCGCTACAACATCATCGACGTGGCCGATCGCGCGGCGGCGGTGGGCAAGCGATTCAATGGCAAACCAGCGGCAAACACCGGGGCTCCCGTCTCGCCCCCCGGTTCGCTAAGTTTTTCAACTGCAATCTCGGCGGCGTAGCTCAGCTGGTTAGAGCAGCGGAATCATAATCCGCGGGTCGTCGGTTCGAGTCCGACCGCCGCTATTGAACCGGTTTAACCAGGGGCCGGTGGCTGCTCGCCGCCGGCCAGCGCGTTTTTCGGATAGTTGCCGGCAATTATTCGATGGTACAGACCACTCGCCTCGATACGACATTGGTGGACGGCAGTGGCGGGCAACTCGGGTTGTCGGCCGGTTCGAGCCAAATTCTTTGCCTTGACGTGCCGGCGTGGTGGAATTGGTAGACACAGCAACCCGTCAAGTTGCTGGGCGCAAGCCCGTGAGGGTTCGAGTCCCTCCGCCGGCACGGCTGCCATGTCCCGGAGGTTGACTGGCGCACTTCGCGGTTTTAGGTTTGAAGCACTTGACGGGTTGCTGTGGCGCCAGTTCCGTCGCGCCACCGAAAGGGCCGGAGCTGATGTTCCGGCCCTTCTTGTTTTCGGGAGCGAGCTTCGCGGGTCGTCGGTTCGAGTCCCTCCGCCGGCACGGCTGCCGGTCTCGTTCTTGACCAGCGATTCACGGGATGCTACGTTGGCATCTACTTACCAGGTTGCCGTGGCGCCGGTTTCGCCGCGCGCTACACCAAGGGCCGGAGCGTCACGCTGCGGCCCTTGTGTTTTCAGGGGCCGTCTATTGCGGAACGCCAGCCGAGGTTGAATCCTGTAGCCGGAGCGTGGTGCGCCCACCGCGGCAATGTGCGGCAGGAGGTGGGACCATGACGACGGCGATCCATTGCCACCTGTGTGGGGGCGTGATCCACGACCCCGCGACGATCGAGTACCACCCACCCCGCGCCAGCGCGCAGCTGGCCCTGACCCGCGCGGACCCCTGCACCCCTGCACCTGCACCCCGCCCGTCGTGTACGAGCATTCGCCGCTCGATCCCGACGAAGGCGAGGCACCCCAACCCTAGCGCTCGAGTGCCCGCCAGATCACGGGCTTGATGTCGCGCGACCGCTCCTCCGCGAACCGCTGCGCCGCCTTGAGCTGAGCCTCGTACTCGGGCCGCCACTCGGGCGGCATGTTGCCGCGGAAATACGCCGCGGTCATCACGACCCCCGTCGGACGGTTGGCCTTGCCGTAGCCCACCTCCACCACGTCGCCGAGGAAGCAGGTCGAGCTGCCGGTGTCCATCACGTTCGCGACGACGCACTCGAAGTGCGCGTGGCACTCGTCGAGCACCGGCGCGCCGAGCGTGCCCAGGTGGTGCGGAATGTCGGCGAGCTTGTCGCGCGTGCGGCCACTGCCGAACCCGAGGCGGTGGATCAGCTCGAACTGATCGTTGCGCAGCAGGTGCAGCACGAACCGCCCCGTCTCGAACACCATGTCGTGGCTGTAGTTGAACTTGTGGATGAACACGGAGAGCCGGGGGATCGCGGGCACGATCGAAGCCCGCACCGCGCTGTCGGCGATCATCCCGTTGCGCTTGCCGTCGCGCTCCGACGTGATGGCCACCACTGGAGACGTCAGGTTGCGGAGCAGCTGATACACCTGATCGGGTTGCATGGGAGTATCATTATATATGGCTCCGCTCCCCCTGCTTCCCCCGCTCCCCCAGCGCTTCCGCGAGCACGTCCGGCGGGCCCGGCTGTTCCGTGAGCCGGGGACCGCGGTCGTGGCGGTGTCGGGTGGCCCGGACTCGGTCGCGCTGCTCGACCTGCTGCACGACGCGGCCGGGGAGCTGGGGGGGGGCCTCGCGCTCGTCGTGGCGCACGCGGACCACGGAATTCAGGCGGATAGTCGGTCAGTCGGTCAGGCGGTTAGAAAACTCGCGGAGCGGTACGGGCTGCCCTTCGAGCTCGGCGAGCTCCACCTCGGTCCTGACGCGACGGAGACGCTCGCGCGGCGCGCCCGCTACGCGTGGCTGCGGGAGGTGCAACGGCGCCACCGGGCGCGCTCCCTCGTGCTCGGTCACACGCGCGACGACCAGGTCGAGACGATCCTGATGCGGGTGCTCAAGGGCAGCGCGCCAGCCGGACTCGCCGCGATGGCGCCGCGGGCGCGCGGCGGCGTGGTGCGGCCGCTGCTCGCGTTCACGAAGGCCGAGCTCGCCGCCTACGCCGCCGAGCGCCGTCTCCCCACCCACGATGATCCCGCGAACCGCGATCGGCGGCACCTGCGGAGCTGGCTGCGCGCCACGCTGCTCCCCGCGCTCGAGGAGCGGCTGGGCCTGGGGGTGCGCGCCGACTTGCTGCGCGTCGGGGCCGCGGCGGCGCTCGAGCGCCGCGCGTGGGACGGGCTGCTCGAACACCTTCCGGAGCTGCACCTTCGCACCGTGCGCGGAGGGTTCAACGTTGCCCGGGAGAGTCTCGCTCACTATCATGACCCATTGGCGGTGGCGCTGCTGCGGGCCGCCGCCCGGCGCGCCGGGCTGGTGCTGGGGATCCGCCGGGCGCGGGCCCTGCTGGCGCTCGCGCGGCGGCCGTCGGGGCGGCGCCTGGAGCTGGGGCGCGGGTGGGTGGCGGAGACGGCGTTCGACCGCTTGCGGGTGAGCCGCGCGATGGAGTGCGCGGCGGAGCAGATGGTCGCGACGGCGGAGCGCGGCAGCGGCTTGTTCGGCGGGTTCCGGGTGGACTGGGTTCCCGAGCCCGCGCCGGCGCGGGTGCCGCGGGGGCAGTGGACCACCTGGATCGCCGGGGGCGGGGGCGATTGGCAGGTACGGCCCCCGCGGGCGGGCGACCGGCTGGTTCCGCTCGGCGGCGTGGGCCGCCGGCCGCTGCGGCGGCTGCTGATGGAAGCGCGCGTGCCGCGGAGCGATCGGGCCACCTACCCGGTCGTGGCCCGGGGCGAAACCATTTTGTGGGTCCCCGGCATCTGCCGGAGCGCCGCGGCGCTCCCGCAGCCCGGAACCCCGGCGGTGCGGGTGGATGTTACCAAGCACGGCGAGCCTGAAGCAGACCGGCGGGCGTGAGCTCAAGCGGATCGTCTTCGACGAGGAGACGATCGCGCGCCGGGTGCGCGAGCTGGGCCAGGCGATCACCGCTGCCTATCCCGACGGCGAGCTGCTCGTGCTCGGCCTCCTGAAGGGGAGCTTCATCTTCTTGAGCGATCTGGTGCGCCGCATCGAGCGGCCGCTCCAGGTCGACTTCCTCGTCGCCGCGAGCTACGGCGCCGACACGATCTCGAGCGGCAACGTGCGGCTGCTGTACGATCCGGAGACGGAGCTCCGGGGTAAGCATATCCTCCTGGTGGAGGACATCGTGGACACGGGGAAGACGCTCAACCGCATGGTGACGCTGCTGCGCGAGCGCGCCCCGCAGAGTCTGGAGATCTGTGCCTTGCTGCATAAGCATCTTGCCGAGCACCTGGTGCTCGAGCCGGCGTTCGTCGGGTTCGACGCCCCGCGCGTGTTCCTCGTGGGGTACGGGCTCGACCACGCCGAGAATTTCCGGCATCTGCCGTACATCGCGAGCCTGACCTGATGGCCAACCGCATCCCGCCGCAGCGCGAGTTCAGCTGGACCCGGACGCTCCGGACGCTGTCGTTCTGGGCGCTCCTCATCGTGGGGTCCATCCTGCTCGTGCAGTTCGCCTCGAGCCGGCGGCAGGAGGCGGTGGACATCTCCTACTCGCAGTTCACCGAGCAGCTCGACAAGGGGAACGTCGCCGCGGTGGAGATCACCGAGCGGCAGCAGGTGAAAGGGGACTTCAAGACCCCCGTGCCGTTCGGCCGCCGCACCGCCGAGCACTTCACCACGCTGCTGCCGTTCGAGTCGAGCGACAACTGGGTCGCCACGCTGCGCACGAAGGGCGTGGACGTGCGGGCGCGCGAGGAGAAGCAGTCGTTCGGCGTCTTCCTGTTCAGCTTCCTGCCGTACCTGTTCATCCTCGGCCTCATCATCTTCATGCTGCGCCAGATGCAGCAGGGCGGGAACCGCGCCTTCGCGTTCGGGAAATCCAAGGCCAAGCTCCTCACCGGCGACACGCCCAAGATCACCTTCGCCGATGTCGCCGGGGCGGACGAGGCCAAGCAGGAGCTCGAGGAGATCATCGATTTCCTCAAGGATCCCCAGAAGTTCCAGCGGCTGGGCGGGCGGCTGCCGAAGGGCGCCCTCCTGGTGGGGCCGCCGGGGACGGGGAAGACGCTGCTCGCCAAGGCGGTGGCGGGCGAGGCCGGCCGGCCGTTCTTCTCGATGTCGGGCTCGGACTTCGTGGAGATGTTCGTCGGCGTGGGCGCGTCGCGTGTGCGCGACCTGTTCGAGCAGGGGAAGGCCCACGCCCCCTGCATCATCTTCATCGACGAGATCGACGCCGTCGGGCGGCACCGCGGCGCCGGGCTGGGAGGCGGGCACGACGAGCGCGAGCAGACGCTCAACCAGCTGCTCGTCGAGATGGACGGCTTCGAGTCGAACGACGGCGTGATCCTCCTCGCCGCGACCAACCGGCCCGACATCCTCGATCCCGCGCTGCTCCGCCCGGGCCGGTTCGACCGCCAGATCGTCGTGGACATGCCCGACGTGAAGGGCCGCGAGCAGATCCTGCGGGTGCACACCCGCAAGATCCCGCTGGGCCCGGGGGTGAACCTCGAGCGGATCGCGAGGGGGACGCCCGGCCTCTCGGGCGCGGAGCTGTCGAACATCGTGAACGAGGCCGCGTTGCTGGCCGCCCGGCGCAACAAGTCCGCCGTGGACATGGACGATCTCGAGGACGCGAAGGACAAGGTGATGCTCGGCCTCGAGCGGAAGAGCCTGGTGCTGTCCGACGAGGAGCGGCGCCTCACCGCGTACCACGAGGCGGGGCACGCGCTCGTGAACGTCAAGGTGCCGGGGCTCGATCCGCTGCACAAGGTCACCATCGTGCCGCGCGGCCGCGCGCTCGGCATCACCTTCTCGCTGCCCGAGGAGGACCGCCACAACTACACCAAGGAGTACATCCTCGGGCGGCTCGCGATGGCGTACGGCGGCCGCGTGGCGGAGGAGCTGGTGTTCGGCCCCGACAAGGTCACGACCGGCGCGGCGCAGGACATCCAGCAGGCGACCGAGATGGCGCGCCGCATGGTCACGCAGTTCGGGATGAGCGACGTCGTCGGCCCGATCGCCGTGGGCGACCGCGAGGCCGAGATCTTCCTGGGCCGCGAGGTCGTGCAGCGGCGCGAGGTCTCGGAGCGCACCGCCGAGCTCGTCGACACGGAGGTCAAGCGCGTGCTGACCGAGGCGTTCGAGCGCGCCAAGACGATCCTCAGCTCGCAGCGCGACGTGCTCGACCGGCTGGCCGCCGCGCTGCTCGAGCGCGAGACGCTGGACCGCGAGGAGGTCGACCTGGTCGTGGCCGGCCGGCCACTGCCGCCCGTGCCCCCCACGGCGCCCGCGGCCGCGGCGCCCCCCTCGGGCGCCGACGCCGCCAAGGACAAGGCGGCGCCGCGCGGTCCCGTCCTCGGCAGCCCGCCCCCCGAGCCCGCCGGCGCGTGAGGTTGACCGCGCTCGCCGCGCACACCCCCGAAGCGGTGCGCGCGGCGCTCGCGGCGCGCGGGTGGGACGCCCAGCCCGCCTGGTTCGCCGCCACCGGCGTCCAGACCCTCGTCGTTCTCCTCGAGGACATCACTGAGCCCGAGCGCGAGGCCCTCGTGGGCTGGGGCGCGAAGGCCGGGACCGACATCCTGACCGGTGAAGGCTGGGCGCTGATCGGCGCGGCGGCGAGCCGGCTGGCCCCGCTCGCCCGTCCCGACCGGGTGCCGCCCGGGCTCGAAAGCCTCTCGCCGGAGGTCGGCCGTTTCCTCGCCGCTCACGCCGAGCCGCCGGCGCGGTGGGAGATCGCCGGGCGCGCCCTCGCGCTCGATCATCCCGTGATCATCGGCATCGTGAACGTCACGCCGGACTCGTTCTCCGACGGCGGCCGGTTCGCGACCGTGGACCGGGCGATCGCGCAGGCGGAGCGGCTGGTGGCGGACGGGTGCGAGCTGCTCGACGTGGGCGGGGAATCCACCCGACCGGGCGCCGCGCCGGTCGCGATCGAGGAGGAGATTCACCGCGTGGCACCCGTGATCGAGCAGCTCGCGCGCCGCGGGCTCGGTCCCATCTCGGTGGACACCCGCAAGGCGGCCGTGGCGCGCGCTGCGATCGCCGCCGGCGCGGCGGTGGTGAACGACGTCTCCGGGCTCGGCTTCGATCCCGAGCTGGCCCGGGTCGCGGACGGGGCCGGCGTGGGAGTGATCGTGATGCACATGCGCGGCACGCCGGACACGATGGACTCGCTCGCCGTGTACCGGCACGTGGCGGCGGAGGTGGCGGCGGAGCTGGGCGCGGCCGTTGAGCGCGCCGCCGCGGGCGGCGTGGCGCGGGAGCGGATCGTCGTGGACCCCGGCTTCGGGTTTGCCAAGACGCCGGAGCAGAACTTCCGGCTGCTCGACGAGCTGGCAACCGTCGTCGGCTTGGGCTATCCTGTAGCGGTCGGGCCGTCCCGCAAGCGGTTCCTCGGGGCCGCCACCGGGCGGCCGGTGGAGGATCGGGATCGGGCGACGGCCGTCGCGTGCGCGCTCGCGTGGGAGCGCGGGGCGCGCCTGTTCCGGGTCCACGACGCCGCGCTCGCGCGCGAAGCGCTGCGGGTGACGGCTGCGACGACGAGCCCAGCGTGAACTTCGAAGCCTACCGGTTCCTCATCCCGCGGCTGTGGCCGGACGTGGTCGAGATCCTGCTCGTCGCGTTCGTGATCTACCGCTTCCTCCTGTTCCTGGTGGGGACGCGGGCGATGCAGATCATCGTCGGGGTGATGATCCTGTCGGTGGCCTACTTCGTGGCGGTCCTCGCAAAATTCACGATGATCAGCACGCTGCTCGCGTACGTGTTCACGTTCGGCGCGTTCGCCGCCGTCGTGGTGTTCCAGCCCGAGCTGCGGAACGCGCTGGCGCGGCTCGGCCAGTCGCGCTTCATGCGCCGCTTCTCGCAGAGCGACCGCCAGTCGGTCGCCGAGGAGATCGCCGAGGCGATGGACCGGCTGTCGCGCGCGGGCACGGGCGCGATCATCGCCGTCGAGGGCGACATCGGGCTCGAGGAGTTCATCTCGTCGGGCGTGCCGATGGAAGCCAAGGTCTCGGCCGACCTGCTCACGACGATCTTCACCCCGTATTCCCCGCTGCACGACGGCGCCGTGCTGGTGCGCGGCGACCGCATCATCGGAGCGGGGTGCGTGCTCCCCCTCACGCAGTTCAAGGTCGCCGACAAGTCGCTCGGTACCCGGCATCGCGCCGCGCTCGGCCTCTCCGAGGAGACCGACGCTACCGTGCTGGTCGTCTCCGAAGAGACCTCCACCATCTCGGTGGCGAGTCACGGGCTGTTGCACCGCCATCTCACGGCGCAGCAGGTGCGCGACCTCCTCTCCGGGGCGATCTCGCACCTGGAAGGCGGCGAGCGGGTCACCGCGCCCGCGATCTAACCTCCCGCGCCATCGCAGCTTCCCCGCACCCCCGATTGTTTCAGCGGGTGCGGCGGGATAGCTTTCGCGGTTATGAATTTTGGGGCCCTGCCCGAGCGGCTGGCCCACGTGCGGGCCGAAATCGCCCGGCGCCAGGCGGCCGCCGGGTGGACGCATCCCGTCACGATCGTCGCCGTGACGAAGGGCTTCGGGCTGGATGCGGTGGAGGCGGCGCTCGCCGCCGGCCTGACCGACCTGGGCGAGAACCGGGTGCAGGAGGCGCTGGACAAGATCGACACACCGGCCGGGCGCCGCGCGACGTGGCACCTGATCGGTCACCTCCAGCGCAACAAGGCGAAGCACGTGCCGGGACGGTTCGCGCTGGTGCACTCGGTGGACTCGGGCGAGCTCGCCGAGGAGCTCGACCGGCGGGCGGCGGCGCACGGGACGACGGTGCGCGTGCTGCTGCAGGTGAACGTCGCCGGCGAGGCGCAGAAGAGCGGCTGCGCCCCCGCCGAGGCGCCGGCGCTGGCGCGCCGCACGGCGGCGCTGCCGCACCTCGCGCTCGCAGGGCTGATGACGATCGCGCCGTTCACCGACGCCGCCGACGTGCAGCGGCGCACCTTTCGCGGGCTGCGCGCGCTGCGGGACGCACTGCAGGAGGAGGGCTTATGGCTGCCGACGCTCTCGATGGGGATGTCCGGCGACTACGCTCTGGCGGTCGAGGAGGGCGCAACGGTGGTGCGCTTGGGTACCGTGCTGTTCGGCCCGAGGGAGACGGTGAAGGCGGCGGCGGGGACGGCGGGGGGGGAGCAGGATCCGGGGAGCCCGGGGGCGGCGGCGTGACCGAGAGCGCGTTCCACCTCACGCCGCTCGACGTGCGGAAGCAGGAGTTCCGCCGGAGCCTGCGGGGCTACGAGACGCTCGGCGTCGAGGACTTCCGCATGCGCGTGGCCGACGAGCTCGAGCGCATCCTGCGCGAGAAGTCGGTGCTCGAAGAGCGGCTCGCGGCGCTGGCCGAGCAGCTGCAATCGTACCGGGAGCGCGAGCGCGCGATGAACGACGCCCTGGTCGCGGCCCAGCAGTTCCGCGAGGAAACGCGGGCGGCGGCGCAGCGCGAGGCGAAGGTGGTGGCGCGCGAGGCGGAGGTGGAGGGTCGGCGTGTGCTCGACGAGGCGCGCGCGGCGAAGGCCGAGGTCGAGCGCCAGACGGCCGACGTGCAGCGCCAGTTCCAGGCGTACGTAGCGGGATTCCGCGTCATGCTCGAGCGGCAGCTCGCCGAGCTGCGCGCACTGGACGGCCAACAAGGCGGATGATTCAGGACGCGGTCCGCGTGGTGCGGGCGCGGACGACGCTCGTCCCCGACGTCGCCATGATCCTGGGCACCGGACTGGGACGGCTCGCCGACGAGCTGACGGTGGAGACGCGGATCCCCTATGGGGAGATCCCCGGCTTTCCGCTGTCCACGGTGGAAAGCCACGCCGGGCAGCTGCTCGCCGGCACGCTCGCGGGCCGGCGCGTGGTCGCGATGCAGGGGCGGTTCCACCGCTACGAAGGCTACTCGCTGCAGCAAATCGCGTTCCCGGTGCGCGTGCTCCGGCAGCTCGGCGCCCGGACCCTGGTGGTGTCGAACGCCTGCGGCGGGATGCACCCGCTGTGGAGCCCCGGCGACCTCATGCTCATCGCCGACCACATCAATCTCCTGGGCGACAACCCCCTGGTGGGCCCGAACGACGACGCCCTCGGCCCGCGCTTCCCGGACATGTCCGAGCCGTACGACGGCGAGCTGCGCGCGCTGGCGCGCGCGGTGGCGCTCGCGCACGGCATCGCGCTGCGCGAAGGCGTGTACGTCGCGGTGACGGGCCCGAACCTGGAGACCCGGGCGGAGTACCGGATGCTCCGCGCCGTCGGCGCGGATGTGGTGGGGATGAGCACGGTGCCCGAAGTCATCGCCGCCGTGCACGCGGGGATGAAGGTGCTCGGCGTCTCGATCGTCACGGACCAGTGCCTGCCCGACGCGCTGGCGCCGGCGTCCCTGGAGCAGATCATCGCCGTCGCGCGCGCAGCCGAGCCGCGGCTCGCCGAGCTGATCCGCGGCGTGCTGGAGCGCCTGAACTGATGCCTCCCCCCCCCCGGTATCCGCCGCTCGACCCCAAGCTCTCGCCGGACGCGCTGGAGAAGCAGCTGCTCGCGACCTGGAAACACGAGCGCCTGTTCGAGAAGACGCAGGAGGCGATGCGCTACGGCCCGCCGTTCGTCTTTTTCGAGGGACCGCCCACGGCGAACGGCCGCCCCGGCATCCATCACGTGTTCTCGCGCGCCATCAAGGACCTCGTGTGCCGCTACCACACGATGCTCGGCCAGGGCGTGACGCGCATCGCGGGCTGGGACGCGCACGGGCTGCCGGTCGAGATCGAGGTCGAGAGGACCCTCGGGATCTCGGGGAAGAAGCAGATCGAGGCCTACGGGGTCGAGAAGTTCAACCGGCTGTGTCGTGAGAGCGTCTTCACCTACAAGACCGACTGGGAGTCGCTCTCCGAGCGCGTCGCCTACTGGCTCGACTACGCGCATCCCTACGTCACCTACACGAGCGAGTACATCGAGACGGTGTGGTGGCTGCTCAAGCGGCTGCACGAGAAGGCGCTGCTGTATCGCGGGCACAAGGTGCTGCCCTACTGCCCGCGCTGCGGCACCGCGCTCTCCTCGCACGAGCTCGCGCTCGGCTACGAGGAGGTGCAGACGAACTCGGTGTACGTGACCTTCCCGCTCGCGGCCGATCCGAACCGCCAGCTCGTCGTCTGGACCACGACCCCCTGGACGCTGCTCGCGAACATCGCGGTCGCGGTGCATCCCGACCTCGAATATGGCGAGTACGAGGTGAACGGCGTGCGCTATATCGTGGCGGCGGACCGGGCGGCGGACGTGCACGTGGCGGGGAAGCCGCTCGCCCAGGCGCCGCGCGTCGCCGGCTACCGCGGGCGCGAGCTGGTGGGGCAGAAGTACGTGCGCCCGCTCGAGGTGGTGCCGCTCCCGCAGGAAGGGCAGCGGGCCATCGTCGTCGCGGGCGGGTTCGTGACGGCCGAGGACGGGACGGGGCTCGTGCACATGGCGCCCGCGTTCGGCGCCGACGACTACGCGGTCGGCCAGCAGTACGGGTTGGCGTTCGTGAACCCGGTCGCGCCCGACGGCACGTTCCAGGGCACGCGCTGGGACGAGATCAACGGCAAGCTCGTCACCGACAAGGAGACGAACCGGCTGATCATCGAGCGCCTGAAGCACGAGGGGCGCTGGCTCGAGACGCGACCCTATACCCACAGCTACCCGTTCTGCTGGCGCTGCGACTCGGCGCTGATCTACTACGCCCGCAGCTCCTGGTTCGTGCGCACCACGGCGGTGAAGGCGCGCATGCTCGCGGTGAACGCCCAGGTGGCCTGGCATCCCCCCGAGGTCGGGAGCGGGCGGTTCGGCGAGTGGCTCGAGAACAACGTGGACTGGGCGCTCTCGCGCGACCGCTACTGGGGCACGCCGCTCAACGTGTGGGAGTGCGACGCGGAGCGGGAGCACCGGGCCGTGATCGGCTCGTACGCCGAGCTCGCGGAGCGCTGGGGGAAGCGGCTGCCGGCGGACTTCGATCCCCACAAGCCGTCCATCGACGCCTACACCTGGACGTGCCGGGAGTGCGGCGGCACGATGCGGCGCGTCCCCGAGGTGATCGACGCCTGGTTCGACTCGGGGGCGATGCCGTACGCGCAGTGGCACTACCCGTTCGAGCACCAGGCCGACTTCAAGGCGCACTTCCCGGCCGACTTCATCTGCGAGGGCGTCGACCAGACCCGCGGCTGGTTCTACTCGCTGCTCGCGATCGGGGTCACGGCGTTCGATTCGATCGTGTACAAGAACGTGATCGTCAACGAGCTGGTCCTCGACGCGCAGGGCCAGAAGATGTCGAAGAGCCGCGGGAACGTCGTGAACCCGTGGCAGGTGATCGAGGAGTTCGGCGCGGACGCGGTGCGGCTCTACCTCCTCGGGCAGAGCCAGGTGTGGCTGCCCAAGCGGTTCGACCGGCGCCAGATCCCCGACGTGACGGGCGGGTTCCTGAACACGCTGCGCCACACCTACAAGTTCTTCGCCGACTACGTCGGGGACTGGACTCCGCCCCTCCAGGCCGGCGCGCCGCCGGCCGCGGAGCGGTCGCCGGCCGATCGCTGGCTGCTCGCGCGGCTCGACGAGGTGGTGACGGCGGTGCGCGAGGCGTGGAACGCCTACGACGTGACCGCCGGCGTGCGCGCCGCGATGGACTTCGTGGTGGACGACCTGTCCAACTGGTACGTGCGCACCAACCGGCCCCGGTTCTGGGCCCCCGACCGGGCGGCGGACGCGGCCGCGCTCACCACGTTGTACGAGGCGCTGGTCACCACGGCCCGGCTGCTCGCGCCGGCCGCGCCGTTCGCCTCGGACTGGCTGCACCGGGCGCTCGTGGGAACCTCCGTCCACCTGGCGTCGTTCCCCGCCGACCAGGGGCGGCGCGAGCCGGAGCTGCTCCAGGCGATGGCGGCCGTCCGCAGGCTCGCCTCGCTCGCCCGCGCGGCGCGCGAGAGCCGGGGCCTCAACGTCCGCCAGCCCGTGGCCAAGCTGCAGGTGGCCGTGCCGGCCGCCGTGAAGGGGCGGGCCTTCGCGGACCTGTTAGATATCCTGGCCGCCGAAGTGAACGCCAAGGGGATCGAGGTCGCCGGCTCGGACCACGACCTGGTGCGCCTGAAGGGCAAAGCGGAGTTCCGGAGCCTGGGGAAGCGCTACGGGAAGGACACGCCCCGCGCGGCGGCGGCCGTGTCGCAGCTCACGGCGGCGGAGCTCCAGACGCTGGAACGTGGGGAGCCCGTGCGGGCGGGGGAGTTCGAGCTCCTTCCCGAGGACGTCACCGTGGCGCGCGAGGTCGTGAGCGACTGGGCCGTGCAGGCCGACGGCCCGTACGTGGCGGCGATCGATCCCCGGCTGTCGGAGGATCTGGTGCAGGAGGGGCTGGCGCGTGAAGTCGTGAACCGCGTGCAGCGCCTGCGCAAGGAGGCGGGGTATGAGTACACGACGCGCATCGAGCTCAGCGTGGCCGGCGCCGCCGACGTCGTCGCGGCCGTGTCCGCGTTCCAGGGCTTCGTCGCGGGCGAGACGCTCGCCCGCAAGGTGGTCTTCGGCGAGGTGTTGGAGGAAGCGGATCTGACCCGAGAAGTGGACATCGAGGCGCGCCGGGTGACCATTGCGCTCCGGCGCCATGACGGACGAAAGGGCGGTACCCGATAATGCCGACCAAAGCCAAAACGAAGGCGAGCAAGCACCTCAACAAGAAGCAGCTCGCGCACCTCGAGAAACGGCTGCTGGAGGAGCGCGCCCGGGTGATGAAGGAGCTCGGCTACTACGGCGAGTCGTTCAACTCGAGCCTTCAGGCCTCCGACGGCGACCTCTCGAGCTACTCGTTCCACATGGCGGACCAGGGGACCGACGCCATGGAGCGGGAGAAGGCGTTCCTGTTCGCGTCGCAGGAGGGCCGCTACCTCTGGCACGTGAACCAGGCACTGCGCCGGCTGTACCAGACGCCGGAGAAGTTCGGAAAGTGCGAGCAGTGCGGCGAGGACATCGGGTTCGAACGGCTCGATGCGCTGCCCCACGCGCGGCTCTGCATCAAGTGCAAGGCAAAGGAAGAAGATGGTAAGCGCCGCTGACCGCCGGCTGTTCTGGGGGACCGCGGCGGCCGTGGTCGTGGCCGACCTGGTCACCAAGCTCCTCGCCGAGTCGCTGCTCGCGCGCCACCTGCCGGTGCGCGTGCTCGGCGACTACGTGCAGCTGCGGCTCGTGTACAACCAGTGCGCCGCCTTCGGGCTGTGCCTCGGCGGCCCCGCTTACTCGCGCTGGATCTTCTTCGTGCTCGCGCTCGCCGCGCTCGTCGTCCTGCGGTCCATGGTGCTCTCGGCCCGGCCCGGCGACCGCTTCCGGCTGGTCTCGCTCGCCCTGGTGTGCGCCGGCGCGGTGGGCAACGTGGTGGACCGACTCCGGAGCGCCCAGGGCGTGGTGGACTTCGTCGACGTCGGCATCGGCGCCGCGCGCTGGCCGACGTTCAACGTCGCCGACTCCGCCATCACCGTCGGGGCGATCGCGCTCGCGGTCTCCCTCTGGCTCGAGGGCCGGGCGCAGGAGCGGGCGAAGGAGGCCGGGGCGACCGGGCACTGATGGCGGCCCCCCCCTCCCCGGTCACGTTCTGCGTCGCCGTTTCCCACACCGAGCGCCTCGACCGCTTCCTCGCCGATCAGCTCGCCTTCTCCCGCACCGTCGCCGCCCGCCTCATCGCCGACAAGCGCGTCACCACCGCCGGCAAGCCGCTCCGCGCCTCCGCCCAGCTCGAGCGTGGCACCGTCGTCTCGGTAGAGCTGCCGCCGGACGAGCCACCGCCCCGGAGCTACGCGCCCGTCCACCGCGATCTGACGTTCGTGTACGAGGACGAGCACGTCGCGGTGCTCGACAAGCCGGCCGGTCTCGTGGTCCATCCCGGCCCCGGCCATTGGGACGACACGCTGGTGAACGTGCTGGTGGGGCGCGGCACCGAGCTGGCGCCGGACGCAGCGGGGGGGGCGGGGGGGGCGGGGGGGGCCGGGGGGGGGCGCCCCGGGATCGTCCACCGGCTCGACCGCGACACCTCGGGCCTGCTGATGGTCGCGAAGAGCGAGCTGGCGCACCGGAAGCTCACCCGCCTGATCGAGCAGCGTCAGGTCGAGCGTGTGTACGCCGCGCTCGCCTGGGGCCACTTCGCGAAGAGCCCCGTCGTGATCGAGGCGCCGATCACGCGCCATCCCAAGGACCGCAAGCGGATGACCGTGCTCGCCGGAGGGCGCCACGCGGTCACGCACGCCGCGGTGGTGGCGCGGTTCGCGCAGACCGACCTGCTGCGGGTCGCGCTCGGCACCGGCCGCACCCACCAGATCCGGGTGCACCTCGCGCACGTCGGCCACCCCGTGGTCGGCGACCGCGAGTACGCGTTCGGCGGGAGCCGCCGGGTGACGCCGTCCGAGCGGCGTACCGCCGAGCGGCTCGAGGCCCTCGCGCCACGGCAGCTGCTGCACGCGGCCCGGCTGTCGTTCCCCCATCCGGTCACCGGGACGCGCGTCACGCTGCGCTCGGAGTGGCCCGCCGAACTCGCGCCTGCGCTTGCGGAAGCGGCCGCCGACCCGAGTTTGCTTGCTCAACGCAACCCCTTGCAGTATCTTGGCTTCTTCGCATCGGATGAGTGACGCCGGGGTCGTCCGACTGCTGCTGTTCCGGGTGGGGCCGCTGGTTTGCGCGGTCGAAGCGGAGCGGGTGCGCGAGATCCTGCCCCGCCTCCAGACCACCCGGATTCCGGGAGCGCCCTCCATGGTTGCGGGGGTGGTCAACGTGCGGGGCACCTTGGTCACCATCGTGGAGGGCTGGCGGGCGCTACGCCAGCCGCCCCCGGATCCCGCCGCCGACGCGGCGGGGGGGAGCGGCACGACGGTGCTGCTGGAACTCGACGGGGGGAAGAAGCTCCTCGGCTTCACCGTCGACGAAGTGGTGGACCTCCTCTCGGTGGGCGGGGAGGCGCTGGAAGGTCGGCAGGCGCTGCCCGGCATCGATCCCACGCTCGTGCGGGCCGTCGGGCGCCGCGCCGGTCAACTCTTCGTGGTCCTCGATACCGACGCGCTGCTCAGCCCCATCTTGTCTCCCTAGGGAGGATGTGTGAGCCACACGGTCCTCGTCTGCGACGACGCCATCTTCATGCGCACGATGATCAGCGACATCCTGGCGCAGGCCGGCTTCGAGATCGTGGGGGAAGCCGAGACGGGCTCGCAGGCGGTGGAGAAGTACCGGCAGCTCAAGCCCGATCTCGTCACGATGGACATCGTGATGCCGGACATGGGCGGGATCGACGCGGTGCGGGAGATCGTGAAGCAGGATCCCGACGCGAAGATCCTCATGTGCAGCGCGATGGGCCAGCAGGCGCTCGTGGTCGAGGCGATCCAGGCGGGGGCGAAGGACTTCGTCGTCAAGCCGTTCCAGCCGTCGCGCGTCCTCGAGGCCGTGCAGCGCGTGCTCGGCTGACTCCATGGATCTGTCGCAGTACGCCGAGCTGTTCCTGGCGGAGAGCCGGGAGCACCTGAGCGCGTGCAACCACCTGCTGCTGGAATGGGAGCGGAGCCCCGCGAGCACCGCGCCCGTGGCCGGGCTGTTCCGCGCGGTGCACACCGTGAAGGGCATGGCGGCGACGATGGGCTACGCCCGCGTGACCGATCTGGCCCACCGCAGCGAGAACCTGCTCGACCTGCTGCGGCGGGGAGCGCAGCCCGCGACGGACGAACTGCTGCAGCTCCTGTTCCGGGCGCGCGACGCGCTCGAGCAGGCGGTCGAGCTGTCGGTGGTGGGCCGGGAGGAGGAGCTGGACGTCGCCGGCGTCGTCGCCGAGCTGGACCGCGCCGCGGCGCAGGTGGGCGGGCGGGGTAAAGAGGGCAGGGGAGCGCGGCCGACGCCGCCCCCCGAGCCGGCGCCCGTGATCGAGGCGCCCTCCGCGCCGGCGGCAGGGCGGCTGGTCCAGGTGACGCTGCGTCCCGAGACGCCGCTCAAGGGCGGGCGCGCCCTCCTCGTCCTGAAGAAGGCGGAGCGCTTCGGCGCGGTGCACACCGTTACCCCCCCGACCGCGGCGTTCGAGGCTGAGGACTTCGAAGGGCGATTCAGCTTCCGGCTCGAGTCGCCGGCGGAGCCCGAGGAGATCGAGCGTGCGCTGCGGGGGGCGGGCGACGTCGAGCACGTGAGCGTCGGCGGAGACGTGCTCCGCGCCGCTGCGCTCGCGCCGGGCGCTGGGGAGCCGGGGGCGGTTGCCGGTGAGCCGGCGAAGAGCCGGCACATCCGGGTGGACCTGCGGCGGCTGGACGGGCTCATGGACCTGATCGGCGAGCTGGTCACGGCCCGGGGGCGGCTCAACCAGCTCGCCGTCGAGCGGCGCGACCCGGCGATCGACGACGTGGCGATCCAGATCTCGCGGCTCTCGTCGGATCTCCAGGCGGAGATCATCCAGGCGCGGATGACGCCGGTCTGGCAGGTGTTCGACCGTTTCCCGCGACTGGTGCGGGACCTGGCCCGCGAGCTGGGGAAGGAGGTGGCGTTCCGCGTCGAGGGCAAGGAGATCGAGCTCGACCGCACGATCCTCGACGAGCTGGGCGATCCGCTGATGCACCTGCTGCGCAACGCGGTGGACCACGGCATCGAGCCGCCCGCGGAGCGGCGGCGCAGCGGCAAGAAGCCCGAGGGCGAGATCGTGCTCGCCGCGGTGCGCGAGCGCGCGAGCGTCGCGATCAGCGTCACGGACGACGGGCGCGGGATCGACCGCGCGAAGATCCTGGAGCGCGCGCGGCGCGAGGGCGGCGTGGAGGCGCCCGCCGAGGAGCTGTCGGACGACCAGCTGCTGCGGGTGCTCGCGCGGCCCGGGTTCTCCACCGCCGAGGCGGTGACGAGCGTGTCGGGCCGCGGGGTGGGGATCGACGTGGCCGTGACGCGGATCCGCGCACTGGGCGGCTCGATCGACATCCGCTCCGAAGCGGGGAAGGGCACGACGTTCGTGCTGCGGCTCCCCGTGACGCTGGCGATCGTGCGCGCGCTGATCGCCGGCGTGGGGCGGGAGCGGTACGCGTTGCCGCTCACCTACGTGGCGGAGACCGTCGAGTTCGGGGTCCAGGCGACGACCATCGTGGAGGGCCGCGAGGCGATCGTGCTGCGCGACCGCGTGGTCCCGCTGGTGCACCTGCGGCGGCTGCTCGGCGTCCCCGGCGATCCGCCGCCGCGCTCCCCCGTCATCGTGCTCGAGCTGGGGGAGCGGCGGGCCGGCGTGGTGGTGGACGGGATGCTCGGCCAGCAGGAGATCGTCGTGAAGGGGTTCGACGCGCCGCCGGGCACGCTGCCGGTGTTCAGCGGGGCGACGATCATGGGCGACGGGATTCCGGCGTTGATTCTCGACGCCGCCGGGCTCCTGTAGAGGAGGGGGGATGGAGGACGTCCGGGACCTGAAGGAGCTGCAGATCGACGCGCTGCGCGAGGTGGCGAACATCGGCGCCGGCCACGCCGCGACCGCGCTGTCGCAGCTCACCAACCGCCGGATCATGATCAGCGTGCCGCAGATCAACATCGCGCGGCTCGAAGAGGTGCCGGAGCTGCTCGGCAGCCCGCAGGACGTGGTCGCCGCCGTGCTGATGCACATGCTCGGGGACCTGACCGGCCGCACCCTGCTGCTGTTCCCCGAGGCGGTGGGCCGGCGGCTCTGCGACATGCTGCTGCGCCGGCCGGTCGGCACGACGACGGTGTTCGACGCGCTCGAGCAGTCGTGCCTCAAGGAGGCCGGCAACATCCTCTCGGGCGCGTACATGAACGCGCTGTCCGACTTCATGGGGATGCTGCTGCTGCCGTCGGTGCCCAGCCTCGTGGTGGACCTTGCGGCCGCGGTCCTCACGACGACGTACCTGAACTTCGGACACGAGCGCGACTTCGTGTTTTGCGTCGAGACCGAGTTCACCATCGACTCGGCGGAGGGGCTGCGGGGGCACTTCCTGCTGCTCCCCGATCTGGCGTCGCTCAAGGCCATCTTTGACGCCATCCGCCTGACCTGACCCGTGACGGCGCCGGCGCTTTCGGAACGCGACCTCGCCGTTCTCCGATCCTTCGCCCGCCGGATCGATGTGTCCGACGCCGGGGCGCACAACAACCTCGGCGTCCTCTACTATCAGAAGGGGCTGGTCCCCGAAGCGATCGCGGAGTTCACCCGCGCGCTCGAGCTCGACCCCAAGATGCAGGTCGCGCAGCGCAACCTGGAGATCGCCTACCACGACACCGGCTACTACGACCGGCTGGTGGCGCAGCTTCGGGAGCGGCTGCGCAGCGCCCCCGACGAGCGGGACGCGCGCTGGGAGCTGGGGCGCGCCTACGCCATCCTCGGATCGTACGACGAGGCGACGGCGGAGTTCGAGCAGCTGCTTGCGCGCCGGCCGGACGACGTGGCGGCGATCATCCAGCTCGGCCTCGCCGAGAAGAACCGCGGCCGGCCGGAAGCCGCCACCGAGTGGTTCCTGCGCGCTGTCGAGCGCGATCCCGACTCGAGCGTGGTGCACTTCTACCTGGGGGAGATCTACTACAACCGCGGCCTGAACAGCGAGGCGCTCGGCGCCCTCGACCGCGCGGTGCAGCTCAACCCCGACAACGCCAACGCGCACTACCTGATGGCCTTCGTGCTGGGCGACATGGGCCGCCACCAGGACGCCCGGGCCGCCTCGAAGCGCGCCATCCAGCTCAACCCGCCCCTCGCCCGTGCGCAGACCAACCTCTCGCTCGAGCGCTACAACGCCGAGCGCCGCAGCCAGCAGCTGCGCCAGCGCCAGGTGCCCGAGCCGCAGGTGGTCGAAGGGACCGAGCTCGCGCACTACAACCTCGGTCTCGCCTTCCGGCAGAAGGGCTACTACAACGAGGCGCTGCGCGAGTACCGCCTCGCGCTCGAGCGCGGCGAGGACCGCCGCCTCACGCTCCAGGCGATGGCCGAGGTGCACCTCCTGAAGCGCGACCTCACGGCGGCGCTCGAGCTGTACGAGACGCTGCTGCGCGAGGTTCCCGACTCGCCGAAGCTCTGGAACGAGCGCGGCGTGGTGCTGCACCAGTCGGGGCGGACGGACGACGCGCTGGCGTCCTACAAGCAGGCCGCCGAGGTCGATCCGAAGTACACGCTTGCGTGGAACAACCTCGGCGTGGTGCAGGCGCACGCGGGGAACACCGAGGCGGCGATCGAGGCGTTCCGGACCGCGCTGCAGCTGCGGGCGACGTTCAGCGCCGCGCGGCTGAACCTCGCGCTGCTGCTCTACCAGCTGCGGCGCTTCCAGCTCGCGCTCGAGGCGTACCGTCACGTGCTCTCGAACGAACCGAACTCGGCCGCGGCCTGGAACGGCGTCGGGCTCGTGCTCGTGGAGCTGAAGCGCTTCCCGGACGCGCGCAACGCGTTCGTGCGCGCCGTCGAGGTGGACCCCGACCACGCCGGCGCGCACTACAACCTCAGCTTCACGCTCTCGAACCTCGGCGACTTCGACGGCGCGCTCCGCGCCACGAAGCGGGCGCTCGAGCTCGACCCCTACTACGTCTCGCAGAAGTTCGCGCTCACGATCGACCTCCAGTACGAGAAGGCGACGATCGGGATCGCGCCTGAGATCTCGGCCGACGTGGCCGCCGAGACGATCGGCGAGGACTTCAACTTCGACCAGCGGCTGCTCGACAACATCTTCCAGGAGCTCGCACCGCCCGCCGCCGCGCCTGCCGCGGCGGAGCCGGCCGCCGAGGACCCGCTCGCGCTGGCGCGCGACTACGTGAGCAAGGGGCTCATGGACGTGGCCATGGGCGAGGCGGTGCGGGCGGTGCAGCGCGGCGCCAACCGCGCCGACGCCGCGGTCCTGGTCGGCGACATCTTCGCGAAGCGGGGCCTGCACGGCGAGGCGCTCGAGCGCTACCGGGAGGCCCGCGCCCTCGAGCCCCGCCGCGCCGACGCCCTGCTCGGGGAAGTGAAGGCCCTGTTTGCACTCGGCGGCGCGCGGGCGGAAGGGGCGCGCGCGCTGGCGGAAGAGCTCCTGACCCTCACCCCCGACGACGTGGACGCGCTCGTGGCGGTGGCGCGGGGCCGGGCCGCCGCGGGCGACGCCGCCGGCGCGCTCACGGTGCTCGAGCAGGCGCAGCGGCGCGCGCCCGGACGCGCCGACCTGCACAAGCTCCAGGGCGACGTGGCGCTGAAGGTCGGCGACAAGCGCGGCGCGCTCGCGGCGTACGGCGCGGCGCTCGAGCTCGACCCGGGCTACGTGCAGGTGTGGCTCGACCTGGGACGCCTGCACGAGGACAGGGAGGAGTGGAACGAAGCGCAGCAGGCGTACGAGCGCGCCCTCGACGCCCTCCCCACCTTCCACGAAGCGGCGCTCGCGCTGGCCGACCTGTTGCGCCGCTCCGGACGCGTGCGCCAGGCGGTGGGGCGGCTCGCCGACATGCTGGAACAGGACCCGTACGACCTCCCGGCGCTGCTGCTCCTGGGGCGGGCCCTGCTCGACGACAAGCGCGACGCCCAGGCGCTGGAGGCGTTCCGGCGGGCGCTCAAGTTCGACCCCGAGCAGATCGAGGCGCTGTTCCAGACGGGCGTGGCGCTCGCGCGGCTGCACCGCTACCCCGAGGCGGTGCAGGCGTGGGAGAAGGTGACGCGCCTCGACCCCGCGGGGCCGTTCGCGCAGCGCGCCCGCATGCACGCGCGCACCGCACTGGACCTGCAGCACATCTTCGCTTCGGACGCAGCCTGACCCATGGCGATCGAAGGGCCGCTCCGCGAGCTCGGCATCCACGACGTGTTCCAGCTCCTCGACCTGAGCCGGAAGACCGGCGTGCTGCGCGTCACCTCGGAGCTGCGCCACAACGCGGGCACCGTCTACTTCGAGGACGGCACGATCATCTTCGCGGAGATCCGCTCGAACCCGCACCCCCTCGGCGCGCTGCTGCTCCGCACCGGCAAAATCGCCGAGGCCGACCTCGAGCGGGCGCGCGACATGCAGCAGCGGCAGGGCGACACGCGCCGGCTCGGCGAGATCCTCGTCTCCCTCGGCGCCCTCACCCCGCGCGAGCTGCAGCGCCAGGTGCGCTTCCAGATCGAGGAAGTGGTCTTCGAGGTGATGGGCTGGCGCGAGGGCTACTTCTCGTTCACCGAGGGCCCCCTCACCGACGTCGCGACGGAAGCCACCGTCCGCATCCCCACCGAAGCGCTGCTGATGGAGGGCGCGCGCCGGATCGACGAGTGGTCCCGTATCGAGAGCCGCATCCCCCACCTGGGCGTCGTCCCCATGCTGGCGCCGCCGCAGGAGGGGGGCGAGGGCGAGCTCGACCTGCTGCCGCCGGAGTGGGAGATGCTCGCGATGATCGACGGCGCGCGCGACGTGCGCGCCATCGCGGCGGAGCTGGGACGCTCGGACTTCGAAGTGGCGAAGACGCTGTTCGGGCTGGAGAGCGCCGGCGTGATCGCGCTCGCCGACCCGGGCACGACGCCGCGCGAGCGGACCACCCTCGCCGGCGACCTGGCGGAGCTCGTGGCGCGGGCCGAGGACGGGCTGGCGCGGCGCGACGTGGAGGGGGCGCGCGCGGCGGCGGAGCAGGCGGCGGCCGCTCATCCCCACGACCCCGCCGTCCACCTGCTGCTCGGCCGCATCGCGCTCGCCGCGGGCCGGGGAGCGGACGCCGTCGAGGAGCTGCGCCGCGCCCTGCGGCTCGATCCCCTGCTCGTCGGCGCGCACCGCATGCTCGGGTACGCCCTCGCCGCGACGGGCCGCTTCGGCGAGGCGGTGGGGCATTGGGAGCAGTGGGAGCGGCTCGCGGCGCGCTCGGAGACGGAGCTGGCGCAGCTCGACGAGGTGCGCCGCGCCAAGGCCGCCGCGCAGACCCTCGCCGGGGCGGGGAGCGTCCATGGCTGACGACATCAAGACGCTCTCCTCCCAGCTCGCGCAGGACCCGGACAGCCTGGTGTTCCTGCGGCTCGGTGAGCTGCTGCGCCAGAAGCGCCAGCTCGACGCCGCGCTCCGCGTGGCCCTGACGGGGCTCGAGCGCCACCCGCACCTCGCGGACGCACACGACCTGTACGCGCGCATCCTCGCCGACAAGCGCGACTACGAGCGCGCCTTCGACGAGTGGGACATGACGCTGCGCATCGCCCCGGATCACGTGGGAGCGCTGAAGGGGCTCGCGTTCCTCTATTTCAAGGTGGGGGACGTGCAGCAGGCCGCCGCCCACCTCGATGCCGCGCAGCGCGCCGCTCCGGACGACCCCGGAATCACCCAGGCGCTCGCCATGGCGCGCGAGGGCGCGACGCCCCGGGCGCCCGAAGCCCCGGCGACCGCGCCGGGCCCCGAGTCCCGAGTCCCGAGTCCCGAGCCCCTCTCGGACGCGCGCGTGTTCGCGGGGCTCGAGGGCGCGCAGGAGGGTCTGCTGCTGCTCGACGCGGCGGGGCGCGTGCTCGGCGGCGCGCTCAAGGACCCCCACGGGCGCGACGTGACCGACGCCGTCGCGGCGTACCTCGCGGGCGTGTCGCAGGAGGCGACGCGCACCGCCAAGCTGCTCGGGCTCGGCGGTTGGAGCGGGCTCGCGGCCGAGGGCCGGCTGGGACACGTGCACCTCACTCCGCCCACGTCCAACGCCCTGTTGCTCGTCGTGCGCGACCGCGCGGTCCCCATGGGGCGGCTCGCCATCGTGGCGCAGCGTGCGGCCGTCGCCGCCCGGCGCTGGCTGGAGCAGCAGCGATGACCTCGGCGCCCGCGGGCTACGGCCGCACGCTGGACCTCGTCACCCGGGTGCGCGGCGTGCGCGGGGCGATGCTCGTCTCCGGCGACGACGGCCTGGTCGTGGCCGAGCACCTGATGGAGGGGATCAAGGGCCCCGCGGTGGCGGCGCTCGCCGCGAGCCTCGCCAACCGGTTGCGGCGCGCCATGGAGGCGGCGGGCGTGGGGGCGAGCGTCTTCTGGCACCTGCAGGCGGAGCAGGGCGCGCTGCTCGTCGTCCCCGCGACGTCGGGGATCCTCGTCGTGGCGGTCGCGGAGCCGGACGTGAACGTCGGCCTGGTGCGCCTGGAGCTGCTCCGGGCCGCGGAGGCGGTCGGATGACGACGCGCGCGGTCGAAGCCTGGACCCTCGAGCCGCTGGTCAAGTTCGTGAAGGAGGCCGGCGCGCGCCTCGTGCTGCTGATGACGTCGGCGGGCCAGGTGCTGGCGCAGCACGGCTTCTCCCGCGCGGTGGACGTGATGTCGGCGGCGGCGCTCGGCGCCGCGATCATGGCGTCCACCGATGAGATCGCCCGGCAACTGCGGCAGCCCCCATTCGCGGCCCTGAACCACCAGGGAGACCGGCACGGGATCTTCCTCGCGGCCGTCGCGACGGGGCGCGGCCGGCTCGTGGCGCTCGTGGTGTACGATCTCGACGCTTCGTCGCTCGGCTTGGTGCAGTTATTCTTTGAGCAGCTCGCGGCCGACCTGCAGGCCGCGAGCCCCACGGAAGGCGTGCCCAAGCAGGTGCTGGCCGCCGACTTCGAGCGTCAGTTGAGCGAGAGCCTGAACACGCTCTTCGGGAGATAGCCCGTGTCTCTGGTCAACTTCACGACGCGCGAGATCACCTGCAAGATCGTCTACTACGGCCCCGGGCGGTCGGGGAAGACGACCAACCTGCACTACATCTACGGGCGCGTGCCGGACTCCCGCCGCGGGCGCATGGTGTCCCTCGCCACCCAGACCGATCGCACGCTGTTCTTCGACTTCCTGCCGATCGACCTGGGCCAGATCTCGGGCTTCGCGACCCGGTTCCAGCTGTACACGGTGCCGGGCCAGGTCTACTACAACGCCACCCGGCGCCTGGTGCTGCAGGGGGCGGACGGCGTGGTGTTCGTCGCCGACAGCCAGGCGCGCCAGCTCGACGAAAACCTGGAGAGTCTCCAGAACCTGCAGGGGAACCTGCTCGAGCACGGGGTGGACATCCGCACCGTGGCGCTCGTGATGCAATACAACAAACAGGACCTGCCCCGGGAGCTGATTCTCTCCGCGGCCGACCTGGACGACGCGCTCAACTTCCGCGCGGTGCCGAGCTTCGGCGCCGACGCGCTGCACGGGCACGGCGTGTTCGAGACCCTGAAGGGCATCTCGGAGCTGGTCCTGAAGAAGCTCGCGGCGGGGAGCCCCGCGTGACCAGCGCGCTCAACCCCAAGTACTCCTTCGACACGTTCGTCGTGGGCGCGGCGAACCGCCTCGCCGTCACGGCGGGGCGCACCGTCACCGCGAACCCCGGGACCGCCTACAACCCGCTGTTCATCTACAGCGGCTCGGGGTTGGGCAAGACGCACCTGCTCATGGCCATCGGCCACGCGGCCAAGAAGGTGGCCCCGGCGCTCAACATCGAGTATCTGACGCTCGACGAGTACGTCGAGGCGTTTCACGCCGCCATCGCCGCCGGGCAGGGCGACGTGTTCCGCCGCCGCTTCCAGAACGTGGACGTGCTGCTGGTGGACGACGTGCAGTTCCTCACGAACCGCAAGGAGATGCAGTCGGAGCTGTTGCGCCTGACCGAGGCGCTGCAGACGGCGGGTCGCCAGATGGTGCTCACGAGCGACCGCCCGCCGGCCGAGATCGGGGACCTGGACGAGCGCCTCATCTCGCGCCTCTCGGGCGGCTTGGTCGTGGACATCGGCGTGCCGGATTACGAGACGCGCGTGGCGATCCTGCGCCGGAAGGCCGACGAGCGCGGCGCGAAGTTCGAGCCCGGCGTGCTGGAGACGGTGGCGGGAGCGGAGTTCGGCAACGTGCGCGAGCTGATGGGCGCCCTCAACCGGCTGGTGGCGTTCCAGGCGGTGAACGACGCCTCGATCAACGCCGAGACCGCGAAGCAGCTGCTCGGCCTCTCCGTACCCGCCGGTGCCGGCGTGGCCGCGGGCGCAGCGGCCGCCGTCAGAGGGGCGGGGGGGGCAGGGGGGGCGGGGGGGGGAGCGGGGGGAGACGAATTCGGCGCGTTCCTCGCCGACGTCACGGTCACGGTCGGCAAGGCCGTCGAGGCGTGGCGCGCGCGCGTGGCGGAGGCGATGCTGCGGTGGGAGGGGGAGGGCTACCGCACGCAGCGCCTCGAGGCGCTGCTCAAGCAGGACGCGCCCGCCGCGGTGGACGAAGCGATCGCCGACTTCGCGCAGGACGTGGAGCGCCTGAAGGAGCTCGAGGCCGAGGTGGCGCAGCTCGATCCCCAGGCGGCGGGGCAGAGCGTGTTCCGCGACCCGGAGCGGCTGGGCGAGGCCGAGGAGGCGGCGGCGAAGGTGCGCGGGGGCGCGGCGCCGCCGCCGGGTCCGTCGGCCGCGTTCCCGCTCGCCGCGTTCGCCGTGGGGCCGTCGAACCAGGTGGCGGTGAGCGCGGTGCAGGCGGTGCTCGAGCACCCCGGCAAGAAGTACAACCCGCTCGTGCTGGTCGGGAAGAGCGGGCACGGCAAGACGCATCTGCTGCACGCGATCGGCCTCGAGCTGGCGCACAAGCGCCGAGCGGTCGTGGCCTGTCTCTCGACGCAGGCGTTCATCGACGAGCTGATCGCGGCGATCGACGGCAACCGGGTGGACTGGTGGCAGGCGCGCTACCGCCGCGCCACCGCGCTCCTGCTCGACGACATCCACCTGATCGCCGGGAAGGAGCGCACCCAGGAGGAGCTGTTCAACCTCTTCAACCTGCTGCAGGACAAGGACCGCCAGCTCGTCTTCACGGCGCCGGCGGCGCCCAACACGCTCCGGGGGATCGAGGAGCGGATCGTCTCGCGGCTCGAGGGCGGGCTCGTAGCCGAGCTCAAGGAGCCGGATCGGGACGTGAAGCGCGCCGTGCTCGAGCGGATGCTCGGGCTGCAGAAAGTCACCCCCGAGCCGGCCCTGATCGACTACCTCGCCGACCGGCCCGCCGATTCCGTGCGGACGCTCATGGGCGCGGTGCAGCGGGTGGTGGGCGCGGCCGCGGCGCAGGACGTGCCGGTGACCGCCGGGCTCGCCCGCGAGGTGCTCGAGGGCAGCGCCCCGCGCGACGCGCGGCGCTCGACGGGCCTGCGCACCAGCGGGATCGTCGTCTCGAGCCTGGGCGGCGTCAAGAGCCGCGAGAAGATGGTGTGGGATTGGACCGACCCGGCGGACCGCGTCATTGAGGAGTTTCGCTGATGGCCATCAAGGGCTCGCTCAAGGAAGCCTCGCTCCCCGACGTGCTGCAGCTGTTGGCGCTCGGGCAGAAGACGGGGTGCCTCTCGATCGCGGATCGCTCCAACTTCGGCTACATCTACTTCGCGAAGGGCCGCATCTGCTACGCGTCGATCGTGAACCGACGCGACCGGCTGGGCGATATCCTCGTGAAACACGGCAAGATCGCCCAGGAGCAGCTCGACGCGGGCGTGCACCGCCAGACGAAGGAGCACGGCAAGAAACTGGGCGAAATCCTCGTGGGGATGGGGGTGATCACCCAGGCGGACCTCGAGCGCTACATGCGCGTGCAGATCGAGGAGTCGGTCTTCTACCTCTTCACCTGGACGCAGGGAACGTTCAACTTCGAGGCCGAGGTCCACCCCGAGCGCCAGGACTTCCTCGTCTCGATCAACCCCGAGTCCCTGCTGCTCGAGGGCGCGCGCCGCGTGGACGAGTGGAGCCTGATCGAGAAGAAGATCCCCACGTTCGACCTCATCTTCGTGGTGGACAAGGACCGGCTCGCGATCAGCGAGGCGAAGCTCACCGACACGCAGGAGCGCCTCCTGCCGCTGCTCGACGGCGCGCGCGACGTGCACCACGTCATCGAGGACTCGGGGCTGGGCGAGTTCGAGATCGGCAAAGCGCTGTACGGCCTGCTCACCGCCGGGTTCCTGCACCGCTCGGGACGCACCGCCTCGGCCGCCGACGCGCAGATAACCGACGCGCGCGTCGAGGAGCACCGCAACCTCGGCATCGCGTTCTACAAGACCGGGATGCTCGACGAGGCGACGCGGGAGTTCCGGCGGGTGGCCGAGCTGCGGGCCAGCGAAGCGAACGCGCACTTCTACATCGGGCTGGTGGCGCTGCGGCAGGCGCGCTGGCGCGAGGCGATGGAGGCCCTGCGGCTCGCGGCGGAAAAGGGCGGCGGGCGCCCGGCGGTGTTCCACAACCTGGGCTTCGCCTACGAGCAGCTCGGCCGGCTCGACGAGGCGGACGCCGCGTACGGCGAGGCGGCGGCGCGCGCCAAGACGGACGCCAAAGTGTACCTGGGCTGGGGAATCGTGGCGCTGAAGCGGGGCGACCACGCCGGCGCCGCGGGACGCCTCGACCGCGCGCGGGAGCTGTTCGGCCAGGTGCCGCCGCCGGCGTGGTTCTGGGCCCGCGCCCTCGCCGCCGCCGGCGCGGGGGACTTCGAGCTCGCCGAGGAAGTCGCGGGCGAGGGAGCGGAGGCGTACCCTTCCCATGCGGCGCTCCAGAACAACTTCGCCGTGCTGCGGGAGCTGGCCGGCGACCTGACGGGGGCCGAAGACCTCGTGCGCGCCGCGCGCAAGAACGAGCCCTCGCTGCCCCAGCTCTCCAAGAACCTCGGCGATCTCGCCTATCGCGGCTCCCGCTACGACGAAGCGTGGGAGGCCTACAGCCGTGCGATCGAGCTCGCGCCCGACCTCGGCGACGACGTCTACTTCAAGCTCGGCAACATCGCCTACAAGCGGAACGAGCGTGAGCTGGCGGCCCAGCTGTGGCGCAAGGCGCTCGAGATCAACCCCAAGCACGAGCTCGTCAAGGCCAATCTGGACACGCTGAGCGCGCTGTCGTGACGTCGGAGCAGGACGAGCGCGCGTTCCGGGCGCTCACGCAGAAGATCACGCGGGTGCGCGGGCTCGCCTGCGATGCGTACAAGGACCGCTGCCTCCGGCGGCGCATCGCGGTGCGGATGCGCGCGCGCGGCGTGCACACCTTCGACGAATACGGCCGCGTGCTCGACACGGACGCGCACGAGTACGATCTGCTGCTCGACGCGCTCACCATCAACGTCACGAAGTTCTTCCGCAACGTGGAGACCTGGCGCGCGCTCGAGCCGTGGCTCGCCGCGCGCTGGACCGCCCGCGGCGGCGCCGTGCGCGCCTGGTCCGCCGGGTGCGCGTCGGGCGAAGAGCCCTACACCGTGGCCGTCGCGCTCGCCGAGACCGCCCGCCGGCTCGGCCAGGAGGCGCTGCTGGAGCGCGCCCGCGTGGACGCGACCGACATCGACCGGGTGAGCCTCGAGCGCACCCGGGCGCCCGCGTTCCCCGAGACGGCGTTCAGCGAGATGCCCGCGGAGCTCGCGCGCCGGTACTTCACGCCCGAGCCGCCGCGCCGGCCGCTCCCCGAGCTGCAGCGGCTGGTCCACGTCGCCAAGCACGACCTCACGAGCGAGCCGCCTCCCGACCCGCCGTACGATCTGATCGTGTGCCGCAACGTGGTGATCTACTTCGATCGGCCGATGCAGGAGCGGCTGTTCGCGGGTTTCGCGGACGCGCTCGTCCCGGGGGGCGTCCTGCTGCTCGGCAAGGTGGAGACGCTGTTCGGCCCCGCGCGCGACCGCCTGATCCTCGAGGAGCCGCGCGAGCGCATCTACCGGAGGCCCGAGGGGTGAAGGAGACGATCGTCAAGGTGGCCGAGTGGGCGGCCGAGCGGGGCGACGCGGTCATCGTCACCCTGGGCCTCGGCTCCTGCGTCGCCATCATGCTGCACGACCCCCAGGCGTGCGCCGGAGCCATGGCCCACATCCTGCTGCCCTCCAAGAGGCTCGCCCGCGACACGACCAACCTCGCCAAGTTCCCCGAGACGGCGGTGCCGCTCCTCGTGGACCGGCTGTGCCAGCTCGGGGCGGACCCCCGCCGCCTGGTCGCGAAGCTCGCCGGCGGCGCCAGCATGTTCGCCCAGCTCATGACGCCGGGGACGGTGCAGATGGGCGAGCGCAACATCGTCGCGGCCCGCGACGTCCTGCGGCGCGCGGGGATCCCGGTGGCGCGCGAGGCGGTCGGGGGCGGCTCGGGCCGCTCGGTCCGGTTTCATGTGTCCGACGGCCACGTGGAGATCCGGTCGGTGGGCGCCGATGCCATCGTCATCTGACCGCCGGCCGAGCGTCCTGGTCGTGGACGACAGCGCCCTGATGCGGCGCGTGCTGAGCGACGTGCTGGGGCGTGGAGCGGGAGGGGTGGGGGCCGGCGAGTTTCGCGTCGTGGCGACGGCGCGCGACGGGTTTGACGCCGTGCGGCGGGTGCACCAGCACGATCCCGACGTGGTGACGATGGACCTGGAGATGCCGGAGCTCGACGGCCTCGGCGCGATCGGCTACATCATGTCCGAGGCGCCCCGGCCGATCGTGGTGGTGAGCGCGCACGCGGGCCCGGGCACCGGCGCCGCGATCCGCGCCCTCGAGCTCGGCGCGGTCGAGATCGTCGCCAAGCCGGACGAGGCGAACCGCACCGCGCTGGAGCGGATGGCGCCCGAGCTGCGCGCCGCGGTGCGCCGCGCCCTCGCGGCCGACGTGTCGCGCGTCCCGGTGATGGCGCGCCCCCCGGCGCCGCCGCCCGCGCGCCGCGCCCCCGAGGCGGGACTCCGTCCGCGCGCGCAGTTGGCGGTCGCGGTCGCCGCCTCCACCGGCGGCCCCCGCGCGCTCGCCGAGGTGATCCCCCGCCTCCCCGTCGGCCGGAGTGCCGCGGTGCTCGTCGTCCAGCACATGCCGCCCAACTTCACCCGCTCGCTCGCCGAACGGCTCGATTCCATGAGCGCGGTGCACGTGGTCGAGGCAGACCACGGCGCGCCGGTCGTGGAAGATACGGCGTACGTCGCCCCGGGCGATTATCATATGCGGGTGGTGTCCGCGCCCGACGGGCCCGTGATTGCGCTCGATCAGGAGGCGCCTGTCTGGGGCGTCCGCCCCGCCGCGGATCATCTCTTCCGGTCGGTGGCGCAGGTGTTCGGGTCCCGCAGCGTCGGCGTCGTCCTCACCGGCATGGGTCGGGACGGCGCCGCGGGCGTGCGCGCCATCCGCGCCGCGGGGGGCGGCGGCCTGGCGCAGGATCGCGAGTCCGCCGTGATCGCCGGGATGCCGACCGCGGCCGTGCAGCTCGGCGGAGTGGACGCGGTCTTCCCGCTCGGCCAGATTGCCGACCGCATCGTGGCGGAGCTGGCCGCGCGGGGGGCGGCGTCGAGGAGGAGCGGATGAGCCGTGGCTACCTGCTGGTGCGCGTCGACGGCCGGGCGTACGGCCTGCCGCTCGCGCGCGTCCTCGAGGTGGGCGACCTGAGCGACGTGCTCGACGTGCCGCGCGTCCTTCCCGCGATGCGGGGGCTGACGCCGCTGCGCGGCCGGCTGGTGCCGCTCGTGCACCTGGGCGCGCTCATGGGCGCCCGGCCGGCGCCCGCGGAGCGCGGGCGCACGACGGTGCTGGTGGAGATCGGCGCCGGGGAGGGCGCGCGGCAGGTCGCGTTCGAAGTGGACGACGCAGACGACGTCGTGCGCGAGGCCGCGCTGCCCGTGCCGCAGGGCGAGTCGCTCCCGTGGGCCTCGGCCGTGGCGCGGCGCCGGGGCGCGCTCGTGCCGATCCTGGACCTGGACGCGCTGGGAGACCGCATCGCATGACCGCAGGCGACGACGTCCAACTCGTCACCTTCAAGGTGGCCGGACAGGACTTCGCGTTCAACATCTTTCAGGTGGAGCGCATCCTGCGCTACGAGGCGCCGGCGCCGCTCCCCAAGGCGCCCGACTTCCTGGAAGGCGTGCTACGCTACCTGGGTGCCGCCGTGCCGCTCATCGACCTCCGCAAGCGGCTCGGCGTGCCGGCGCCGCACCGCGAGGAGACGCGCACCGTGGTCCTCGAATGGGACGGCGCCCGGATCGGCGTGGTGGTGGACGCCGTAACGGAGGTGCTGCAGGTGGCCGCGACGGAAATCACGCCGCCGCCGAACATCGTCAAGGGCCTCGCCGCCGAGTACATCACGGGCATCGTCGTGACGGCGGAGGGCGCGCGCACGATCATCGTCCTCAACACGTCGCGGCTCCTGTCCTCCACGGAGAAGATCGCGCTCGAGGCCGTGGTGAAGGAGGCGGCGAAGGTCTGATGGCGGATTCCCCGCTCCCGGCCCTGCGGGCCGAGTACGAGCAGATCGCGCGCCGCCTCGACACGGTGACGGGGGGTGCGGAGCGCGAGGCCCTGAAGCGCGAGATCATCGGCTATTTCAAGCAGGTCGACGCGCTCATCGGCGAGCTGTCGGCGCTCAAGGAGGAGGTCCGCAAGCTGGTGGATCGCTTCAAGCAGGTCGCGGCGTCCACGGCGGAGGCCTCCGCCCCCGAGTTCACCGGGGCGCGCCCCGCGATCCACGCCGATCACATCGGCGCGTCCACGTTCATCGAGAAGGGCTGGAGCCTCATCTCGCTCGGCGACTACGCCGGCGCGATCCAGGCGCTGCAGCGCGCCCTGCAGCTCTCCCCGGGCGAGACGCAGGCGGAATCGCTGCTCGGCTGGGGGCAGATGCTGCACGAGGACTACGACGACGCGCTCGCCACCTTCCAAAAGGTCCTGATGAAGGAGCCGGCGAATTCGCTGGCCCGCATCAACGTCGGGTACATCTGCTTGAAGAAGAAGATTTTCGGCGAGGCGATCGAGCACCTCTCGAAGGCGATCCGCCTCGACAACGACAAGAAGGCCACCCTGTACGCCCACTTCTACCTCGGGCTCGTCTACCTGCAGCGCGAGATGTACGAGGACGCCCAGACCTTCTTCCAGAAAACGCTCAAGCTCGGCCCCAACCTGATCGAGGCCTACTACGAGCTGGGGCGGGCGTTCTGGTTCGCGGGAGACCAAGAGCAGGCGAAGCGCACCTGGGAAGAAGGCTTCAAGGCCAACAAGTTCAATCCCTGGGGCAAGAAGTGTCAGGACACGCTCGGGTTTGTGCTCCAGGGGCAGGAGCCGCCGCGCACCTGACGCTGCTCTGGCTGGTCGCGCAGGCCGCCGTCACCGTCGGCCGAGTGACGGCGGTGGCGTGGCCGCCGCAGGCGGGGCTCGCCGTCGCCCTCGCCGAGGCCGCGGACCGCACGCCGCCGTTCCCGGGCGTCGGGCCCCTCCCCGACCGCCCCATCCGGCTCATCCTCGCCCCGTCGCGGGCGCGCTTCGACTCGCTCACCCGCGGTCGGCTGCCGCGCTGGAGCGACGGCGCCGCGTTTCCGGACCGCGGCACGATCGTCCTGCTGACCGCCGGACCGCCCGACCGGCTGACCGCCGCCTTACGGCACGAGCTCGCGCACCTCGCCCTCCGCTGGCGGGTGCGCCGGTCGCTGCCGTTGTGGTTCGAGGAAGGGTACGCGGCCGTGGCCGCGGGGGAGTGGGACCGACTGGACGCGCTGCAGCTCAACTGGCAGGTGGCGCGTGGGGTGCGCATGGATCTGGACGAGCTCGACCGGGCGCTGCGCGCCGACCAGGCGGACGCCACGACGGCGTACGCGCTCGCCACGACCGCGGTGCTGCTGCTCGATCGCTGGGGCGGGGGGCAGGGGCTCGCGCGCCTCATCGATCGCCTCGCGACCGAGCCGACGTTCGACGCGGCGCTGCGCGCGACGTATCACGTGACCGAAGGCGACTTCGAGGCGCGATGGCAGCGGGACGTGGCGAGCCGGTACGGCTGGCTCGGATGGGCCGGCGCGGCGGGCGTTTTCTGGGCGGCGGCGGGGCTGGCGCTCGGGTGGCTCGTGTGGTTGCGGCGGCGGCGCGATCGGATCCGGCGAGCGCGGTTGGACGACGGCTGGACGGTTGACGACGTTGGCAATGGCGGGTAAACTCTTTGCCCGTATGCCCGACCAGAGTCTCGCCCGCTCTCGCCTCCATTTCGGACCGAAAAATTGGCTGTTCCTGGCGGCGGCTGTCGCGTCGCTCGCCGCGGGGTACTGGCTGCTGCACCAGGGTTCCACGACGGCCGCGCCGCTTTTGCTCGCTCTCGGGTACTGCGTCTTCTTTCCGGTAGGCCTCGCCCTCTAATGACCCGGCGTGCGACGGGCGAATAGCTCAGCGGTTCAGAGCGCCTGCCTTACACGCAGGAAGTCGGGGGTTCGAATCCCTCTTCGCCCACTGGGGTACCAGATCGAAACGTGAGGATCGCGCGCGTGAGAGTCCTGCGACTTGTTGCCGGGATGACGTTCGCCGCCGCCGCGGCGGCGCCGGCGCAGCTCGCCATCCAACAGCCGACGCACCGGCTGCTGCTCCTGCCGCTCATGGTGAAGACGCCCGCCGACTCGACAGTGAGCATCGCTGTGATGGACGTGGCGCGCGAGCGGCTCAGCCAGCTGGCGCGCTACAAGGTGCTGGTCGTTCCCAAGCCCAAGCTGTGCGAGGCGCTGAAGGCGTCGGACTTCGCGTGCGACGTCCTGCTCGACGAGTCGCAGTCGCTGTTGCTCGCGCGGTTCCTCAACGTCAACGCCTACACCACGGGGACCCTGGAGCGGTCGAGCACGGGCTTGAGCGCGCAGATCCGCGTGCGGGACATCGGCTCCTCGGGGCTGGCGGCGCTGTTCTCGGTGTCGAGCGGGAACCCGGCGACGGCGGCGGCGCTGGGCGAAGCGATCGCGCAGCGGCTGAACGGCCTCGTGCGGGCCGCGGAGCAGGCGCGCGAGTGCAATGACCAGCGCCAGCGGAGCCAGTTCAACAAGGCCCTCGACGCGGCGCGCAAGGCGCTCGCGCTCGACCCGAACCTCGCGGCCGCGCACCTGTGCGTGGCGACCGTGTACGAGGCGGAGCGGATGCCGCCCGACAGCCTCATCGCCGCCGCGCTGCGCGCCACCCGAGGCGACTCGCTCAACGCCACAGCGTGGGAGACGATCGCGCGCGCCTACCAGCAGAAGGGCGACACGCTCAAGGCGATCGATGCGTTCATCCACGAGCTCGCCGGCGAGCCGCACAACACGCAGCTGCGGCTCGGCGTCGCCGAGCTGCTGCGCCAGCAGAAGCAGTACCAGCGCGCCGTCGCAATCCTCGACGACGGGCTCGCCCGCAACGCGGGCGACTCCAAGCTGCTCGACCTGAAGTCGCGCATCTGCATCGAGGGTGAGCTGTGGCGCTGCGTGCTGGAAGGGTTCAACCAGAAGGTCGCGGCGGACTCGAGCGTGCTGAACGACTCGCTGTTCCTCAAGACCGCCATCGCGGCGGGCGAGCAATTGTCCGACACCCAGGCGTTGTTGCGCTACGCCGGCGCCGCGACCCGGCGCTACCCCAAGTCGGACTACTTCCTCAAGAAGCTCGGCGCGGCGTACGAGCTCCAGGGCCAGCGCGACTCGGCCGTCGTCTATTACCAGAAGGCGCTCGCGATCGACCCGCGCGACATGACGAGCACGCTGCTCGTCGCCAAGGCGATCGTGGACGGCGTGACCTACGACACGGCGCAGGCGAGCAAGCTGAAAGCGGACACCGCGGCGCTCCATCGGTTGCGCACTGCGTTCGCCGACCGCCTGGACACGGCCCGGGTGTACCTGGATCGCGCCGTCGCGTCCCCCGACTCGAGCGTGCGCCTCAACGCGGCCGTGATCATGCTGACGGCGGGCTCGAAGCTCGCCCAGGCGGGCGCCTACGACCGTGCCTACCCGTGGCTCGACCAGCTGCTGCAGATCGTGGCGCCGCGCACACCGGCGGACACCGTGGGCCCGCGGCAGCAAATCCGCGTGCAGGCCAGCTTCTGGTACGGCGTCTCGTCGGTCGCGTCGCTATCGGGACCGTGGACCGCGATGACCCACTCGAAGAGCTGCGACGACGCGAAGGCGATCAACGACCGCATCGCGCGCACCCGGGACGCCCTGGTGCTCGGCGCACGGGTGTCGCCCCAGTTCGTCAACACGATGCTCCAGAACCTCGGCAAATTCGAAGCCGTGATGCCGCAGGTGAAAAAGCAATTCAAGTGCCGGAATTTCTGAGGCATTGAATTGACTTCGGCGCGGACCTATATTGCGGCGCTCCGTCGCAGGGGGCTGTAGCTCAGCTGGTTAGAGTGCCGGTCTGTCACACCGGAGGTCGCGGGTTCGAGCCCCGTCAGCCCCGCCTGAACCCGCCTCGCGGGACGACGCATCCGGCCCCGTCTGCCACGGCAGGCGGGGCTTTCGTTTTGCCCCGGGGGAGGGGATGGGGAGCGCGCCGACGTCGACGTCGACCTACCATGTGCCGGTTCTCGCCCGCGCGGTGCGGGCCTGGGCGGAAGGGAGCCGCCGCGCCGTGGACGCCACGGTCGGCGGCGGCGGTCACGCCGCCCTGCTGCGCGAGGCGGGCGCCGAGGTGCTCGCCGTCGACCGCGACCCGGAGGCGCTCGCCGCCGCGCGCGCGCGACTCGGTGAGGAGGGGATCCGCTACGCCATCGGCCCGTTCGGCTCGGCCAAGGTGCTCGGCACGATCGAGACGTTCCGCCCCGACCGCATCCTGCTGGACCTGGGCGTCTCGTCCCACCAGCTCGATACCGACGCCCGCGGGTTTACCTTTCGTCCGGCGGCGCCGCTCGACATGCGCATGGCGCCGGGGCGGGGCGTGACCGCCGCCGACGTCCTCAACACCTGGCCCGCGGAGCGCCTCGCGGAGGCGTTCGGGCAGCTCGCCGACGAGCCGCGCGCGCGGCAGCTCGGCCGGGTGATCGTGCGGCGCCGGGGCCGCGCGCCCTTCGCGACGAGCGACGATTTCGTGAACGCGATTCGCGAGGTGCGGGGTGCACGCGCCGGGCCGTCCGACTTCGCGCGCCTGTTCCAGGCGCTCCGGATCGTGGTCAACCAGGAGCTCGAACAGCTCGAGCTCGCGCTGCCGACGCTGCGCGCCGCGCTCGTCCCCGGCGGCCGCATCGCGGTGATCACTTATCACTCGGGCGAGGATCGCATCGTCAAGCACACCTTCCGCGATTGGAGCCGCGCCTGCGTCTGCCCGCCGCGGCAGCCCGTGTGCACGTGCCGCGGGCGCGCGCTGGGGCGCGTGCTCACGAAGCGGGCGCTCCGCCCCGACGCCGTGGAGCTCGGCGCGAATCTCCGCGGCCGCTCGGCGCAGTTCCGCGCCTTCGAGGTGGCCGGTGAGACTTAAAGGCCGCCACTGGATCGCCGGGTGGCTGGTGACATTCCTCGCGGTCACGTGGGTCGTGTACGCCCGCCAGACCGCCGCCATCCGCGCGGCGAGCGAGCTCGGGGAAATCCGGGGGCGGCGCGCGAACCTCGAGGGTCACCGCGCGGCCCTCGAGCGCCGCATCCGCACCGCCGAGAGCCGCGCCGTGCTGGTGCCGCGGGCCCAGGCCGGCCTCGGGCTCCATTTGCCGAGCGACAGCGAGATCATCCTCCTCCCCGCGCCGGGGAGCGGGGCCGGGTCCCACTAGCCATGGCGAGACCCGCCGTCCGGCTCCAGGTCGTCCAGGCGGGCGTGTTCGTGGCGTTCGCGCTTCTCGTCGGGCGGGCGGCGCAGGTGCAGCTCATCCAGGGCCGCCGCTGGGGGGAAGAGGCGCGGGCGCAGCGCACCGAGCGCATCGTGCTCGCGGCGCGCCGGGGCGCGCTGCTCGATCGGCACGGCACGCCGCTCGCGCTCACGCAGGAGACCTACCACGTCGGCATCGCCCCCAACGAGCTGCGCGACCCGGTGAAGGATGGGGCGCTGATCGGTCGCCGGCTCGGGCTCGCGCCGCCCGCCTGGCAGCAGGCGCTCCGCAAGCGCTACGCCTACGTCGCTGGCCCGTTCAGCGCGCTCGAGGTGCAGCCGCTCCGCAGCGTGCGGGGCGTGCACCTCGAGCCGGTGCTGAACCGGTTTTACCCCGCCCCGGAGCTCGCGCGCGCCACGATCGGCCGGGTGGGCGACGACGGCCGCGGCGCCTCCGGGCTCGAGAAGACGCTCGACAGCCTGCTCGCGGGACGCCCCGGCGCGGCGGTGGTGCTGAAGGACCGGGCAGGGCGCGAGTACGAGTCCCCCGCGCGGGTGATCGCCCCGCCCGAGTCGGGGCTCGACGTCGTGCTCACGCTCGACGCCGAGCTGCAGGAGATCGCGCAGCGCGCGCTCGACGACGCGCTGCGTCACATGGATGCGGACGGGGGCGACGTGGTGATGCTCGATCCCGTGACCGGCGAGGTGCTCGCCCTCGCCTCGCGGCAGCGCGACGGGACCGTGCGACCCAGCGCGTTCACCGACACTTTCGAGCCCGGCTCGATCGCCAAGATCTTCGCCGCGGCGGCGCTGCTCGCCCGCCGCCGGGTGGCGCCCGCCGACCGCGTGTCGGGCGAGGACGGCAAGTGGCGCGTCGGCAGTCGCACGATCACCGACGACGACCCCCAGGGATCGCTCACGCTCGCCGACGCGATCCGCGTCTCGAGCAACATCGCGATGGCGAAGTTCGCGGCGCGGCTGGCGCCGGAGGAGCAGTACGCGATGCTGCGCGATTTCGGGTTCGGCGCACCCACCGGGATCGAGTTCCCGGCGGAGGCGACCGGACGGCTGCGGCTGCCGAGCGAGTGGACGCGCCCCTCCGCCGCGAGCCTGGCGATGGGCTACGAGCTGTCGGTGACGCCGATTCAGGTGGCCGCCGCCTACGGGGCGCTCGCCAACGACGGGGTGTTGCTGCAGCCGGCGCTGATCCGCGAGGTGCGGAGCGGCGGCGGCGCCGTGCTCTACCGCCACCGCGTGGAGCCGGTGCGCCGGGTGGTGACCCGCGCGGTGGCGGCCGCCTTGCGGGACCTGCTGCGCGGCGTGGTGGAGCGCGGCACCGGCACCGAGGCCGCGCTCACCAACTTCCCCGTCGCCGCGAAGACGGGCACGGCGCGGCGCGTCGTCGACGGACGCTACGCCCCAGGGCAGTACACCGCCTCGTTCGCCGCGCTCTTCCCCGCCGACCGCCCGCAGCTCGTGCTGGTGGTGAAGATCGACAACCCCCACAAGGGGAGCTACTTCGCGGCCCAGACGGCGGCGCCGGTGACGCGCTCGATGCTGGAGCAGGCGCTCGCCGCGCGCACCGTGGCGCTCGACCGCGCCCGGCTCTCCACCGCCGCCCCGCGCGCCGCCGCGGCGCCGCTCGAGGACGACGGCGGCGTCGTGCCCTATGTCGTTCCCTGGCCCTACCGGCCCGACAGCGCCGCTCTGGGCGCGCGGCGCGCGGTGCCCGACGTCACGGGCCTCGGGTTGCGGGAGGCGGTGCGGGCGCTGCACCGCCGCGGGTTCCGCGTCACGCTCCGGGGGTGGGGGCCGGCGGAGCACACCTGGCCCGCGGGCGGCGACAGCGCCGCGGTGGGCTCGACGGTCACCCTGTTCGCCGAGCGCCCCGCGCCCCGCCCGTGAGCGGCCTCTCCGACATCGTCGCGGCGCTCGAGCGCGCCCAGCTGCTCGTCGAGGCGCCGGACCTCCACTCCTGGCCGCCGATCACCGGGCTCACGGCCGACAGCCGCCGGGTGGAGGCGGGGATGTTGTACTGCGCGGTGCGCGGCTCAGCGCAGGACGGGCACCAGTTCGTCGCCGCGGCGCGCGCCCGCGGCGCGGCGGCGGCGCTGGTCGAGCACGAGGTGCCGGACGACCTGCCGCAAGTCCTCGTGCGCGACGGCCGGCGCGCCGCCGCCGTCGCCGCCGAGACGTGGTACGGCCGGCCCGCGGCCCGGCTCGACCTCGTCGGTGTGACCGGGACGAACGGCAAGACGACCTCGGTCACGCTCGCCCGCCACGTGCTGTCGGCGCTCGAGCCCACCGGCTCGATCGGCACGCTCGGCGCCTTCGATGCGGCCGGCGCTCCCGTGCCGAGCGAGGCGGGCAACCTCACCACGCCCGGCCCGATCGACCTCCAGGCGACGCTCGCCGCGCTCGTCGAGCGGGGCGCGCGCACGGTCGCGATGGAGGTCTCCTCCCACAGCCTCGACCAGGGGCGGGTGGACGGGCTCGTGTTCCGCGCGGCGATCTTCACCAATCTGACGCGCGATCACCTCGATTATCACAAGACGCTCGAGGAGTACTTCCGTGCGAAGGCGAAGCTGCTCCAGTACCTCGCCCCCGACGGGCTCGAGGTCGTGAACGCCGACGACCCGGCGTGGCTCCGGCTGCGGCGCGAGCATCGCCGGATCGGCTTCGGGGAGCGCGCGGGCGAGGTCACCGCGCGCCGCGTGGCGCTCGACGCCTCAGGCGCGCGTTTCGAGCTGGTCACGCCGACGGGCGGCGCGCCCGTGAAGCTGCCGCTGCTCGGCCGCTTCAACGTGGCGAACGCGCTCGGCGTCGCGGCGTGCGCCTGGGGGATGGGCGTCCCCGTGGAGACCGTCGCCGAGCGGCTCACGGAGGCGCCGCAGGTGCCGGGGCGGATGGAGCGCATCGCCGAGCGGCCGTGCGTCGTGCTGCGCGACTACGCCCACACCGCCGATGCGCTGGAGCGCGCGCTCGAGACGCTGCGGCCGCTGACCCGGGGGCGGCTCCTCGTGGTGTTCGGGGCGGGCGGCGACCGCGACCGCGGCAAGCGCGCCCCGATGGGCGAGGTCACGGTCCGCCTCGCCGACGTGGCGATCGCCACGTCCGACAACCCCCGCACCGAGGACCCCGATAAGATCCTCGACGACGTGGAGGCCGGGATGGGGGGGCAGCCCCACCACCGCGAGACCGACCGCCGCCGGGCGATCGCCCTCGCGCTCGAGCTCGCCGGCCCGGCCGACACCATCCTGCTTGCGGGGAAGGGGCACGAGACCTACCAGGTCGTGGGCACGGAGCAGCGGCCGTTCGACGAGCGGGTGATCGTGCGGGAGCTCGGGGCGTCGTGATCGTCTGGGACTCGGAATCCGTTGCTACCGCGCTCGGCGTGTCAGGGCCCCGAGGGTTGCGGTTCAGCGGGGTGAGCACCGACACCCGACACCTGGCACCCGGCACGCTCTTCGTCGCGCTCAGGGGCGACCGGTTCGACGCGCACGACTTCGTCGCGGACGCGAAGACGCAGGGGGCCGCGGCGGCGGTGGTTCGGCGCGGCACGCCGCCGGTGGACGGACTGCCGTTCTTCGAGGTGGACGACACGCTCGCGGCGCTCGGCCTGCTTGCCCGCGCGCGGCGGCGCCGGCTCCCGCCCGGCAGCCCGGTGGTGGCGGTCACGGGCTCGAGCGGCAAGACGAGCGCCAAGGAGATGATCCGCGCCGTGCTCGCGACGACCTACCGCGTGCACGCCACCAGCGGCAACCTGAACAACCTCGTGGGCGTGCCGCTCACGATCCTCGCGGCCCCGGACGACACCGACGCCCTCGTCGTGGAGGCCGGCGCGAGCGTGCCGGGGGAGATCGCGCGGCTGCGCGGCGTGATCGAGCCGACGATCGCCGTGATCACGAACGTCGGCTACGCGCACGTCGAGGGGTTCGGCTCGCTCGCCGGGGTGATGCGCGAGAAGCTCACGCTGGTGGAGGGCGCCAAGGTGGCGGTGGTGGGCACCGATCCGCCGGGGCTCGCCGCGGAGGCGCGGCGGCTGGCGCCGACGGTCGCCGCGGGGACGGGCCCCGGGGCCGACGTGCGTCCTGACTCGGCCGAGCTGGACGACGCGGGGCACCCGCGCATCGCGTGGCGGGGCCACGCGGTCACGCTGCCAGTCGTCGGGTTTCACCAGATCGAGAACGCGATGCTCGCCCTCGCCGTCGGGCGCGAGGGCGGCGCCGACCCCGCCCGCGCGGTCGCGGCGCTCGCCGGCGTGCGGCTCCCGGGCGGGCGGGGGGCGGTGCTGGCCCTCGGCGGGCTCACCGTCATCGACGACACGTACAACGCGAACCCGACGTCGCTCAAGTGGGCGGTGCGGTTCGCCTCCTGGCTCGCGGGGCGGCGGGGGCGGCCGCTCGCGCTGGTGGTGGGGACGATGTTGGAGCTGGGCCCGGAGAGTGCCAGATTGCATGCGGCCGCCGCGGCGGAGATCGCGGCGCTCCGGCCCGCGCTGGTGGCGGCGGTGGGCGCGTTCGCACCGGCGTTCGAGCCGTATCGGGCGGCGCTGGGAGAGCGGTTGCTGACGGCGCCCGACGCCGAGGCGCTCGGGCCCCGGCTCAAGGCGGCGCTCAAGGGAGACGAAATCGTGCTGCTCAAGGCATCCCGCGGGGTCGCGCTCGAGCGAATCCTGCGGCATCTCAACTGACGGGGTGGGGGGAGGGGGACCCGACGTGCTCTATCACCTGCTGGCGCCGCTCGCAAAACAGCACATCCTGTTCAATCTCTTCAACTACCTCACGTTCCGGGCCGCGGGCGCGACGGTCACGGCGTTGCTGTGCGCCTTCGTGTTCGGCCCCGCCATCATCCGGCGGCTGCGCGAGCGCAACGTGGGCCAGGTGGTCCGGGCCGAAGGGCCGGCGAGTCATCACGCGAAGCGGGGCACGCCCACGATGGGCGGGTTGATCATCATCTTCGCCACCGTCGTGCCCACGCTCCTCTGGGCGCGGCTCGACAGCCGCTACGTCGTCGTGGCCGTCCTGGCGATGCTGTGGACGGGGGCGATCGGGTTCATCGACGATTACCTGAAGATCGTGCGCGGCAAGTCCCAGGGGCTGGTGGCGCGCTGGAAACTCGTCGGGCAGGTCTCGTTCGGCGTGGCGCTGGCCCTCACGCTGATCCAGTGGCCCCTGGCCCCGGACCTGCCGGCCACCTCCACACAGCTGCCCGTGCTCAAGTACATCCTGCTGGTTCTGCCGGCACCCCTGTACGCGCTGTTCGTCACCGTGGTCGTGACCGGTAGCTCGAATGCGGTGAACCTCACCGACGGCTTGGACGGTCTCGCGACCGGGCTCACGGCGATCCTCGCGGGGACGTTTGCGGTGTTCGCCTACGTGTTCGGCCGCATCGATTGGACGCGCTACCTGCTCGTGTACTTCCTGCCCGGCTCCCAGGAGCTGACGATCTTCTGCGGCGCGCTCGCGGGGGCGGCCCTCGGGTTCCTGTGGTTCAACGCGCATCCCGCGCAGGTGTTCATGGGCGATACCGGCGCGCTCGCCATCGGCGGCGCGCTCGGCACGGTGGCGATCATGCTCAAGGCCGAGTTCCTGCTGCTCATCGCGGGCGGCGTGTTCGTAGCGGAGGCGGTCTCGGTGCTCGTGCAGACGGGCGTGTACCGGTGGAACAAGCGGCGGCGCGGGAAGGAGTACGCGGACGCCCACCGGGTGTTCCGCATGGCGCCGCTGCACCACCACTTCGAGAAGCTGGGGTGGGCGGAGCCGCAGGTGGTGATGCGGTTCTACATTCTGGGGGTGCTGTGCGCGGCGATCGCGCTCGCGACGTTGAAAGTGCGATGATTCCCGAGGCGTGGCGGGGGGGGAGCGGGGGGGGGGCCGTCGTGGCGGTCATTGGGCTGGGGAAGAGCGGGGTGGCGGCCACCCGGCTCCTCGCGCGCGCGGGCGTGCGCGTGTATGCGAGCGACGCCTCCGACCATCCCTACGGGGGAGACGCCCTGGCGGACCTCCGCACACTCCCCGGGGTGGAGCTGGACGTCGGCCGCCACGACCTGGCGAAAATCCGGGCGGCCGCGGCCGTCATCGTGTCGCCCGGGGTACCGCCCGACGCGCCGCCGCTCGCCGCGGCGCGCGCCGCCGGGGTGCCGATCCTGTCCGAGATCGACCTCGGGTTCCAGGCCCTCGCCGGCTCCGGGACGCGCACGATCGCGGTCACGGGGACGAACGGCAAGACGACAACGACCGCGCTGGTCGCGCACCTGTTGCGGGTGGCGGGGCTGCGGGCGGAGGCGGTCGGCAACATCGGCCGGCCGCTCGCCGACATCGCCGCCGCGGGCGAGCGGTACCCCTGGCTCGCGGTGGAGGTGTCGTCGTTCCAACTGCACGACAGCCCGCACTTCGCCCCCGAGGTCGGGATCGTCACGAACCTCGCCCCCGATCACCTCGACCGGTATCCCACGGTCGAGGCCTATTATGCGGACAAGCGGCTGCTGTTCCGCAACGCCGCGGCCGACCACGTGTGGGTCCTGAACGGGGACGATCCGACGCTGCTCGAGCTCGCGCGCGGGGCGCCGGGCCGGCGCGCGCTGTTCTCGCTCACGCACCCCGCCGACGCGTGGTACGACGCGTCCGAGCGGCGACTCCGACTGGGCGGCCACGACCTGCTGCGGCGCGACGAGCTGCAGCTGCTGGGCGACCACAACGCGGCGAACGCGCTGGCGGCGGCCCTCGCGGTGCACGAGGCGGGCGTGTCTCCCGGCGTGATCGGTGAGGGGCTGCGGTCCTTCCGGGCGCTGCCGCACCGGCTCGAGCCCGTGCGCGAGGTGCACGGCGTGCTCTGGATCAACGACTCCAAGGCGACCAACATCGCGTCCACGGTGGTCGCGGTGGAGGCGATGCGCCGGCCGTTCGTGCTGCTGCTCGGCGGGCGCCACAAGGGCGAGCCGTATACGCGGCTCGCGCCGCTCCTGGGGAAGCAGTGCCGGCTCGTGATCGCGTTCGGCGAGGCAGGCCCCCTCGTGGAGCGGGATCTCGGCGGCCGGGTGCCGCTCGAGCGGGGCACGACGTTCGAAGACGTCGTGGCGCGCGCCCGGCGTGCGGCGCAACCGGGAGACGCGGTGCTGCTCTCACCCGCCTGCTCGAGCTACGACATGTTCAAGAACTACGAGGAGCGCGGGGCGACGTTCCGCAAGCTGGTGGAGCGGATGTGACGAGATCGATTTCACGGCCGGCCCGTCGTTGTTCCCAGGCTGAAGCCTGGGCTCGGCGAAGCACCGTCCTAAAGGACGACGATGTGCTTCAGCACAGTGCTATGCCGAGCCCACCCTTCAGGGTGGGAACGGCGTGAGGGACGCCCGCTGGGAGACGCGCCTGCTGGCGGTGCTCGCCGCGATCCTCGTCGTGTTCGGCCTCGCGGCCGTGTACGGGGCATCGAGCCTCGTGACCGTCTCCGGGGGGCAGGTGGGCTCGAGCTTCGCGCTCCGACAGGCGCTCGGCGCGGCGGTGGGCGGGCTGGTCGCGACCGCGCTGGCGCGCATGGACTACCACCGGTGGCAGCGGGTCGCCTGGCCGTTGCTCGCGGTGTCCGCGCTGCTGCTGGTGCTCCCCCTGCTCCCGTTCACCCACCGGATCACGCCCACCATCAACGGTGCGCGCCGCTGGGTGAACCTGGGATTTGTCACCGTGCAGCCGTCCGAGCTCGCGAAGCTCGCGGTCGTGGTCTGGACCGCGATGCTCGCCGCGAAGAAGGGCGACCGCATCCGCACGTTCCAGTACGGCCTGCTGCCGTTCCTGGTGGTCCTCGGGCCGCTGATCGCGCTGATCTTCTTCGAGCCGAATCTCTCGATGGCGCTGCTGGTGGCGCTGCTCGCCGGCGTCGTGTTGTTCACCGCGGGGGCGCGCATCGGGCACTTCCTCGCGCTCGGGGTGCTCGCGACGCCGCTCCTGTTCGGCGCGGTGGCGAGCGCGCAGTACCGGTTGGCGCGTGTGGTCACGTTCCTGAACCCCGGCAGCGCGCCCGCCGAGGCGACCTGGCAGGTGCATCAGTCGCTCGTCGGGATGGGCGCGGGGCGGCTGTTCGGCGTCGGGCTCGGGCAGGGGCAGCAGAAGCTCGGCTACCTGCCGTACGCGTACTCGGACTTCATCTTCTCGACGATCGGAGAGGAATGGGGCTTCCTCGGGGTGCTCGCGCTGCTGCTGCTGTTCGGCACCTTCGTCTGGGTCGGCTTCCGGATCGCCCGCTCGGCGGGCGACCTCTTCGGACAGCTGCTCGCGGTGGGGCTGACCGCGCTGATCGGCGTCACGGCCGCGCTGCACATCGCCGTGACCCTCGCGCTCCTGCCCGCCACGGGTCTCACGCTGCCGTTCATCTCGTACGGCCGCTCGAGCCTGTTCGTAGACGGCGAGCCGCGGGCGCGTGATAATGCGGAATGTGGAATGCGGAATGCGGAGTGCAAGTGGAGGGTCGAATCGCGAAACGACACTCGCGCTGTCATTCCGCGTTCCGCATTCCCCACTCCGCACTCGGCGCGGTGTGGTGTGGGGCTGAGGATTCTCATCGCCGGCGGCGGCACCGGCGGCCACCTCATGCCCGCTCTCGCGCTGGCCCAGGCGTTGCGGGAGGTGCGCCGCGACATCGAGCCGGTGCTGGTGGGCGCCGCGCGCGGGATCGAGGCGGAGGTGCTGCCGCGCCATCCGTTTCTGTGGCGTGCCGTCGGGCGGGTGCTCGACGTCGAGCGGCCCGCGATCGTGATCGGGACGGGCGGCTACGCGGCGGGGCCGGTGGTGTGGCGTGCCCAGCGGCGCGGCCTCCCCACCGCGCTCCAGGAGCAGAACGCGGTGCCGGGCCTCACGACGCGCTGGCTCGCGCGCCGCGCGCGCCAGGTGCACCTCGGCTTCCCCGAGGCGCGCGAGCGGCTGCGCGTCGCGCGCGACGCTGCCGTGTTCGCGCTCGGCAATCCGATTCGGCCGCCCGAGCCGGGCGATCGCGCGGCGGCGGCGCGCGAGCTCGGGCTCGCGCCCGAGCGGCCCACGCTGCTGGTGTTCGGCGGCAGCCAGGGCGCGCGCGCCATCAACTACGCGGTCGCGGGCGCGCTCGAGCGCCGCCTCTTCGGTGAGACGAACGTGCTGTGGGGCACCGGCGCCGCGCACGCCGCGGCGCTGGCGCGCTATGCCGTCCCGGGACGCGTCGTGGTCCGCGGCTTCTTCGATCCCATGAGCGTCGCATACCGCGCCGCCGAGCTGGTCGTCGCGCGCGCCGGCGCGATGACCGTCGCCGAGCTGTGCGCGTGGGGGAAACCGAGCATCCTCGTCCCGCTCCCGACCGCGGCCGCCGATCACCAGACGCGCAACGCCCGCGCGCTCGCCGAGGCCGGCGCGGCGATCCACGTCCCGGAGCCCGAGCTCTCGCCCCACGCCCTCGCCGAGCGGGTCACCGGGTTGCTCGCAGACCGCTACCGGCTCGAGTCGCTCGCCGCCCGCGCCCGCCAGCGGGGGCACCCCCACGCCGCCCAGGACATCATGTCGAGGATCTTGACACTACTCGACTGAGGCCGTGGTCTCTTTCGCAAGTTTCGTAGATATGGTATATTAGCCCCCCACTAATGACCTTGTTTGCAAACGTGGATCCCCGCCCGATCCACTTCATGGGGATCGCCGGAGCGGGTATGAGCGGCCTGGCGCTCCTCGCCAGGCAGCAAGGCGTCGCGATAACCGGCTGTGATAACGACCCCTCGGGGGCGGCCGATTTGGCAGCTCTGGGGGTGGAAATATGGCGGGGTCACGATCCCGGGCACGTCGCCGGAGCCCGGGCCCTCGTGGTGACCGCCGCGGTGCCGGGAGACCAGCCCGAGCTGGAGCGAGCACGCGCCCTCGGGATCCCGGTAGTACGGCGGGCCGATGCCCTGGGCCAGGCCGTCGCCGGCGGAACGGTGGTCGCCGTGGCTGGGACGCACGGGAAGACCACCACGACGGTGATGGTCACGGAGGCGCTGGCGGCCGCCGGGCGGGATCCCACGGGACTCGCCGGCGGCCGTGTCGCTCGGTGGGGTGGCAACGCGCGAGTGGGTGGGCACGCGCTGTACGTGGTGGAAGCGGACGAGTTCGATCGCGCATTTCTCGCGCTCCGGCCGGCGGTGGCGGTGGTGAACAACGTCGAGGCCGACCACCTGGAGTGCTACGGCGGCAGTGTGGCGGCCCTGGAGCAGGCGTTCGTCGAGTTCGCCGGATCGGCGCGCCGCGTGATCGCGGGCGCGGACGACGCCGGCGCGATGCGGGTGGCGGCGGCGGTGGCGGCGCAGGGAACGCCGGTGTGGCGCGTCGGGCTCGCGGCGGACGCCGACGTGCGGATCGCGGAGCCGGAGCTCGCGGAGCGCGGCTCGACGGCGCGCATCGAGCTTCCGGACGGCCGTGCGCTGACGTTGCGGCTGCAGGTGCCGGGGCTCCACAACCTGCGCAACGCGGCGGCGGCGCTCGCGGTGGCGCAGGAGGTTGATGCGGACCTCGAGCGCTGTCTCGCGGCCCTGGCCGGGTTCGCCGGCGTGGGACGGCGATTCGAGCGCGTGGGCGAGGCGCGCGGCGTGACGGTCGTGGACGACTACGCGCACCACCCGACCGAGGTGGTGGCGACGCTCGCCGCGGCGCGGCAGGCGTTTCCCCGGCGACGGCTGGTGGCGGTGTTTCAGCCGCACCTGTTCTCGCGTACGGCGCTGCATGGCGAGGCGCTGGGGCGGGCCCTCGCGGCGGCCGACGTGGTGGTCGTGGCGCCGATCTACGCGGCGCGCGAGCAGCCGCTGCCGGGCGTGACGGCGGACCTGGTGGCGCGCGGCGCGGCGCGGGCCGGCGCGACGACGGTGGCGGTGCGTGAGCGCGAGGGCGTCACCGCGCAGGTCGCGGAGACGGTGCGCTCGGGCGACGTGGTGTTCACGCTCGGAGCGGGCGACGTGACGCGCGTAGGACCGGAGCTGCTGCAGCAGCTGGGGAAGAGGGAAGACGGAATGGGGAAGGGCGCGTGAGCCGGCGTTGGCCGCGCTGGCGGCGACAGGCGCTCCACGCGTCGGCCGGCGTGAGCCTCGTGGCGCTCGGCTGGTTCGCGGCCCCCGCGGCGCTCCGGCGCGTGCCATTCTTCCGGGTGCGCCAGATCGAGCTGGTGGGCGTGCGCAACCTCGCGCCCGATGTGGTGATCGCGGCGCTGCGGCTGGGGCCCGAGGCGAGCGTGTTCACCGATACGCGGATCCTCGCCGACCGCGTGCGCGGTGTGCCGGGCGTCGCGGAGGCGCGCGTGCTACGCCGGCTGCCGGCGGCGCTCGCCGTCGAGCTGACGGAGGTGGAGCCCGCGGCGCTCGTGCCCGGCTCGCGCGGGGCGAGCCTCGTGGCGGTGGACGCCGCCGGTCGCGCGCTGCCGTTCGATCCGGCGCGCACCGGCCTCGACCTGCCGGTCGCGGCGAGCGCGGACTCCGGCGTCGCGGGTGTCCTGGCGCTGATCCAGGCGGTGGATCCGGCGCTGTTTCACACCATCACCAGCGCGCGAGGGTTTGCGCGCGGGGACGTGCTGCTGGAACTAGGGCCCCGCCGCGTGCTGCTGTCGCGCGACGCCGGGCCGGAGGTCATTCGAGCCGTGGTGCTGGTCGCGCAGGATCTGGCCGCGAGGGGACGCCCCTACGTGGAGCTCGACGCCCGCTTCGCGGGCCAGGTGGTGGTGCGGCGGAAGCCGAGCGCCGGAGCGTGAGCCGGGACCGCCAGCTGGTTGCCGGGCTCGATCTCGGCAGCACGAAGACGTGCGCGGTGATCGCCGAAGTCGTGGGCGACCTGCCGCGCCTGCCGCTCGCCAAGGTGCTCGGCGTCGGGCTCGCGAAAAACGCGGGCGTGCGCCGCGGGATGGTGCGGGACATCGAGGAGACGACCCGCTCGATCGCCGCCGCCCTGCGCGACGCCGAGCGGATGGCGGGCGCGCGGGTCGCGGCGGTGACGTGCGGGATCGCGGGCGAGCACGTGTCGGCCCGCACGTCGCCCGGAGTCGTGGCGGTGTCGGCGGACGAGATCACCGCGGAGGACGTCGCCCGCGTGAACGAGGTGGCCCGGGCGATCTCGCTCGGACGCGACCAGGAGCTGCTGCACGACATCCCGCAGGAGTACGTGGTGGATCAGCAGCGCGGGATCTCGGACCCGGTCGGGATGACCGGCACGCGGCTCGAGGTGGAGATGTACCTCGTGACGGTGCAGGCCACCGCCGCGCAGAACCTGCGCAAGAGCGTGCAGCGCGCCGGCTACCGGACCGCCGATCTGGTGCTCGAGCCGCTCGCGGCGTCGTACGCGGTGCTGACCGACGACGAGAAAGAGCTGGGCGTCGCGCTGGTGGAAGTGGGCGGCGGCTCGACGGGGGTGGCGATCTTCCACGAAGGGAAGATCCGGCACCTGGCGTCGATCAAGTTCGCCGGAACGCACGTCACGAACGACCTGGTGCAGGGGCTGGGCGTGACGCAGGCGGATGCGGAGCGGCTCAAGGAGCGGCACGGCGTCGCGTACCAGCCCCTGGTGGACGCGTCGGAGATGGTCGCCCTCCCGTCCACGCCGAGCCAGGGGGCGCGGCAGGCGTCGCGCGAGTTGCTGTCGCACATCATCCACCAGCGGGTGGACGAGATCTTCCAGCTGGCGCAGCGCGAGTTCGAGCGGGCGGGGTACGGGGGCGGGCGGCTGCCCGCGGGCGTGGTACTGACCGGCGGGACGGCGCACCTGCCGGGAATGGTGGAACTCGCGCGCGAGGCGTTCGCGGTGCCGGTGCGGGCCGGCAGCCCCGAGCAGGGGATCTCCGGGCTCGTGGACAGCGTGCAGGCGCCGCGCTACGCCGTCCCGGTGGGGCTGGTGCTGTACGCGGCGCGGAAGGTCGCGCTGGGCGGCGCGCCCGGCGGCTCGCTCGTGAAAGGGGCGGGTGTGGAGAAGCTGTTCGGACCGCTGAAGCGCTGGTTGCAGGACTTCTTCTGATCGGTCAACCGAGGGAGCCATGATCTTCGAGCTCGAAGAGACCGTCTCGCAGAACGCCCGGATGAAGGTCGTCGGCATCGGGGGCGGCGGCGGCAACGCGCTGAACCGCATGGTCGACGAGGGGCTGCAGGGCGTCGAGTTCATCTCCGTCAACACCGACGCGCAGGCCCTGCTCAACAACAAGGCCGACGTGAAGGTGCAGATCGGGAAGAAGCTCACCCGCGGGCTGGGCGCGGGGGCGCGCCCCGAGATCGGCCGCCAGGCCATCGAGGAGAACCGCGACGAGGTGCTGCACGCGCTGCACGGCGCGGACATGGTATTCGTCACGTGCGGGATGGGTGGCGGCACGGGGACGGGCGCGTCGCCCATCATCGCGCAGATGGCGCGCGACCTGGGCGCCCTCACGATCGGGATCGTCACCAAGCCGTTCCTGTTCGAGGGCCGGAAGCGGATGCGTCAGGCGGACATGGGCATCGCCGAGATGCGCAAGCACGTCGACACCATGGTCGTGGTTCCGAACGAGCGGCTGCTCGCCGTGGTGGGGAAGGGCATCCCGTTCCAGGACGCCCTCAAGAAAGCGGACGAGGTGCTGCTCCACGCCACGCAGGGGATCGCGTCGCTGATCACCGTCACCGGCATCGTGAACGTGGACTTCGCGGACGTGCGCACCGTGATGCAGAACGGCGGCGCGGCGATCATGGGGACCGGCACCGGGCGCGCCGAGAACCGCGCGATGGAGGCGGTGCAGCAGGCGATTTCCTCTCCGCTGCTCGACAACATCTCCATCACCGGCGCCACCGGGGTGCTGATCAACATCACGGGCGGCGAGGACTTGACCCTGGGCGAGGTCACCCAGATCTCCGACGTCGTGAAGGACGCGGCGGGCGAGGACGCCGAGATCATCTTCGGCACCGTGAACGACCCCGCGATGCACGGCGAGATCCGCGTGACGGTGATCGCCACCGGGTTCGACCGGCCGGCCGCGGAGGCGCCCGCGCGCGCCGCGCCGGGCGTGCTGCCGTTCCGCGAGCGCGGCGCGCGGCCCACGCCGGTGCCGCCGCCCGGATACGCCAAGCCCGCCGAGCAGCCGGCCCGGCGGTCGGCCGCGCCGCCGCCCTCCGAGCTGAACGAGCTCGAGATCCCCACCTTCATCCGACGGCAGATGGATTGATGACCCGTCCCTGGCGCGCGAGCCACTACGTCGTCGCGGGCCTCCTCGCCGGGGGCGGGCTCGCGTGGGCCACGCGGGACGCGTGGCCGTGGCGCCGGCCGCTCACCGCGCCCGCCATCGTCGTGGACGCGGCCTACGTGAGCTTCGCCGACACCCTCGGCAAGCGGGAAACGGTCACCCACGTGCTGGCGCGCGTCGGCATCACCGGGCGCGACGCCGCCCGCCTGCTCGCCGGCGCGCAGAGCCTGCCGGTGCGCCGCCTCCGCCCCGGGCTCGTGTTCCAGTTCCGGCGGCTCTTCACCGACAGCATCGCGGACCTGGTCACGGTGCGGCTCTCGCCCGAGCGGCGCCTCGCGCTCGCCCGGAGCGACTCCGCGTGGGTGGAGACCGTCGACGTCATCCCCTGGGCCGTCATGCGGCTCCGCGTCACCGGCGTGATCGAATCGTCGCTGTACGACGCGCTCGACAAGGCGGTCTCGGACACGTTCCTGCCGGCCGGCGAGCGGCGCTCGCTCGCGTGGGCCATCGCCGACGTGTACGACTGGGAGGTGGACTTCACGCGCGACATCCGCCCGGGCGACCGCTTCACCGTGGTGTGCGAGCGGCTCGAGTCGCCCGAGGGGGAGCGTCGCTTCGGCCGGATCCTCGCGGCACGCGTGGACGTGGCGAAGAACCCCAACTACGCGTTCTACTTCGACGACAGCTCGGCGGCCGTCGCGGGGTTCTACGACGAGCGCGGCCGGTCGCTGCGGCGCGCGTTCCTGCGGGCGCCGCTCCAGTTCCGCCGGGTCTCGAGCCGCTTCGGGAGCCGCTTCCACCCGATGCTCCACATCTGGCGCGCCCACGAGGGCGTGGACTTCTCGGCGCCGTACGGCACGCCGGTGCGCGCCACGGCCGACGGCATCGTGACCCGCGTGGGGCGCGAGGACGACGGCTACGGCAACCTCATCGAGCTGCGGCACGCGAACGGCATCCGCACCCGCTACGGCCACCTGTCCGCGTTCGCGCGCGGGCTGCGTGTGGGCGAGCGCGTGGAGCAGGGAGAGACGATCGGCTTCGTCGGCTCCACCGGCCTCTCGACTGGCCCGCACCTGCACTACGAGTTCCTCGTGAACGGCCGGCCCACGAACCCGCGGCGCAACGACATGGGCTCGGGCACGCCTGTGCCGCAGCGGCTCGCGGCCGCGTACGACGCGGTGCGCGACGTGCTGCGCGCCCAGCTCGAGCCGAAAGGGCCCGCCGCCCCCGCCGCCCCCGCCGTCACCGCCGTCACCGCCGCCGCGCGCGATTAGCTTCCTTTAGTTTTCTTTTGGCCGTGGAGCTCTATCCCGCCGTTGACGTCCAGGGCGGGCGCGTCGTGCGTCTGCGCCAGGGCGACGCGCACCGCTCGACCGCGTACGCCGGGGACCCGATCGCCGTCGCGCGCCGCTTCGCGCAGGACGGGGCCCGCTGGGTGCACTTCGTCGATCTCGACCGCGCCTTCGGCCGCGGCGACAACCGCGAGCTGGCGCGGCGGTTCCTGGCCGAGGCGGAGATGCCCGTGCAGGTGGGCGGCGGGCTCCGGACCGAGGAGGCCATCGAGGAGATGCTCGGGTGGGGCGCGGCGCGCGTGGTGATCGGCACCAAGGCCGCGACCGACCCCGCGATCGTCGAGCGCCTGCTCGCGCGCCACGGCCCCGGGCCGCTGGCCGTGGGGATTGACGCGAAGAACGGACAGGTGGCGGTCCGGGGCTGGACCGAGGTGTTCGAACTCACCGCGCTCGAGCTGGCGGGGCGCGTGCGATCGCAGGGCGCGCGCACGGTGATCTACACCGACGTGGCGCGGGACGGAATGCTGACGGGGCCGGACCTGGACGGCGCCCGTGCGATCGCGGCGCTCGGACTCGACGTGGTCGCGTCGGGCGGCGTCGCGTCGCTCGACGACCTGCGGCAGGTACGCGCCGCCGGCCTCGCCGGGGCGATCGTGGGGCGCGCGCTGTACGAAGGCCGCTTCACCCTCGTCGAGGCGCTCGCGTGCAGCGCCGCGTGACCGTCGGCCTCGCGCTGCTGCGCGCCGCCGGGCTCGGCGCGCTGGCGCTGCTCCTGTGGAACCCGGCGGCCTCGCGGATCGAGCCGGGGGGTGCTCCCCCGCTGGTGCTGCTCGATGCCTCGCTGTCGCTGGCCGGGCACGGCGGGCGCTGGCGCCAGGCGCTCGACACCGCCCGCACCCTCGCGCGGGGCGGCGTCATCTGGCGCTTCGGCGCTCGCGTCACCGCGTTCGACACGGCGCCTCCCGCCGACGGGGCGAGCCGGCTCGCCCCGGCGCTCGCCGCCGCGGCGGCGCGCGGCGGTCCCGTGACCGTCGTGACCGACGGCGCGATCGCGGACCTCGCGGATCTCCCCCCCGACCTCGTGCGGCGTGCCCGCCTCGTCGTGCTCCCGCGAGCGGCGTTCTTCGATGCGTTCGTCGCGTCGGTCGACGGGCCGCGGCGGGTTTCCGCAAGCGATACCGTGAGGTTGACGGTCAGCTATGGAACCACGGGGACGGGGGACGGGAGACGGGGGACGGGTAAGGCGAGGCTCGTTGTCAGCAGCGACGGGCGCAGGCTCGCCGCGCGGACCGTGCCCCTTCCGGACAGCGGCATTGTGTCGGCGGACGTCACCCTTCCCCCGTCCCCCGTCCCTCGTCCCGGTTGGTCGGCGCTCGCGGTGCGTCTCGAGGGCGCCCCCGACTCCGAGCCCCGCGACGACGCTCGCCTCTTCGTGCTCGAGGTGAGCCCGCAGCCGTCGGTCGTCCTGCTCGCCTCGCCCCCCGATTGGGAGACGCGGTTCCTGGCGCGCACGCTGGCGGATGTCGCTCGGGTGCCGATCCGGACCTTCGTCGAGGCCGAGCCGGGCGGCGGTCGCTGGCGCGACGCCGCGACGCTCGCCCCCGTGCCGCCCGCCGACGTGAGCCGGGCCGTGGCCGCGGCGCGGCTCGTGATCGAGGCGGGCGAGCCGCGCGCGTTCGCACGCTTCTCACCTCGAGGCGCCGTGCTGGTCTGGCCGGCGTCGCTGCGGCGGGAAGGGGACTGGTACGTGCAGCCGCCCGGCCCGTCGCCGCTCGCGGGCGCGCTCGCCGGTGTGGCGTGGGACTCGCTCCCGCCCGCGACGGGGCTCACCGAGCTCGCGCCCGACAGCGCGGCCACGGTGGCGCTCACGGCGCGACTCGCGCGGCGCGGCGCGCCGCGGCCGGTGGTCGTGCTCTCGGAGCGTGGAGGGGGAGGGACAGGGGGGGCCGCGCGCCGCGCCGTGATCGCCGCGGGCGGGCTGTACCGCTGGGCGTTTCGCGGCGGCGCCAGCGCCGAGGCGTACCGCTCGCTCGTCGCGGGACTCACCGATTGGCTGCTGGCGGGAGGTGCCGGACGCGGGGAGCGGTTCCTTCCCGCGGCGTACGAGGTCTCGAAAGGGCTGCCGCTCGAGTGGCGCTGGTCCGGCGCCGCGGCCCCGCAGGACGTGGTGCTGAGCCTCCTCGGCCCGGGCGGCGAGCGGCGCGACACGTTGCGGTTCGACGCGCGGGGCCGGGCCGAGCTGGCGCTCCCGCCGGGCGTGTATCGTTACGGCGCCGTCGGCGGGGGAGAACGCGGCGTGGTGGCGGTGGACGAGTACTCCGACGAGTGGCGCTGGTCGCCGCCGGTGCTCGCGGCGCGGCCGGGTGCGCAGGCAGGGCGGCTCGTGACCGAGCCGCTGCGCGACCGGTGGTGGCTGTTCGTGCTGGCGATCGCGGCGTTCGCGGCCGAGTGGGCGTGGCGGCGCCGGCAGGGGATGCCGTAATCGAGGGACGAGGGAAGGGGGACGGGAGGTGACGCTGCAGCTCACGACCTCGGTGAAGTACCTGAAGGGCGTCGGCCCCAAGCGGGCCGAGGCGCTCGCGCGGCTCGGCATCCGCACCGTGGGGGACCTGCTGTACCACGCGCCGCACCGCTACCTCGACGCGACGACGCTCGTGCCGCTCGCCAAAGCGCATGTGGGCCAGGAGGTGACATGCGTGGGGCGGGTGCGCCTGGCCGGGGCAGCCGTTTCTCGAGCGTCAAGTCAAAAAAGGACAGCTCCTGCTCGTCACCGGGCCGGTGCGCTACTATCACGGTCGCCAGCTCGTGCCGCGCGAGTTCATGATCCTCGCGGAGGAGGGCGAGCAGGGGCCGGACGGAGGGATGGTGCTGCCGGTGTACCCGGCGACGGAGGGCCTCACCCACCGCCAGATCCGCGGCCTCGTGCACCAGCACCTCGACGCCCTGCTCGCGCTCGCCGCCGACCCGCATCCGCGGGCGCTGCGCGACGCCGTGGGCGTGCCCGATCTCCGCACGGCCTTCACGGCGGTGCACCGGCCCGCGAGCGTTGCCGAGGCCGAGGCGGGCCGCCGCCGCCTCGCGTTCGACGAGCTGTTCGACCAGCAGCTGGTGCAGGCGCGCGCCCGCGCCCTCGCCAAGCGGGCCCGGGCCGGGATCACGTTCGCCCTCAAGAAGGAGCTTACGACGCGGCTCAAGGAGCACCTTCCTTTCGAGCTCACCGCCGATCAGCGGCGCGCGGTCCGCGAGATCGCGGAGGACATGACGGCGCCGCTGCGGATGCACCGCCTGCTCATGGGCGACGTGGGGACGGGGAAGACGGTGGTCGCGCTGTTCGCGATGTTGCTCGCCGTGGAGAACGACTACCAGGCCGCGATCATGGCGCCGACCGAGCTGCTCGCGGAGCAGCACCTCGCGACGCTCACGCGGCTGCTCGAGCCGCTCGCGCTCCGGCCCGACCTGCTCATCGGCCGGCTGGCCGCCCCGGAGAAAGCGGCGGCGCGCGAGCGGATCGCCGCGGGCGCGTCGCGGCTGGTGGTGGGGACGCACGCCCTGATCCAGGAGTCGGTGACGTTCCGGCGGCTCGGCCTCGCCGTGATCGACGAGCAGCACCGGTTCGGCGTGGAGCAGCGCGCCGCGCTGGTCGAGAAGGGCGGGGCCCCCGACGTGCTGCTCCTCACCGCGACCCCGATCCCGCGCTCGCTCGCGCTCACGCTGTACGGCGACCTGGACGTCACGCAGCTGCGCGAGCGGCCGCCGGGCCGGGGCACGGTGAAGACGGCGCTGCGCACGGAGGCCGCGCGCCAGAAGATCTACGAGTTCATCCGCACCGAATGCGCCGCGGGCCGCCAGGCGTACGTCATCTACCCGGTGATCGACGAGTCGGAGCGGGCCGATCTCAAGGCCGCGACCACGATGGCCGAGCGGCTCGCGCGGGCATTCCCCGAATTCCGGATCGGGCTGGTGCACGGCCGGCTCAAGGCGGAGGCGCGCGACGCCACGATGCGGGCGTTCCGCGACAACGCGGTGCACATCCTCGTCGCGACGAGCGTCATCGAAGTGGGGATCGACGTTGCGAACGCGACGGTGATGCTGATCGAGCACGCCGAGCGGTTCGGGCTGGCGCAGCTGCACCAGCTACGCGGCCGCGTGGGGCGCGGCGCCGCCGCGAGCCACTGCATCCTGCTCTCCGACGCCCCCGAGGCCGCGGGGCGCCTGCAGGCGTTTACCGAAACGACCGACGGATTCGAGATCGCCGAGCTCGATCTGAAGGAGCGCGGCATGGGCGAGCTCGCGGGCGCGCGCCAGTCGGGGGGCGTGCCGCTCAAGTACGCGAATTTCGCGACCGATCTGCCGCTGCTCGAGGCCGCGCGCCGGGCAGCCGGCGAGATCATCGCGCGGGACCCGACGCTCAGCGGGGGTTTGAGCTATTTCGAGTGGGATAGGCAATTGCGGATTGTGGATTTCGGATTGCGGATTGTAACGACCGATCTCGTGGCTCAGGACCGCAAACTTCGAATCCGCAATCCGCAATCCGAAATCCGCAATTCTTAGAACGTCACCCGCACCCCCACCCGCGCACCGCCTGCCCACACGTCTCCCAGGACTTGCAGCGGCGCGAACGGGATGTTCCCCGGCCCGCGCGAGCGCTGCCGCAGATCCGCGATGAAGAGGCCCGCCGCGACGAGCAGGGACGCCTGACCGGCGAGTAGGCGGGCGCGCGCCCGCCGGTCGAAGATGACGGACGCCTGGTAGAGCTGCTCCGCCGTCGGGTTCAAGTAGCGGCCGTCGGAGCCGAGCGCACAGTCGGCGATGTCGGCCCGGCACAGCGCCAACAGCCGGTCGAATTCGCGCTGCGCGTTGTCGTGCTCGTGCGCGCCCATCGCCGTGAACGCCACGGCGACCGCGACTGTCCTGCTGCGCCGAGCCTCGCGGCGCGAGGGCAAGCACGAGAGCCGTCACCAGCCCGACCGGACGTATCATCGATACGAATGAATATCGCCGCGGCCCGCGACCACGACCAGCTGGCGGTCGCGCACGAGCGGCGGCTGCTCGATGGGGCCGTCGAGCTGCACCTGCCACCGCGTGGCGCCCGACCCGGGGTCGACCAGGAGCACGGCCCCGCTCACGCCCGCGACGAGCACGCCGGACGCGGTCGGCATCGGGCCCGCGGTGGCGGTGAGGTCGAGCGCGAACGAGCGGGCGCGCGCCACGCTGTCCGCGGGCACGATCCACAGGGTGCCGT
>WNGA01000958.1_pt1 | contig 59260 bp, 49 predicted proteins | sample 5400061 | NCBI WGS metagenome assembly WNGA01 (sample SAMN13153366, study PRJNA577476) | soil metagenome | isolation source: 100 cm soil or saprolite under grassland replicate 2 | place: USA:California | collected 2016-06-15
CCGGCTGCGACGGTGTTCATCCCGGCCACCACCGAGTCGGCGAGAAATCGAGCGCACTGGGGCGTCATGGTCCCGAGCCGGACCAGCTCTTCCAGCGAGCTCTCGCGGACGACGAACTTCCGCACGTTGACCGCCCAGTGCCGCCGTGTGATATCGGGGATGACCACGTGCAGCCGTGAGCCGTCGGCGAGGGTTGCGTCCACGAAGGGGCTCGACAGGTCAAGGCGGCGACCGCTGGCCTGCAGCATCAGCTCCACGAGGTCGTGGACCTGCTGCTCGCTCAGCACCGTACTGGTCAAGAGCGGCCGGCCGGCTTTGGCCACGAACACGTTGTCGGGCTGGTTGATCCAGATCTCCTCGATCTCGGGATCCTCCAGGTAGGGCTGCAGCGGCCCGAAGCCGACCACCCGATCCGCCACTGCCTTGGCGACCAGCTCGGGCTCGTCCAGCGGCGGCATGCTGGCGGTCAGCCCGCGTTCGCCGTAGTCGGCCACAACCTCGTCGATGAGCGAGCGCACGGTGGCGGCGCCGCCGTTGGCCGGGTCGAGCCCACGGCGCCGGATGAGCTCTCGGACCTCGCGCTCGATGATCCGTTCCGCTGTCTCGGCGCTGGACACAGTCACCCCCTTGCCCGCTTCGTCATGGTCGGCCCATTGGGACTGCCATCCCAGAGCAGCGCTCGCTTCCGGTCGGTCCGGCGGCGCAGCAGGCGTCGGCGCTGCTGGGTCACCCGTGGCATGCCGAGGATCGACGAGGCGAGGGCTGCCATTGCCTGCTGCGCGGGCGAGCCGGGCCGCGCCTCGCGCAAGGCCTGTCCGGCCATGAGCGCCGCGTCGGCACCGGCGCGGTCGTAGGGCACGAACGCCCATGGCTCGAGCCCGAGGTAGCGGGTGAGCGCCGCGCGGATCTGCCCGATCGCGTCGCCGCCGAACAACCCGCCGCGGACTTGGTTGACGACGACCCGTATCCGGCCCGGGCTCACCCCGAGCTCGCGTAACTGCTGGTAGCCACGGACGAAGTCGTGCAACCCGATCGGATCGGCTCTGGCCACCGCGACCACGGTGTCGGCGCGTTGCAGGGCAAGCCTCGTGACGGCGTTGCGGCGGAAACGGACGTGGTCGTAGAGGAGCTCCTCGTCCTCCTCGAGGCAGAAGCCGACGTCGACCACGGTCAGAGGAAAGCTGACGCGGAACAGACCGAGCAAAGATTCCCATGTGCTTGGTCGGACCTCGGTCCACAGCTCAGCACGGGGCAGGCCGGCGAGTATCCGGGGCCCATAGGGGCCGGCACGGCGCGTCGCCCGCCGGAGCTTCGGTCCGTCGAGCTCTCCACGGCCGGCGAGTCGTGCCGCCCACGCGAGCCCAGGGCAGTCGTCGAGAAATCCGAGCATCTGAGCGATCGATCCGCCGTAGGCATCCGCGTCGACGAGTAGTGTCTCGCCGGCGAGCGGGAGCGACTCGAACGCGAGGTTGATCGCGATCGTGGTTCGGCCTGGGGCGCCCTTGGGCCCCCAGACCACGATCACGCTGTGCTCGCGTTGGTGTCCGTCAGAGGAGTCCGCTGGCGCCTGCGTCTGGGTGGGCCGACCGGATGGCGTCCGCGGCCCCGGCGAGCTTCCTCGTCCCGAGCCGGTCGCGGCAGCCGCGCCGCGCATGGACTTTGCGGCGGCCGTGTCCTCGGTGTGACTCGGATCCGTTGGGCCGGCAGGGTCTCCGGGGGTGCCCAGAGATTTCCCAGACTCAGGCCTGTGGTTGCGCCGTGCCGCCAGGACGGCCTTGGCGAGGTCGACGAGGACCGAGGGCCGGGTCGTGTCTGGAATGACGTAGTCGACTCCGAGCTGGAGCAGGCGGCGCTCGGCCTCCTCGTCACCGGCTGGGACGACGCCGACCACGGCGAGCCCGCCCGCTCCCACCCTCGCCAATGTCTCTCGATCGAGCCAACGCACACCGGCGGCGACCATCGCGACCTCGCTCTTGCCCGCGACCGCGGAGGCGAGCAGGTCCCCGAGGTCATAGCAGCGCTGTACCACCACCGCGGGCACGCTGCCATCCTGGCACGCCCGCGCCAGCGCTGACTCCCACGGTGCGCCGACACCCGCGGTCACCAGCCGAAGCCTCATGGCCCGCTCTCCGGCGTCAGCGGCTCCGTCGACGTCGGCGGCACTGTCGGGGCCGATGGCTCCGGCCCGTCCTGCGCCGCGACTGGCGGCTCCTCGGTGACCGCGGCGGCTCGGCTCGCCAACGAAGCCGCCTTGACCACGAAGACCCTGGCGCTGGCGATCGCGGCGACCACCACGGCCGTCCGGTCGCTCGGCACGCGGACCTGGACCCCGCTCTGACGACTGCCCGCCAGCCCGCTGGGCTCCTCGAGAACCCGGACCACCTCGACCGACTGGAGCAGGAGCCGCGCCTGGCCGCTACGCACGCCGTCGCTGTAGGCGGCCAGGACCTGAACGTGGTCGCCGGGGCGCAGCCCTTGCGCCATGTCGCCACTGTTGACTCTGATCGACAGCTCCACCATGTTGGCCTGCCCCAACGACGGGGCGAGCCCGTCGACTGGGACCAGCATGTGTCGCCGCAGCGGGGCCGTGAGGACCTGTCCCACCAATGGCCGGTGCTGGTCGGGTCGCGCATAGCGGCGCAGCTCGGCGCCGGGCAGGCGGACCCGCACGACGGCGAGGTCGCGGACGGACAGCGGCACACCGGACGGCAGGTCGCGGGCGGCCTCGTAGACGGGCACCAGCCGCTGGGCGCGCTGCAGGAACAGCGCGCCGGCCAGGACGGCCACCACGACCAACAGGACGCCAAGGGCGGATCGCCCGTTGAGCCAACCCGCAGTGTGGAGCCGCCGCGCCGGTGGCGTCGCGGGAGCAGGTGATGCCATGGAGGCTGGATTTGGGCTAGTCAGCGAGAACGCCCCCTCGTGCTCGTGGAACAGGGGTCGCGCAAAGATGCCGCGAAAGCCGGTTCATGAGCAAATCAGCAGATCCGGACATTCCTCATCTCCCTCGATGGAGGGCTTGGGGCGGTGGCAGAGGGAACCGCGCGCTAGAGCATGCATCAGGAAGCTATTGAAGGCAAACCGAATCTTTGTTAGTGTGGACAAGCCTTTGGACAGACTCCGAGAGACTTCTCGAAGAGACGATGGCGGCCCGCCCCAACCAGGTCCTGGACTCTCAGGAGGACGAATGCCCACACCTGGCGTCGAGCCACGCTTCTACACCCTTGAAGACGTGGCGACGATCCTCAACGTGCGGGTGGCACAGGTCTACGCCCTGGTACGAAGCGGCGACCTTCCGGCGATCAAGCTCGGCGGACGGGGCGTTTGGCGAGTCGACCGCATTCAGCTCGAGGACTATATCGAACGGATGCATATGAAGACCCGCGAATGGGCGATAGCTCACCCGCTCACGAGTAATCAGGAAGAAGACTGACCACAGCGACCGCGGCGAGTGCCAGCAGGCGGCGTCCGGTGATGGCCGGCGCCCTGCGCGGCTCCGCGAGGTCGTGCTCGGCCAGCTCCAGATGGTCACTGCCCACCAGTTCGATCGTCCCGTCCGCAACGTTGCCGTCCGCCAGCTCCAGCCGCACCGGCTCTCTGCGGCGGGCCAGCTCGCGTAGTGCGAACACGAAACGGTAGCGGGGAGTTGGCGCCAGCGGCTTGAGCCGCTCCCCCTTGGCTGGCAGCGAGACGGATACCGCCAGACCAAGCCGTATCAGATGCTGCGAGCGGTTGCTCCCCCTGACGACGAAGAAGTCCGGATAGCTCGCCAGCAGTGTGCCGCGATACAACCGTGAGCCGGATCGGATGACCACCTCGGCTCCAACCCGCCGCGCCAGCGACTCCCACAGCAGGGTCTCCGCCGCCTGAGCGCGGAGGGCAGCGACGGCTTCCTGCTCAGCCTCCCGACGGAGACTGGCCTCGAACTCCGCCTCGAGCTCCTCGAAGAGGCGGCGAACTGCTGGCGAGGGCTCCGGTTCGGTCATGAGACGGAGCCTAGCCAGTCTCACCTCTTCCGCACAAACCAAGCTGCTCGAGGCATGTGTCCTGATCTGTCCTCAGCCGCCACCCAGCACGTTCAGGACGTCCATGACGGGGATCCCTTCGTCGGCGCGCCCATGCGGCTGTCGGCGCTTCCATCCACAGTCCCTCCATCGCGCATTGACAACCTTCAGCGGCCATCCATACTGGTTCGAAAGCAAACGGGAGGTAATCAATGCAAACGCGCGATAGACCAGCACTCCTGCCCCCGCTGGTGCTGCTCTTGGGGATAGGGGTGCTCGAAGCGCTGCTGCTGCGGATCGCCGGGCCGCCATCCAGCCATTTTCATGTCCTGACCGACCTCCTCAGCCCGATGGCCGAGCCACTCGACGGGATCCTCGCCGCGCTCGGCCTCGCGGCACAGTCGCTCGCTGCCTATCTCGTTCTCGCGCTCGGGCTGCGGACGCTGACCCACCTGCCCGGCGTCGCCGGCCACGTTGCGGATCAGGCCGAGCACGTCCTCACCATCCCGGCGGTTCGCCGAAGTCTGGACGCCCTTCTTGGCGGGGCCCTCATCGCGCAGCTCGCGCTCACACCAGCGGGGACTGGGATGGGCGCGTTCCCGGCTCCGCCTCCCGCAATCGCCACGGCCGTCGTTCCACTCAGCCACAGGTCGTCGTCAGACCCCGCATCCGCGACGGCGGCGACAGCGAGCACGATTCCCCGCCCATCCGCGACGACAGCGGCCCCGCCACCTGTTCCGCTGCCGATCTGGCTCGCCGCCGACCCGGTGCGGAGCGACTCGCCCGTCTCCTCACGACCGCCGCGCCCCACCGGCCGCCAAGACGCCATCGACACGACGCGGGAGGCGTCGCCTCCACCTCCTGGCGCCAGCGCTGCCGGTCCCGCACCGGGCAGCACCGCCCACGACCCGAGCCAGCCTGGATCCGCAACAGCGACGATGCGCCACACCGTAGAGCCTGGGGACACACTGTGGGACATCGGCGCCGCCCACCTGCCCGCCGACGCGAGGGCGGAGACGATCATCACCCGCTACTGGCGGCGGATCTACGGCGCCAACCGCGGTGCCCTTGGTCCGGATCCAGATCTCGTCCGCCCTGGCGTGACGCTGTCCATACCGCCATATGCCAGCACGGCGGCTGTGCCGGTGAGCCAGGATGCACCACGCGCCACAGCACCCACCTGGCCGCAGCCTGGCGACCGTACCGACGCCCCTCCTTATCGACTTCCCTGAACCGGAGAGCATCAATGTCACGAGCGCCACGCGGGACCGAGAGCCGCCGCACGCTGGATCGGTTTGCTCCGACCGATCTGCCACCTTCGCCACGAAGGAGCCGAATCCCACGTCTTATGGGCCGGCTCGTGCTCTGGACTCTCATCGCGCTCGGTGCGTTGCGTGGTCTTGGCCCGCTGCCGGACACGCCCGGAGCGGACGTGCCGGCGACGACCACCGCTCCGGCCCACCCGGGCTCGGGCCATGACGGATCCATCGATCCGGGCATCCGGAACGACCAGGCGGCGACGGCGACGGCCACCGCGTTCCTGCGCGAGTACCTGACCATCAACGGAGACCACGGCGCATGGGCCAAACGAGTTGAGCGCTACCTGACCAGGGGGCTCGACCTGGGCACGAGCGTCTCGGTGCCTGCCGGAACATCCCAGTACGTCGACTACGTCCAGCCGGTGGGCACACATTCGGCGCGCGAGATCGTAGAAGTGACCGTGCTCGCTCACCTGCTCGAGTCGCGCTCCGGCGCCTACCGGGAAGGCGGGATACTGGCGTTCGTCGTCCCGCTCACCCGAGGGAGCCGCGGGCTGGCTGTGAGCGGGCTGCCGCGACCCGCACCGCTGCCGATCGCCGCCGGGCTGACCGTCCGCCGGGTCGTGCTCTCTCCCCAGACAGCCCGCGACGTCGCGGCTGTGGCGCGCCGCGCGGTGGCCGCCCTGCTCAACCACGATCGTGCGGACCTTGTCGCGTTAGGTGGCGGCACCGCCCCGGGGACCCGGTCGTTGCCAGACGGCTGGCGGGCCGCGGAGATCACGACGATCTCGGCGGCCGGCCCACCGGCGGAACCGACCGCGCAGGTGCTCGTGCTCGCAAGTCACGCCACCACGGGGGCTCGCTACGTCATCCCGGTCCTGGTGTCCCTCCAATCCGGTCCTGACGGCATCTTCGTCAGGCGAGTCGATGCTGGCGGCGGCCCATGAGCGCTCCGGGCTGGTCGACCGATCCCCAGTCCCGCGGCTGGCCGGAGCTCGTCGGCGCGTCGCCGGCGACCGGGGAATTCAGCCGATGGGCGTCGTCGAGCTCGCAGCCGCGGCGGGCGCGCCGGATGCGGTCTGGATGGCATGCATATCGACCCTCTCTCGCGGCGGCCCTACCACGGTGGGCGATGGAGGTGACACTCACGATCGAGCAACCGGTCGGTGGGCCGTCTGACCACCGGAGCGCTGGACCCAACGCTCTCCTGCTCCTCCGCTCGAGGAGCTCCGTCGCGGCGATGATGCTGGCCATCACGGACGCCTCGGCAGAGGTCGAGAGGCTCGCCGGCGTCGGACGCCGAGAACCGCGACTCCACCTCGTCCGGTCAGTTCCCGAGCCGGGTCTCGAACCGATCGCGCCGCTGGCCGCTCACCGTCACCTGCGGTTGGCGAGCCATCGAGGGCTGGCGGCTGGTTCTCGCCGTCGATCATCGGCCGGCCTGGCCACAACCTGGGAAGCAGGGGCGGGGGCCGTGGTGACATGCCACGGGCCGGCTGGATCGTCGGCGCAGGCGGTCATCTCCCTGCACGGCCGGGGAGACCCGCGATCACTGCGTCCATCTGCCGGCGGGGCACTGGTGGTACGTGCATGGCGTCTCGAGCGGACCGCACGCAGACACGCTGGACTCAACCTTCCGGTCCCAGGCCACCCACAACCCGGAACGGCAGGGCATCCGGGCGCCACCTGGGCACTGGCGAGTGGGCTCATCCTCGCGTCGAGCGAGGCGAATGGCCTGGGACGGGCGGGCGGCCGTCTCGCCGCGGCGATTCGGACCGGTCGCTGGGATGCCACCGTGCTCACGGGAACCGCCGCCTTGGAGGTCGCCCGCGCCGGCGATCCACGTCAGCCCGCCCCACATACCGCTGCGCGTTGGGTCACCGACGATGAAGTCGCCTCGACGCTCGTCGCCTGCCTTGCTGCCGGGATGTCAACGTGACGCCGGCACAGGCATGCGCTGCATGGAGACCCGCTCCCGATCCGATGGAGGTGGCCACGACAACCGATACCGTTCACGCCCCCTTATAAGGAAACAAATCGATGAAAACCGATGCAAACTGTAGCTACTGTAGGAGCAGTGCATGGCGACCAGCCCAGCCCCAGAGCCACTTCCCCACGGCACCGAGCCACTGAAGGCCGTGCCAGAGGCTGCCAGCCTCGAAGCCGGCCTACCCGTCGCACCTGGTCGGGGCCGGACAACCGCGTCGCCGGATGACGTCTGGCGAACCGCAAGAGCGACCGGTCGGCGACCCTCCATGGTGCTGCTGCAAGGGGGCGAGCAGCGGGCACCCGGGTCAGCAGCGGGAGCCCAGACGCCAGACGACAAGCGGCCGGCGCCCAACCCGGTGGGGCTGGCGACCACCGGACAGACGACAAGGCGCCGCCTTCCTCCGCCAGCCGAGGTCGCCAAGGAGATCGCCATAGCGTTGTTCGAGGTCGAGGCGGGATGCCGCAGCGCCGCCCAGCTCGAACGGCTCTTCACCCCGGAGCTGTGGGACCGGCTGGAGCGGAAGGTGCGCCGCCACGGGGGTCCGTTGCCGAGCGGTCGCAGGCTCATCCGCGTGCACTACCAGGAGCTCGTGCCCGGCGTTGCCGATACCGTTGCGGTCGTCGAGCGTGGACCCCGGGTCCAACCGGTTGCCATGCGCTTGGACGCTCGTGGCGGCCGCTGGCTCGTGACCGAGCTCAGGTACTGAGCGCGCTCAGCACGAACCGGCCGGATCAGCGGACACGGTCAGCGCATCGACCCGTCTCGGGCTGACGCCGCGCCGGTGGTCCCGGCACGGCCCGTGGTCAGGCGCCAGGCTGGGTCCCCTGGCGTGCGTCCTGGCTCGGCTCCGACCGCGAAGTCTGGGCCCAGCCCCCTGGGCGCTCAGGCGCGAGGCTGGGTCACGGCTGGGCGCCCGGGGCTCCGTGGCAGTTCTTGAACTTCTTGCCCGAACCGCACCAGCAGGGCTGGTTGCGGCCGATCTTCTGCTTCCGGGCGGTCTGGCCCTGAGCGGCACGGGCTTCGGCCTCCGTGGAGGCCGAGGACTGGCGGAGCTGGCGCTGTGGGCTTGCCTGCCGCTGCTCCTCGGCCTCCTCGGCGACCTGGACCGAGGCGTTGAAGACGTAGGTGACCGCCTCACGCTTGATGGACTCCTGCAGCGCCTGGAACATGTCGAACGCCTCACGCTGGTACTCGACCAGCGGGTCGCGCTGGCCGATCGCTCGCAGGCCGATGCCCTCCTGCAGGTAGTCCATCTCGTAGAGGTGCTCGCGCCAGCGCCGGTCGAGCACGTTGAGGAGCACGGCGCGCTGCAGATCGGCGAGCAGCTCGGTGCCGAGCTCCGCCTCGCGGTTCTTGTAGGCACGCTCGGCGTCCTCGAGCAGCAGCGCTTCGAACTCGGCGTGGTCGACCGTGTCGAGGTGCACGTCCTCCTTACGAACGCCGGACGGGTAGATGGTGCCGAGCGCGGTGAACAGGCCGTCGAGGTCCCACTCCTCGGGGTAGACGCCCTGCGGAGCGTACAGGGCGATCACGTCGGAGACGACGTCGGCGAGGAAGCCGACCGTCTGCTCGCGAAGATCCTCGCCCTCGAGGATGAGCCGGCGCGTGTCGTAGATGACCTCGCGCTGCTTGTTCATCACCTCGTCGTACTTGAGGACGTTCTTGCGCCGCTCGAAGTTCTGCGACTCGACCTGTCGCTGCGCGTTGGCGATCGCGCGGGTGACGAGCCGGTGCGTGATGGGCACGTCGTCGGGGAGGCTGAGCCGGTCCATCAAGCCCGAGACGGTCTTGGTGGCGAACATGCGCATGAGGTCGTCTTCCAGCGACAGGAAGAACCTCGACGCCCCCGGGTCGCCCTGCCGGCCCGACCGGCCACGGAGCTGGTTGTCGATCCGCCGCGACTCGTGCCGCTCGGTACCGAGCACGCACAGGCCGCCAAGCTGCACGACCTTGTCGTGCTCGGCGGCGACCTCCACGGTCTTGCGCTCGATCTCGGCCTGCAGCGCCTGGCCCCACTCCTCCGGGTCGGCCTCCGTGGGGTCCAGACCTCTGGCCCGCAGGGCCTCCTCGGCCAGATACTCGACGTTGCCGCCGAGCATGATGTCGACCCCACGGCCAGCCATGTTGGTCGCCACCGTCACCGCGCCGAGCCGACCCGCCTGCGCGATGATGTGCGCCTCCCGCTCATGGTGCTTGGCGTTGAGCACGTTGTGGCTGATGCCACGCCGCTCCAGCATGCGCGACACCCGCTCGGACTTCTCGATCGACACCGTGCCGATCAGGATCGGCTGGCCCTTGGCGTTGCGCTCGGCAATCTCCTCCACCAGCGCGGTGAACTTGGCCTGCTCGGTCTTGTAGATCACATCCGCATGGTCGGCGCGGATCATGGGCTGGTTGGTCGGGACCTCCACCACGCCCAGCTTGTAGATGTGGTTGAACTCCGCCTCCTCGGTCTTGGCCGTGCCCGTCATGCCCGACAGCTTGTCGTACAGGCGGAAGTAGTTCTGCAGGGTGATGGTCGCGTAGGTCTGGTTCTCGTCCTTGATCCGCACACCCTCCTTGGCCTCGATGGCCTGGTGCAGGCCCTCGGAGTAGCGCCGACCCTCCAGCACCCGCCCGGTGAACTCATCCACGATGAGCACCTCACCGTCGCGCACGATGTAATCCCGGTCGCGCCGGTACAGCTCCTTGGCGCGGATGGAGTTCTGCAGATGCTGCACCAGCGGGGTGTTCAGCGAGTCATAGAGGTTGTCGATCCCAAGGGTCTCCTCGACCCTGGCAACGCCGTCCTCCGTGACCGCCACTGTGTGCTTGCCCTCGTCCACCTCATAGTGGGTGTCCTTGGCCAGCCGCGGCGCGATGCGGGCGAACTGCTGGTACCAGCGCGCTCCCTGCTCGGCGGGGCCGGAGATGATCAGCGGCGTGCGGGCCTCGTCAACCAGGATCGAGTCGACCTCGTCCACGATCGCGTGGTAGTGGCCGCGCTGGACCAGCTCATCGCGCGTCAGCGCCATGTTGTCGCGCAGGTAGTCGAAGCCGAACTCGTTGTTGGTGCCATAGGTGATGTCGGCGGCGTAGTTGGGCCGCCGCTCCCACGGCGTCATCGAGGCCAGAATGACCCCGACGTCCAAACCGAGAAAGCGGTAGATCGCTCCCATCCACTCGGCGTCGCGCCTGGCCAGGTAGTCGTTGACCGTGACGATGTGCACGCCGTCGCCGGTGAGCGCGTTCAGATAGGCCGGCAGGGTGGCGGCCAGCGTCTTGCCCTCACCGGTCTTCATCTCCGCGATGTGGCCCCAGTGCATCGCCACACCCCCGACCAGCTGCACGTCGAAATGGCGCTTGCCGAGCGTGCGCCGCGACGCCTCGCGCACGGCGGCGAACGCCTCGGGCAGCAGATCGTCGAGATCCTCGTCGTCGGCCAGCCGCTTGCGGAACACTTCGGTGAGCTCCCGCAGCTCGGCGTCCGAGCGGGCATGCATCTCGTCTTCGAGCTCGTTGATCGGGCCCACCATCGCCTGCGCACGACGGAGATCTCTTCCCTCGCCGAGGCTGAGGAGCTTGGACAAGACCACGAGTTGGACGCCTCCTTGGAACCGGCCGGGCGGGGACCCGCCCGGCCGGTCTGCATGAGTCTTTATGGAGAAGAGATTGTGTGAAGACCTCTCATTTTAGCCAGCCTGGTCGCACTCTGGGGACCTTTCGGGGTGGCCGCGAGTCCAGCTTACCTGCCTGTCTCGGGGTCCCAGCCGTAGTGCTCAGGATCGAGCACGAAGGCGGCGGCGCCGAGCAGCGGCGCGTCGCTCCCGAGCTTGCCTGGCACGATCTGGCACGCGGCCGCGAAGTCCATGCGCGCGTGAGCGGCGAAGGCGTCGTGAAGCGCGCCCCAGAAGGGAGGCCCCGAGTGGGAGAAGCCGCCGACGATCGCGGCCATCTCGAGGTCAAGCAGGTGAGCGCAGGAGGCGAGGGCGATGCCGACGGCCCGTCCCGCCCTGATGATGTTGCGCATGGCGATCTCGTCGCCAGCCGCCGCGGCGGATGCGAGCGTGATGCCGTCGGCGTCCATGCCCTCGCCCGGCTGCCAGCCCTCGGCGAGCGCGCGCCTGACGGTGTTGGGCCCCGCTGCGATCGCCTCGACGCAGCCGCGCCCGCCGCAGACGCACGAGGGGCCGTCGGGCTCGGCGATGACGTGGCCGACGTGGCCGGCGTTGCCACTCGCGCCGTGGTGGAGGCGGCCACCGAGCACGAGCCCGCCGCCGACACCGGTGGAGACGGTCATCCCGAGGAGGTTGGCGGTGCCCACGCCCGCGCCCTTCCAGTGCTCGCCCACGGCCACGCCGACGGCGTCATTGTGGATGAGCACCGGCTCGACCTCGAACTCCGCAAGCAGTCGCCGTCGCAGCGGGAAGCGCCGCCACGCCGGCATGTTGAGCGGCGAGACCTCGCCCGAGGGCCAGACCATCGGCCCGGCGCACGACACGCCGACGCCGGCGAGCTCGTCGGGCCGCGTGTCGGCTCCTCGGAGCGCGGCGGTGCAGCAGGTCAGCAACGCCTCGTAGAGGATCTCGGGATCAGTGCCGGTCGGCGACGGGACGCGACCGCGGCCAAAGATGCGTGCATGGTCGTCCACGACGGCGGCCGCCAGCTTTGTGCCACCGACGTCGATCGCCAGGACGGTGGACACCCTATTTGATCTCGAGCAGCTTCTCTCGCACCGCGTACACCACGGCCTCCATCCTCGAATGCAGGTGGAGCTTCTCGAGGATATTGCGGATGTGGTTCTTGACAGTGTTCTCAGAGATGTAAAGCTCTTTGGCAATATCGCGGTTGTTGTGACCCTTTGCGACCAGCTTGAGGACCTCCATCTCGCGGTCCGTCAGCCGTGGAGTCGGAAGCTGCTGTTTCTCGTCCGCGCGTTTCACCATGCTGGCGAATTCGTCCAGCAGCTTGGAGGCCATCGACGGGGAGATGAGGGACTGGCCCTTGGCGACTGAGCGGATCGCGTTTGCGACCTCCTCAATCGAGATCTCCTTGAGCAGGTAGCCGTTGGCGCCCGCCTTGATCGCGTCGTAGAGGTCGGCCTCCTCGTCCGAAATGGTCAGCATCAGGATCTTGGCGTGCGGGATGAGGTCCTTGATCGCCTGGGTTGCCTCGATGCCCCCGCGACGGGGCATGCGGACATCCATCAGGACGACGTCGGGCATGAGCTCCTGCGCCTTCTCGATCGCCTCGGAGCCGTCGCCAGCCTCTCCGACGACCTCGACGTCGTCCTCCTGCTCGAGGACCATCTCGAGCCCGCGGCGGAACAACGCGTGGTCATCCACGATCAGCACGCGGATGGCGTCCCCAGCGCCCCGCGGTCGTGTCTGCCGGTCGTCGGCCACGCTTTCCCCTCTCACTTCCTGGCGCATCGTGGCGGCCCTTTCACACTTCAGGCTCGATGAGCCCGTAGCCGCCGTAACGGCGACGGTACACGACGTTTGCCTGTTGCGTCTCGGCATTCGAGAACAAGAAGAAGTCGTGCCCAAGAAGGTCCATCTGTTCGACAGCCTCCTCGGGAGTCATCGGCTTCATCTCAATTCTCTTGTACCGCGCGAAAGCCGACTCTGCAGCCTGCTCGTCGAGATCCCGCCGCTCGACCGGGGGCGCCATCGCCTTGACGCCCTCCGCGTGCTGCGTGCGGTCGACTAGCCGTCCTTTGAGCTTCTTGATCTGTCGCTCGAGCCGGTCGACGACCTGGTCGACCGCGGCGGCCGGGTCAGCCGCTCTGGCCTGCGCCCGGACGAGCCGGGATTTGGTGGTCACGGTGACCTCGACCTTGTGGGCCTCGGCCACTCTCGGGTTCCGCTCCTCGGAGAACTCCACGTCCATCGCCAGGATTCGGTCGTCGAAGCGCTTGACCCTGGTCAGCTTCTGCTCGGTGTGCGCGCGCAGCTTCTCGGGCACGTCGATATTCCTGCCCTTTACCGTCACCTGCATGGGCCGCTCCCCATCTGTGCATCGAGCGCCGGCCGGCATCTGCGTGCACGACCAAGCCCGTACCCCCCTCAGCCGCCAGCCCATCCTCGGGCGTCGGCTCTGCCTGCCGATCACCTCGACGCGCGAGCCGCCCTCCTCAATCAGCCCGCCGCCGCCGCTCGCGATGGCCGGATTCTACACACGGAAACTTGTGTCAACCAGACAATACGACCCCGGCAGCCCTGATCACACTCCCCTGACCAGCGAAGCTAGCACGACTACGCCGACAACGCCGCCGCCATGGGACGTCCCGACCGCGGTCGCGCCCGCGAACGCGCCGCACCTTACCGTTACGGGCGAAATATCTAGATTATGCCCCGGGCGGATCGCGGCACTGGCGGGACGGCCCACACGACTCCGGTGAAGGACGACTGGGCCCACCTCCGGCGAATCGCCGGCCGCCCGCCGGCGACGGCTGACCGGTCCGGATCGCCAGGCCGCGCGACCGGGGCGCGAGCGGGGCCGGCGGGCCGAAGGCGGTGCTGGCGGCGGCGACCACGGCGACCTCCACGGCGCGGGCGCCGGCCTGACGGAGAGTGTTCGTGGCGCCGGCGAGGGTGCGGCCGGTCGTGGCGACGTCGTCGACCACCAGGACGCGCCCACCGGCCAGCCGGCGCAGCCGGCGAGGGGGAAGGCGGACGGCGACGCGGCCGAGATCGCCGGCGTCGCCGCGGAGGCGGCCGCGCTCATCGCGGTCGCGCCGGGAGCGGCCGAGGTCCAGCCCTGGAGCGGGAGCGAGCAGGCCGACCAGCGGCACGTCGAGGGCGGCCGCAACGCCGGCGGCGATCTGATCCGCGTGGTCCCTCGGCAGGCCGCGAGCGGGGCTGGCCGCGACCCAGGTGACGAGATCGGCGCCGATCCCGGCCGACCGCAGCGCGGCGCCGAGACGTCGTCCCAGCGCCTGCAGCGCGGCGGCCTGGCCGCGCAGCTTGCCGGCGAGGACGGCCGCGCGCAGGGCGTCGCCGTAGGGCCCGAGCGCCCACAACGTCACGCTCGGATCGGCCGCCAGGCGCCACGGCCCCGGCCCGGCCGGCTCGGGTGGCAGGCAGGCGGCGCAGCAGGGCCAGGCGTCAGCGGCCCCGCAGGCGAGGCAGTCGGGTGGCCGGAGCAGCCGGCTCAGCGCGGTGACGATCGGCATGACCGCAGGCTATCTGGCCGCGACGACGGCCGTGACCCGTTGTCCACACCCCTCCGGGTCAGCGGGTGGCGAAGCTGGGGTCGCTGTCGAAGCCGTTGAGGCCCGGCGAGGTGAGCTGGCGCAGACCGACGCCAAGACGGTCGACCATCCACAGCGCGGTGCCGTCCTCGGACTGCTCGATGAAGATGAACTGGTTGCCGGTCGGGTCGACGGTGAGCTGATCGCCGATGTCGATGGCGTTCTCGCTGGCGGGGTCCAGATTGAGGAACGGCGTCGGGTCCCAGCCGTCGGCGCCCATCAGCCACAGCTTGCCGGGGTCGTCCTTGGTCCCCGTCCGGCCGATGAAGGCCACGGTGGAGGCGTCGACCCAGACGGGGCTGAAGACGTCGCCGAGCCCGGGCGCGACCGGGCGCGGGAACCAGTCGACCACGCCATGAGGACCCAGCAGGCCGAGGAAGAGCAGCCCGCTGTCGCCAAACCTTGCCCGCGCGCCCGCGCCCACCCCCAGCACGTACGCGCCGTCGGGACTGACCCGCAGCACAGTGGGCTGGAGCCCGCCGGGCATTGGCGCCAGCGCGAGCTTCATGGCGCCCTGCGCGCCGGGAGTCACCGCCAGCAGCTCGACGCGCCCGCCGTCGCGCCGGAGCACCAGCAGCCGTGAGGCGTCCGGCAACCACGTCGGCGGTGACAGCTGGCCGCGCACGCCGGTCGCCTGCACGCTGCCGCCGTCGCCGGAGCCGATCCACAGGGACCGCTCCTCCCCGTCGCCCAGCAGCAGGAAGGCGAGGCGGTTGCCCTGCGGCGCCCAGGTCGGCGCGAGCTTCTGCCCGGGGGTGTTGTAGGGCAGCAGCGTCGCGCGGGCTCCAGGAGTCAGCTCAGTGGTGTAGAGTTCACCGTTGCGGGTGAAGGCCAGCCGCATGGGATCGCCGGCCCCGTGTGGCCACAGGCTCGAGAACAGGCCGCCGAGCGGGGGCGTTGTGCGGCGCCAGATCCTGCCGGCGTTGAAGCGCTCGGCGCCGATCGCGCCCACCGGGCGCCCACCCACGGTGATCCGCACGCTCGCGGTCGGGATCAGCCGGGTCACGGTCCACACCACCTGGCCGACGCGCAGCAGCCCGGAGCCGCCTTCGCCGCTGGCGAATTCGTCGGACAGGTCGACGCTTGCGTGGCTGTCGGCGTACGAGAGGCGCAGCAGCCTGGTGCCGCGCGGTATGGCGGTGGTGAGGGTTCCGCCGACCCGCCCCTCTGGCCCCGCCAGCAGCGCGCGCAGCGTCGCCTCGGCGCGGACCTGGACCGCGAGCGGCTGCTGCGCCCCCGTCGGCGGGCGCGGCAGGAACACCTGCACCGGAGCGAGGTGGACGTGGTCGGCGGCGACCAGGAACAGATCGACCGGACCGTAGCTCTGCTTGAAGCTGGCGTCGTCGACCCAGGGGGCTCGCCCGGGGTTGGCCACCCGCCACTCGCCGGCCACCTGCCGCAGGCGGAGCGGGAGGGTGACGTGACGCGATTCAGGGACCCAGCGGCGGTCCTCCAGCCCGCCCGCGAGCTGGACCCGCACCTCCACGATCTTCTGGCCGCGGTCGTCGCCGGGCGCCTGCGGCTGGAACTCGCCGTTGTAGACCTTGACCGCCCGGCCGCTCTTCCATTCCTGTAGCTGGAGCTGCGCGGACTTGTCGGGGACGACCCACGGAGCCGCCCGGTCGGGATCACCGGTGGCCATGGCGCGCATGAACCCCTGCGCGACCTGGGCCTCACTGAGCCCCGGACGCGGGCCGCTGCCGGGGCCATTGGACTCCTCCGGCTGCGGCGACGGTGGCACCGGGCTGACCACGAAGACCTTGTCGCTTGGCGGCACGCCGGTGGAGCAGGCGGTCACGAGCAGGAGCGCGATCGTGGCAAGCCACACAGATCGCTGGACACGGCGCTCAGCCACCGAGGACGACCTCCGGCTCGGCCTCTGGGCCCGGCTCGCCCGCGGCGGCCGGCTCCTGGCGCGGCTCGACCTGCGGCTTGGCCGCGGGAAGGACCACGGTGAAGGTCGAGCCCTGCCCCACCTCGCTGGTCACGTCGATCGAGCCGCTGTGCAGGTGGACGTTCTCGAGCGCGATGGCGAGCCCGAGACCGGTCCCGCCTGCCGTCCTGGCCCGGTGGACATCCGCCCTGTAGAAGCGCTCGAAGATGTGGGGCAGGTCGTCCGCGGGGATGCCCTCGCCTTCGTCCTCGACCCTCACCACGACGTCGTCACCGTGGCGCGCGGCCATGACTCGCACCGCTTCGTCGGTGGTGTGCTCGATGGCGTTTTTGACCAGGTTGGAGAAGACGCGCTCCAGCCGGCGCGGATCGGCGGCGACCAGCGGCGCCCCCTGCGTGGTGTCGACCTCCAGGCTGACGATCACCTTGCGGCCGTGGGCGATCGGGTCGAAGGCGTCGATGACCTCGTCGAGCAGGCGTCCCAGGTCGACCTCGACCGGCTCCAGGCGGACGACGCCGGCGTCGAAGCGGCTGATCTCGAGCAGGTCCTCGAGCAGGTTCTCGAACCGCTCCAGCTCGCGCTCGAGCAGAACGGCCGCCCGCTGCGCGTCGGGCGGGAGGTTGGCGCGGGCGGCGTGGATGTAGTCGGCCGCCATGCGCACCGTGGCCAGCGGCGTGCGCAGCTCGTGGCTCACGTCGGAAACGAAGCGGGCCTGCAGGTTGGAGACGTTCTCCAGCTCGCCGATCTTCTGCGCCAGCGCGTCCGTCATGCGGTTGAAGGACTCGGCCAGCTTGCCGAAGTCGTCGCGGTTGGTGATCTGCGGGATGCGCGCGTCCAGGTCGCCGGAGGCGATCTCCTCGGCGACGTCCCTGGCGCGTTGGATCGGGCGGAGCACCCGGCCGATGAAGATGGCCGCCATGATGATGACGGCGGCGAGCAGCCCGATGCTCACGACGACCAGGAAGTTGGTGAGCCGGTTGAGCGTCTCCTCCTGGAAGGTGAGGGGGTAGAAGAAGTACGACTCATAGTCGCCCTGGTCGAAGTGGATGGGCGCGCCGACCACCAGCATGCGGCCGGGGCCGATCGGTGATTCGACGTAGACGTAGGCGATCTCCGAGCGCACGAACACGCGGTTGACCAGGACCGTCGGCACCTGCTCGATCTTGAAGCGCCCGTCCGACTGGCTGGAGAACTCGGCGCTGCGGACGATCACCGCCTTGAAGGTCGGCGGGCCACCCCCTTGCGGGCTGGTGACCTGCTGCAGGAGCTGGCTCTGCGCCTCACGCTCCGAGAGGCCGACGGTGCTGGTGAGGACGGTGGGCGCGGCGGCGGTGAGCCGCTGCACCTCCTGGACGGCCTCGTTGGCCTGCTGGTTGTAGAGCGAATTGGCCAGCAGAGCGCGCAGCGAGAGACCAAGCAGCAGCAGCGAGCCGATCGCGACCGCCGAGGTGAACAGCACCACCCTGGTTCGCAGGTCGAGACGAGGCGGACGGAACCGGCGCACAAACGTTACCTTCTTCGAGGTCTATTCCGTGCTTTCCCTGTCGGCCGCGGCGCTGGCGTCGGCGGGCCCGATCCGGTAGCCGACGCCGCGCACGGTCTGCACGATTCTCGGGTTCTCCGGGTCGTCCTCGATCTTCGCGCGCAGCCGCTGGACGTGCACGTTCACCAAGCGGGTGTCGCCAGCATAGCGGTAACCCCAGACCTGCTCGAGCAGGACCTCGCGGGTGAAGACCTGCCGCGGCCGGCGGGCGAGGGTGGCCAGCAGCTCGAACTCGAGTGGGGTCAGGTTGATCGGCTTGCCTCCCTTGGTGACCTGGTGCGCCATGACGTCCATCTCGATGTCGTGGAAGCGCAGCGTCTCGGCACCTTCGGTGTCCCGCCGTCGGAGCCGCGCCCGGATGCGGGCGACCAGCTCCTTGGCGGAGAAGGGCTTGGTGATGTAGTCGTCCGCTCCCGACTCGAGCCCGAGCACGATGTCCACTGTGTCGGTCTTGGCGGTAAGCATCACGATCGGCACACCGGATTCCATGCGCAGCTCGCGACAGATCTCCAGGCCATCCTTGCCCGGCAGCATGAGGTCCAGCAGGACCAGATCTGGTTTGGCCTGGTGGAAGGCTGCGATCGCCTGATCCCCCGAGCGTACGAATACGGGCTCAAAGCCCTCCTGACGAAGGACGATGCCGAGCATCTCACCCAGCGACGGGTCGTCGTCCACGACCAGGACTCTGCCTCGCAAGACTATCGCCTCCTCCCACCGCGACCGGCCAAGGATGCCACGACGACGGCACGGAGGGGGAGCCCCGTTGTCCACAAATACGTTCCGGGTCATTGACCAGCCCAATCACCGCCACGAGAATGCGCGCGAAGACGGGCTTGGCAGCAATTTGCGGGAAGTTGCGAGCAGCTCAACGAGGAGCGGGCAGCCGGATCGGAGATGAGGCAGGTGGCCAGCAGACCCCCGCCGCAGGAGCCTGACGAGGGAAGCGCCCGCGCGGACCCGGGACACGGTGAGCCCGACCGGCGAGGAGGCGGAGAGCCCTCTCCATGGGTGGCCCCGGGCGCGCCACCGGGGCCGGGCACGCCACCCCCGGGGCCGGGCACGCCACCCCCGGGAGCGGGCTGGGAGGGCGGCCCTGGTCCGGGATGGGGCCAGCCCGCGGCCACGGGCTGGGGAGCACCCGGATGGCAGGCGCCGCCCGGCCCAGGTGGCGCGGCGCCCGGATGGCAGGCGCCGCCGGCGTGGAGCGCGCCGGGGCAGCAGCCGCCGTTGCAGCTTCCCAAGGCGGGCAGCGCCCGCACCGGGCCGCTGCCGCTGCACCCTATGGCCTTCGCCGACCTGCTCGACGGCGCCTTCAGGCTGCTGAAGGCCAACCTCGCCACCATCGTGCTGATCTCCGCGGCGTTCTACGTCCCCTTGGACCTGTTCAGCGCCTTCCTCACCCGGGACCTCCTTGGCGGCCACGGCATCCTCGACGTCATAAACGACCCCTCCCTCGTGGATTCGGGAGCGAGCACCGGCTTTTCCACCACACAGGTGGTGGGCACCAGCATCGCCTCCCTGGTCAGCCTGGTGGTCACGCCACTGGTGGGCGCCGCCATCACCCAAGTGGTCGCCGCCAGCTACCTGGGCGAGACGCTGACGGCGGGCGAGGCGATCAAGACCACCGGCCGGCGCGTGTGGGCGCTGCTCGGCGCGACCATCTGCGTCCACCTGCTCGAGGGCGTGGGGACGCTGTTCTGCATCTTGCCGGGCCTTGCGGCGATGGCCTTTTTCGTGTGCACCACCCCGGCCGTGATCATCGAAGGGCTCGGGCCGATAAAAGGCATGCGCCGCTCGGCCGCGCTGGTGCGGCCCCGCTTCTGGCCGGTGCTGGGGATCGCGGTCGTGAGCGGGCTCATGGCCTCGGTCCTGACCAGCATCCTGGGCGGGCCCTTCACGATCGTCGGCGAGCTGATCGGCCTGCGCTGGGGATTCATCCTCGTCGCGCTGGGCTCCATCCTGCCCGCGCTGGTCGCCTCGCCGTTCGTGTCGATCGTCGCCACGCTCGTCTACTTCGACGGCCGCATCCGCCAGGAGGGCTTCGACCTCCAGATGATCGCCAGGGATCTCAACCGTGGCACCGCGACGGCCGGCTAGGGCGCTCGGGATCCGGCTCACCGGCGCGCTCGCGCCGGTGGTCATGCTCGACCCGCCCACACCCACCCGCGACCCGGACCAGGTCCACCGGGCCGCCGACGAGGTCCTCTCCAGGCCGGAGTTCCGCGAAGCCGCCCGCCCGCTGCTCTCGCGCATCTGGGCGTGGCTGCTCGGGCACCTCGGCGTGGGCACCTCGGCCGGCTCGCTCATCGGGCTGCTGCTGTTCCTGCTGATCCTGGCTGCCGTCACGGTGCTGGCGGCGCGCTTCGCGCGCGGCATGACCAGAGACCCCGAGGTGGCCGCCGCCATCCCGAGCGCGCCCCGGCGCGGCGCCGGGGAGTGGCGGGTCGAGGCGGAGGCGCACGAGCGCGCCGGCGAGTGGCGCCAGGCGCTGCGCTGCCGCTACCGGGCGCTGGTGGCCGACCTGGCCGGTCGTGGTCTGGTCGAAGAGGTCCCGGGGCGCACCGCCGGTGAGTACCGCGGTGCGGTCGAGCGCAACGTGCCGCCGGCGGCCGAGGCGTTCTCGGGCGCCACCGAGCTGTTCGAGCGGGCCTGGTACGGTCGCGTGCCGACCGGCTCGGACGAGGTCACCCGCTTCCGGGACCTCGCCGGCCGTGTTCTCGAGCGGGCGCGATCATGAGCACGGCTCGGATCTGGTCGAGGCCGCTGCTGTGGGGCGTACTCGCGCTGGGCGTCGTGCTCGCGGGCCTGCTCGGCGCGCGCCCGGCCGACCAGGGCAATCCGCTGGACCCGGCCTCGACCGGCCCCGACGGCACCAAGGCGCTGGTGGAGATCCTGGGCGAGATCGGCGCGCGGGTCTCGGTCTCCAGCGACATCCCCACCTTCGGCGGCGGCGCCGCCCTGCTGCTGAGCGACGACCTCGACGAGCGGGGGCGGGCCAGCCTGCTCGGCTGGGTGCGCCAGGGCGGCACCCTGGTGGTGGCCGACCCCAAGTCGCCGATCACTCGAGTCGAGGTGGTCGGCACGACCAGCGTCGGCTTCCTCGAGGCCCAGCTCGAGCGGCGCTGCGGGCTGGCGGCGCTACGGGACGTGGACCGCGTCTCCGCCCCGGGCGGGCTGGTGTTCCGGGTCCCTTCCGGCGCGCAGGGCTGTTTCCCGAGGGAGCGGGGGTCGTGGCTGGTCGCGCAGCCCGCCGGCGACGGCACCGTGGTCCGCCTGGGCGGCGCCAGCGCTCTGGTCAACCAGGAGATCGGCCGCGCCGACAACGCCGTCCTGGTGGCCAGCCTGCTCGCTCCCTCCGAGAGCCGCAGGGTCGTGGTGCTGCAACCGCCGCTGCCGGGCGGCGGCTCGCGCGAACTCGGCGACCTCGTCGCGCCCAGGGTCAAGCTCGCGCTGTGGCAGGTGGCGGTCGCGCTCGGGCTGCTCGCGCTGTGGCACGGCCGCCGGCTCGGGCGCCCGGTGACGGAGCCGAGCGCTGTCCGCATCCCGGGGTCGGAGCTGGTGGTCGCCGTCGGCAACCTGCTGCAGCGGGGGCGTCACCGCCGGCAGGCCGCCGCGCTGCTCGCCGACGACCTGCGCCGAACCCTGGCCGAGCGGCTCGGCCTGCCGGCGTCGGCGGCGCCTGAACAGGTGGCCGCGACCGTCGCGGCACGCACCGGGATGGAGCGCGACCGCGTGCTCGCCGCCTTCCAGCCCGGCACCCCCAGGGACGAGGCCGAGCTCGTCAGGCTGGCCCTGTCCGTCGACGCCATCCGCACAGAGGTCACCAGTGCTCATTAGCCTGCGAAGCCCTTGAGACAGGGAGTGGATACATGCCAGACGGCTGGACTGACGATGCCGTGAGGGAGGACGCGGCGGGTGGTGCCGCCCCGCACAGCCCCCAGGCCGCGGCGCGGGAGGCCGCGCTACGGGTCAGGCAGGAGATCGCCAAGGCGGTCGTCGGCCAGGACGGGGCTGTCTCCGGACTGGTCGCGGCGTTGCTGGTCGGGGGCCACGTCCTGCTCGAGGGCGTGCCGGGCGTGGCCAAGACCCTACTGGTAAAGACACTCGCCCACACCCTGGACCTCGAGTTCAGGCGGGTGCAGTTCACCCCCGACCTGATGCCGTCGGACGTGATCGGCCAGACGATCTTCGAGCAGCGCGACGGCTCCTTCCGCTTCCGCGAGGGGCCGGTATTCACCAACCTGCTGCTGGCCGACGAGATCAACCGCACCCCACCCAAGACACAGGCCGCGATGCTGGAGGCCATGGAAGAGCGGCAGGTCACGGTCGAGGGCCGATCGCACCCCCTGCCCGACCCCTTCCTGGTTGTGGCCACCCAGAACCCGGTGGAGTACGAGGGCACCTATCCGCTGCCCGAGGCACAGCTCGACCGCTTCCTGTTCAAGCTCGTGCTCCCCTACCCCAGCGCCGAGCAGGAGGAGGCGGTGCTGGCCCGCCACGAGGCCGGGATGGACCCCCATGACCTCGCCACCCTCGGCGTGACCGCCGTCGCCGGACGGGACGACCTGGCGGCAGGGCGCAAGGAGGTCGCGGCCGTGGCGGTCGAGCCGCCGGTGCAGGCCTATATGGTGGCGATCGCGCGGGCCACCAGGGAATCCCCCTCGCTGGCGCTCGGCGTCTCGCCGCGCGGGGCGACGATGCTGCTACACGCCGCCAAGGCGTGGGCGTGGCTCGCCGGCAAGCAATTCGTCACCCCGGACGAGGTCAAGGCGGTGGCCAAGCCGACGCTGCGCCACCGCATCGAGCTGCGGCCCGAGGTGGAGCTGGAGGGCGTCACCGCCGACGGCGTGCTCGACGGTGTGCTGGCCGCGGTGCCGGTGCCGCGCTGACCATGCCGGTCCCCACCTGGCGCCTGGCGGCCGCGGCCGCGGCCGGCTCGGTCGTGGTGCTGCTCCTGCCGCTGCCGCCGCCGATCGGGCTGGTCGCCGTCGACGGCGCGCTGCTGGTGGCCGCGATTGTCGACTGGCTGCTGACGACGCGCCCGGCCGAGCTGGAGGTCGGGCGCGAGCTACCGGGCATCGTCCCGCTCGGTGCCGAGGCGAGGATCGTCTGGACGGTGACGCGATCGCGCGGTGGACGCACGGCCCGCGCGGACCGGCCCGTGCGCGTGCGGCTCGCCGACGAGCTCGCGCCCTCGCTGGGGGCCACCACAAGGCGAGCGCGTCTGGTGGTGCCGGCGCACGGCCGCGCCAGCGCCGCCACCACCATCCAGCCCCGGCGGCGCGGGCGCTTCACCGCGACCGAGCTGGCGCTGCGGGTGGAGGGACCGCTCGGCCTGACCGCCCGGCAGGGCCGCCGGCAGCTCCCGGGCACCCTGCGCGTGTACCCGCCGTTCCACTCGAGAGACGAAGCCGAGCTGCGCATCGACAAGGCGCGCATCCTCGAGGTGGGGCTCCGCTCGGCGCAGGGCCGGGGCGGCGGGACGGAGTTCGACTCCCTGCGCGAGTACGGCGTCGACGACGAGTTCCGCCGGCTCGACTGGGCGGCCACCGCCCGAATCGGCAAGCCGATCGTGAGGACGTACCGCGCCGAGCGCAATCAGACCGTGCTGCTGCTGCTCGACGCCGGCCGCACCATGGCGGGCGTGGTCCAGGACGTGCCGCGGCTGGACCACGCCATGGACGCGGTGATGATGCTGACCACGGTCGCCACCCGGCTCGGCGACCGCGCCGGGCTGGTCGCCTTCGACTCGGAGATCCGCGCCGTGGTGGGGGCGGGCCACGCGCGCGACCAGCTTGGCAGGGTGACCGAGGCGATATTCGCGCTCGAGCCCAAGCTGGTCGAGAGTGACTACCGGGCAGCGTTCGCGACGACCCTGGCCCGTTTCCGGCGCCGCACCATGCTGGTGGTCTTCACCGAGCTGGCCGAGCAGGCGCTGACCGAGACCCTGCTGCCCGCGCTCCCACTGATCGCCCGTGACCACATCGTGGTGGTGGCGAGCGTGGCCGATCCCGAGGTCGGCCGCTGGGCGCGCTCGTCACCGGTCGAGGCTGCCTTCGCATACCGCAAGGCGGCCGCCGTCGCGGCGCTGGCAGACCGGCGGCGAGCGGTGGCGCGCCTGCGCGGGCTTGGCGCCGTCGTGGTCGATGCCCTTCCCGGCAGGTTGGCTCCCGAGCTTGCCGACACCTACCTGCGGGTCAAGGCGACCGGTCGGCTGTGAGCGAGCCGCGCTCCAGGATCAGCGCCACGCCTGGTGACCCCCTGGACGGGAAGCAGGCCGCGACGTTTGCGTCTCCCGGTTCAGCCAGCCGCCGTCGTCCTCCTCGCCAAGGGCGCCGGTGAGCCCCTGCGCGGCGGCGCGGCGGCCGAGCACCACCACGTAGAGGAGGAACGCGGCCTCGGCGACCACGCCGATCCCCACCCGGACCGCGGTCGGCCACGGCCGGCCGGTGACAAATCCCTCGATCGCTCCGGCTACGCCGAAGGTGAGGACGAGACCGATGACGATCACCACCGCCCGCCGGCCCTCCTCGGCCAGGGCGGCGAGGCGCGGGCGGTCGCCCGGATCGATCAGGGTCCAGCCCAGCCGCAGGCCCGCCGCGCCGGCGACGAAGACGCTGGTCAGCTCGAGCATCCCGTGGGGCAGAATCAGCCCCCAGAACTTGGGCTGCTGACCGACCGCGGCGAAGAGCCCGAGCGCCACGCCGAGGTTGGCGCCGTTGCCGACCAGCACGTAGAGCGTCCCGATGCACAGCAGGATGCCGAGCGCGAACGCCTGGAAGGCGACCAGCACGTTGTTGGAGAACACCGATGACGCGAACTCGGCGGCCGGGACCGACGAGTAGTACGCCTCGAAATCGTGGTTGACGTACGCCTCGCGAACGGCGGCCGGGGCGCTCGCCTCGACCGCGGCCGGCGAGCTCGCCAGCCAGACGGCGAAGATGGCGGTCGGCAGCAGCGTCGCCAGAGTCGCGATAAGGACAAAATGGCGTACATTCCAGACAGCCGCCGGGAAGGTCACCGCGAAGAAGCGCCCCACCGCGCGCAGCGTCCGCGGCCTGCTCCCGTAGACGACAGCTCCCGACCGGGCCACCAGGCCGCTGAGCTTCGCGGTGAGCGCGGGGTCCCGGTAATAGGTGCGCGCGTAGGACAGATGGGTCGCCACCCGCTGGTACAGCCGGACGAGCTCGTCAAGCTGGGCGGCGTCCAGCCGGCCGGGGCCGCGCTGGGCCAGGGCGGTGAGCTGGGCCAGCCGCTCCCATACCGGGCCGTTGCTGGCGATGTACCGATCGATGTCCACGCCTGATTCTACGGCCCACCCACCGCGGTCAGATCCAGCCCGGCGAGTTCCTACTCCGCTGCGTAGACTCTCGCCAAGCTCCGCAGAGGTCCCGCATCCGAGAAGGCGTCCCGATGGCGCAGGTCGAGCAGCCACGCATGGTCACCCCAGAGGCGGTGGCGCTGGAGTTCAGCACCGCCAACGTGGGATCGCGAATCCTCGCGTTCCTGATCGACGCCCTCATCGTCGCCGCAGTGAGCTTTGTCGGGATCCGCGCGCTGACGCTCAGCGACGCCACGTTCCCGCAGTGGCTGGTCATCTCGATCATGGTCATCCTCATCCCAGGGTGGTACCTGGGCTACTTCATAGTGAGCGAGACGCTCTGGAGGGGCCGCACGGTCGGGAAGGCGGCCCTTGGCCTGCGGGTCGTGACCAGGGAAGGCGGGCCGGTCCGCTTCCGCCACGCCGCCGTCAGGGCAATGCTCGGGGTGGTCGACTTCGCCATCGCGTCGGGCTTCTTCGCCGTGCTGTTCGTCCTGCTCACTCGCGACAACCAGCGACTGGGGGACATCGTGGCGGGGACGCTGGTGCTGCGCGAGCGAAGCGGTCTGCCAGCGCCGGCGCCAGTCAGCTTCGAGGTCCCGTCCAGCCTCGAGCCGTACGCGGCGACGCTCGACGTGAGCGGGCTGCGCATCGAGGAGTACCAGGCGGTGCGGACGTTCCTGCTGCGGGCGCCGAGCCTGCCGCCGGCGCCGCGGACGAGCCTGGCGCTGCAGCTCGCGAGCCCGCTGGTGGAGCGCCTGCGACCGCCGCCACCGCCCGGCATGCCACCTGAGCTGTTCCTGCACTGCGTCGCCGCCGTCTACCAGCGGCGCCAGCGCCGTGGTGCGCCCGCCTATCCGGCCGTGCAACCGCCGGTACCAGGCACGGGCGCGGTAGGGCCGCAGACCGCGCCGGCCCCAGAGCGGGCGGCGGTTGCCGGGCGGCAGGCGGTGCCTGAGCCGGGGGCGGTGCCGCGCCCGGGTGTGCCGACGGAACCGCTGCCGTGGGCGACGCCGGCGACGGGCGCAGTGCCGGCGACGGCCCACGGGGCAGCGGGGCCGGTGTGGCGATCCGAGACGGCGGGCCCAGGACAGGGGGCGACGGAATCAGGGTCGCGCGCGGCCGAGAAGGAACCGCCAGAGGCTCCCGCCCGCGGGGCGACCCCGCCGTCGGACGGCGGCTTCGCGCCGCCTGCCTGAGGCCCGGCGCACCGCCCGGCCTGGGCCTACGTCCCCTCTGTCCAGGAGTGCAGGTAGCGCTCCTGCACCTCGGTCAGCGAGTCGATCTCGATGCCCATGGTCGCGAGCTTGACGCGGGCCACCTCAGCGTCGATCTCGGGCGGCACGTCGTGAACGCGGACGTCGAGCCGCTCCTGGCGCGACAGCCACTCGAGCGACAGGGCCTGATCCGCGAAGGACATGTCCATCACCGCGGCGGGATGGCCCTCGGCCGCGCTCAGGTTCACCAGCCGCCCCTCGGCGATCAGGTGGAGCCGACGGCCATCCTGGAGCACGAACTCCTCCACGTTCTCGCGCACGCGCGTGACCGAGACGGCCATGTCGCGCAGGGCAGCCTTGTCGATCTCGACGTCGAAGTGGCCGGAGTTGGCCATGACCACGCCGTCCTTCATCGCCTCGAAGTGCTCGCGGCGCAGGATGTCGCGGTCGCCGGTGACGGACACGATCACGTCCGCCTCGCGGACGGCCTCCAGCATCGGCGCGACCCGGTAGCCCTCCATGGCGGCCTCGAGCGCGCGCACGGGATCGACCTCGGTCACGACGACCTTGGCGCCGAGACCGCTTGCGCGCATGGCCAGGCCACGGCCGCAGTAGCCGAAGCCGGCCACCACGAAGGTGGTCCCGGCCAGCAGCAGGTTGGTGGCGCGCAGGATCCCGTCGATGGTCGACTGGCCGGTGCCGTAGCGGTTGTCGAACAGGTGCTTGGTGGGCGTGTCGTTGACCGCGATGATCGGGTACGCGAGGGCGCCCTCGCGCTCCATCTGGCGCAGGCGGATCACGCCGGTGGTGGTCTCTTCGGTGCCGGCCCGCACGTCAGGGAGCTGCTCGCGCCGCCTGGTGTGGAGCAGGGTGACCAGGTCGCAGCCGTCGTCCATGGTCACGTTGGGACGCGTGTCGAGGGCTGCCTCGAGGTGGGAGTAGTAGCCGGCGGTGTCCACCCCGCGGCGGGCGTACACGTCGATGCCATAGTGCTGGACCAGGGCGGCGGCGGTGTCGTCCTGGGTCGACAGCGGGTTGGAGGCACACAGGGTGACGCTGGCTCCGCCGGCCTTGAGGGTGCGGGCAAGGTTGGCGGTCTCGGTGGTCACGTGCAGGCAGGCGGCGACCGCCAGGCCCGCGAGAGGCTGCTCCTTCTCGAAGCGGGCACGGATGTCGCGCAGCACCGGCATGTGCCGGTCGGCCCATTCGATGCGCAGTCGCCCCTCGTCGGCGAGGGCGAGGTTGGTGACGTCGTGCGGCAAAGCTCCTCCTTCGACAGCAAACTGGTGCATTGCGCAGACCTGGTCAGATCGTGAGTCTGCCCGACTCGGCCCCGCTACTCAAAACGGCTATCCACAGGGCCGCGCAAGCTGCGGTCAGCATATATGGAGGCGCATCACGGCGTATCAGGGGACCGTGGTGGTCATTGCCGCGCCTGTCGGGACGTTGACGCGTGATCAGGGGGAGAAACTCGGCATTTCAGATGCCTTTGTGCCCACCGGCGCGGCAAGGTCCCGCCAGGCGCGGCAAGATCCGGCGGGTCCACAGGTCCGCGGGGCCGACCGCTCCCCCCATCCTCGCAGCGGAGCGCCGTCAGTCGGCGGCGACGGGCAGCAGCGCCAGCACGAGGTCCCGCAGGTAGGGGCGGGCGCGCTCGGTGACCTCGAGGACCTCCTGGTGGGTGGTCGGGGCGCCGCAGCGGTTGGTGATCACCGAGATCGCGGCAACCTTGAGGCCGTGGGCGCGGGCGGCGATCACCTCGGGCACGGTGGACATGCCGACCGCGTCGGCACCGATGGCGCGCAGCATGGCGGCCTCGGCGCCGGTCTCGTAGGAAGGGCCGGGCATGGCCACGTACACACCCTCGCGCAGGGGCATGCCGCGGTCGTCCCCCACCTCCGCCGCCGCCGACCGCAGCCCGGGGTCGTAGGCGTCGATCATGTCCACGAAGGCGGGCGCGCCCCGCAGCGGGTTGTCGCCGAGCAGGTTGATGTGGTCGGCGACCATCATGAGGTCGCCCGGCTGCAGCGCGGGGTTGAGCCCCCCGGCCGCGTTGGTCGCCACCAGCGCGAGGCAGCCGGCCTCGGCGGCGACCCGCACGGCGAAGGCGACCTCGGCGGCGGAGTAGCCCTCGTAGGTGTGGACCCGGCCGGCCAGGACCAGTACCGGCACGCCCGCCAGCCGGCCGGCGAGCAGCACGCCGGCGTGTCCGGCGACCCGCGGCACCGGCATCCCCGGCAGCTCGGCCGCCGCGACACGGACCGGGTCGACCACGTCGCCGGTGAGCCCGCCGAGGCCGGAGCCGAGCACCACCGCGACGGCCGGCCGCTCCCTGAGCGCCGGGCGCAGCGCCCGAGCGGCGATGGCCACGGCCTCGGCACCCGGGAGGGCGCCGGGGTCGCCGGCGCTCATTGCGAGACCGAAGGACTGGCGCTCGGCATGCCACCCGCTCCCGAGGGAGGACGGACCTCGCTGTTGCGCCCCTCGGACGCCCCGGCCGAGGCGGCGCCGGTGGCCAGCGCCGCCTTGATCTTGAAGATCGTCTCGATCGGGGTGGGGTCCACGCCGCGCGCCAGCCCCAGGTAGACCGAGGTGAAGTCCACGAGCGCGAGCAGCCGCGCCAGGCGCACCAGCGGCGGGCCCTCCCCCGCCTCGCGCACGATCGGCGTCACGCCGAGTGCCCCGCAGGCGGCGGCGATGCGACGCGCGTCGCGCTCGTGCTCGCCGGCGCGGTCGCGCAGCAGCACCAGCTCCCTGCCAGGGCCGAGCCCGCCCTCCAGGCCCATGATGTCGTTGTGGTTGGACTCCGGCACCGCCGCGGAGGTGGCGGTCACCTTGGCGTTCTCGTTGCACTGCGTGCGCAGCCGGGTCGCCGCGATGGCCCCGAGCTGCCCGCTGCCCCAGATCACCGGCAGCTTGCCGACCAGCCGCCTGGCGGCCTGCTTGGCCGGGTTGGTCTCGGTCAGCACGGTGGGGCCGAGCCTCTCGGCCTCGGCGTCCAGGGTGTCCGCGGCGGCGCGCACCTGCTCGGCGAGAGGCTCGAGAACGCCCACCGCGGCCGCGGCCAGGCACACCGGCACGGTCAGGGACCACAGCGCCGCTCGCGGCATGCGGCCGGGCGCGACCAGCGCCACCGGCGCGCCGTGCCGCTGGGCCAGCTCGGCGAGCCGTCCGCCGGAGCAGACCGCGACCAGCCGCGCTCCCGCTGAGAGGCCCTCCTCCACCGCGGCCAGGGTCTCGTCGGTAGCGCCCGAGTAGGACACGGCAACCAGCAGCGTGCTCGGCCCCACAAAGGCCGGCAGGCGGTCGCCCTTGACGGTCAGCACCGGCACCGGCGAGCGGAAGTAGGCGAGGGCGGCGAGCACGTCGCCGGCGATCCCGGAGCCGCCCATCCCGGCCACGACCACCGCTCCGGGCGCGGGACCGACCAGCGGGACGCTCTGCGTCGCGGCCAGGGCGGCGCGTGCCTGGTCGCCCGCGGAGGCGACCTGGCCGAGCATCCCGCCCGGGTCGGCGGTGGCGATGTCGAGGTCGTCGAGGTCGTCGTGCTGGTCCACGGCGCTCACCGGTCCCGGCCCTCGGGCTTGATCGCCTCGTCCACCAGCATGATCGGGATGTCGTCGCGCACCGGGTAGCGGTAGTGGCACTGGCGGCACTCGATGACCTGCGAGGCCTGGTGATACTCGACCTCGCCCCGGCAGTTGGGACAGGCGAGGATGGTCAGCAGCTCGGGGCTCAACGGCATTTGGCTCTCCCCTCGATCTTTTGAGAATTCACCGCTGGAGCATGCGCGGCGCGGGCGCGGCGGTGCACTGCCGGCGCCCGGTCAGGCTGGCTCGCCGCCGACCACCTCGAGCACCTCGTCGCGGACCCGCGCCATCTCGGGCTCCGTCTCCGCCTCGACGTTCAGGCGCAGCAGCGGCTCGGTATTGCTCGGGCGCAGGTTGAACCACCACCCCGGGGTGTCGATGGTGAGCCCGTCGGTCCAGTCCCGCGCCTCGGGCGGGTAGCGCTCGGCCACGCGGTCGATGACCGCCTTGAGGTCCCCGCCCTCGATGCGCCGGTTGATCTCACCGGAGTCCGCGTAGCGGCGGTAGGGGGCCAGCACCTCCGAAAGCGGCGTGTCGGCGCGCGAGAGGACCTCGAGCACCACCAGCGCGGCCACCAGCCCCGAGTCGGCCCGGTAGTTGTCACGGAAGTAGTAGTGCCCGGAGTGCTCGCCACCGAAGATGGCGCCGGTCTCCGCCATGACCGCCTTGATGAACGAGTGGCCGACGCGGGTGCGGACCGGGTTGCCGCCCGCGGCGCGGATCGTCTCTGGCACCACCCGGGAGCAGATGAGGTTGTACAGCACGGTCGCGCCCGGCTGGTGCTCGCACATGGTGCGGGCGACCAGCGCGCAGATCAGGCTGGACTGGACGATGCCGCCGCGCTCGTCGACGAGGAAGACGCGGTCGGCGTCGCCGTCGAAGGCCAGCCCGACGTCGGCTCCCTCGGCCAGCACCCGCTCGCGCAGGTCGGCGAGGTTGGCGGGGTTGATGGGGTCGGCCGGGTGGTTGGGGAAGGTGCCGTCCAGCTCGAAGTACATGGGCACCAGGTCGAACGGCAGCCCGTCGAAGACCGGCGGCAGGACGTGGCCGGCCATGCCGTTGCCGGCGTCGGCCACCACCTTGAGCGGCCGCAGCGCGCCCTTGTCGACGAAGCCGCGCACGTGCTCGGCGTAGCGGCCAAGCAGGTCCTCGCCGGAGCGCACGCTGCCCCGCGTCGCCGCGTCGCCCTCTGGCCTGCCCGCCTGGACCATGTCCTTCAGCTCGGCCAGGCCCGACTCCTGACCCACGGGAACGGCGCCGGGCCGGCAGAACTTGAGACCGTTGTACTGCTGCGGGTTGTGGGAGGCGGTCAGCATGATCCCGGCCACGTCGAGCGCGCCGGAAACGTAGTAGATCATGTCGGTGGAGCACAGCCCGACCCGGATGACGTCGGCCCCCTGGCTGGTGGCGCCGTCGGCGAGCGCGTCGGCCATGGGCCCCGACGAGGGCCGCATGTCCTGCCCGATGGCGAGGGTGCCGGTGCCGGTGAGGGCGATGAAGGCGCGACCGATGCGGCGCGCCAGGTCCTCGTCGAGCTGCTCTGGGTAGACACCGCGGACGTCGTAGGCCTTGAACACCTGGTCGAGGTCGGCGGGCACCGGCGGCTCCTTCGCTGCGGGAAGCTTGACCCGCGAGCCGGCGAGCTGGCCCACCGTCCCGCGATGGCGCATTGTACCGGCTCCGACCGGCCTCGGGACGCGGGCCCTCACACCCTCCGAGCGCGCCAGCGCGGCCCGGGCGCACACGCAAGGTTCCCGCCGGCCGGCGAGAGCGCATATCGTTGGAGGGTCCGCTGTTGCTCTGGAGGAGGCCAGGTCTGCCCCGCTCTCGCCACGCCCGGCGCCCGCCGCGCCCGCGCCTGACGCTGCCGGAGGTCCAGCCGCCAGGCACGGGCGAGAACGCGTTCATGCGGCTGGTGGAGGCGGCCGTCGCCTCGATCCCCGCCGAGTTCCGCAAGCGCCTGGAGAACGTGGAGTTCGTGGTGGAAGAGATCCCGAGCGGGGACGAGATCCCCGGTGAGGGCATCCCGCTCGGTCTCTACCAGGGAATCCCGCTGACGGAGCGCGGCGCCGGCTATTACGGCGCCCTGCCCGACCGGATCGTCATCTTCCGCCGCCCGATCGAGGCCCGCGCCCGCACGGATGCCTCCCTGGCGGCGCTGGTCCACCACGTGGTCCTGCATGAGGTGGCCCATTACTTCGGCATCGACGACGACCGGCTCGACGAGCTCGGCTGGTAATGACTGCGGGGGCTCACCCCCCAGAGCCGAAAGGGTGTATGCAGCACGCTGGTTTGAGCGCCGGGCGCCGTCGCGCCGGGCGCTCAGGGAGCGGCCGATTCGGCGGGCTCGGCGACGACCGGCCCGCCCGCCGGGACACCGCCGATGGCCGCGCCGGGCAGGGCGAGGCCGCTGCCGAGGGGAGCGACCAGCAGGCCCGTCTGGTCGGTGGTGACCTCCAGGCTCTTGAGACCGGCCGGGAGGGTGCGCACCACCACCTTGCCCGGGCCGACCCGCACCGTGCTGTTCGCGCGGGCGCCGGCCCCGGTCCCCGCCGCGGCCACACCGCCGGCGCCGCCCAGCCGGGCGCTCAGCGCGTCGCCGCTGAGGTTGGCGAGCACCACCTGCCTGCTGGTCGGGACCGCCGGGACCAGCCAGCGGGTATCGGCGTCACTGGTGCCGAGGTCCACGTAGCTCACCGTTTTCCCGGCCGACGGCGTGGTCACGCGCAGCGCCGCCACGAACTCGGCGTTGCCGCGCGAGCGGACCCGCACCGCGAACGCCCCGCTCCCGCCGATCCGCAGCGGCGGCACCTGCACGGCGACCGCGGCTCCGCCAGGCACCGGGTTGTCGAAGTCGTTGCCCGGCTTGAAGGTGCCCCGGTCGGTGGAGACCTGGACGGACACCGACAGCGGGGTGCTCGACGGGTTGGTGATCAGCACGAAGGTGCTGCGGTCGGGCCCGGTCAGGCCACCGGCAAACGACCACTCCTTCCTGGCGGCCGTCTGCGCGGGGACGTAGACCCGCTGCTTGTCCTTCTGCGCGATGAGCGCGCCGCCGACCACCCGGCCGGACTTGGCGATCAGCTCGATCGCCGGCTTGAGGCCCACGAGCTCCCCGTACGAGAAGGGCTTGACCACCGCCGAGCGCGGCGGCACGAAGATCTCGGCCACGGCCTGCTGCGAGCCCTGGCTGACGTGCGGCACAAGGTCCACGACGGCGGGGTCGCCGTCGGGGTTGGCGAGCACCACGGTGGTGCTGGCGCCCAGGCTGGTGTCGGAGGTGGGGATCCACAGCCGGTCGGTCGGCCCTGGGGCGCAGCCGCTCTGCGCGCCCGCGCTCACCACCACCGGGGCGCTGAACGCCTCGACCTGCACGTAGCCGGGCTGCTTTGCCGCTGGCACCTTGATCGACCTGGCGATCCCGGCGCCGAGGGACTGCCTGGCCGGCTGGCCGCGCTCGGAGCCGCTGATGACGGTGGTTCGCAGGGCCGCGTTGCCGCCACCGACGTTGGCCACGTCGACCGATGTGGTCTGGCCGGGGAGCAGCGGGCACACCCAGCGGGCCGAGTAGGGCGCGGCCGTCGCCGGGGTGGCCGCCTGCCTGGCCTGTGGCAGGGAGGAGCTGAGGGTACCGAGGGCCAGCGCCGCGACGATGAGGATGGCGGCGAGACCCAGGCTGGAGCGGGCGATGCCGGAGGAAACGTCGAGCTTGGGGATGGACGGACGCAGCCGGGACGGGTCCGGCACCCGGCCGCGCCGTGGCTGCGAGCCGGGCCAGGCGGGCACCTCCGGGTCGGCGAGGCCCTTGGCCGCCGGCGGCTCCCGCCGCTCGGCCGTGCCGGCACGGCCGAGCGGCTCGGTGACGCGCGGGATGCGAGCGTGCTCGGCAAAACCGCCGCTGTCGCCGTTTGCCGGCGCGGAAGGCCACGGTGACTGGGCCGGCGCGGCGGCCGGTCGCCAGCCGTTGGCCTCGAACGCCTCGGCCGGCTCGAAGGACGAGCCGCCGATCGCCGGGCTCTCGGGCGCCGGCTCACCGGCCGGCGGCACGCCACCAAAGGGCTCACCGGCCGGCGGCACACCGCTGGTGGGGACCGCCGGCGGGGTCGGCCCCGCGGCTGGTGGCGCGCCGGCGGGGCCGCGCGACGGCCGCCAGGACCTGCGCTTTTTCGCCTGGTGGCGGGCGGCGCGGCTGGGGATGGGCGCCTGGCTGCGCTGGTCGCCGGCGCCATAGGCGCCGCCGGGCGGTCCTGAATGGTCGACCACGGGCGGTGGGGGCGGGGGCGGGGCGGGGTGGGACGGCTGCGGCCCTCGCTCCGGGAACGCCTGCCCCCCGCCGCCGAACGGCCGGACGTCGTTGTATGGCTGGGCCGGTCCTGGAGCTGGATCGAACGGGTCGGCCGCAGGCGGCGGCGTGGCTGGCGGGGGCGACTCCGGCGGCCGCGCCGACCCCGGTTGCCTGGACCGGTCGGGCTCCGGCTCGAACGGGTCGATGTAGTCGCGGCGGGGGTCGAACGGCGGAGCGGCCGGCTGGAACGGGTCCTGCAGCCCGAACGGGTCCTCCTGCGAGGCGAACGGGTCCGGCCGCTGGTCCTGGGGCTGCGGCTCGAACGGGTCGCGCAGCGGCGGCCGCGGCCGGAGAGGGTCGGCGTCCTGGCGGAACGGGTCGGATTGCCAGCCCTCGTCCATCGAGCCATCACCCTGGGAGCGGTCGTCGCCCTCCGGGCTCATCGCGTACCTCCCCGCGCCGCCAGCGTCGCCAGTCTGAGGTCGGTCGTGGTGGTGTCGTCGAGCGCGACCGGCGCCGCCGGCGGCGCCGCCCTGGTCGGCCGCGCCATGGTGGCCAGCGCGATCAGCAGCAGCAGCCCCTCGACCAGCAGGTAGACGGCGCGCCGCCCCTGGCCGGCGCGCCGTACCTCGAGCACGCCGCCGGCCCCGTCCGGCAGCTTGAAGCCCTGCGCCCAGCCGAACACGGTGGTCGGGCTGAGCGGCGTGCCGTCGAGTGAGGCGTGCCAGTCCCCGCCGGCGGGGACCGGCAGTATCAGCGTCGAGGGGCCGGGCGCCGGGACGGCGCCGGTCACGCGCGCCGGCAGCCTGCCTCCGCCGCGCCGGCTGAACACCGGCTGGACGCCCGGCACGCTGGCGAGCGCGGGACCGGTCAGCACGTCCCGTGGCTCGGCCGGCGGCTCGCCCGGCAGCAGCCAGGCGGTCGGCTGTGTCACCGGCGCCTGGAACAGCCCGGCCTGCTCGGTGGGCCGCGAGCGCAGCTCCTGCTGCCTGGCGACCAGGTCGACCAGCCGGTCGTCGTCGGGCCCGGGACGGACCGCCACGTAGCCGATGCCGAACAGCTCGAGCATGGACCCGGCCTGGTGCGTCCGCGCCTCGACAATGTCGGTGACCACGGCGCCCAGCGCGCGGGTGGCCCGGTCGGCGCCCGGCCGGCCCGAGTCGATCAGTGTCCGCCCGTCGGCGCCGGTCACGGCGAAGCTGACGCCACCCTCGGGGCGGCCCGCCAGCCACAGCACCCGACCATGGCCCTGGCGCACAGTGGCCGGCAGGGACGGCGTGCCGACCGACCGCACCGGGCTCCAGGAGCCGCGCACGACGAAGCCGGCGACCAGCACGCCGGTGGCGATCGCCAGCAATCCGAGGACCGCGGCGCCGAGCCGCCGCGGGCTCAGCGTCGACTGTCGCAGCGCGCGGCCGAGGCCGGCCATGGCCAGGCCGGTGGCCGCCGCCCAGGCGACGGCGCCGGGCACCAGCAGCCCGGCCGGCCAGTCGCGGGCGACCGCCGGCGGCAGGCCGTGGACCTGCAGGGTGACGAGCACGCAGGCGCCGAGCAGGCCCACGAGCAGCCAGAAGGTCTGCCGCCTGCGGTCGGCCGGTACGAAGAACAGCGCGGTCAGCGCCAGCGCCGGGTACAGCGGGCCGACGAGCGCCGCGTCCAGGCCCGGTCCACCCGGCCGCAGCTGCAGCAGGTCGGCGAAACCGGGCGAGGCCGGCGCGCGACCGGTCGAGCGCAGGGCGGCGCCGCTCAGGAGCTGGCCGGTCCAGGGGAACAGCAGGAGCAGCGCGCCGAGGTAGCCGCCACCCAGCAGCACCGCCTGCCGCACGGTCCAGGTGCTGTCGGCCCCGCGGTCGCGCAGCAGCGCCGCGATGGCGGCGGCCGCGACGACCACCAGCAGCACCACGGCCGCCGGCGGGTACATGGCGATCACCAGCGCCGCCAGCACCAGGAAGCGCACGGCCGGGCGCCACGGCTCGCGCGGCTGCTGGCGCCGGAAGGCCACCACCACCTGCGCGAGCGTCGGCGGTGCCAGCACCAGGAAGGCCAGCTCACCGAGGCGGCCCTGGGCCAGCGCGCCGATCGCCAGCGGGGAGCTGGCGTACAGCAGGCTGGCGGCCGCGCGCGCCGCGCGCGATGGCACCACGACCCGCAGGGCCCGCGTGCAGGTGACGGCGGCCAGCGGCAGCGCCAGCCACAACAGCAGCTTCTGCGCCAGCAGCGCCTTGTTGAGGGTCATGGTGGCCAGGCCCCCGAGCACGGCCAGCGACGGCGGCGCCGGCTCGGTCGAGCCCAGGCCGATCTGGTGGTAGGCGGCGCCGAACTCGCGCAGCAGGTCCCGGCCCGCGTCCGGGAACACGCCCATCGCGCCGCCGGCGATCGCGGGCGCGGTGAGCAGCGAGCGCAGCGAGACCAGCATCAGCAGCGCGAACCCAGCGACGCTGAAGGCCACAGGGTGACTGGCGATGATGCGCCCGATCTGCGCGCCGGGCGTTGGCATGTCCTGCTCGTCGGCGGCGTTGGGCGCCTGGGCGGCGTGCTCGCCGACGTCGCCGTAGACCAGCTCCAGCATGCCGCGCAGCATCGCGCGCAGCGGCTGGCCACCAGGCGCGCGCAACCCCGCGAGCTGCGCGTCGTCGATCCTGCGCCGGCTCTGCACGCGGCGCCGGTGGACGATGGTGACGGGCAGCTCCTTCACGTTCCAGCCCCACGCCCACAGGATCTGCAGCGCGTCCCCGGGACGGCCGGTGAGCGCCAGGGCGAGCGCGCGGAACCCTCCGCCCACGAGCGCGAGCAGGAAGGTCAGCGGCAGTCGCCGCAGCGAGACCGCCTTGAGCAGCGCGGCCATGGTGTGCCGCTCGCTGAGGTAGCGCTGGTGGCTGACCGCGCGCCCGTTGCGGGCGCGGGAGGCCGCGGCGGCGAAGTGACGCACGCGGGCGCCCGGGACCACCAGCACGCGGCTGCCGTGCAGGTGCGTGCGCCAGCACAGGTCGAGGTCGTCGCGGAAGGCGGGCATGCGCTCGTCGAAGCCGCCGACCCGCAGCAGGACGTCGCGGCGCACCAGCATCCCCGCGGTGTTGACGAAGAACGTCTCGCGGACCTGGTCGTGCTGGCCCTGGTCGATCTCGTCGTCCTCGATCGGCGAGACCGCCCGGCCGGTGCGGTCAACGGACCAGCCGACCTCCTGGAGGCGGTTGGGGTCGGTCCAGGAGACCAGCTTGGGACCGAGGATATGGGCCGCCGGGCGCGAGGCGGCCTCGGCGAGAAGCCGCTCGAGCGCCTCGGGCTCGGGGGCCGAGTCATCGTGCAGCAGCCACACCCACTCCGCGCCGGCGACGCGCGGGTCGCGCAGGGCCGCCATCACCGCCCGGCCGAACTGGCCACGCACGGCGAGCACCGCGTCCTCGCCAAGGCGGGAGCGGGCCCAGTCGGCGGTACCGTCGGTGGAGCCGGTGTCGACGACGATCACGTCGTCGATCGAACGGGTCTGCTTGGCAAGCCCGCGGAACGTCTCCCGCAGGAATGCGCGTCCGTTGTGGCAGACGACGACAGCAATCACGCGGGCTTCGGTGCTCGGCACGACCTTCCTCTCGATGCGGCCCCTGGGGGAGAGCCGTGTGAAACGCCCGTAGGCTTACCGCTCCCCACGGGCTGCGCGCATGCTAACACGCCCACCCTCAAGCAAAGAAAAGCCGCCAGGTGCGGGGGGCCCAGGCGCCCGCAGACCCCCCAAAGCGGTGAGGGCTCCGACTCGGGGTTGACCCATTTGGGCAGCCCAGCCCGCAGCGGCGGGCTGGGCTCGCATCCCTGGTCAGAGCGGTTGACGCTGGGGGACCTGAGCAGGGATGCCGTGGGGAAGATCGAGAGATCTAGTAGACGCGCTTCTTCAGGCGCCGGCGCTCACGCTCGCTCATGCCACCCCAGATGCCGAACCGCTCGTCGTTGGCAAGGGCATATTCGAGACATTCAGTTTGGACGACGCAGGTCTGGCAGATTCTCTTGGCCGCGCGGGTCGAGCCACCCTTCTCGGGAAAAAAGCAGTCGGCGTCCCTGCCACGGCAGGCGGCCCGCTCGTACCAGGGCTGCGGCTCGACACGTAAGACCGTGGTCGTGGTCATCGCTCCTCCCTCGCTTCCTGCCGTTTGGCAGGCCGTGCGGCGCGAGCGCAACGCTCCGAACTGCACCACCGTAATTACATCGGTGAGATTCCGGAAGATCTTGAGGGGAATTGCCGCAGTCAACTTCGGTCTTTTCCCTCAGCAAGAGCGTAGCACTCTAGACTGTCTTAGTGCCTTTCTCACTCGTTAGCCTGTCACCTGACGAATCGGCTAACCTTCCTCGGACATGTAGGAGGTCAGGGGGCAGAGGGTCGTGAGATTCGCGGGGCGCCAGAAGGCAGAGCAGCAAGAGGCGGGGCAGCGGCACGCGGGGCAGCGACAGCCCGGCGGCGTCGAGCTGACGCCGGCCGACCTGGCGGCGGCCCGCCGCCGCGAGCCGGCGGCCGTGGCCCGCGTGTACACCGCCTACGCGCCGGCCCTGTTCCGGTTTTTCGTCGCCCAGGTCGGCAACCGCCACACCGCCGAGGACCTCACCGGAGAGGCGTTCACCGCCGCCATCGAGGCGCTCCCCGGCTTCCGCGGCCCAGTCGAGGCGCTGGGCGGCTGGCTGTTCCGCATCGCCCGCCACGACCTGTTCGACTTCAGGCGCAGGCAGTCGCGCGCCCGCTTCGACCCGCTGGACGACGTGCTCGACGAGGCCGCCGCGGCGGCGGGCGCCAGCGACCCTGAGGAGCTGGCCATCGACCGGGTCGAGAGCAAGCGGGTGGTGGCCGCGCTGGGGCAGCTCTCGTCCGATCAGCGCGAGGTGCTGCTGTTGCGCATGGCCGCCGGGCTGACCGCCCCAGAGGTGGCCGACGCCCTGGGCAAGACCACCGGAGCGGTGCGCGCGTTGCAGCACCGGGGCCTGGCCAGCCTCGCGCGCGCGCTCGGGCTGCGCCCATCTGGAACAGAGCCGTACCTATCCGGGGAGTCCGAACGCCTTCCCTCATGCAAGGAGGAATGAGGATGGCTCGGTCAGAAAGGCCAAAAAGACTCGAGGACCGGCTCGACGCGGCTCTCGACGGGATTGGTGTCGGCACGGTCGCCACCGAGCTCGCCCCACTGCTGCGGGCGGCGGGCGAGCTGCGGGCGGCGTGCGCCCGCATGGAGCTTGCTCCCGAGGCCGCACGCGGGCATATCGCGAAAGCGCTGGGAGCCGCGGAGGTCGCCGAGGTGAGCGGGATCGCCGTGGCCCCGCGGAGCACGCCGCGCCGGCGCTGGCGCCGCCGCGGGGCCACGTTCGCGCTCGCCGCCGCGCTGGTGCTGACCCCGCTGGTGGCGCTGTCGACGGCGACGCTCCCCGGCGAGCCGCTGTACCCGGTCAAGCTGACCGTCGAGAACGCCCGCCTGACCGCCGCGCGCTGGTCCTCCGACCGCACGGTCGACGAGCGCACCCGCATCGCCCGCTCCCGGCTCGCCGAGCTCCACCAGCTGGTCGCGAGCGGGCGGACCGACAGGATCGCCTCCGCGATCTCCACGCTGGACGGCGCGGTGAACGCCGCCCAGCGTGCGGCCGGCACGGTGAACGGGCTGCAGGACCCCGCCCGCCTGGCCGCGCTCAACGGCCGCCTGGGCAACCTGCGCGCCGGCCGGACCGCCGAGCTGACCTCCCTGGTGCGCCGCCTGCCCTCCACCACCCCGGTGGCCGCCCGCGTCGAGATCGAGGGCGCCGTGGAACGGTCGCTGGCACGGACCGACGGGGCGGTGGCCTCCCGGTAGCCTCCCGGTGGCCCGCGGCGACTCTGGGCTGGGACTCCGCTACGCTGGAGCCCGCCCCTGTCCGGTCCGCTCTGGTCATGAGGAAGAGGACACGTCCATGCTCGTCGCGCTTGCCGGCGGCGTCGGCGCGGCGCGGTTCCTGCGCGGCCTTATCCGCGTCCACCCACCCGCCGAGCTCCTCGTCATCGGCAATACCGGTGACGACCTGTGCCTTCACGGCCTGGCCATCTCGCCAGACCTGGACTCGGTCGCCTACACCCTCGCCGGCCTTGCCGACGAGGAGCGCGGCTGGGGCCTGGCCGGTGAGACCTGGAATGTGCTCGGAGCGGTCCAGCGGCTGGGCGAGCCGTCGTGGTTCGGGCTCGGCGACCGTGACATCGCCACCCACCTGCTGCGCACCCGGCTGCTGGCCGTGGGCGCCACCCTCAGCGAGGCCACCGCCGAGCTGTGCCGCCGGCTGGGGGTGCCGGTCCGCCTGCTGCCCATGAGCGACCAGCCGGTCCAGACCCGGGTCGAGGTCCAGGGCCCGGACGGCCCCGAGGACCTCGGCTTTCAGGAGTACTGGGTGGCTCGCCAGGCGCGTGACCCGGTGCTGCGCATCACCTTCGCGGGGATCGAGCGGGCGCGGGCCGCGCCAGGACTGCTCGAAGCCATCGCCGGCGCGGACGGCATCATCCTCTGCCCCTCCAACCCGGTGGTGTCGATCGCGCCCATCCTGGCCGTGCCCGGGATCCGCGCCGCCATCCAGAACGCCGCCGCCCAAACCGTGGCGGTCACGCCGATCATCGGTGGCGCCCCGGTGCGCGGCATGGCGGACAAGCTTCTCCCCGCCTGGGGCATCGAGGTCTCCGCCCGCGGCGTCGCCAGCCTGTACAGCGGCCTGGCCGACGCCTTCGTGCTCGACCAGGTCGACGCCGCCCAGGCCCGGGACGTCGGCGAGATGGGCCTGCGGCCGATCGTGGCGCCGACGCTGATGCACACCGTCGAGGACGCCGCCGCCCTGGCCAAGGTCACCCTCGACGCGCTCGAGGGACCGCGCGGGAGCGCCTCCACCATGGGAGCGTCCACCAGGTGAGCACCCTCGAGGTGGTTGCGCTCACGGGCCTGCCCGAGATCCGGCCGGGCGACGACCTCGCGCGGCTGCTGCTGGAGGCGGTCCACGCGGCGGGGCGCCACCTCGCCGACGGCGACGTGCTGGCGCTGAGCTCCAAGGTGGTCGCCAAGGCCGAGGGTCGCGTCGTGCCCCTGCCGGCCGGCGCGGCCGAGCGCGAGCGGGTCCACCGCGAGGCCGTGGCGGCCGAGACTGTGCGGGTGGTGGCGCGCCGCGGCGCGCTGGTCATCGCCGAGACCCGGCACGGGCTGGTCGGGGCCAACGCGCTGATCGACGCCTCCAATGCCGGCGGCGACGTGCTGGTGCTGCTGCCCGAGGACCCGGACGCGTCCGCGGCGCGCATGCGCGCGGCCATGGCCGAGCTGGACGGGCACGACGTCGCCGTGGTGATCACCGACACCCTCGGGCGCCCCTGGCGGCGCGGCCAGACCGACGTGGCGGTCGGCATGGCCGGGATGGGCGCGCTGGAGGACTACCGCGGACTGCCGGACGGCGACGGGCGCGTGCTCGAGGTCACCGAGGTCGCTGTGCCCGACGAGGTGGCCGCCGCTGCCGACCTGGTCAAGCGCAAGCTCGCCCGCGTCCCGGCCGCGCTGCTGCGCGGCGTGCCGCTGCCCGCCGGCCAGGGCAGCGCCCGCGACCTGGTCCGCGCACCCGACGAGGACCTGTTCCGCACCGGCTCGAGCGGCCTGGACCTGGTCGAGCTCCTGGCGGGCCGGCGCGCCCGGCGGCGCTTCCTGCCGGACCCGGTCGAGCCGGCCGCGGTCGAGCGCGCCGTGCTGGCGGCGATGGCCGCCCCCTTCCCGCATCAGGCCCGCCCCTTCCGGGTGGTGCTGGTCGGCTCTGGCGACGGACGCAAGCGCTACCTCGCCGGGATGGACGCTGCCTGGCGCGAGGACCTGGCCCGCGACGGCACCCCGGCCGAGGTGATCGAGCGCCTCCTGGCCCGCTCCTGGGCGCTGCTGGGCGGCGCGCCGGTGCTGCTGGCGCCGTGCCTTGCGCCCGGCGGGCGGCAGGCCTACGCGGACGAGCGCCGGCGGGCGGCGGAGGCCGCCGCGTTCGAGCTGGCCGCCGGGGGCGCGGTGCAGACGCTCCTGCTGGCGCTGCACGCCCAGGGGCTCGGCGGCGCGTGGGTCGTGTCCAGCCTGTTCTGCCAGGAGCGCGCCGCCCGCGCGCTCGACCTCCCGGAGGGCTGGCGGCCGCTGGGCTCGGTCGCCGCCGGCCACCCCGACCCGCGCGACCAGCCAGGCCCGCAGCCCCCGCTCGACGCCGGCGAGCTGATCCTGCGCCGCTGAGCCGGGTACCTCGCGGCGGCCGGGTGGGACGCTGCCGGCCCTAGAGAGCCGGACGGGTATCCGGTTCAAGCGGCTTGTTTGGCTGGTAGGGGCTGGCGGGCGATGACGTGGAGGTTGTGGACGACCGCGACCCGGCGTAGGTCGAACAGGTTCTTGCGCTGGCCGAGGTAGCGGGCACGGCGGCCCTGCCAGCGGCCGACATGGGCCAGGGTGTGCTCGACCTTGACCCGCTCACGCAGCTTGGCCCGCCCCTGGGGGGTCTGCTGCGCGGTGCGCAGCTCCACCAGCAACCGCTCGTCGGGGTGGATCTGCACGCTGCGGCCCCGGGTGCTGGTGGTGCACTGGGCGCGCAGCGGACACGACTGGCAGGCCTGGGCGGGGAACTGCACCTTGCCACCAGGGACAAACGGCATGGTGACGTTGTTGGGGCAGGTGAGCAGGCCCTGGTCGAAGTCCATGGTGAACGCTGGCTTGGCGAACCTGGGCCCGTTGCGGACCGGGAACGCCTTGCAGAAGATCTGCAGGTCGTCGGGGCGGTCGCGGACCAGGCTGCTGGACAGGTAGGCCCGGTCGATGTCCAGCTCGGCCAGGGTGCGCTGCTGGGCCTGGAGGTCGGCCTTGATCTGCTCGGCGACCTCGGCCTCGGCGACGTTGGCAGCCGTCAGCCCGACCGAGGGGACCAGCTCGGTGTCCAGATCGGTCAGGACGTGACGCTTGTAGCCATCGATCAGGTGGCTCTTGGTCTTGCGGCCGTGGCGCATCTGCGCATCCTCGATCGAGATCCGCCGGTCCTTGGCCACCCCCTGGCGTAACTGCACCACCCCATCGGCGCCGACCACGGTGTCCTGGCCTTGGACCTGGCGGGCCGCGGCCAGCCCGGTGGCGACCTGAGGATCACCTTGAGCGCCAAGCCCTGCAGCCAGTTCCTCGACGCGGCCGACCGCCGCCAGCACCACCCCCAGCGCATGCCCCAGCGCGGCCGGATCATCCCAGTCCAGGTCCAACGCCGCCTTCAGACTGGACGCCGCCAACGCTGGGGTGCCCGCCCGCTCGGCCAGCACCCTGGTCCCCTCCGCCAGCCCCCACCCCTGCTGACGCGCCAGCACGCCCACGACCTTGCGCAGCGCGTGGCCCAGAAGGTTGATGGTGTCCTCCACCCGCCCCGCCCCCCACAAGGGACTGGAGTCCAACGCCGCCCGCAGCTTCCCACCAGCCACCCGCCCGGTCAGCTGCCCATACAACGCCACCGTGCGCTCCACCAGCCTTCGGTCCAGATCATGGGCGATCAACCGGGCGCGGAAGGCGACCAGCGTCGTCTTCGAAAACGGCGCCACCGCGTGGTCCATGCAGTCCAACACCAACTGCCAGCGCCGATCCATCACCAAGACCTCGAGTACCTCATCATCGGATACGCCGGTGTAGGCCTGCAGGATCGTCGCCAGCGCAAGCTGCGCCGGCGGCACCGGCGGCTGCCCCACGGGCTTGTCTTGGTACATCTGGGCAAGCTCGGCTTGGAAGTCGGCGTCCAACAGCTCGTGGCGGTGCTCGCGCAGCCACACAAACAGCTTGGCGCGCTTGATCCGCTTGATGACCTCACGTTCCAGCCGCGAGCACTCCACCGGCGGCTGCCAGACCCCTGGACGCACCAGTTCCACCACCCACAGACCGGGCGGGACGCCCTCCGTCCCGCGCTGAAGGCGGCAACCTACCCGATCTGGATACCCGTCCGGCTCTCTAGACCAGGCTCACACCCAGCAGCAGCGGGTGCAGCTCACGGACCTTGCCCCTGGCCAGCTTCAGCACGGTGTAGCTCACGAAGCCGGCGCCGACCCCGTTGGTGATCGAGAAGGTGAACGGCATCAGCACGATGGTCAGGAACGCCGGCAGCGCCACATCGATGTCACCCCAGTCGATGTCCCTGATCAGGGTGAGCATGAAGAACCCGACCAGCACCAGCGCGGGGCCGGTGGCCTCCGGCGGGATCACGCCGGCCAGCGGCGAGATGAACAGGCAGGCGGCGAACAGCACCGCGACCACCACAGAGGTCAGGCCGGTGCGGCCGCCCGCGGCGATACCGGAGGCCGCCTCGATGAAGCTGGTGTTGGAGGAGGCCGAGGCCGCCCCGCCCGCCGCCGCCGCGACGGAGTCGACCAGCAGCACCCGGTTGATCCGCGGCAGGCGCCCGTTCTGGTCCAGCAGCCCGGCCTGGTCGCCCAGGCCGATCACCGTGCCCATGGTGTCGAAGAAATCGCTGAGCATGACCGCGAACACGGCGACGATAGCCGAGAGCACGCCGATGGCCGAGAAGGCTCCCAACAGCGAGAAGTCACCGAGCAGGCTGAAGTCGGGGGTGCCGACCAGTGCGTGCGGCCAGGCCGCGACCTCACCGCCCTCCCACAGCTTCAGGCCGCGCGCCTCGTTGACGATGATCGCCAGCACGGTGGTGCCGAGGATGCCGAGCAGCAGGGCGGCGCGGATGCGCAGGGCCACCAGTGCGGCGGTGAGCAGCAGCCCGACGATGAACACGGTGACGCGCAGCCCGTCGATGGTGACGAGGGCGACGGGCGTGGCGGCGCTCTGTGGCCGGATCACGAAGCCCGCGTCGTAGAAGCCGATGAAGGCGATGAACAGGCCGATGCCGACGCCGATCGCCTTCTTGAGCGCCATCGGGATCGCGTCCAGCACGGCCTCACGCAGGCCGGTGAGCACCAGCACGGTGATGACCAGGCCCTCGAGCACGATCAGGCCCATCGCCTGCGGCCAGGTGAGCTGCTGGCCGGCGACGAAGGTGAAGGCCACCACCCCGTTGAGGCCGAGGCCGGCGGCGAGCGCGAACGGGTAGTTGGCGTACAGCCCCATGAGCAGGGTCATGGCCGCCGCCACCAGGGCGGTCACTGTGAGCACCGCGGCGGCGGGCAACCTGCGCCCGGTCGGGTCCGCCACGGCTCCGAGGATGGACGGGTTGAGGAAGAGGATGTAGGCCATGGTCATGAAGGTGGTGAGCCCCGCCACCACCTCGACGCGCAGGGACGACCCCCGGGCCCGGTAGCCGAAGAACCGGTCGAGCGCCCGATCCGCGCGGCCCTGCCCCTGCTCTTCCGTCTGCGGTGTTGCTGTCACGGCTTCTCCCGAATCGCCGGTGTGCTCCTCAGCGCGGGAATGTAGCAGGTGGAGCGGGGCATGTGGGGCACTCCTGGGATGCTGACCAGGGGGGATCTGGGAGGGCGCGCGCGGGGCTTGTGGGGCTTTGGGTGTGGGGTGCGCCCCCTACACCCGGATCGCGCCCGCCGGCAGGTGCACACCCGGGGCCACGCGGACGCCGCCGGCGAGGAGGTTTCCTTCCTCGATGACCGCGCCGTCGCCGAGGATCGCGCCGTCACTCACCACCGCGCCGGAGCCGACCACCACGTCGGCGCCGACGATCGAGTCGGACACCTTGGCCCCGCGCTCGATCCGGGCGCCGGTGAGCAGCACCGAGCGCTCGACCCGGGCGCCGCCGGCCACCGTGGTCCTCGGGCCGAGCACCGACGGCCCGAACACGCGCCCTTCGGACTCCACCCGGGCGTCGGGGCCGACCAGCACCGGTCCGCGCAGCACCGCGCCGTCCTCGATCTCGGCGCTGTCGGCGAACCACTGGCTGCGCCCGCGCTCGGTGCCGCTGACGGGCAGGTTCAGCCGCCCCTCCAGCAGGTCCGCCTGGGCGGCCAGGTAGGCGATGGGCGTGCCGAGGTCGCGCCAGTACCCCTGGACCTCGTGGCCGTACACCGGCGCGCCAGAGGCCAGCAGCGAGGGGAAGAGATTCCGCTCGAACGACGACGGCTGACCGGCCGGGACGTGGTCGAGCACGGATGGCTCCAGCACGTACACGCCGGCGTTGATCAGGTCGGTGACCCACGCCTCCTCGGCGCCGGGCTTCTCCAGGAACGCCTGCACGCGGCCGTCGACGTCCACGGGGACGAGGCCGAAGGCGCTGGGGTCGGGCACCCGCACCAGCGCCAGCGTGGCGGCCGACGCGCGCTCGCGGTGCAGCGCGACGAGCCGCCGGAAGTCGAGGTCCACCAGGATGTCGCCGTTGAGCACCAGGAAGGTGCCGTCAAGCAGGTGGGAGAGCCGCTTCACCGCTCCGGAGGTGCCCATCGGCGTGTCCTCGGACGAGAGCACTACCTCGACGCCGAGCTTGCGGGCGGTGGGGATGAGCTCATCGAACGCCTCCGGCAGGTACATCGTGGAGAGCACCACGTCAGTGAACCCGTCCGCCGCGAGCTGCCGCAGGGTGTGCAGCAGGAACGGCTCGTTGGCGAAGGGGATCAAGGGCTTGGGCCTGGTACTGGTGAGCGGTCGCAGGCGGGTCCCGAAGCCTCCGGCGAGGATCACAGCTTGCACAATCGGTGCTCCCTCCCATAACGCGGATCTGACTGGATGGGCTCGGCCTCGACCTGGGCCTCGGCCCCGAGTCTACGGCGCTACCCCGCCGCCCGACGATAGGCCGCCTCGGTCAGCGCGGCGCAACGGTTCCACGTGAAACCAGCGGCCCGCACCAGACCCCGCTGGACCAGCGCCACACGCTCACCGGCATCGCCAGCCATTTTGCCGATCGCGACCGCCAGCGCCTCGGTGTCCCCTGGCTCGACCAGCAAGGCGGCGTCGCCGGCCACCTCCGGCAGCGACCCGCCCGTGGTCGTCACCACCGGCGTCCCGCAGGCCATCGCCTCCAGCACCGGCAGGCCGAAGCCCTCGTAGCGGCTCGGATAGACGAAAAGGTCGGCGCCAGTGAACAGGGCGGCCTTGTCAGCCTCGGGCACGTAGCCGGCGAGCAGGATCCGGTTTCCCACCCCGCTGGCGGCGATCGCCTCGGCCACCGCCCCTGTCCCCCAGCCCGCCAGCCCGGCGAGCACCAGCGTGTGCGGCAGCTCGCCGGCCAGCGACGCGAACGCCCGCACCAGCGTGGGCAGGTCCTTGCGGGGCTCCAGCGTGCCGAGGCCGAGCACGTAGGGCCCCTCCACGCCGAGGCGCTGGCGCGCCCCGGCCACCGCCTGCTCCGCGGCGCGGCGCAGGTCGGTGCCGAGCGGCGTGACGTCGATGCGCGCAGGGTCGACCCGCAGATGCGTGGCCAGATCGTGAGCGGTGGTCGCGGAAACGCACAGCACCCGTTCGGCCACGGCCACCGCCCGGCGCATGGCCCAGCCGAAGAAGCGGACCTTGCCGGGCTCGTGCCACTCCGGGTGGGTCAGCAGCGTCAGGTCGTGCACGGTGACCACCTGCGGCAGCCGACGCCGCCGCGGCAGCTCGTAATGGACCCCGTGCAGCAGGTCGGCGCCCGCCGCGCGAGCCGCCCGGCCCGCGGCCAGGTGCGTCCAGGCGATCCGCGCCGGCCGCCCAAGGCCGGCGACGCGCACCGGGCGCACGCGCAGGCCTCCAGCGGCCAGCGCCGGCGCCGAGCCGGGCGCGACGAAGACCTCGAGCCCGACCTCGCCACGCAACGCCAGGGCCGCCAGCATGCGGGCGGCGTAGACCCCGGCGCCGGTGAGCCGGGCCGGCACCGCCGTGGCGTCCACCGCCACCTTCACCGCAGCACCGCCCGGTACGCCGCCCAGGTGGCCGCGGCCGTGACGGGCCAGGTGAAGGCGGCGGCGCGGCGCGGGCCGGCGGCGCGCAGGCGCTCCCGCAGCTCGCGGTCGCTGACCAGCTCGACCAGGCCCTTCGCGATGGCGCTCACGTCGACGGGGTCGACGAGCAGGGCGGCGTCGCCGGCCAGCTCTGGCAGGCTCGAGCGGTCGCTGGTGAGCACCGGCGTGCCGTGGCCCATCGCCTCCAGCACCGGCAGGCCGAAGCCCTCGTACAGGCTGGGATAGGCGAGCCCGTCGGCGGCGCCGTAGAGCCCTCGCAGGGTGGCGTCGTCGACCGGACCGGCCAGGACCACCCGCGCCGGCGGGCCGGAGGATCGCCCCCCCGCCGGCAGCGCCTTGCCCCAGCCCGCCGGCCCCACCACGACCAGATGGTGCTCGGGCAGCTCCGCCGCGGCCTCGGCGAAGGCGGCCAGCAGCCGCGCCAGGTTCTTGCGGGGCTCCAGCGTGCCGACCGCGAGCAGGAACGGCCCGGGCACGCCGAGCCGGTCGAGCAGCCGCCGCGCCGGTGCCCGGTCGAGCGGGTCGGGCGGCGGCTCCATGCCCAGCGGCGTCACGGTGACGCGGGCGGGCTCGAGGCCGTACAGGTCGGCGAGGTCGCGCGCGGTCGCCGGCGAGGGCACCAGCACGCGCGCGGCCTCGCGGACAGCGATCGAGGTGGCGCGCTCGTGGAAGCGGCGCCCGCTCGCCGGATACGCCTCGGGAAAGTGGTGGAAGGCGACGTCGTGGACGGTGGCGACCAGGGGACGCCCGCGCACCGGCGGCACGGCCGCGCTGGTCGCGTGGACCAGGTCCAGCTCGCCGAGCAGCGCGGCGGGCAGCCGCGGCCGGCGCAGCTCCACCCAGGCTCGGGTGGCGAGCCGGCCGGGCCAGACAAGCGTGCGCGTCCGCGCGGGGGGCAGGCCGGCGGCGGCCACCTGCTCTGACCCGTGCCTGGCCACCACCCAGCGCACCGTTCCCGTGCCGGCCGCCGCCGGCTCGAGGTGGCGCGCGAGCGCGCGGACGTAGCGCCCGATGCCCCCAGGCACGGGCGCGAAAAGCTGCTCGGCGACCACGCCCACGGACGGGCCGTGCCGCGCCGCCTGGCCGCCGCTCATGCCGACACCGCCCGGCGGTAGGCCTCCAGCGTCGCGCTGGCGCACGCCGACCAGGTGAAGCGCGCGGCGCGGGCGCGGCGCGCCGCGCGGGCACGCTCGCCGCCACTGTCCTCCACCGCCTTGGCCAGCGCGCTCGCCAGCGCGCCGGCGTCACCCGGATCGACCAGCTCCGCCTGGTCGCCGAGCACCTCCGCCAGCGCGGGCACGCTGGCGGCGACCACCGGCGTGCCGCATGCGAGCGCCTCCAGCGCGGGCAGCCCGAAGCCCTCGTACCAGGACGGAACGGCCAGCACGGCCGCCCCGGCGACCACCCGGACCAGGTCGTCGGCGGCCAGGTACCCGGGCGCCAGCACGGCGTCGTCCGGCAGCCCGGCGAGGTCCGGTTCCTCTCCCCAGCCGGGCGGGCCGACCAGCACCAGCGGCGGCATGTCGCCGGCCTGCTCGCGCAGCTCCCGGTAGGCCGTCGCCAGCGTGGCGAGGTTCTTGCGCGGCTCGCGGCTGCCGACGAACAGCAGGTAGCGCTCTGGCAGGCCGTGCGCGGCGAGCCAGGCGGCGTCCGGGCGCTGGGCGTGCAGCCACTCCGGCCCCACGCCCAGCGGGGTCACCACCACCCGCTCCCGCGGCAGCCCGTAGACCTCGCGGACCTCGGCGGCGACCGCGGCGGAGGGCGTGCAGACCACCGCGCCGCGCCGCAGCCCGCGGGGCACGAGCGTGCGGTAGCGCGCGGACGCGGTCGACACCATCCGCGGATAGCGCAGGTAGGTGAGGTCGTGGATGGTCATGACCAGGCCAGCCGCGCGCGCCGGCGGCGCCACGAAATTGGTCGCGTGGAACACCTCGACCCGGCCGGCGAGCCACTCCACCGGCGGCCAGTCGACCCGCGCCCACGCGGCCCACAGCAGCCGCGCCGGCACGCGCCGCCGCCCGTACCGCACGGCCGGTGCGCCCGCCACGCTGGCCGGGACCGCCGCCGGCAGGCCACCCGCGCCGCGCCAGGTGAACGGCACCAGCCGCAGCTCCTCGACCGTCCCGCTCTGCACCGGGGGGCTGACGCTCGGCTCTGCTTCGTGGCCTGGTGCCCCGGCCGGGGCCTCGCTCTTGAGCCCCCCGGACCCCCCGTCGAGCGAGCCGAGCCCGTCGAGCAGGCCAGCCACGTAGCGGCCGACTCCCGTCCTGGCCCCGAGCAGCGGCGTGGCGTCCAGGCCCACCTTCACCGCCACCACGCCCTGACGCTCATCACCGTGGCGGCAGGTGCCGGCTGGCGTCGCGGCGCGAGCGCCACTGCGCGATCACCGCGCGGGCGATGGAGACGGCCCCTCGGACCAGCAGGGCGGTGGCCACCAGGGGCAGCAGCGCCAGGCGCGGGTCACGCTCGTAGCGGCGCCGGTAGAAGCGCAGGGTGCTGCGGTGGTGATCGAGCACCTTGCGGTAGGGGGCGCTGCGGGTCGAGCCGCCGACGGTGTGCTCGACGGTGGCGCCGGGCTCGAACACGACCCGCCAGCCGGCTCTGGCCAGCCGAAGGCAGAGATCCATGTCCTCGAAGTACATGAAATAGGCGGAGTCGAAACCGTCCACCTCGTCCAGGGCCGCGCGGCGCAGCAGCATGCAGGCGCCCGAGACCCAGTCGACCGTGGCCGGCCTGGAGCGGTCGAGGTCGGCAAGGTGGTAGCGGCGGGTGGCCGGGTTGCCCGGCCAGACCGGGGCGAGCAGGGCGTGCAGGCCACCGACGAGCAGCGAGGGGAAGCGGCGGCCCGTCGGATAGTCGGAGCCGTCCGGGTTGCGCAGGCACGGGCCGACGCAGCCGATGCTGGGGTCGGCCCCGGCCGTGGCGAGCAGGCGCGCCAGCGACCCGGGCTGCATGCGCATGTCCGGGTTGGCGATCAGCAGCCATGGCGCGGCGGTCTCGGCGGCGCCGCGGTTGACCGCGCTGCCGTAGCCGAGGTTGCGCTGGTTCTCGATCACCTTGACGCCGAGCGTGCGCGCCACGCCCGCCGAGTCGTCGCGCGAGGCGTTGTCGACCACCACGATCTCGACCTCGTGCGGGGCGGCCGCCTCAGGGAGCGATCGCACGCAGGTGGGCAGGTCCCCGGCGCTTTCGTAGGTCACCACCACGACCGCGATCGTGGCCGGGGCGGGCACGGGAGACGGCTCGGACACGGCGGGTAGGTGCTCCTCTCGGCTGGGGCGCGGTCGCCCGCAATCCTACCGCCCCGCCGTCGCTACCCCAGCGCCGTGACCGTGAAGCGGGTGGACTTCAGGCGCAGCATGCGCTGGAGGGTCCCGCCGGTGACCACGGCGGCGCCGCGGCTGCCCCGCACGCTGACCCCGCGGACCCGACCCGATGCGTCCCGCCAGGTCACCTGGATGCCGGTCACGGTGCCGACGCCGAGCGGCGCCAGCGAGGCCGACACCGCCGCTCCCGACCGCTGCACGCTCCAGCGCCAGTTGGGGTTGCGGCAGGCCCCCGGGCGGCCGGCGCAGTCCCACGGGTCGGCCTGGACCGGCAGGTAGGGCAGGGGCGCGCTCCCCCAGACCGCGTTGCTCTGCGTCATCCCGCCCGAGGAGGAGGAGTAGAAGGCCGAAACGGCCCGGCCGCCGTAGCGGACCACCGTGGAGCCCGTGCCGTCGACCGCCGCCACCCAGCGGGCGCCGCCGAAGCCGCCCTCCTTGGCCCAGCCGCTGTAGTGCTGGTCGCGTGTGTCCGAGTAGACGGCGCAGTCGCAGCCGGTCCAGACCGTCTGGCCGCGGTGCTGGCCGCCCGCCTGGACGGCGGCAATCGCATAGCTGCGGGCGGCGATGGCCTGGGCCCGCAACGCCGCGGCGGGCCACAGGCTGGGCATCTCACCCAGCCCGCGCAGGTAGGCGTTGACGCCGATGATCAGCACCGCCCGCGGTCGCAGCACGCCATGGTCGTCGCGAACGGCACGCACCTCGAGCCGCCCCCAGCGCAGCGTGCGCCCGGTCTGCGGCAGCCGCAGCAGGGCGGGCACGCGCACCCCGCGACCCACCCCGTAGCGCAGCGTCAGCCCGCCACGGCCATCCAGGTTGGTCGGCCCGAACACACGCCCGCTCGGCCCGAACACCGACATGCCGCCCGCCTCCGGCCGGATCGAGTAGGTGACGCCCCCGCGAAGGTCGCGGCGCAAGAGCTGGCCGCCGCGGCTGACCCCGGAGACCACGATGGTGCCGCCGCCCCCGGCCCCCGGCAGCGCCATGCCCCCCGCCAGGACCTGGCGCAGCCTGCCGCCGGTCTGCGGGTCGAACCCGGCCTGGAGCATGCCCACCGAGATGGTGGCCGGCAGCGACACCGGGCCCGCGCCCGCGCCGCGGTAGTAGTGGGCGATGATGCTGCTGGAGCTGTAGCCGGCGAGCGCCATGCCGTAGGCGCCGTACTGGCTCATGCCGATGCCATGGCCGTAGCCGCCGCCGCCGAAGCGGAAAGCGCCGGGCGCGGGCGTCGGCGCGGCCACGGCGCCGTCTCGCGGCATCGTGGCCGACAGTGACCCGACGATGAGCGCGGCGAGCAGGCAGGCTCGCCAGCGACCGCGGACCATACGGACCATACGCCGAACCCCCAGACCGCGTTTAGGTCTCGAACTGGTCTCTAGAGGTATTCGGTCGTGGTCCGGAGGAACTTGAGAGCTCCCGCCCGCCGTGCGGCCCGCACGGCCGCCACGGCGCCTATGCCAGAGCTCCGCCCCGGCTCTCCTCCAGGAAGGCGCGGAGCGCCTCCCGCCAGTGCCGCAGCGGCGGCACGCCGACCAGGCGCGCGAGCCGGTTGTCCAGCGGCGACCATGCCGGTCGCCGGGCCGGGCGCGGGAACCGCGCGGTCGTCGTGGGCTGCACCCGCTCCGGGTCCTGCCCGGTGTCGGCCAGGATCGCGCGGGCAAGCTCATAGCGGGAGCAGATGCCGCCGCCGCTGAGGTGATAGGTGCCGTGCTGGCCGGTCCGGACCAGCGCGCGGATGCCCTCGGCGAGGTCGGGCGACCAGGTCGGACAGCTGGCCTGGTCGGCGACCACCTCGAGGACGGGCCGCTCCGCGGCCAGCCGCAGGATCGATATGACGAAGCTCGGCCCCACCCTGCCGTACACCCACGAGGTGCGGACCACGTAGTGGCGGCCCCACACGTCCCGCAGCGCCCGCTCGCCGGCCAGCTTCGAGCGACCGTAGACGCTGAGCGGCTCGGCGACGTCGTACTCGCCGTAGCCGTCGGGCCGCGTGGCCCGTGCCCGCCCGTCGAAGACGTAATCGGTCGACAGGTGGACAAGCTCCGCGTCCACCTCGCGACAGGCCAGTGCCAGGTGGCGCGGCCCCAGGCAGTTGTCGCGGAAGGCACGGTCGGGATCGGCCTCGCAGCCGTCGACGTCGGTGCAGGCCGCCGCGTTCAGCACCAGGTCGGGCTCCAGCTCCGCGACGGTCGACGCGACCGCCGACCACACGCCGATGTCCAGGTCCGCGTGGCCCAACGCGACGACCTCCTTGGCGTCGGCGAAGGCCTGCACCAGGTCGCTGCCGACCTTGCCGCCGGAGCCGATGACGAGGACCCGCATCGCTATGCTCCAGCCGGGTGGATGGTGCCGGTGGCCTCGTCGCGCCGCACCGCCCTGCCGTGCTCGAGCGTGCGCGAGGCGCCGTGCGGCTTGAGCGGCCGCCACCACGCCTGGTTCGCGCGGTACCAGGCGATCGTCTCGGCGAGGCCGCTCTCGAAGTCGTGCGCCGGCTCCCAGCCGAGCTCGCGCACCCTGGACGCGTCCAGCGAGTAGCGCCAGTCGTGGCCGGGCCGGTCGGCGACGTACTCGATCATCTCGTCGCCGGCGCCGAAGGCGGCCAGGATGCGGCGGGTGAGGTCCAGGTTGGAGATCTCGTTGCCGGCGCCGATGTTGTAGGTCTGCGCGGTGGCGCCGCGCCGCAGCACCAGGTCGATCGCCGCGCAGTGGTCGCGCACGTAGAGCCAGTCGCGGATGTTGCCACCGCTGCCGTACAGCGGCACCTTGCCGCCGTCGAGCAGGTTGGTCACGAACAGCGGGATGACCTTCTCGGGAAGCTGGTACGGCCCGTAGTTGTTGGTGCAGCGGGTCACCACCACGTCCAGCTTGTGGGTGGTGGCGTAGGCGAGCGCGATGAGCGTGCCGCCGGCCTTGCCCGCCGAATATGGCGAGGACGGCTGCAGCGGATCGTCTTCCGAGAAGGAGCCCTCGGCGATGGTGCCGTACTCCTCGTCGGTTCCCACCTGCAGGAAGCGGCCCACCTTGGCGTGCCTGGCCGCCTCCGCGAGGGTCGCCACGCCCAGGGTGTTGGCGCGGATCGCCTCGAGCGGCTCGACGATCGAGCGGTCGACGTGGGTCTCCGCGGCGAAGTTCACCACCACGTCGTGACCGGGCAGGACCTCGGCCAGCAGCGCCCCGTCGCAGATGTCGCCCCGCACGAAGCGGTGCCGCGGGTCGGCCCGCAGATCGGCGATGCTCGCGGGGTTACCGGCATAGGTCAGCTTGTCGAAGTTGGTCACCTCGGCATCCGGGTCGGTGGCCAGCAGGTGGTGGACGTAGTTGGAGCCGATGAACCCAGCTCCTCCGGTCACGAAGAACCGCATGGTGGCTTTCTCCCTGGGCCTGTCCAGCAGTGGGATTCGGCTGAGAGCCTACCCGAGCGGCGCGTCTCAGATATTCCGCAGGCCGTAGAGCACGCGCTCGAGCAGGGCGAGGTCCGGCCGGTCGCCGATCTGGGCCGGGCGGTGCACCATCACCAGGCCCTCGTGGGACATGTCGCCGACCAGCACGCGGGCGACCCCGAGCGGCAGGTCCAGCCGGGCGGAGATCTCCGCGACCGACTGCACGTCACGGCACAGGCGCGCGACCGCGCGCCGCTCGTAGCTGAGATTCGGGCTCAGCTCCCCCCGCGAGGTGGTGGAGACGAGCGCCTCGACCTCCAGGTCATCGCGCCGTGGCCGGGCCCGGCCCCCCGTGATGGCGTAGGGGCGAACAACTGGGCCCGACGGCTGTCGGCCGAGGCTCTGGGGGTCGTCGGTGCTCATCTCGGTAGCGAGGCCTGCAGCTCCGCGCGAAGTTGCGGGGTGAGCACGTCGCCGGTCCGCGCGACCAGCAGCGCCATCTCGTAGCCGACCAGGCCGACGTCGCACGTGGGCGCCGCCAGCACGGCCAGGCACGAGCCGTCGCTGATGGTCATGACGAACATGAAGCCCTTCTCCATCTCCACGACGGTCTGGTTGACCTCGCCGGCGTCCAGCAGCCGGGCCGCGCCCGACGTCAGGCTGGCCACACCGGAGGCCACCGCGGAGAGCTGGTCGGCTCTGCCTCGGTCCAGCCGCTCCGAGACCGCGATCAGCAGGCCGTCGGAGGAGACCACAATGGCGTGCGCCACACCGGGCGTGCCTCGCACGAAGGTGTTGACCAGCCAGTTGAGGTTCTGTGCGTCCTTACTGAGGGGGTTCATCGTTGCTCCTTGGCGCCATCGGGCCGAAGCCCGGAGGCTCGTCCGGGGCGCCCCTGCCAAGACCCGGCCCACCCGGCTGGTACGTGAAGGTGTCGGAGCCGGCGGCCATGCGGCGCCCGCGCTCCAGACCGCTGCGGTAGCTCGACAGCATGGCCCGGATGTCGTCCGGCGAGCGGGACGGCCTGGCGCTGCTGGTGGGCTGGCGCGCCGGCCGCTCCTCGGTCCAGGTCTGGGTGGTGGTGATCCCGGGCGCGAGATTGGCGCGCGGCACGCGCCGGGGCAGGCCGGTCGAGGTCATCCGAGGTGGAGCCGGCGGTGGCGCCTCGCCCCCGCGCGCCGGCGCGGGGCCGCCGAGCGTCTGGCGGGAGGCGGCCGTGCCATGCGCCGCCGGGCGCGGCGGCGGGGCGGGCGGCATCGGCATGGCCGTGGGCTGCGGGTGCTGCATGGAAGGCTGCGGCTGGCGCCGTGGCGGGGCGGGTGGCGGGGCGGGCGGCGCCTCGTGGTCCGCCGCCGCCTGCGCCGGCTCGTCGGTCATCGAGTGCTGCGGCCCGTGCCTGCGCAGCGGCAGGTAGCTCGCGCCGGCGCCGCTGTCGAACCAGTCCGACCGGGCCTGCTCGAAGATCGGCAGCCGGTCGCCGCCAGGCCGACCGCCGGCCGCCGTGGGGGCGGGCGCCGGGTAGGACGGCGACGGCTGTGGCGGAGGTGGCGAAGGCGGTGGCGGCCCAGCGGGCGCGAGGTCGAAGTCCGCGGGCGCGGGCGCCTCACGCGCCTCGGCAGGTGGAGCCGCCGCGGCTGGCGGGACGGGGCCGGACGGGCGGGCGGAGGCCACGGGGGGCGGCCCGGACCGCGTTGGCGGTGGCGCTGGCGACGCCGTCGCCGCCAGCGGGGCAACGGGCTCCACCGGTGGCATCGGCTGGGGCGTCGGTCCGACGGGGGGCAGCTCGGGCCGGCTGGCGGGTAGCGCGCTCTCCTGGCCCGCCGACCAGGTCAGCAGCGTGCTGGGGATCAGCACAAGGGCGGTCACGCCGCCGTACCAGGAGTGACGAAGTTGCACGCGGATGCTGTAGCGCTGCGCCAGCCGCCCGACCACGAACAGGCCCAGCATGCGGGAGACCGCGAAGTCGACCGCGGGCGGGTTGGCGAGGCGCTCGTTGGCCTCCAGCAGCTCCTCGTCGCTCATGCCCAGGCCGCGGTCCTCGATCTCCACCACGTAGCCGGTCGCGGCCGGCTGCCCCGCGACCCGCACGGTGGTCCCAGGTGGCGAGAACGAGGTGGCGTTCTCCAGCAGCTCGGCGAGCAGGTGGATGATGTCGGCCACGGCGTGCCCGACCACGCCGACGTCGTCGATGGGCAGCAGCTCGACGCGCTGGTAGTCCTCGACCTCCGCGACCGCGCCGCGCACGACCTGTGGCAGGGGCACCGGCTCGGACCAGCGCCGCGGCGGCTCGGCGCCCGACAGCACGATCAGGTCCTCGGCGTTGCGCCGCATGCGGGTGGCCAGGTGGTCCAGCTTGAACAGGTTCTCGAGGGCCTCGGGATCGGCCTCGTCGCGCTCGAGCTCGTCGATCAGCTCGAGCTGCCGGTCGACCAGGCGCTGCGAGCGGCGCGCCAGGTTCAGGAACATGCTGCCGATCGACTTGCGCAGCCCGGCCTGCTCGGCGGCGACGCGGATCGCCACCTGGTGCACCGAGTTGAACGCCTCGGCCACCCGGCCGATCTCGTCGCGCGACCGCACCGGCACACCGCGCGCCTTCGACAGCGTCTCGATGGTCTGCTCGTCGACGGTCGCGTCGCTGCGCTGCAGCCGGTCGACCACGCCGGGCAGGTGCTGCTCGGCCACGTCGCGCGCGGCGCGCTCGAGCACGTACAGGGGCTGCGCCATGGAGCGGGCCAGCAGCAGCGACAGGCCGACCGCCAGCGCCACGATCACGAGCATGGCGATGGTGGTCACGATCGTCTGGCGCACCGCGGTGGTGCGCGCCGAGGTGGCGGCCTCCGCCACGTCACCGGCAACCCGCAGCTCCACGTTGTGCAGCCCCTGCAGCTTCTGGGACATGACGTTGAGCCAGGTCGTCGGGTTGAGGTCCGGCGGCTCCTCCGGGCCGGCCAGGGCCGCCTGGCGCATCACCTCGGCCAGCGAGGAGATGTTCGCGCCGCCGACGGTGCGCTCGAAGAAGCTGTCCTGCTCGCGGCTGGCGGTGGACTCGAAGCGGGCCACCGAGGCGTCCTCCTCGCCCACCAGGGTCGCGAACCGCTGGTAGTCGCCGGACACGAACCGCTTCTGGAGCATGGCGGTGAGCAGCACGCCGGTGCTCTGTGACGCGGCCTCCTTGGCGCGCGAGATCTCCACCAGCGCAGCGATGTCGGCCTTGACGTTCTCGCTGCCTCGCTCGACGCCGATGTCGGCGATGACCGCCTGAAGGCTCTGCAGCATCTCGCCGTAGAAGTTGACCACCCGGGAGACGGGGATGTCCTGGCCGTCCAGCGAGGTGCGCCACGTCTCCAGCTCGCCGACGCGGCGCAGGACGTCGTTCAGGTCGGTCCGCAGCCGCTCGGAGTACTCGGAGAGGTCGAGCTGCGCCACGTTGGTGCGCAGCGCGCCGACCTCACGGTCGACCCTGCCGCGGGAGTCGACCATCTCCTGCTGGAAGCGCTTCTGGTTGCTGGCCACGAAGCCGCTGGAGGTCGACCGTTCCTGCTGGAGCTTGTCGGCGACCTCTGTGAGCCGGACCGCAAGCCCCGTGAGCCGGTTCAGCCGGTCGGCAGCCGCCCGGTTCGAGACGCTCGCGCCAACCTGAAAGGAGGCGAAGACGAGCAGCGCCGCCAGCGGCAGCACCAGGATGGCGCCCAGCTTCGACCGGATTTGTAGGTTCCGAAACATGGCCGGCTCCTCGGGCTCACAAATGTGGCGTGGCGGCCGAGCCGCCAAACCACTAACCGCCGCGATAAATACATTGATCGTGGAAACGTAGTCGGTTCGCTCCAGCGCCGCAAAGCACGGACAAATGCGCTAAGAAGGTGAATCGCCCGTCCACGTCCTTCTCCCCCCGGATGCCTAGCTCTTGCTCGGCCACGCGGGCTTCGGGAAGATGATGTCGTCAGAGTTGGCCACCGGCCGCGGCATCACGATCTTGGACGTGCCACCCTGCCACTGCGCCAGGATGAACGCCTGTTGCGGTCCGCCCGCCTGATCCCACGACAACGGGCCGAGGATCGTCTGCACCTTGTTGTTGTGCAGCCACTCCCCCAGCTTGGCCTGGTCCAGCGAGCCCACCGCCTCGACGCCCGCCTGCAGCACCTGGGCGGCGGCGAACGCGTCGGCGGCGTCCTCGGGCGGCACGCCGCCGAACTTGGACTTGTACGCCTGCACGAACTGCTGGTTCAGCGGGTAGTTGGTGTCGGGGGTCCAGCTCACCGCGTAGAAGATCCCCTCGGTGTTGGCCTTGCCGATGCCCTTGGCGTACTCGTCGCCGTTGGAGGGGGCCGAGACCTGGAAGAAGACCCTGGGGTTGTAGCCGGCCTTGATGAACGA
>WNGA01002151.1_pt1 | contig 59170 bp, 51 predicted proteins | sample 5400061 | NCBI WGS metagenome assembly WNGA01 (sample SAMN13153366, study PRJNA577476) | soil metagenome | isolation source: 100 cm soil or saprolite under grassland replicate 2 | place: USA:California | collected 2016-06-15
GCAACTCGGTCGAGGCCAGGCGGCGGCTGGCCGTGGTGCCGCAGCGGGTCAACCTGGACCGGTCGCTCACCGCCCGCCAGAACCTGGTCTTCCACGCGGCCTACCACCTGGTGCCGAGCGCCGAGCGGCGCGCCAGGGCGGACCGGGTGCTGGAGGAGCTCGGGCTCGGCGGTCGCGGCAACGACAAGGTCGACGTGTACTCCGGCGGCATGGCGCAGCGGCTGATGATCGCCAGGGCGCTGATGCACGAGCCGGAGGTGCTGTTCCTCGACGAGCCGACCACCGGCCTGGACCCGCAGGCCCGGCTGTTCGTCTGGGACCGGGTCCGGGAGCTGCGCGGCCGCGGCGTGACGATCCTGCTGACCACCCACGACATGGACGAGGCGGCCGAGCTTGCCGACCGGGTCGGCATCATGGACCACGGCAAGCTGCTGGCGTTGGACACGCCCGCGGCGCTCACCAGGGGGCTGACCGGGCAGGCCGTCCTGGAGCTCACGGTGACGCCGGCGGCGGCCGACACCGCCGAGCGACTGCTGGAGGCGCTCACCGCGCTGGCCGGCGTAGAGCGTGGGGAACCGGTCGCCCGGCAGCAGCCGGCGTTCGCGGCGGCCGGGCCGGGTGGCTGGCCGGGCCGCCTCGGCGCCGGGCCCGGCGGCAACGGCGGCGGCAACGGCGGCCGCCCCGGCAACGGCCCCGGTGGTCCGCGGCCCGGCGCCCACCAGGACGGCGGCGAGGTCCGGCTGCGCCTGTATCTCAGCGGCGAGCCGGCCGTGCTGCTCGGCCCGGTCGTGGAGGCGCTCGCCAGCCGCGGCGCCGCCCTCAGCGACGTCCACATCGGCGAGCCGACGCTGGAGGACGTGTTCATCGACCTGACCGGAAGGGGGCTGCGATGACGGCCACCGACATGCCGGTGCGGGCGCCGGGACGGGCCGGCGCCGGCCCGGCAGGGGTGTTCCTGGCGATCCTGTGGCGGGACGTGTTCGTGACCGGCCGCGAGTTCTGGGTGTTCCTGGCGCAGGTCGCGATCCAGCCGCTGTTCATGCTGTTCGTGTTCGCCAAGGTGCTCGGCGACCTGAACTACGTCAGCGACAGCTTCGGCCACCTGCTGCTGCCGGGCATCGTGGCGCTGACCACGTTCCTGACGGCGCTGCAGACCGTGTCGTTCCCGCTGGTGCTGGAGTTCGGATGGACCAAGGAGATCGAGGACCGGCTGCTGGCGCCGATCCCGATCCCGCTGGTGGCGGTGGAGAAGGTCGTCATCGCGATGGTGCGGGGGCTGGTCGCCGCCACGCTGATGTTCCCGATCGGGGCCCTGGTCCTCGGCTCGGCGCCGTGGCGGGCCGAAGGGCTGCCGATGCTCGCGCTGGTGCTGGTGCTCGGCGGCTGGTCGGGCGGCGCGCTGGGGCTCATCATCGGCACCCTGCTGCCGCCCAGCCGCCTCAACATCATGTTCGCGCTGATCCTCACGCCGCTGCTGTTCACCGGCGCGACCCAGTACCCGTGGCCGTCCCTGGACCGGCTGCCGTGGTTCCAGGTGGTCACCGCGCTGAACCCGCTGACCTACTGCAGCGAGGGCGTCCGTGCCGCGGTGGTCCCGCAGGTGCCGCACATCGCGCCGTGGATCAGCGTGCTGGTGCTGATCGTCTCCGGGGCGGCGTTCATGGTCATCGGGATGCTCGGCTTCCAGCGTCGCGCGGTGGATTGATCGGGGAGGGCGTCCCGCCGGGGGCGCCGTTGGCGGCCGGCAGGGTGAGGCGGAAGGCGATGCCGCCGCCGTCGCCGGAGTCGGCCCGGATCGCGACCCCCATCGCGTCGCAGAGCGCCCTGACGATCGCGAGCCCCAGCCCGGAGCCGACCACCCGGGTGCCGCGGTAGCGGGCCCACAGGTAGCCGCGGTCGAAGGCGTGCGGCAGGTCCTCGGCGGCGATCCCCGGGCCCTGGTCGACGACGGCCGCCTCGACCCCGCCGCCGGGCAGGGGGCGGGCGGCGACCAGCACGGCCTGGCCGGGCGCGCTGGAACGGGTGGCGTTGTCGAGGAGGTTGTCGAGCACCTGGCGGAGGCGTCCGGGGTCGACGTGGGCGTGCAGCGCGCCGGTCAGGCGGGTGGTGACGGCGACCGTGCGCCTGGCGGCCCGCTCGGCGGCGGCCGCGGCGGCCTCGCGGAGCACGGCGCCGACGTCGGTGTCGACCGGGTCGACGGCGAACTGGCCGCGGCCGAGCCGGGCCAGGTCGAGCAGGTCCTGGACGAGCCGGTTCAGCCGGATGGTCTCGGCGTGGATGCGCTGCAGCGAGCGGCGCCGCTCGGCGGGGTCCTCCACGGTGCCGTCCAGCAGCGCCTCGGTGTAGCCCTGCACGGTGGTGAGCGGGGTCTTCAGCTCGTGGCCGACGCTGGCCAGGAACGCCCGCTGCTCGGCCTGGGTGTGCTCCAGGCCGGCGGCCATGTCGTTGAAGGCGGCGGCGACCTCGGCGACCTCGTCGTCGCCGTCGACCTGGACGCGGGTGGACAGGTCGCCGGCGCCGACGCGGCGGGCGGCGGTGACCAGCCGGCCGAGCGGCGCGGTGAGCCGCGCCGACAGCAGCCACGCGACCAGCGCGGCGGCCGCGACCGCGACCGCGGTCGCCAGCAGCAGGCGCGGCCCGATCGCCGGCAGCAGGCTGAGGCCGAGGCGGTTGACCTCGTGGACCAGCAGCACGCCGACGAAGCCGCGGCTCGGCGTCTCCAGCGGCGCGACCGCCCACGCCAGGCCCTGGCTGGTGCCGGTGGCGGTGCGGCCGTCGGCGAGGGTGTCGCGCAGGTCGACCGCTGGCGCCGGCGCCAGTGGGCGCAGCCCGGCGAGGCGCTGGCATCCAAGCGCCCGCGGGCGGCGCGGCGTGCCGTCGCCGTCGACCAGGTACACCTCGGTCTGGCTGGCCCGCAGGCCCATCAGGGCGGTGCATTGCCGGACCGGCCGCCGCTCGACGGCCCTGAGCAGCTCGACCTGGCCGGCGAGCTGCAGCTCGAGGTTGCGCTCGGGGATGAGCCGGACCAGCGACAGGGTGATGGCGCCGGCGAGCAGGACGGCCAGGCCCGCGATGGCCACCAGCGAGACGACCAGCCGCGCGCGCAGCGACCTCCGGGTGCGGGTCACGGGGAGTCCCGGTCCCCCCGGTCGTCGGCCTTGTAGCCGACCCCGCGGATGGTGACGATCGGGGCGCGCTCCCCCAGCTTGGCGCGGAGCTGGCGGATGTGGACGTCGACGGTGCGGGTGTCGGCCGGGAAGGCGTAGCCCCAGACCCGCTCGAGGATCTGGTCGCGGGTCAGCGCCAGGCCGCGGTTGCGGACCAGGTAGCTGAGCAGCTCGAACTCGCGGGCGGTGAGCTGCACCGCCCGCCCTTCGAAGCTGACCTCGTGGCGGGCCGGGTCGACCGTGAGGCTGCCCAGGTGCATGGGCGGCTCGGGGCCGGTCTCGGGCTCCGGCTCGGCGCGGCGGAGCACCGCCTTGACGCGGGCGACCAGCTCGCGCGGCGAGAACGGCTTGGTGACGTAGTCGTCGGCGCCCAGCTCCAGGCCGAGCACCCGGTCGGCCTCCTCCTCGCGGGCGGTGACGACGATGATCGGCATCCGGCCGCCCCTCTCCCGCAGGGCCCTGGTCACCTCGAACCCGTCCATGCCGGGCAGCATCAGGTCCAGCAGCACCAGCCGGGGTCGCTCGGCGTCGACCGCGGCCAGCCCCGAGCGCCCGTCGGTGCGCCACACCACCCGGAAGCCGTCGCGCTCCAGGTACAGCCGCACCAGGTCGGCGATCGACTCCTCGTCCTCGACCAGCAGCACGGTCCCCCTGGACGGATGCTCGGCGCCCACTCCTCCCTCCCCTCGCGCTCCGGCTCGACCCCGACCCGATCCACCGGGGCACCCCTTCGGGGTTCCCCGGACCCCTCCGGCCGATCCACCGGGGCACCCTTCGGGTTCCCCGGACCCCTCCGGGCCGACCGTAGCATCGACGGCGCCGGTTCGGGCCGACCCCCAAGAATGTTCGAGGGAGGTGAAGATCCTGCTCAGTCACCCTGCCATGGTGGCTCGCCGTCGCCGGTGGGCTGCGGCTGGGCCCGGTCGGGCGGGGCCCGGAAGGCGTCGCCGAGCGCCGGCCAGCGCGGGCCGCGCCGGAGGGCCTCGACGCCGGCGGCGGCGAGCAGCAGGCCGCCGGCGACGACCAGGGCCGGCCCGGCCGGCGGGGTCGCGACCTGCGTGCCGGTCCCGGCCGGGACGCCCTGCAGCTCCCCCCGCCTGGCACGGTCGGCGGCCTCGGCCCGGGCCCCGGCCGCGCCGGCGAGCGCCTGCACGGTCAGGACGGCGCCGAGGGCGAGCAGGGCGAGCCCGATAGCCCAGCGTCCACGGCCGCGGGTGACGGCGACGCCGACCAGCAGCACCAGCCCGAGCAACGCGAGCCCGCCGAGCGGCGCCAGGTCGTTGCCGGTCAGCTCGGCGCCGCCGAGCCGCGCCCGCCCGAGGCCGGGCAGGTCCACCGCCGTGCTCACCCGCGCCCACGGCCGCCCGGCCCCGACCGCCGCCAGCAGCACCCCGGCGACCACCGCGGCCAGGGTGACCTGCAGCGACCGCCGCACCCGCCCGGCGGCGCCCGGGTAACGCCCGGCGCCGGCAGGCGGGTCGCCCGGGTGGCCAGCGGCCGGCTCAGCCACCCGACCGGGTGGCGGCGACCGGGTCGCCGGCGGCTGGCGGGTGGGTGGCGAGCGCCTCGGCGGCGGCGACGGCGGCCAGCACGGCGCGGGCCTTGGCCTCGGTCTCGCGCTCCTCCAGCTCGGGCACCGAGTCGGCCACCACCCCGGCGCCGGCCTGGCAGTACGCCACCCCGTCCACGAACACGCACGTGCGGATCGTGATGCAGGTGTCCAGGTTGCCGGAGAAGTCGAAGTAGCCGACGCAGCCGGCGTAGGGGCCGCGGCGGTGGCGCTCGAGGTCGTCGATGATCTCCATCGCCCGCACCTTCGGCGCCCCCGACACGGTCCCCGCCGGGAAGCTGGCGGCCAGCACGTCGAACGCGGCGACGCCGTCGGCGAGCTCACCGGCCACGTCGGAGACCAGGTGCATGACGTGCGAGTAGCGCTCGACCCGCATGAAGTCGGCGACCCGGACGGTCCCTGGGCGGCACACCCGGCCGAGGTCGTTGCGGGCCAGGTCGACCAGCATGACGTGCTCGGCCCGCTCCTTCTCGTCGTCCAGCAGCTCGGCCTCCAGGGCGAGGTCGGCCGCCTGGTCGGCGCCGCGCGGCCGGGTGCCGGCGATCGGCCGCATGGTCGCGCGGCGTCCCTGCACGGTCACCAGCACCTCCGGCGACGAGCCGGCGATGGTCACCCGCGGCAGGCGCAGGAAGTACATGTACGGCGACGGGTTGACCACCCGCAGCACCCGGTAGACGTCGAAGGGGTCGGCGGTGGTCGGCACCGAGAACCGCTGCGACGGCACCACCTGGAAGATGTCGCCGGCGCGGATGTGGCGCTTGGCGATGCGGACCATCTCCTGGTAGCGGCCCGGCTCCAGGTCGCTGCTGGCCGCGGCCGGCCGGCCGGCCGCCGGCAGCGGGGTGGGCGCGGCCGGCAGGTGCAGCGACAGCCGCCCGGCGAGGGCGTCCAGCCGCCTGCCGGCGTCGGCGTAGGCGGCGTCGAGGTCGGTCGCCTCGTCGACGAGCACGTTGGCGACCAGCACCAGCCGCTGGCCGAGGTGGTCGAAGACGACCACCGAGCGGGGGAAGACCAGCATCCCGTCCGGCAGCCGCAGGTCGTCCTCGGTCTGGTCCGGCAGCCGCTCCAGCTCGCGGACCAGGTCGTAGCCGAGATAGCCGACGGCGCCGGCGAACAGCGGCGGCAGCCCCGGCAGCGACGGCGAGCGCAGCCGCTGCAGCGCCGCGCGCAGCACGGCCAGCGGCGGGCCGTCGGGCAGCCCGGCCGGCGGGCTGCCCGACCAGGTCGCGCGGCCGCCGCCGATGGTCAGGGTGGCGAACGGGTCGGTGCCGATGAACGAGTAGCGGCCCCAGCGCTCGCCGTGCTCGACGCTCTCCAGCAGCACCGAGCCCTCCTCGCCGCCGAGCTTGCGGAACGCCCCGACGGGGGTCTCCAGGTCGCCGAGGAGCTCCCGCCACACGGGCACCACCGAGTGCTCGCCGGCGAGCCGCGCGAACTCCTCCAGCGAGGGGCGCACGGCGGTCACGGGCCGACCCCCGCCGGCAGCGGCGCCGCGAAGCAGGTCCGGGTGCCCGTGTGGCAGGCGGGGCCGACCTGCTCGACGCGGACCAGCAGCGTGTCGCCGTCGCAGTCGGCGGTGACCGAGCGGACGTGCTGGGTGTGCCCCGAGGTGTCCCCCTTGCGCCAGTGCACCCGCCGGGACCGGCTCCAGAACCAGGTCCGCCCGGTGGTGAGGGTGCGGCGCACCGCTTCGGCGTCCATCCAGGCGACCATCAGCACGGTGCCGTCGGTTTCGTCCTGGACCACCGCGGGCAGGAGCCCGGCGGCGTCGAAGGTGAGGCCGGCGACGGCGTCGTCGACGGCGTCGGGGTGGGGCTGCGACACGCTGGCGCTCCTGGCTCGAGGTGGCATGGCCGCAATGCTATCGCTACCGTCGCACGTGCCGATCTGCCATCGTGGAGACCAACGCCGGGCTACGAGGGAGGCCGGTCATGTCGACGCAACCGGAGCAGGCCAAGGCCGAGATCCTCGACCGTATCGTCGTGACCATCAACGAGAAGGTCCCCGAGCAGCGGCGCGAGCAGCTCGCCAGCTTCGCCCGCCAGTACTACCAGCGGACCGCGCCGGAGGACCTGCAGGAGCGCGACCCGGACGACCTGTACGGGGCGGTCCTGGCCCACTGGCGCGCGGCGCAGCGTCGCGAGCCGGGCGTGGCCAAGGTCCGGGTCTACTCCCCCAGGTTCGAGGAGCACGGCTGGCGCTCGGTCCACTCGATCGTGGAGATCGTCACCGACGACATGCCGTTCCTGGTCGACTCGGTGACCATGGAGGTCAACCGCCACGGGCTCGTCATCCACCTGCCGATCCACCCGGTGATCGCCGTCCGCCGCGACCAGGCGGGCGAGCTGGTCGAGGTCCTGCCCCCCGACGCCGAGGCCGAGGACGCCATCCGCGAGTCGTTCATCCACGTGGAGGTGGACCGCGAGAGCGAGCCGGAGGTGCTCGACCGGCTCAGGGCCGAGATCGAACGGGTCCTGTGCGACGTGCGCGCGGCGGTGGAGGACTGGCAGGCGATGGGCGACCAGGTCGGCGCCATCCTGGCGGAGTTCGCCGAGCGGCCCCCGCCGGTCGACGAGGCCGAGCTGGCCGAGGCCAAGGCGCTGCTGGAGTGGATCGAGGACCACCACTTCACCTTCCTCGGCTACCGCGCCTACGACCTGCTGCAGCAGGACGGCGAGGACGTGCTGCGCCCGGTGGAGGGCAGCGGGCTCGGCATCCTGCGCCAGGCCGGCTCCAAGCCGGCCTCCGGCAGCTTCGCCAAGCTGCCGCCCGAGGCGCGCCGGTACGCCCGCGAGCCGCACGTGCTGATCCTCACCAAGGCGAACTCGCACTCCACCGTGCACCGGCCGTCCTACCTCGACTACATCGGCGTCAAGCGCTTCGACGAGCAGGGCAAGGTGACCGGCGAGCGGCGCTTCCTCGGCCTGTACACCTCGGCCGCCTACAACCGGAACCCGCGCGACATCCCGCTGCTGCGCCGCAAGGTCGGCAAGGTGCTGGACCGGGCCGGCCTTCCCAGGCACAGCCACGACCAGAAGGCGCTGCTGAACATCCTGGAGACCTTCCCCCGCGACGAGCTGTTCCAGATCTCCGACGACCTGCTGTTCGAGACCGCCATGGGCATCCTGCGGCTGGAGGAGCGCCGGCGGGTGCGCCTGTTCATGTGGCACGACATCTACGGCCGCTTCGTCTCCGCGCTGGTGTACGTGCCGCGCGACCGCTACACCACCGACGTCCGGCGGCGCATCGAGGTCGTCCTGGGCGAGGCGTTCCCGGGGGCGAGCCTCGACTTCCAGGTGAGGTTGTCGGAGTCGGTGCTGGCCCGGCTGTACTTCATCATCCGGGTGCCTCCCGGCCAGATGCCCTCCTTCGACACCAGGGAGATCGAGGCCAAGCTGGTCGCCGTCACCCGCTCGTGGGCCGACGAGCTGCACGCGCTGCTGCTGGAGCAGCACGGCGAGGAGCTCGGCAACCGGCTGTTCGCCCGCTACGGCGAGGCGTTCCCGGCCGCCTACCGGGAGGACTTCCCGGCCCGCAACGCCGTCTACGACATCCAGCGGATCGAGGACCTGGAGGAGCGCGGCGGCCTGAACATGAACCTGTACCGGCCGCTGGAGGCGACCTCGGAGCTGCTGCGCTTCAAGCTGTTCTTCGCCGAGCGGCCGCTGCCGCTGTCGGACGCGGTGCCGATGCTGGAGGACATGGGCGTGGAGGTCGTCGAGGAACGACCCTACGAGATCCGCCGGCCGGGCGCCGGCCCGGTCTGGATCCACGACTTCGGCATGACCTACGCCAGGCACCGCGAGCTGGACCTCAGCAAGGTCCGGGACGTGTTCCAGGAGGCGTTCGCGGCGGTCCTGCGCGGCGCGGCCGAGAGCGACGGCTTCAACCGGCTGGTGCTCGGCGCCCGGCTCACCTGGCGGGAGATCGTGATCCTGCGCGCCTACTGCAAGTACCTGCGGCAGACCAGGCTGACCTTCAGCCAGGAGTACATGGAGCAGGCGCTGGCCGGCAACCCGGAGATCGCCCGCGGGCTGGTGGAGCTGTTCCGGGCCTATTTCGACCCGGCGCGGCGGGCTGAGGCTCCGCGAGCCGGTGACGCCGACCGCCGCGTGGAGGCGCTGCGTGGCGAGCTGGCCGACGCCATCGACCAGGTCGCCAACCTCGACGAGGACCGGATCCTCCGCAGCTTCCTGGGGATGGTCGAGGCGACCCTGCGGACCAACTTCTTCCAGACCGACCCCGACGTCGGCGGCGGGCGGCCCAAGCCGTACCTGTCGTTCAAGCTGGATCCCGCGATGGTGCCGTCGCTGCCCAAGCCCCGGCCGATGTTCGAGGTGTTCGTGTACTCGCCGCGGACCGAGGCGGTGCACCTGCGCGGCGGCCGGGTGGCGCGCGGCGGCATCCGCTGGTCGGACCGGCGGGAGGACTTCCGCACCGAGGTTCTCGGCCTGATGAAGGCGCAGATGGTCAAGAACGCCGTGATCGTGCCGGTCGGGGCCAAGGGCGGCTTCGTGGTCAAGCGACCGCCCGCCGACGGCGGCCGCGAGGCCCTCCAGGACGAGGTGGTCGCCTGCTACTCGACGTTCATGCGGGGGCTGCTGGACCTGACCGACAACCGCGCGGCCGACGGCACGGTGGTGCCGCCGCCCGACGTGGTCCGCTACGACGAGGACGACCCCTACCTGGTGGTGGCCGCCGACAAGGGCACCGCGACCTTCTCCGACCTGGCCAACTCGATCGCCGCGGAGTACGGCTTCTGGCTGGACGACGCGTTCGCCTCCGGCGGCTCGGCCGGCTACGACCACAAGAAGATGGGCATCACCGCCAAGGGCGCCTGGGAGTCGGTCCGGCGCCACTTCCTGGAGCTGGGGGTCGACACCCAGACGACCGACTTCACCGTGGTCGGCATCGGCGACATGGCCGGCGACGTGTTCGGCAACGGCATGCTGCTGTCGCGCCACATCAAGCTGGTCGCGGCCTTCAACCACCAGCACGTCTTCATCGACCCCGACCCGGACCCCGAGGCGAGCTTCGCCGAGCGGCAGCGGCTGTTCGACCTGCCCCGCTCCTCCTGGGCCGACTACGACGCCAAGCTCGTCTCGGCCGGCGGGGGGATCTGGCCACGAACCGCCAAGTCGATCAAGCTCTCGCCGCGGGCGCGCCAGGTGCTGGCGGTGGAGGCCGAGGCGCTCGCACCCAACGAGCTGATCGGCGCGCTGCTGAAGGCGCCGGTCGACCTGCTGTGGAACGGCGGCATCGGCACCTACGTGAAGGCCGCCCGCGAGGGCCACGCCGACGCCGGCGACCGGGCCAACGACGCCGTCCGGGTCGACGGCGCCGAGCTGCGCTGCAAGGTGGTCGGCGAGGGCGGCAACCTCGGCTTCACCCAGCTCGGGCGGGTCGAGTACGCGCTGGCGGGCGGCCGGGTCAACACCGACTTCATCGACAACTCCGGCGGGGTGGACTGCTCCGACCACGAGGTCAACATCAAGATCCTGCTGAACCAGGTGGTCGCCGACGGCGACCTGACCCGCAAGCAGCGCGACGACCTGCTGGCGAAGATGACCGACGACGTCGCCGCCGCGGTCCTGCAGGACAACTACCGGCAGGTGCTGGCGATCAGCGTCACCGAGGCGCAGGCGCCGCAGCTTCTGGACGAGCACAGCCGGCTGATCCGCACCCTGGAGCGGGCCGGGCGGCTGGACCGGCGGCTGGAGTTCCTTCCCAGCGACGAGGAGCTGGCCGAGCGCCGCGCCGCCGGCCGCGGCCTGACCCGCCCGGAGCTGGCGGTGCTGCTGGCCTACTCCAAGATCGTGCTGCAGGACGAGCTGGTCGCCTCCGACGTGCCCGAGGACGACTACCTCGCCGACGACCTGGAGCGCTACATGCCGGTGAAGCTGCGGGAGCGGTTCCGGGCCCAGCTCCGCCGGCACCCGCTGCGGCGCGACATCATCGCCACCTACATCACCAACAGCATGGTGAACCGGGCCGGGAGCACCTTCGCCCACCGGCTGTCGGAGGAGACCGGCGCCAGCCCGCCCGACATCGCCCGCGCCTACACCGTCGCCCGCGAGGTGTTCGACATCCGCCGGCTCTGGAAGGACCTGGCCACCCTGGACGACATCGTCCCCGCCGAGGTGCAGACCGAGCTGATGGCCGAGGCACGCAACCTGATCGAGCGGTCGGCCCTGTGGTTCCTGCGCAACCGGCGCCAGCCGGTGGACATCGCCACCACCGTGTCGCACTTCGCGCCGGGGGTCACCTCGCTGGCCCAGGAGCTGCCGAAGCTGCTGGCCCCGGCCGACTCCGATGCGCTGGACCGGATGGCGGAGCGGTTCACCGCCGAGGGTGTCCCCGCCGACCTCGCCAACCGGGTCGCGAGCCTGGACGCGCTGTTCTCGGGCCTGAACGTCATCGAGGTGGCCAGCACCTGCGGCGAGACCGTGGAGGCGGTCGCGGGCGTCTACTTCGCCCTCGGCTACCGGCTGGACCTGCACTGGCTGCGCGACCAGATCGCCAAGCTCCCGTCCGAGACCCACTGGCAGGCGCTGGCGCAGGGCGCGCTCCGCGACGACCTCTACTCCGAGCAGCGCGAGCTGACCGCCGAGGTGCTGCGGCCGGGGCTGGAGGACCGCGACGCCGAGGCGCTGATCGACGCCTGGATGCGGGAGAACGGCGCCTCGGTGGGTCGCGCCACCGCGATGCTCAGCGACCTGCGGGAGGCCGAGACGCTCGACATCGCGATGCTGTCGGTCGCCCTGCGGGAGATCCGCAACCTGAGCGAGGCGACCGCCGCCAGCCCGACCAGGGCGGGATGACAGGGGCCGCGTCGAGGCGCGGTCGCGGAGGTCAGGTCCGGACCGGCAGGCCGGCGCCGGCCAGGGCGGCCTTGACGTCGGCGATCGACAGCTTGCCGAAGTGGAAGACGCTGGCCGCCAGGACCGCGTCGGCGCCGGCGTGGCAGGCGGCGGCGAAGTGCTCGACCCGGCCGGCGCCGCCGCTGGCGATCACCGGCACGTCCACGGCGGCGGTCACGGCCCCGATCAGGTCGAGGTCGTAGCCGGTCTGGCGGCCGTCGGCGTCCATGCTGGTGACCAGCAGCTCGCCGGCGCCGCGCCTGACGCCCTCCTCCGCCCAGGCCAGGGCGTCGCGGCCGGTGGGGGTGCGGCCGCCGTCGACCACCACCTCCCAGCCGCCGCGCGGGCGGCGGCGGGCGTCGATGGCCAGCACCATGCACTGCACCCCGTAGGTGCCGGCGCCGGCCGACAGCAGCTCTGGGTCGCGAACGGCGGCCGAGTTGACCGAGACCTTGTCCGCGCCGGCCCGCAGCAGCCGCTGCACGTCCTGCACGGTGCGGACCCCGCCGCCGACGGTGAGCGGGATGAACACCTGCTCGGCGGTGCGCGCGACCACGTCGAACAGGGTGGCGCGGGCCTCCACGGTGGCGGTGATGTCGAGGAACACCAGCTCGTCGGCGCCCTCGGCGTCGTAGACGGCGGCCAGCCCGGCCGGGTCGCCCGCGTCGACCAGGTCGACGAACGAGACGCCCTTGACCACCCGGCCGGCGTCCACGTCCAGGCAGGGGATCACCCGCCTCGCCAGGCTCACGGGGGGGCTCCCCCGGGGCCCCGGCGGGCCGGGGCCGCGCCGGCCAGGGTGGCCAGCGCCTCGGCGACGGTGAGGCGGCCGGCGTACAGCGCCTTGCCGACGATCACGCCCTCCAGCCCCTCGGGCTCGAGCTCGGCGAGGGCGCGGAGGTCGTCGGAGTTCCGCACCCCGCCGGAGGCGATCACCGGGCGTGCCGTGGCGGCCAGCACCTCCCGCAGGCGCCCGGTCGCGGGGCCGGCCAGCATGCCGTCGCGGGCCACCTCGGTGTGGACGAAGCGGCGGCAGCCGGCCGCCTCCAGCCGGGCCAGGGTCTCGAACAGGTCGCCGCCGCCGCGGGTCCAGCCGCGTGCCTGAGCAGGGCGTGGAGGTCGGTGGCGGTCCGCACCCCGCCGGAGGCCTCCACCCGGACCGGCGCGACCGCGCGGACGATGCGGCCGAGCTGCTCGCGGTTGCGGGGGCCGCGCCCGAAGGCGGCGTCCAGGTCGACCACGTGCAGCCAGCGGGCGCCCTGGGCGGCGAAGCCGGCCGCCGCCTCGACCGGGTCGCCGTAGGCGGTCTGGGTGCCGGCCACGCCCTGGCGGAGCCGGGCCGCCTGCCCGTCGAGCAGGTCCACCGCCGGGAGCAGCTCCAGCGTCACCGGCAGACTCCAACGAGGCCCGCACCGCGCCGAGAACCCGGGGATCCCGCAGCAGCCAGGTGAGCGGTCATGGCGCGGCACGGACCTCGTTGACGAAGTTGCCGAGCAGCGCGAGGCCGGCGCGGCCGGACTTCTCGGGGTGGAACTGGGTGCCGAACAGGTTCTCGGACTCCACCGCGGCGGCGAAGCGGCCGCCGTGGTCGCACACGGCGGCGACCGCCTCCCCGTCCGGCTCCGGCGCGTAGGAGTGGACGAAGTAGAAGCGGGCGTCGTCGGGCAGCCCGGCGAACAGGCGGCTGCCGCGCCGCACGGTCACCTGGTTCCAGCCGATGTGGGGGATCTTCACCCCGCCGCCGAGGCGGCGGACCTTGCCGGGGAGCGCGGCGACGCCGCCGCTGACCGGCCCCTCCTCGCTGGCCTCGAACAGGAGCTGCATGCCGACGCAGATGCCGAGCAGCGGCCGCCCGCCGGCCAGCCACTCGGCGACCGCCGCGGGGCCGCCGGCCGTGCCGAGTCCCTCCAGGCACGCCCGGTAGGCGCCGACCCCCGGCACCACCAGCCCGGCGGCGCCGGCCGCCTCCGCAACCGTCGGCACCACCCGGACGTCGGCGCCGGCGCGGTCCAGCGCCTTGGCCGCCGAATGGAGGTTGCCGACCCCGTAGTCGACCAGGGCGACCGGCGGCTTCCTACCCACCGGGGCACCCCCTTGGGCCCCTACCCCCCGGGGTCCCCCGGACCCCGCCCGGACCCCTCCGGTCACCGCAGGGTCCCCTTGGTGCTGCCGCTGCCGGCGCGCGGGTCGGGGGCGCAGGCGTCGCCGAGGGCGCGGGCCAGCGCCTTGAAGCACGCTTCCAGGCAGTGGTGGGGCAGGTCGCCGGCCTCCAGCACCACGTGGACGGTGCAGCGGGCGTTGGCGACCAGCGCCTCCAGCAGGTGGCGGGCCTGGCGGGGGTCGAAGCCGCCCAGCTCGCCGGCGGTGGCCTCCACAGCGACGTCCCAGACGAGGAAGGGCCGGCCGGACAGGTCGACCGCGGCGCGCGCCCGCGCCTCGTCCAGCGGCACGGCCGCGTCGCCGAAGCGACGCACGTCCGCCTTGTCGCCGAGGGCCTCGGCGAGCGCCTGGCCGAGGGCGATGCCGGTGTCCTCGACGGTGTGGTGGGCGTCGACCTGCAGGTCCCCCTTGGCCTGCACCCGCAGGTCGAAGCGGGCGTGCTTGCCGAGCTGGGCGAGCATGTGGTCCAGGAACGCCACGCCGGTGTCGGCGCCGCCGGCGCCCGTGCCGTCCAGGTCGAGCTCGACGGTGACGGCGACCTCGGCGGTGCGGCGCTCGACGCGGGCGCTGCGCGGCCCGGCCATCAGGCCAGCTCCGCCGCGAGCGCGGCCAGGAAGGCGTCGTCCTCGGATGGCGTGCCGACCGTGACCCGCAGGTGCCGGTCCAGCGTCGGGTAGCGGGAGACGTCGCGGACCAGCACCCCGCGGTCGAGCAGCCCGCGCCAAAGCCGCGCCGGGTCGGCCGGCGTGTGGAAGCAGAGGAAGTTGGCGTCGCTCGGCAGCACCCCGACCCCTGGCAGGCGACGCAGTCCCCGCGCCAGCCGCTCCCGCTCGCGTTCGGTGGCGGCGATGTGGTCCATCAGCGCGCCCTTGTGGTGGAGGGCCCGCAGCGCGACCGCCTGGGTGAGGGTGGACAGGTGGTAGGGCAGGCGGACCAGGCGGACGCCGTCGACCACGGCCGGGTCGGCGAGCAGGTAGCCCAGCCGTAGCCCGGCCATGCGGAACGCCTTGGAGAAGGTCCGGGTGACGACCAGGTTTGGGAACCGGGACAGCAGCCCGGCAGCGTGCGAGCTGCCGAACTCGCCGTAGGCCTCGTCGACCACGACCACGCCGGGGGCGGCGGCGCAGACGGCGGCGAGCACCTCGGCGCCGGTCGCCTCGCCGGTCGGGTTGTTGGGCGAGCACCAGAAGGTCAGCTCGGCGCCGGCCTGGGCGACCAGGCCGGCGGCCGCGGCGGGATCCAGCAGCTCGTCGCGGGCCTGCACCCGGGTGACCACGCGGGTGCCGGTGGCGCGGGCGAGCAGCGAGTGCATCGCGTAGGTCGGCTCCACGACCAGCGCCGACCGGCCGGGGCCGGCGAAGGCGAGCAGGAGCTGCTGCAGGCACTCGTTGGACCCGTTGGCGGCCCAGGTGCCCTCGACCCCGTGACCGGCGTGCAGGGCCAGCGCCTCGCGCAGCTCGGTCGCCTCCCGGTCGGGGTAGCGGTGCAGCCCCAGCCCGCGGACGACGTCGGCCAGGTCGTCGAGGACGGCCTGCGGCACCGCGTAGGGGGTCTCGTTGGTGTTGAGCCGCACGGGGACGTCGAGCTGTGGCGCCCCGTAGGGGACCATGCCGGCGAGGTCGTCGCGGACCCGCACCCGCCCGGCGACCCGACTCACCGGGGCACCCCCTTGGGGTTCCCCGGACCCCTCCGGCTCACCGGGCATCCCCTTCCCGCGCGCCGAGGCGGGCGGCGACGGCGCGGCCATGGGCGGGCAGGCCCTCGGCCCTGGCGAGGGCGGCAACGGTCGGCGCGGCGGCGGCCAGCGCGTCCCGGTCGAACTCCGCGACCTGCATGGCGCGAAGGAAGTCGAAGGTCGACAGGCCGGCGGCGAACCTGGCCGTGCCCCCGGTCGGCAGCACGTGGTTGCTGCCGGCCGCGTAGTCGCCGAGGGCGACGGGCGTCCAGGGGCCGACGAACACCGCGCCGGCGTTGCGGACCCGGCCGGCCAGCTCCCCCGGGTCGCGGACCAGCAGCTCCAGGTGCTCCGGCGCGAACGCCTCGGCCACGCGCAGCATCGCCGCCCGGTCGTCGCACAGCACCACCGCCGACTGGCCGGCCATGGCGGCCTCGACGCGGTCGCGGTGGGCGGCGGCCGCGACCTCCTCGGCGAGCAGCGGCTCCACCGCCTTCCACAGGTCGGGGTCGTCGGTGACCAGCAGGCAGGCGGCGAGCGGGTCGTGCTCGGCCTGGGCGACCAGGTCGACGGCGACCAGCAGCGGGTCGGCGGTCGCGTCCGCGAGCACGGCGACCTCGGTGGGGCCGGCGAAGCCGTCGACGCGGACCCGGTCGGCGACCTCCCGCTTGGCAAGGGCGACGTGCAGGTTGCCGGGGCCCGTCACCGAGTCGACCGCCGGGACCGTCTGGGTCCCGCAGGCCAGCGCGGCCACCGCCTGGGCGCCGCCGAGCAGCCACACCTCGTCCACCCCGAGCAGCCGCGCCGCGGCCAGGACGGCCGGGTGGCCGCGGCCGCCGGGGCCGGGCGGGGTGGCCAGCGCGATGCCGTCCACCCCGGCCGCCTGCGCGGGGACGACGTTCATGACCACGCTGGACGGGTAGGCGGCCAGGCCGCCGGGCGCGTACACGCCGGCGCGGCGCAGCGGCACGAACCGCTGCACCAGGCGGACCCCCGGCCGGCCGCTCCAGACCAGGTCGGCGGGGCGCTGGGCCTGGTGGAAGGCGCGGGCCCGCTCGATCGCGTCGGCCAGCGCGGCCCGCAGCTCCGGGTCGAGGGCGCGCTCGGCGGCGGTCAGCTCCTCGCTGGTGGCCCGCCAGGCCGCCGGGGGGGCTTCGATCCCGTCGAAGCGTCTGGCGGCGTCGGCGACCGCGGCGTCACCGCGGGCCGCGACGTCGGCGACCAGGTCGCGGACGGCGGCGCGGGCCGCCTGGACCGCGGCGGCCGGGGCACGCGGCAGCAGCTCGGCCGGGTCGCGGTCCGAGCCTCGCAGGTCGACGACGGGCAGCACATGCAGCTCCCAGGCGGGACGACGGCGGGGTCGGGACCCCACCCTACCGCACGCGCAGCGGCCTAACGAGGCTTGCGCGCCACCGAAACGTCCGACCTGATCGCCTCCTGGGATCCCGTGGTCTTGGTGGCGCGCAAGCCTCGTTACCGCGCCTACCATGGCGGGGACGTCCTCGAGCCACGAGGTTGCCGTGGAGCTGCCGCTGTTCCCCCTGCAGAGCGTCCTGTACCCCGGCGTGCCGATCCCCCTGCACGTCTTCGAGGACCGCTACCGCCAGATGTTCGCGCGGGTCCTGGACGGCGAGCGGCGCTTCGGGGTGGTGGCGATCGTCAAGGGCAGGGACGTGGACAGCGACGCCACCTACCACCCGGTCGGGTGCGTGGCGGAGGTCCGCGACGTGCGCCGCCACGCCGACGGCCGCCTGGAGGTGGTCGCCCGCGGCCAGCGCCGCTTCAAGATCGACGGGGTGGTGCAGGCCAGCCCCTACATCGTCGCCGAGGTGAGCACGCTGGCGGAGGCGGCCGGGGAGGCGGCCGAGCAGCGGACGATCAAGGCGGGCAGGCTGTTCACCCGCTACGTCGCGACCCTGCTGCGGATGGCCGGCGAGGACGCGCAGCCGATCGACATCCCCGACGACCCGGTGGCGGCCTCCTACCTGATGGCGGCCGGGCTCCAGGTCGACCTGACCGACAAGCAGCGGCTGCTGACGATCCCGTCGGCGGCCGAGCGGCTCGCCGCCGAGACGTCGCTGCTGCGGCGCGAGCTGATGCTGCTCGAGCACCTGCGCGTCGCCGGCCCGGCGCCGGCGATGACGCCGTTCTCGCCGAACTGACCGGGCCGTGACGGCGGGCTCGGACGGGCTGGTGCGGCTGGCCGGGCCGCTGGACGTGCCCGGCAGCCTGGAGGTGTACCGGCGCGCCGGCGACGACCTGCTGGACCGCTGGGACGGCGTGGTGTGGCTGCGGACGCTGCCGCTGGACGGGCGGCCGGTCGCCGTCGCCGCCCGCCCGGTCGGGACCGTCTCCGCGCCGGCGCTGCTGGTCGCGGTCGGCGGCGGCGGTGCCGACGCGGCGGCGGGCCGGGCGCTGGCCGGCGCCTTCGTGACCGCCCCGGCGGCGCTGCGGGAGCTGGCCGCCGCCGACCCGGTCGTCGCCGCCGTCGCCGACCGCTGGCCGGGGGTCGGCCCGGTCCTCCAGGGCGACCTGCTCACCGCGGTGGTCCGCTCCATCAGCGCCCAGCAGATCACCCTGCGCTTCGCCGCGGTCCTGCGCGCCCGGCTGGCCCGCCGCTTCGGCGTGCGGCACACCGTCCCCGTTCCCGGCGGCCCCGCGCCGACCGCCGGCCCGGACGGGTCTGTCGCCCAGGGTCCGGGGGACCCCAAGGGAGTCCCCCGGTCGATCGGGACCCAAGGGGGTGTCCCGGTGGATCGGGAGGTGTGGAGCCTGGACGCGGCGGCGCTGGCGGGCGCCGAGGTCGCCGAGCTGCGGGCGTTGCAGTTCTCCAACGCCAAGGCGGTCGCCATCGTCACCTTCGCCGGCGCGGTGGCCGCCGGCCGGCTGCGCCTGGACGAGCTGGCGGCACTCGACGACGAGCAGGTGGTCGACCGCCTGGTCGCCTTCCCCGGGATCGGCCGCTGGACGGCCGAGTGGCTGCTCGCGCGCACCCTCGGCCGGCCGCGGGTGGTCGCCGGCGACCTCGGGGTGCGCAAGGCGGTCGGGGCCGCCTACCTGGACGGCAGGATGCCGTCGCCGGCCGAGGTGCGCGCCGCGACCGCCCACTGGGGCACCGCCGCCGGGGTCGCCCAGCAGCTCCTGCTCCACGCGCTCGCCAACCGGCAGGCGTGAGCCCGCCCGCGGCCTATTTGGTGGAGCGCGACCCGGCCAGCGCGGTCGTCACGCCGAGGCCGACCAGCACCCCGCCGGAGACCAGGCGCGAGGCCCGCGCCACCCGGCGGCGGCCGCGGATGAAGCCCGCGCCGGTCGAGGCCAGCAGCGCGTAGGCGCTGTCGGTGACCAGGCCGAGGCCGACGAAGGTGGCGCCGAGCACGGCCACCTGCAGCGGGACCGCACCGGCGGCGGCGTCGACGAACTGGGGCAGGAACGCGAAGAAGAACAGCGCGGTCTTGGGGTTGAGGACGTTGACCACCACGCCCTGGGCGAAGATGCGGCCCAGGGGCTCGCGGGCGGCGCCGGCGGGGCGGGCGTCCTCGTCGCGGGCCAGCAGCCGCTGCACCCCCAGCCACACCAGGTAGGCCGCGCCCAGGTACCTGACCGTGTCGTAGGCCAGCGCCGAGGAGACCAGCAGCGCGGAGAGCCCCAGCGCGGCGGCGGCGACGTGCAGCAGCGAGCCGACGTGGATGCCGCAGACCGAGGCGAGCCCGGCCGCGCGGCCCTGGCCGACGCTGCGGCTGACGATGTAGAGCACCGCCGGGCCCGGGATGAGCAGCAGGGTGACCGCGGCCACGGCGAACACGGCAAGGGTGGCGCTGTCGGGCATTCGGACCTCTCGCGCGTGGGTGTCGGGCCACGGCGATTCTAGGGGGCCACACGCGCAAGCGCCCCGGGATAACCGGGGCGCTTGCCGGGGACTGCCGGGAGCTGGGTCGCCGCGCCGGAGGTCCCGGCACCAGGCAAGCATCGCCCACGCTGGCGCCCTGTGCCATCGGCAAGGTTGCCGTTTGCATGTCACCCGGATGGGTGTCCCCCGGATGGGTGTCCCCCGGGCGCCTGCGGGCGGCTACGCGGTGTCCAGCGGGAGGCCGCGGGCGGCGACCGGGGACGACTGCACGATGGAGGTGGTCGTCTGCCCGTAGAGCAGGAAGCGGTCGATGACCTCCTCCATGTGCTCGACGTCGCGGAGGTGGAGCTTCATGACGAAGCAGTCCTCGCCGGTGATGCGGTGGCACTCGACCACCTCGGGCGTCTGCCTGGCGAGCTCGGCGACCTTGTGCAGCTCGCCGGCGGCCGGCCGCACGCGGATGATGACGCCCAGCGGCAGGCCCAGCGCGCCGGGGTCGAGCTCGGCGCGGTAGCCGCGTACGACCCCGGCCTCCTGGAGCCGCTGCAGCCGCTCACCGACGGCCGGGGCGGACAGGCCGACACGCCGGCCGAGCTCGGCCAGGCTGAGGCGCGCGTCGGTCTGGAGCTCCAGCAGCAGGCGCCGGTTCACGCCGTCGAGGGGCTCATCGTTGGCGTTCCGCCGGTTGGGCTTGCGTTCCGAAGGCATGGCAGCCAGGACTCCTTAGGTTGACCCTTCAAGTGTGCCATGTCGCCGCGCATGCTCGTGGCATGGCCATCCCCGCCGCGACCCGACCCTCGCTCGCGACCACGCCTCCCCACCTGTACTTCCTGGTGAGCGCCGTCTTCCACTACCTCGGGCCGGCGTTCGCGGTGCTGCTGTTCGCGCGCGTGGACGTGCTCGGCGTCGCCTTCCTGCGCATCGTGTCGGCCGCGGCGGTGTTCGCGCTGTGGCGGCGTCCCTGGCGTGCGTTCGCTGGCGCCGGGCGCGGGGAGCGGCGCACGCTGCTCGGCTGGGGGGCGGTGCTGGCCGTCATGAACTGCTGCTTCTACCTGGCGATCGACCGCCTGCCGCTGGGCACGGTGGCGGCCATCGAGTTCCTGCCCGTGGTCGTGCTGGCCGCGCTCGGCGCCCGCACGGTGCGCAACGGCCTCGCCCTGGCCCTGGCGGCGCCGGGGGTGTGGCTGCTGACCGACGTGCGGCTGGTGGCCGAACCGCTGGGCGTGCTGGTCGCCTTCGCCAACGCCGCGCTGTTCGCCGGCTACATCGTCCTCGGCCACCGCGTCGCCCAGCACGGGCCGACCGGCGGCATCGACGGGCTGGCCGCCTCCATGCTGGTCGCCGCCGTGCTGGTCACCCCGATCGCCGGCTGGGACGCCGTGGCGGCGTTCACCGACCCGGTGGCGCTGGCCGCCGGCGCCGGCGTGGGCGTCACCTCCTCGGTCATCCCCTACGTGTTCGACCAGCTCGCCATGGCGCGGCTCGCCCGCGCCACCTACGCCCTGATGGTGGCGCTGCTGCCGGCCACCGCCACCGTCGTCGGCGTCGTCGTGCTCGCCCAGGTCCCCTCGCCGGTGGAGGCCGCGGGCGTCGCGCTGGTCGTCGCGGGCGTCGCCCTGCACCGCTCACCGGCGGCGGCCTGACCTGGTTAGTCGGCCTCCAGGACCACCACCGAGCGGAGGACCTCGCCCCGGCGCATCTTGGCGAAGGCCTCCTCGACCTGGTCCAGCGCGATCGTCTCGGAGACGAAGCGGTCGAGGTCGTAGCGGCCGCGCAGGTACAGGTCGGCGAGGACCGGGAAGTCGCGGGAGGGCAGGCAGTCGCCGTACCAGGACGGCTTGAGCGCGCCGCCGCGGCCGAAGAAGTCGAGCATACGCAGGTCGACGCGCATCTTCGGGTCGGGGACGCCGACCTGGACGAGGATGCCGGCGTGGTCGCGGGCGTGGAACGCCTGCTTCATCACGTCGGGGTGGCCGACCGCCTCGACGGTCACGTCGGCGCCGAACCCGCCGGTCAGCTCCCGGATCGCGGCGACCGGGTCGACCTGGCTGGCGTCCACCAGATCGGTGGCGCCGAGCTCGGCGGCCCAGGCGAGCTTGCGCCGGTCGAGGTCGACGGCGATGACCTTGCGGGCGCCGGCCAGCGCGGCGGCGTGGATGGCGGCGTCGCCGACCCCGCCGCAGCCGAACACGGCCACGGTGTCGCCACGCCGCACCCCGGCGGTGTTGACGACGGCGCCGAACCCGGCCATCACCCCGCAGCCGATCAGGCAGGCCGCCTCGGGAGGGACCGCCGGGTCGACCTTGACCGCCTGGCCGGCGGCGACCAGGGCGCGGGCGGCGAACGCGCCGATCCCCAGGGCCGCCGTCAGCGGCGTGCCGTCCTGGAGGGTCGCCTTCCGGGTGGCGGTGCGGCTGTCGAAGCAGTACCAGGGACGGCCGCGAGCGCAGGAGCGGCACCGCCCGCACGGCGCCCGCCACGCCAGCACCACGTAGTCGCCGGGACGAAGGCCCGTCACCTCGGGGCCGACCGCCTCGACGACCCCCGCCGCCTCGTGGCCCAGCAGGAACGGGAACCGGTCGCCGATGGCGCCCTCGCGGAAGTGCAGGTCGGTGTGGCAGACCCCGCAGGCCTGGACCCGCACCAGCGCCTCCCCGGGCCCGGGGTCGGGCACCAGCACGGTCACGACCTCGACCGGCGCCCCCGCGGACCTGGCGATCACGCCGCGGACCTCGTGCCCCATCCCCGCTCCTCCCAACCGCCGGCCTCGGCGCGCCGCAACGCCAGGGGGTCCCGCACGAAAACTACTGCACGGGCAGGCCGGCCGCGCGCCACGCCTCGAACCCACCGATGACGTCGGTGACGCGGCTCGCCCCGAGGTCGAGCAGGGCGCCGACCGCCAGGCTGGAGGAGAAGCCCTGGGCGCAGAGCAGGATCAGCGGGGCGTCCAGGCCGCCGATCGCGGGATGGGCGGCCCCGGAGGCCGGGTCGACCCGCCACTCCAGCACCGTGCGGTCGATCGCCAGCGCCCCCGGGATCTCGCCGTCCCGCCGGCGCTGGGTGTCGGTGCGGGTGTCGACGAGCAGCGCGCCGGCCTGCATCGCGGCGAACGCCTCCGCCGGCGTGAGCCGGCGGTAGCGGGCCCGTGCGCGGGCCAGCAGGTCGTGGATCGTCTGCCGCCGCCTGGCCATCGTCCTATCCGGGGCTGTCCAGCCACGGCTCCCGCAGGTCGAAGTAGCGCAGGTCGCGCATCAGGCTGAAGACCTCGGCCATACCCGGCTCCGACTCGGCCGGATGCTCCCGCTCGAAGCGCCGGGCGTCCTGCTCGGAGGTGAAGTAGACCGTCTGGGTGAAGTCCCCAGGCCGGTCGGCATGTTCGGCCACCGTCATGCCGAGGATGTGCGGCGCCTGCTCGGCCAGCAGCTCCTCCTGGGCACGGCCAAGGGCGGCCAGCCGCTCCATGTCGTCGGTGCGGCCCTGGATGACCTGGACGAAGCCGGCCTCGTCGGACCCGCCGCCCTGGTAGGTGTGCACCCGGGCCGAGTCGTGGAAGCTGACCTCGTCCAGATGCCTGGAGGTCTCGCTCCACCAGGCGCCCTGCTCGGGGCGGTCGCTGTTGCGCCGCGCCAGCTCCTCGGACTGGAAGCGGACCACGGCGATGAACCTGCCGTCGTCGGTCACCCCACCCGTCGAGCCGAGCCAGCCCTCGACGCCGGGCGCGAGCTCGGCCTTCCAGCGGTCCATCTGGCTGCGTACGCCGGCCGGGCTGGTCGCTCGGCCCTGGATGACCTGAATGAACACGATCCCCCCCTTTTGCGGATGGCCGAAGGCCAGTCGGCCAACTGTAGTCGCATGCTCTGCCAGGTCAAGCGACGGCCAGGCGGAAGGCCGCGCTGGCGGGCCATCGCGTACCATGCCGGAGACCGCGGCAGGCGGGTTCCCGGCGGTGGCGGGGTTGCGATGACGGACGGGCCGGAGAGCGAGCACCTGCGCCGGAAGCTGGTCGGCAAGCTCCGGGAGGACGGGCTGCTCGCCGACCCGCGGGTCGCCGGCGCGTTCCTGGCCGTGCCGCGGGAACGGTTCGTGCCGGAGGCGGCCGAGCGCGACGGGCTGGAGGCGGTCTACGCCGACCGCCCGATCCTCACCAGGCGCGACGCCAGGGGCTTCCCGACCAGCTCGTCGTCGCAGCCGGCGATCATGGCGGCCATGCTGGACGCCCTCTGCCTGCGTCCCGGGCAGCGGGTGCTGGAGGTCGGCGCCGGGACCGGCTACAACGCCGCCCTGCTCACCGAGCTGGCCGGCCCGACCGGCCGGGTGGTGACGGTCGAGCTGGAACCGGAGACGGCGGAGGGCGCCAGGGCGGCGCTTGCCGCCGGCGGCCACCCGGCCGAGGTGGTGGTCGCCGACGGCCGCGCCGGCTGGGCGCCGGACGCTCCCTACGACCGGATGATCGTGACGGCCAGCACCGCCGGCGTGCCCCGCGACTGGTTCGAGCAGCTCGTCCCCGGCGGGCGGCTGGTGGTGCCGGTGCGGGTCAGCGACGGCGTGGACGGCGTCCAGGTCGTCTGCGTGCTGGACCGCGACCGGGAGGGCTTCGCGCCCGCCGGCGCGATCTGCGGCGGGTTCATGTCGCTGCGGTCGCAGGCCGGCGTCGGCTACGAGCTCCCCCCGAGCCTCGGCGGCCTGGAGTGGCTGGGCGACGGCGACCGGACGCTGGCCCGGCTGTCGGGCGCCGGCCTGGCCGGGATGCCGGAGCCCGCCCGCCGCAGGCTGCTGGCGTTCGCGATCGGCCCCGAGCGGACCCGCCGCGCCCGCGGCCGCCTGCCCCACTACCCGGTCGAGCTGTTCCTGGCGCTGACCGTGCCGCCCGACCGGCTCGTCACCTACGACGACGGCAAGCTCCACGGCCTCGGGATCGCCGACCGCCGCGGTCGCGGCCTCGCCGTGCTCGCCGGCACCACCGAGCGGCTCACCCTGGTCCTGGCGGGCGGCGACGCCGGGCCAGAGGGGCTGCTGGACGAGCTGCTCGGCCAGTGGCGGGCGATCGGCCGCCCGACCGAGGCCGCGCTGCGGCTCGGGGTCAGCTACGGCCACAGGGTCGGCAGGCACTGGCGCACCCTGCGGCGGGGCGACTGCACCCTGGTGGTCGACTGGGCCGCGCCAGGGCCTCAGACGAGCAGGGCGTCGGGGCCCAGCTCGGCCTTGATCTCGGCGTAGAGGCCGTTGCGGGGGTCGACGCGGAACTCGTCGCCCAGCCGCACCACCATCGTCGAGTTGGCGCCGCGGATCTGCAGGTGGACCGGGGACTTGCCGCGGTGGGAGCCGAGGATGCGCTTGAGCCGGTCGACGACCCCGCCGGTGCAGGAGCGCGCCTCCAGGTTGAGCACCACCGGGGCGGTCCCCGCCTCGGCCAGGTTGGGCGGCTTCACCTCGAGGGCGACCAGCTTGGGGGGCTCGTCGCGGCCGTCGACCCGTGCCTTGACCACCACCACCGCGTCCTGCACCAGCAGGCCCTGGTGCTGCTGGTAGACCTGCGGGAAGAAGATGCACTCGGCGCCGCCGTCGAGGTCCTCCAGGTCGGCGACGATGTAGGTCTCGCCCCGCTTGGTGAACTTCTTGGTGAGCTTGGCGAGGATGCCGGCGACCCGCACGATCGCGCCGTCGGGCCGCTCGGCCAGCATCGACAGCGGCATGTCGGCGACCGCCCGGAGCGCGTGCTCCAGCCCGAGCAGCGGGTGGTCGGAGACGTACTGCCCGAGCATCTCCTTCTCGAACGCGAGCCGCTGCGGCTTGTCCCACTCCTGCTGGCCGACCGGCGGGAGCGGCTCGACGATCGCGTCCTCGCCGTCGCCGAGGCCGCCGAACAGCGAGAACTGCCCGGCGGCCTCGGCCCGCTTGCGGGCCGTGACCCGGTCGACGGCGATCTCGTGGACCTCGAACAGGCCGCGGCGGGGCAGGCCGAGGGAGTCGAAGGCGCCCGCCTTGACGAGCGACTCGATGACCCGCTTGTTCAGCACGCCGATGTCGACCTTGTCGCAGAAGTCGAAGAAGTCGGTGAACCGGCCCTTGTCCCGGCGGGCGGCGATGATCGCGTCGACCACCTGCTCGCCCACGTTCCGGACCGCCGAGAGGCCGTACCGGATCGCGTTGCCGTCGGCGGGGGTGAAGTCGCTGTCGGAGTCGTTGACGTCGGGGGGGAGCACGGTGATGCCCATCCGCCGGCAGCTCCCCAGGTACTTGGGCCGGGCGTCCTTGTCGTCCTTGACGCTGGTGAGCAGCGCGGCCATGTACTCGACCGGGTGGTGTGCCTTCAGGTAGGCGGTCTGCCAGGTCACCAGGCCGTAGCCGGCGGCGTGGGCGCGGTTGAAGGAGTAGCCGGCGAACGGCTGGATCAGCCGCCACAGCTCTCGCGCCTGCTCGTCGGTGAGGCCCTTGTCGCGGCAGCCGGCCAGGAAGCGCGGCTCCTCCTTGCGCATCAGGGATTCGATCTTCTTGCCGATCGCCTTGCGGACCAGGTCGGCCTCGCCGGCGTTGTAGCCGGCCACCCGCTGCAGCAGGGTGATGATCTGCTCCTGGTAGACGAGCACCCCGTTGGTGTCGGCGGTGATCTCCTCCATCAGCGGGTGGAGGTGGGAGATCTGGCTGGGGTCGCGCTTGCCGGCGATGTACTTGGGGATCTCGTCCATGGGGCCCGGGCGGTACAGGGCGATCAGCGCAACGATGTCCTCGAAGCGGTCCGGGCGGAGCTGGCGCAGCAGCCGGCGCATGCCCTCGGACTCCATCTGGAAGACGCCGTCGGAGTCGCCGGCCTGCAGCATCCCGAAGGTGGCGCCGTCGTCGGTGGGCAGCGCGTCCAGGTCGAGGTCGACGCCCCTGGCCCGCAGGTGCGCGAGGGTGTCGTCGAGCACGGTGAGGTTGCGGAGGCCGAGGAAGTCCATCTTGAGCAGTCCGAGCCTGGCGACCCCGTTCATCTCGTACTGGGTGATGATCGCCCCGTCGGCCTCGCGCCGCATGATCGGGACCTGCTCGATCAGCGGGTCGCGGGAGATCACCACCGCGGCCGCGTGCACCCCCCACTGCCGCCGCAGTCCCTCCAGCCCGGCGGCGGTGTCCAGCACCCGGCCGGCGTCGGGGTCGTTGTCACGGGCGGCCCGCAGCTCGGTCGAGAGCTTGTACGCCTCGGTGAGCGAGCGCTCCTTGCCCAGCACCGGCGGCGGCATCATCTTGGCCAGGTCGTCGCCGAGCTTGTAGGGGAAGCCGAGCACCCTGGCCGAGTCGCGGATGGCCTGCTTGGCCTTGATGGTGGAGAAGGTGACGATCTGGGCGACGTGGTCGGCGCCGTACTTCTCGGTGGCGTAGCGGATCATGTCGCCCCGCCGGCGCTCGTCGAAGTCCAGGTCGATGTCGGGCATCTCGTTGCGGCCGGGGTTGAGGAAGCGCTCGAACATCAGCCCGTAGGCCAGCGGGTCCAGGTCGGTGACGCGCAGGCAGTAGGAGACGCAGGAGCCCGCCGCGCTCCCCCGCCCCGGCCCGACCCGGATGCCGTGCTCGCGGGCGTGGCGGCAGAGGTCGGCCACGATCAGGAAGTAGCCGGCGAAGCCGAGCTGGTCGATCACCTGCAGCTCGTAGTCCAGCCGGTCGCGGACGGCGGGCGGGAGCGGCTGGCCGTAGCGCTCGGCGGCGCCCCGCTCGACCTCGACACGCAGCCACGACTCGAGCGTGTGGCCGTCCGGCACGTCGAAGTGGGGCAGCAGGTTGCCGCCGAACTGCAGCTCGACGTTGCAGCGCTCGGCGACCTCGAGGGTGTTGTCGCAGGCCTCCGGATGGTCGGCGAACAGGGCGCGCATCTCGGCCGGGGACTTGAGGTAGAACTCCTCGGCGTCGAACTTGAGCCGCTTGGGGTCGGCCAGGACCGCGCCGGTCTGGATGCACAGCAGCACCCCGTGCGGGCCGGCGTCGGCCTTGTGGATGTAGTGGAGGTCGTTGGTGGCCAGCAGCGGCAGGCCGAGGTCGCGGGCGAGCGCGATCAGCTCGGGGTTGACCCGCCGCTGCTCGGGCAGGCCGTGCTCGTGCAGCTCCACGTAGTAGTTGTCGGCCCCGAACAGGTCGCGGAACTCGGCCAGGGTCGCCCTGGCGCCCTCCCGGTCGCCCTTGAGCAGGCGCTGGTTCACCTCGGAGCCGAGGCAGCCGGAGCTGGCGATCAGCCCCTCGTGGTAGTGCTGGAACAGCTCGCGGTCCATGCGGGGCTTGTAGAAGTAGCCCTCCAGGGAGGCCAGCGAGACCAGCCGGAGCAGGTTGGCGTAGCCGGTCTGGTTCTCGGCCAGCAGGGTCAGGTGGGTGTACGGCTCGGCGGCGTCGCGGCGCTGCTTCTCGAACCTGGACCCGGGGGCCAAGTAGGCCTCGACGCCGAGGATGGGCTTGACGCCGTGCTTGCGGCCGGCGAGGTAGAAGTCGACCGCGCCGAAGAGCTGGCCGTGGTCGGTCATGGCCAGGGCCGGCATCCCCATCCGGGCCGCCTCGGCGAACAGGTCGTCGACCCGCGCTGCCCCGTCCAACATCGAGTACTCGGTGTGGACGTGGAGGTGCGCGAAGCTCCCCGGCATGACTGCGATGCTCCCCTACAGCTTTGCTCCCCTGCGACCGCTCCGCCGGGTGCCCCGCGGGCCTCCCGGCCCCTCCCCGTCCACAGGAGTTTCCCACAGGGGTGTGGACAAATGACACGCTTGTAATTCCCGAAACCGCAGGTTACACCGTGGCGCGCCCGGAGGCAACGACCCTCGCCGAACCGAAAGCGTTGCCCTGCAACGGTTCCGGCGAGAAGCGGCAGGTCAGGAAGAGGTTGCCGAAAGGGGTCCGCGCATGACCGTCACGACCGACCTGATCGCCTCGGGGATCCCGTGGTCTTGGTCATGCGCGGACCCCTTTCGCTCGCGCCGAGCCGGTCCAGGACCCCCTCCAGGTCGGGCGGGAGGGGCTCGGTGAGCTCGACCGTGTGGCCGTCGGTGGGGTGGCGGAAGGCGAGGCGCCAGGCGTGCAGGAAGGGGCGGTCCACGCCGAGGCGGGCGGCCAGGCTCGGGTCGGCGCCGTAGGTCCGGTCGCCGACCAGCGGGTGGTGGACGGCGGCGAGGTGGACGCGGACCTGGTGGGTGCGGCCGGTCTCCAGGGTCGCCTCGACGAGCTGCACGGCGGGGAACGTCTCCAGCACCCGCCAGTGGGTGACGGCGGCGCGGCCGCCCTTGGCAACCACGGCCATCCGCTTGCGGTCGCGGGGATGGCGGCCGACCGGCCGGTCGACGGTGCCGGTCGCGCTGGGCAGCCGGCCCTGCACCAGCGCCAGGTAGCGGCGTTCGACCTGGTGGGCGGCCAGGTCGCGGGAGAGCGCGAGGTGGGCGGCGTCGTCCTTGGCGACCAGCAGCAGCCCCGAGGTGTCCTTGTCCAGGCGGTGGACGATCCCCGGCCGGCCGGCCTCGCCGCCCGCGGAAAGGACGGTCCCTGCCCGGCCGAGCAGGGCGTTGACCAGCGTCCCGGTCGGGTGGCCGGGCCCGGGGTGGACGACCAGGCCGGCCGGTTTGGCCACCACCAGCAGCCGGTCGTCCTCGTAGCGGACCTCAACGGGCAGGTCCTCGGCGGCCGGCCAGCCGCCCCCCGACGGCGGTGGCGGCGGGGTCCACGCCAGCCGCTCGCCGCCCAGCAGCCGGTGCGACTTCGGCCGCGCGCGGCCGTCGACCAGCACCAGCCCTTCCCCGGCCCAACGGGCCGCGCGTGCCCGCGACACCCCGGCCGCCTCCGCCGCCACCTCGTCCAGCCGCCGCCCGGCGTCCGCCGCCCCGACGACCACCTCACCCGGGGCGCCGGAGGGGTCCGGGGAACCCCGAGGGGGTGCCCCGGTGGATCGGTCGGAGGGGTCCGGGGAACCCCGAGGGGGTGCCCCGGTGGATCGGCCGGAGGGGTCGCCCGGGGGGTGGCCGTCCGGGGGGGTCATTGGTCCACCCTTCCTGTGGCAGGGAGTCGTAGGGTCCCTGCTGATAGGGCTCGGTGAGAGCCGGGGTGATGGCCAGGGTCGGTCGGATGCAGGAGTCGGCCAGGTTGAACACCGGCCAGATGCCGACCTTGACGAAGTCGACCACCTCGCCGCTGAACGCGGCGTCGCCGCGGAACAGGCGGTCGGCCAGGTTGCCGAGCGCGCCGCCGAGGACCAGCCCGAGCACCAGCAGCACGGGCAGGCCCTGGGCCCGGCGGGCGGCGTGGACGATCCCGGCGATGATCACGATCGCCATCGCCGCGAAGAACAGCGGCGCGCCGGTCAGCAGCGAGAAGGCGCCGCCGGAGTTGGTGGTGTAGCGGAGCTCGACGAAGCTGCCGATCACCCTGACCGGCGGGCGGCCGGCCAGGTTGCTGACGACGAGCTGCTTGGTGAGCTGGTCGGCGGCGAGCACGGCCGCGGCCGTGCCGTACAGGGCGGCCAGGCGCGCCAGCGGGCGCGCGGCCCGCGGGGCGTCGGCCTGCCCGGGCATGCTCAGCGCGGCCGCATCCGGTGGCGGGCGTCGACCAGGCACAGGGTGGTGTACGGCAGGGCGTCCAGCCGCTCGGCCTCGATCGGCTTGCCGCACACCTCGCAGCGGCCGTAGCTGCCGTCGTCGATGCTGGTGAGCGCGTGCTGCACCTTCTCGATCAGGTCCTTGACGTTGTCGACCAGCGACAGGTCGCGTTCGCGCTCGAAGGTGTAGGTGCCGGCGTCGGCGTACTCCTCGTCGAAGCCGACCTCGCCGATCGCATCGGACATGCTCGCGCCGGTCGCCTCCTCGAGGTCGCGGAGCTGGCCGGTCAGCTCGGCAAGCTCCCCCTCCAGCCGCTTGCGGTACGCCTGCAGGTCGCGCTTGGTGACGATCGACCGGTGGCCACGCTGGCGGGGCGCCGGTCCGGCCTCGGCGGTGCGCTGCGCCGGCGGCCGCTTGGGGGTGCTGGCGGTCTTCTTGCGTGCCATGCAGTCCTCCGCGTCCCTCGTCCCTCCGTCCCTGATCCCGGAATGGCCGGGTCCCTACTGGGCGACGGACCGAGCGCGATGCGGGCCTGCGGCCCAGCGCGCGCCGCCATCGAGAGTGCGCTCTCGGGTGCCCGCGATTGTACAGAGGCCGCGTAGGGACGGCCGGCCCTGCCGGCGGGGCCTTCGTGGACAATCTGGTTGCCTGGTCGGGGTAGACTCGGAGGTACAGGCGACGACGGGAACGAGTAGGGGGCGGCACGGCCGCCAGCGAGCCGGGGACGGTGGAAGCCCGGTGGCACGGCGCCTCGCGAACATCCTCCCCGAGCCGCTGCCCGAACGGCGGCCCTGGACCGGGCCCGCCCAGTAGACGCAGCCGGGTCCGCCCGTGACCGCGGGAGGCCATCGGCGACGGTGGCCGTGAGTGGCCGCGCTGGCCGCGAGGCAGCCGGCAAGAGGGGTGGTACCGCGGGGCCCCGGCCTCGTCCCTTCGCGAAGCGAGCTGGTGACGCGACCACGCGAAGGAGACGATCAGCCAGATGGGACGGTTCCCCGAGGTCGACCCCAACCTCGACCTCCCGGCGCTCGACGCCGCCGTGCTCGAGCTGTGGCGCGAGCGCAAAGTGTTCGAGCGCTCGCTGGACCAGCGGGTCGGCGCCGAGCCGTTCGTGTTCTACGAGGGGCCGCCGACCGCCAACGGCAGGCCGGGCGTGCACCACGTGGAGGCGCGGGTCTTCAAGGACCTGTTCCCCCGGTTCAAGACGATGCGCGGCTACCGGGTCGAGCGCAAGGGCGGCTGGGACTGCCACGGCCTCCCGGTCGAGCTGGAGGTCGAGAAGGAGCTCGGCCTCACCGACAAGCGCCAGATCGAGGCGTTCGGGGTGGAGGCCTTCAACGCCCGCTGCCGGGAGTCGGTGGAGCGCTACGTGGACGCCTTCGAGCGGCTGACCGAGCGGATCGGCTTCTGGATCGACACCAGCCAGGCCTACCGGACGATGGACACCGCCTACGTCGAGAGCGTCTGGTGGTCGCTTGCCGAGCTGCACCGCCGCGGCCTGCTGGTGGAGGACTACAAGGTCGTCCCCTACTGCCCGCGCTGCGAGACGGCGCTGTCCGACGCCGAGGTCGCCATGGGCTACAAGGAGGTCGAGGACCTCACCGCCTACGTGGTCCTGCCGGCCACCTCGGGGACGCTGGCGGAGGAGGGCGCCGGGCTGCTGGTGTGGACGACCCAGCCGTGGACGCTGGTGCCCAACGTCTCGGTGGTGGTCGGCCCGCAGATCGACTACGTCCTGGTCGAGGCCGAGCGCGACGGGGTCACGCGCAAGCTGGTGGTCGCCAGCGACCTGGTGGCCCGGGCGGTGGGCGAGGACGCGCGGGTCCTGCGCCCGGTGCCGCTGCAGGAGCTGGTCGGCACCCGCTACCAGCGGGCGTTCGACATGGTCCAGGTGTCCGAGGAGGAGGCCGAGCGCGGCTGGCGGGTGGTGACCGACGACTACGTCACCACCACCGACGGGTCCGGGCTGGTGCAGACCTCGCCCGCCTACGGCGCCGAGGACCTGGCGGTCGGCCAGCGGTACGGCACCCCGATCCTGCACCCGGTCCAGCCCGACGGCCGCTTCGGGCCGGAGACCGGCTGGCTGTCGGGGCTGTTCGTCAAGGAGGCCGACGCCAGGATCGTCGAGGACCTGCGCCACCGCGGGCTGCTGTGGCGGTCCGAGCCGCACCGCCACAGCTACCCGCACTGCTGGCGCTGCGGCACCAACCTCCTCTACTACGCGCTGACCTCCTGGTACGCGCGCACCACCGCCGTCAAGGAGCGCCTGCTGGCCGAGAACTCGACCATCGGCTGGCAGCCGGAGCACATCCGCGACGGGCGCTTCGGCGACTGGCTGGCCAACAACGTCGACTGGGCGCTGTCGCGGGCCCGCTACTGGGGCACGCCCCTGCCGCTGTGGCGCTGCCCCGAGGGCCACGTCACCGCCGTGGAGAGCCTCGCCGACCTGTCGGCCAAGGCCGGCCGCGACCTGTCCGGCCTGGACCCGCACCGGCCGTTCGTGGACCGGATCGAGCTCCCCTGCCCGCAATGCGGGGCCGCCGCGCGGCGCGTGCCCGACGTGCTGGACGCCTGGTTCGACTCCGGGTCCATGCCGTTCGCCCAGTGGGGCTACCCGCACGCGGGGCGGGACGCCTTCGACCGGGCGTTCCCGGCGGACTTCATCTCCGAGGCCATCGACCAGACCCGCGGCTGGTTCTACTCGCTGCTGGCGGTCAGCGTGCTGCTGTTCGACCGGACGTCCTACCGCAACGTGGTGTGCCTCGGGCACATCGTCGACCGGGACGGGCGCAAGATGTCCAAGAGCCTCGGCAACGCGCTCGACCCGTTCGCGCTGCTCGACCGCTACGGCGCCGACCCGCTGCGCTGGTTCATGCTGGCCGGCGGCTCGCCGTGGGTCTCGCGGCGCCTCTCCCCTGAGGTGCTCGAGGACGTCACCCGGTCGTTCTTCCTGACGCTGTGGAACACCCACAGCTTCTTCACGCTGTACGCGCGGCTGGCCGGCTTCGATCCCGGCGGCCCCCCCACGGGCGTCCCGACCGCGCTGGACCGCTGGGTGCTCGCCGAGCTGGCCGACACCGTCGCCGAGGTGACCGAGCGGCTGGAGCGCTACGACCCGGCGGCCGCCGGGCGGCGGCTGACGACCTTCGTCGACGACCTGTCCAACTGGTACGTGCGCCTGTCGCGGCGGCGCTTCTGGCGGGGCGCCGGCGAGGACTCCGAGGCGGCCTTCCGCACGCTCTGGACCTGCCTGCGCACGCTCGCCCTGCTGCTCGCCCCCTACGTGCCGTTCACCGCCGAGAAGCTCTGGCAGGACCTGGTGGTCCCGGTGGACCCCGACGCGCCCGACTCGGTCCACCTGGAGGACTGGCCGGCGCCCGAGCGGGCCGCCGCCGACCCGGCGCTGTCGGCGGCCATGGCCGAGGTGCGGCGGCTGGTCGGCCTCGGCCGCCAGGCCCGCACCGAGGCCAGGGTGAAGGTCCGCCAGCCGCTCGCCAGAGCGCTCATCACGGTGCCGGACCAGGTGCGGGCGGGCGTGGCCGGCCTGCTCGACCTGGTCGCCGCGGAGCTGAACGTCAAGCAGGTCGGCTTCGCCGAGGGCGAGGCGGGGCTGGTCGCCTTCCGGCTCACGCCCAGCTTCCGGGTGCTCGGTCCGCGCTTCGGCCGCGACGCCCAGGCGGTCGCGGCGGCGCTGCGCCAGGCGCCGCCGGAGCTTGCCGCCGCCCTGGCGCCGCGGCTGCGGGCCGGCGAGCGGGTCGAGCTGGACGTGGCCGGCCTCGGCACCGTGCAGCTCGGGCCCGACGAGGTCGGCGTGGCCGAGGAGCCGGTGACCGGCTGGCGGGTGGTGCGCGATGGCGCCACCACGGTCGCGCTGGACCTGGAGGTCTCCCCCGAGCTGCGGCGCGAGGGGCTGGCCCGCGACCTGGTCCGCGCCGTGCAGGACCTGCGCAAGGCGGCCGGGCTGGCCGTCGAGGACCGGATCGAGCTCGCCGTCAAGGCCGAGGGCGAGGTGGCGGCGGCGGTCGACGCCCACCGCGACTACCTCCTCGGCGAGACCCTCGCGACCGCCCTGCACCGGGCGCCGCAGGGAGACGGGCACGACACCCGGGTGGAGCTGGACGGCGAGCCGGTGCGGCTGTGGCTGCGCCCGGTGGCCGGCGGCCAGCTAGATGCCTGACGACGCCCGGCTGGACGGGCTCGGCGACCGCCTGCCGGCGCGCCGGTCGTGGTGGGGGTACCTGTGGGCCGGCCCCAACAGCCTGGTCGGGCTGGCCGGGGCGCTCACCACCAGGGGACGCCCGGTGCGCTGGCGGGGGGTGCTGCTGTACGAGGACGCCAGCGGCGGCCTCGCGCGCTTCCTGCGCTGGCGCGGGTTCACCGCCATCACCCTCGGCCACGTGATCGTGGCCAACGCGCGCCTCGGCGACGAGGTGCTCGCCCACGAGCTGGTCCACGTCGCCCAGCACGAGCGCTGGGGCCCCCTCTACTACCCCGCCTACCTTGCCGCCAGCGTCCTCGGGTACCGGCGCAACCCGTTCGAGCGCGCCGCCACCCGCAAGGCCGCCGCCACCCTCGCCGCCCGGGACCCCTCCTGATCCACCGGGGCACCCCTTCGGGGTTCCCCGGACCCCCTCCGGGCGGCTAGCCCCCGTCCCGCCGGCAGGTGTTGCCCGCCACCACCTTGGCGAGCGCCTCGCGCACGCAGCGCAGGTCGTCGGCTGACAGGTGGCGCGCGAAGTGCCGCTCGACGATCGGGGCCCACACCGGCCCCGATCGCCGCAGCGTCTCCGTCCCCTGCTCGGTGAGGGTGGCGTAGATCAGGCGGCGGTCCGACGGGGAGAGCTCCCGCGCGACCAGGCCCGCCCGCTCCAGCCGGTCCACGAGCTGGGTGACGCCGCTCTTGCTGACGCAGAGCTGCCTGGTGATGTCGACCATGCGGAGCCTGCCGGCGGGAGCCTGGTCCAGGTGGTACAGCACCTCCCATTGCGCGAGGGAGAGCCCCGCCTCGTCGCGAAGCTGTCTCTCGATCGCATCGGCGATGACCCGATGGGTGTCGAGCAGGGCCTGCATCGCCGCCATCGCCTCGTCGCGCCCCTCCATACGCGAGAGTCTAACAACGACAGGTTGACTTATCGACTGTTCACATTTTGACTTTCCCCCTACGCAACGTCCACAGTGGCGTGGTCCGACCAATCGGGTCGAACACGCATCGAGGAGGAGCCATCGTGAGTGGTGGAGCGGGCGCGGTCGTCCTGGTGGGACGCGTCCTGTTCGCGCTGTACTTCGCGGCGGTGGCCGGCGTCGGCCACATCCGCCAACCCCAGAACTACGAGGGCTACGCCAAGGCGATGGCCTTCCCGCTGGTGGCGCTGGCGGGCTGGCCCGCCGGTGTGTGGCTGGAGGTGGGCGCCCTGTCCGTGGCGCTGGGCGTCTGGCCCGACGTGGGCGCCCTGATGATCGGGCTGTTCGTGGTCGTCGCCGCGTACTTCTTCCACGCCTACTGGAAGATCGAGGACGCGACCCAGAAGATGAGCCAGAGCTTCCTGTTCTGGCGCAACATCATCGCGCTCGGCGCCTCGGTGGCGCTGTTCGGGCTGTTCGCCAGCCTCGGCGACGCGTTGCGGTTCACGGTCACCGCGCCGCTGTTCCAGTTCTGAGCGCCAGCATCCCGGAGCCCTGCCCAGCCTGTGGCTGGGCGGGGCTAGGGCTGGCGCGCCTCAGTCGTCGTGGCGCAGCCGGTCGACGCGGTCGCGGCCGTTGTGGCCGAGCTGGTCGCTCGGGTCGCGCAGCGCCGAGTAGCTGTTCTGGCGTGCCCCGGTCGACAGGGCCGGCAGGTCCTCGGCACCGGGCAGGGGCCGCGAGTTGCCGCTGAGGCCGGGCGGCTGCGGCGGGGCCACGGGCCCGGCCGGCGCCGCGTCCTCGAGCGCCTTGAGCTGACCCTCGACGAAGCCGCGCAGGCGGGCGCGGTAGTCGCGCTCGAACGCGCGCAGCGCCTCGATGGAACTCTCCAGCTCCTGGCGGCGCCGGGCGACCTGCTCGGTGGCCTGGGCGATCTGCATGCGGGCCTGCTCCTCGGCCACGCGGGCGCGGGCCTCGGCCGACTGGATGCGCTCCTTGTAGCGGGTCTCGAGGCCCTCGGTGAGCTCGCGGGCGCGGGCCTGGGCGGCCTCGGTGACCTCGCGGGCGCGCATCTGGGCGGCCTCGGTGACCTCGCGGGCGCGCATCTGGGCGGCCTCGGTGACCTCGCGGGCGCGCATCTGCGCCTGCTCGGTCATGTTCTTGGCGCGCGCCTCGGCCTCGGCCACCATCGACTTGGCCTTGACCTTCGCCTCTTCGACGGTCTGGTCGGCCATCCGCTGGGCCATCACCAGCGCCCGGGCGATCGCCTCCTCGCCACCGGCACGCCCCTCGGCGGCCATCGGCTGGGGCGGCGGTGGCGGAGGCGCCTGCTGCACGGGGGCGGGCTGGGGCGGCGGGCCGCCGCCGGTCGTGGCCTGGTCCCGGAGGCGGGCGATCTCGTCCTGCATCCGGGTGAACTCCTCGGTCACCTGGTCCAGGAACGTGTCCACCTCGTGCATGGCGTAGCCACGCATCGCCTTGGTGAACTCTTTGTGTTGGATGTCCAGCGGCGTCAGCGGCATCTGCGCTCCTTAACCTGCAAGTGGATGGGCGATTGTACCCTGCACCACTCGATCGTTCGCGTTGGGCCGGCTAGCTGGTACTCACCACCTGTCTCAACAGGGCGATCAGTACGAACACGATGAGGGGGGAGAGGTCTAATGCCACAGCGCCGACTCGCAAGGGGGGAAGGAGTCGCCTGATGGGTCGAAGGACTGGTTCGGTCAAGTCATACAGTATTCCATACAGGATCGCCAAACCGGAAAGACCTCGGCCACCGGTCAGGCTGAGGATCAGGTCCATCACGATCCTGCCGAGAAGGATGAGCCAGTAGAGGCTGAGCAGTAGCGAAAGAATCCACACGGATCGACACCGGTCAAGCCTGGTTGAAGAAGCCTCGTTCCTGGAGCCGTCGTCGCTCCTCGGCCGAGACCTCGACGTTTCTAGGGGTTAGTAGGAATACCTTGTCGGCGACACGCTGGATGCGCCCGTCCAGCCCGAAGGTGAGCCCGGCGGCGAAGTCGATCAGGCGTTTGGCGGTCTCCGGCTCCATCGCCTGGAGGTTCACGATCACGGGGATGTCGGCCTTGAACTTCTCGCCGATCTCCTCGGCATCGTTGAAACCGGAAGGCTCGATCAGGTGAACCTTGCCGGTCGCCGCCGACGGGATCGAGTGGATCACCGCCTCGGTCGGCTCCTCCAGGCGCCCCCCCTCGCGCCGGCGCCCATAGACGTCGTCGTCGCGCACCCGGCGGATGGGAGTCCGGTCTGCCGGTGATCGGCTCGCCGGCTCGGCCACGTCGGCCAGCTCCTCGTCGTCCTCAGGCTCGACCAGCCCCAACCACACCAGGCTCTTCTTGAACGCCCCCGCCAACTACCTCACCTACCTTCCCTCGCATCGACTCCCCCTTTCCTCCGGGAGGGGATCCGGCCTGCCGACCGGTCTCCCAGCCCCCGTCGGGGGTTCTGCCCAGCACCTGAGGACGTCCGCCCTGGGCGGCGCCGGGAAACACTATGGCGGCACCGGCCGCAGAAGTCACGGCACGGGTACCGGCAACCACCGTTTGTCCTGGTTTGCGCGTTGCAATATGCGGCGGTGCCCCAATCATGGCGCCCCCTCCGGCCGGTTCAGGGGTTCCCCGGACCCCTCCGGCGGCCGCTCGCCGAACAGGGCCGTCCCGACCCGCACCAGGGTCGCCCCCTCCTCGACAGCGACCTCGAAGTCGGCCGTCATCCCCATCGACAGCTCCGGCAGGCCGACGCCGGCGGCGAGCTCGGCGGTGCGCCGGAAGGCCGCGCGGGTCGCCTCCGGCTCCTCACCGGGGGCCGGCATCGCCATCAGCCCGACCAGCTCCAGGCCGTCCACCGCCCGGCAGGCGGCCACGAACGCCGCCAGGTCGGCGGCGCGGACGCCGTGGGCGGCCGCCCGCGCGTCGACCTCGACCTGCACCAGCGCGCGGGCGGTGGTGCCGGCGGCGACCGCGCGGCGCCCGAGCGCCCGCGCGCCGGCCAGCGAGTCCAGCGAGTGGACCAGCGCGCCGACCCGGACCAGCACCCCGGCCTTGTTGCGCTGCAGGCGGCCGACGAAGTGCCAGCGCACCGCCGGCACCACCGCCGCCTTGGCCTCCAGGTCCTGGGCGTAGTTCTCGCCGATGTCGGTGACGCCGGCGGCTACCGCCGCCCGGATCGCCGCCGGCGGGAACAGCTTGGCGACGGCGACGAGGGTCACCTGGCCGGGGTCGCGGCCGACGCGCGCCGCGGCCGCGGCGATGCGCTCCCGCACCCGCGCCACGTTGCCGGCCACCGCGGCCACGTCCACCGCCGGGTGGCGGATGCTCATCGGAGGCCGCCAGGGGCGAGGGCGACCAGGCCGGCCTGACGACCGGTCACGCCGCGGTCGCGCCGATGGGAGAAGAACCGCTCGTCCAGGTCGTAGGTGCACTCGCCGGCCACCCGGACCTCGCCGACCCCGGCCAGGGCCAGTGCGTCGGCGGCCGCGGTGGCCGGGTCCAGGGACGGCCGGCCGTCCCTGGTGGTGGCCAGCGCCGCCGGGTAGCGGTCGCCGACGGCGGCGCGCACGTCCGCGCCGACCTCGTAGCAGCAGCCTCCGACGGCCGGCCCGACCAGGCCGACCGTGGCGGCCGGGTCGGCGCCGAGCGCGGCGAGGGCCGCCACCCCGGCCTCGACCGCGCCGGCGGCCAGCCCGCGCCAGCCGGCGTGGACGGCGCCGACCACCCCGGCGGCCGGGTCGGCGAGCAGCACCGGCACGCAGTCGGCGGTCAGCACCGCGAGCACCACCCCCGGCTCGGCGGTGACCAGCCCGTCGCCCTCCCCCACCGGCGGCTTGGCCTCCGGGGGCCCCTGGCCGAGGGACCGCCCGTGCTCGACCCGCAGCACCCGCGCCGAGTGGACCTGCTTGGCGAACGCCCACGGCAGGCCGGCGAGGCCGAGGACCGTGGCCACCCGGCGGCGGTTGGAGAGCACCCGCCGCAGGTCGTCGCCGACCCGCAGGCCGAGGTTGAGGCTCTGGTAGGGACCGCCGGAGGCGCCGCCCGAGCGGCCGCTGAACGCCGCCACCACGCCACCGCCGAGCAGGTCGTCGGCGACCAGCAGCGGCGGCCAGGCGGGCGCCTCGCCGCGGGCGGGTGGCGCCGGCCGCCATGCCAGGCCGCCGGAGGGCCTCACGGCCGCCGACCCCCGCGGGGACTCAGCGCTTGAGGAAGGAGGGAATGTCCAGCTCGTCGTCATCGCCGTCGAGGCCCACCTTCCGCTCGGGCTCCCGGCGCTCCGGGTCGTTGCGGCCGGCCTGGCCCGACCCGGGGACCGGCACCTCGCGGCGCTGCGCCCCGTCGGCCGGGCGCCGCAGGCCGGAGGTCGGCCACACCGCCTCGTCGCCGCCGGCGCGCCTGGCCGCCTGGAGCGGCACCGGCTCGGTGGTCGACTGCTCGCTGCGGTCGAAGCCGGCCGCGATGACCGTGACCCGAACCTCGTCGCCGAGGGCGTCGTCGATCACCGCGCCGAAGATGATGTTGGCGTCGGGGTGGGCGGCCGAGGCGATCACCTCGGCGGCCTCGTTGACCTCGAACAGCCCCAGGTCGGAGCCGCCGGAGATGTTGAGCAGCACGCCCCGGGCGCCGTCCACCGACGCCTCCAGCAGCGGCGAGGAGATCGCCTGCTTGGCCGCGGCCACCGCCCGCTCCTCGCCGCGGGCCTGGCCGATGCCCATCAGCGCCGTGCCCGCCTCGCGCATGGTGGCGCGCACGTCGGCGAAGTCGAGGTTGATGAGCCCTGGGATGGTGATCAGGTCGGTGATCCCCTGCACGCCCTGGAGCAGGACCTGGTCGGCCAGGCGGAAGGCGTCCAGCATGGAGGTGGTGCGCTCGGCGACCTGCAGCAGGCGGTCGTTGGGGATGATGATGAGGGTGTCGACCTCCTGCTTGAGCTCCTGGATGCCGACGTCGGCCTGGGAGGAGCGGCGCCGCCCCTCGAAGGCGAACGGCCGGGTCACCACCCCGATGGTGAGGGCGCCCTGCGCCTTGGCGATGCGCGCCACCACAGGGGCGCCGCCGGTGCCGGTGCCGCCACCCTCGCCGGCGGTGACGAACACCATGTCGGCGCCCTTGAGGACCTCCTCCAGCTCCTCGGCGTGGTCTTCGGCGGCCTGCCGCCCGACCTCGGGGTTGGAGCCGGCACCCAGGCCGCGGGTCAGCTCGCGACCGACGTCGAGCTTGACGTCGGCGTCGGAGGCCAGCAGCGCCTGGGCGTCGGTGTTGACGGCGATGAACTCCACGCCCTTGAGGCTCGCCTCGATCATGCGGTTGACGGCGTTGACACCGCCGCCGCCGATCCCGACCACCTTGATCACGGCCAGGTAGTTCTGCGGCGCCGCCATCATCCAACCATCCTCCTTCGCCCGTTCTCGGGACGTCGTCGCCCAGGCGCCAGGGCCAGGGAAGCGGGGGGAAGTTGCCGAGGGACCCGAGAGCCATGCGCGGCCGCGCGCACCGTGCCTCGTCGTTCGAACTATGAGCCTCAACTTGAGGTTAAGAAATTCCATCAACCTCTGGCTCCGCGCGATGCTACCCGGGCCCTGTGAGCTGGTCAACTACCTCGATGTAATTTTGTCTGCCGCCCGCACCGTCGGGGCCGCCGGATTTCGGACGTCGATGCGCTCCACCTCCCTTCCTTCCTTGGCCAGCGTTCGCCGCACCAGCAGGACGGCGGCGTCCTTGGCCGGCTGCTCCACCGCCAGGCCGTACAGGACCCTGGTCCCGTCCCGCAGGCGGAACTCGAGGCCGTCGAGCGAGCGGGCGTGGACGGCGACGACCTGCCGCTGGAGCTCCGGCCGCATGCCGCCCAGGGCGCTGAGCGCGTTGGCCAGCGGGTTGCCCGGGGGAAGGCGGCTCCCCGGGTGCACGTCGGCGGGCAGCGGGACGCTGGCCACGTGGGGCAGGGCGGCCGGCCGCTGGCGGGTCGCCTCCAGCACCGTGCCGTCGGCCGCCACCAGCCAGTAGACCGCGGCCTTGCGGACGCTCGCGACCGGCGGCCGCTCGCTGACCACGATGCGCAGGCTCGCCGGGTAGTCGCGGACGACCCGGGCGGCGGCCACCCGCGGCAGCGCGGCCACGCGGCGGCGGATCGCCTCCAGGTCGAGGCCCAGGTAGGGCTGCCCGGGCCGCACGTCGGCCGCGGCCAGCACCTGGTCGCGGCCGAGGGCCCTGGTGCCCTCCACGTGGATGGCGGCAAGGCCGAACAGCGGCGTGCGGACGAGCTGGACGGTGCCGACGGCCAGCGCGAGCGCGAGCAGGCCCCAGCCGAGCTGGCGGCGGCGGCGCCGGACCCGCCCCGCGGCGATCGCCTTGCGCCGCTCGGCGATGCGCCGGTCGGCCGCCGGCCGCCGCCGTGCCGGCGGGGTCTGGCCGGCGGCGCGCCTCGGCTGGCTGGCCCGCTGGGTCATCCGGACCCCTCCGGCCAATCCACCGGGGCACCCCCCTGGGGTTCCCCGGACCCCTCCGGCCGATCCACCGGGGCACCCCCCTGGGGTTCCCCAGACCCCTCCGGGGTCTCGCCGAAGTCGCCGACGAGCTGGACCTCGGTGCGCAGGACGACGCCGAGCTCGTCCCGGGCCCGGCGCATCGCGCGGCGGATCAGGGCGAGCACGTCGGCGGCGCGCGCCCCGTCGGCGGCCACGATGAAGTTGGCGTGGATCTCGCTGACCCTCGCCCCGCCGCTGCGCTCCCCCTTCATGCCGAGCACCTCGAGCACGCGGCCGGCGGCCATCTCCTGCGGGTTGGCGAACACGCTGCCGCAGTTGGGCTGGTTCACCGGCTGGTTGTCGCGACGCCAGCGGCGGGCCTCGTCGATCTCGGCCCGGACGGCGGCCTCGCTGGCGGGCGTCAGCGCGAAGCGCGCGGCGGTCACCACCGCCCCGGGCGGCAGCGACGACCGCCGGTAGCCGAAGCCGAGCTCGTGCGGCTTGACCCGGGTCGGCTCCGCGGGGAGCCGGAGCGGCTCCGTGCCGGCCGCGGGGCCGCGGTCCGGCAGCGGGTCGGCGACCTGGACGACGTCGGCCCAGACCAGGCGGTCGGCCAGCTCGGTCCCGTGGGCGCCGGCGTTCATGCGCACGCCACCGCCGACGGTGCCGGGGATGGCCACCGCGAACGCCATCCCGCCGAGGGACGCGGCCGCGGAGCGGGCCGCGAGGCCCGGCAGGGGCATGGCGCCCCCAGCTTCGAGCTCGGTGCCGTCGACCCGGGTAGCGCGGAAGCGCTGGCCGAGGTGGAGGACCACGCCTGGCCAGCCGGCGTCGGCGACGAGCAGGTTGGACCCGCGGCCGACGACCAGCAGCGGCAGGCGGGTGGTGGCCAGCACCCCCGCGAGCGCGGCGAGGTCGGCGTCGCCCTCGGCGCGCAGGAACAGGGCCGCCGGGCCGCCGAGCCGGAAGGTGGTCATGGGCGCGAGCGGCAGGTCGCGGCTGACGCGGCCGGGGCAGCGGTCGGCCAGCTCGGCGGCGGCGGCCTCCAGCGCGCCGGCGTCCACCGGCCCGACCGGTGCCGGCATGGGCGGCCAGCCGTCCCCGGCCCGGGCCCAATTCACCGGGGCACCCCCTCGGGGTTCCCGGGACCCCTCCGGGGGGTGGCTCCGTGGGTGGCGGCGGTGAGCAGGGGGGCGACCTCCTCGGCCAGGGTGGTGATGTCGCCGGCGCCGACGGTGAGCAGCAGGTCGCCGGGTTCGAGCAGGTTGGCCACCAGCGTGGCCAGCGCGGCCCGGTCCGGGGCGTAGAGGCAGCGGAGGTCGGGTCGGGCGCGGCGGACGGCGTCGGCGACCAGGGCGCCGTCCACCCCCGGCTCCGGGTCCTCCCTGGCCGCGTACACGTCGGTGACCACCACCAGGTCGGCGCCGGCGGCGAGCACCTGGCCGAAGTCGTCGGCGAACAGCCGGGTGCGCGAGTACAGGTGCGGCTGGAACACGGCCACGACCCGCTTCCACGGGCCGAGCCTGGCGGCGGCGAGGGTGGCCGCCACCTTGGGCGGGTTGTGGGCGTAGTCGTCGACGATCGTGACCCCGTCGACCTCGGCCCGCAGGTGGAAGCGCCTTGCCGCTCCGGTGAAGCCGGCGAGGGCGGCCCGCGCGGCCGTCGGCGGCGCCCCGGCGGCGCGGGCGGCCGCGATCGCCCCGAGGGCGTTGACGACGTTGTGCCGCCCCGGCATGGCCACGGCGATCTCGCCGAGCGGCTCGCCGGCGACCTCCAGCGCGCAGCGCGAGCCCCAGGCGTCCAGGACCAGGCCGCCGGCCCGGACGTCGGCGTCCGCGCCGAGCCCGTAGGTGACCACCTGGCAGGGGGCCGCGGCCGCCAGGCCGAGGGCGCCGGGGTCGTCGGCGCAGAGGACGGCGGTGCCGTCGGCGGGGAGCCGGCCGACGAAGGACCGGAACGCGGCCCGCACCGCTTCCAGGTCGCCCCAGTGGTCGAGGTGGTCGGCCTCCACGTTGGTGACCACGGCCACGGTGGGCGCCAGCTCCAGGAAGGAGCCGTCCGACTCGTCGGCCTCGGCGACGAAGTGCGGGCCGCCACCGGCGGCGGCGTTGATGCCGGTCGCCTTGAGGTCGCCGCCGACCGCGAACGACGGGTCCAGGCCCGCCGCCTGCAGGATGGCGACGACCATGCCGGTGGTGGTGGTCTTGCCGTGGGTGCCGGCGACCGCGATGCCGACCTTGCCGGCCATCAGCAGGGCCAGGAGCTGGGCACGGCCGAGGACGGGGACGCCGAGGCGGCGGGCGGCGACCAGCTCCGGGTTGCTGGCCCGGATCGCGGCCGAGGCGACCACCAGGTCGGGCCGGCCGAGCCGTTCGCCGTCGTGGCCGGCGCGGACGTCGGCGCCGAGGGCGCGAAGGCTGGCGAGGGTGGCCGACTCGGCCCGGTCGGAGCCGGTGACGGTGTGCCCGGCGGCCAGCAGCAGCCTGGCCAGGCCGCTCATGCCGGCGCCGCCGACGCCGACCAGGTGCACGGTCCGCCCGCCGCCGCGGAGGTCCACGCCGGCGCCGGCACCCGGCCCGGTCACCGGGTCGCTCCCCCGTCGCCGGGCGGGTCGCCGCCGGCCTCGGCGGTCCCCTCGCCGGCCGCGCCCGGCGCGTCCGGGCCGGCGGGCGGTGGGGCCGGGGGGACGGGTCCCACCGCGCCGTTGCCGCGCCCGCCCGTCACCCCGGTCGATGGGGCGGCGCCGGGGCGTGGCTGGGCGGCGGCGCGGTCGATGGGCGGGTAGGCCTCCATGCGCTTGGAGCGGTGGTCGATGCGGCGCTGCACCGTCGGGCCGCCGCCCCGGCCGGCGGCCGCCTCGAACCAGCCGGTGGCCTCGCGGTCGACCGGGGTGGCCCTGCTGGCCAGGAACGCCTCGCGGGTGGCGCGGCCGGAGGCCTCCACCACCAGGGCGGCGAGCTCCTCGGCGGCGGCCGGGTGGGCCAGCTCGCGCATTGCCGCCGCCATCGCGGCCAGGCGGTCCGGGTCGGCCAGCAGCGGGGCGACGGCGGCGGCCAGGCTGGCGCCGTCCAAGGCGGCGTCGTCGACCACCACCGCGCCGCCGGCGGCGGCCACCGCCCGGGCGTTGGCCGCCTGGTGGCCGGCGGTCGCGTGCGGCAGCGGCACCATCACCGCCGGTGTGCCGGTGGCGGTCAGCTCGGCCATGGTGATCGCCCCGGCGCGGGTGAGCGCGAGGTCGGCGGCCGCGTAGGCGAGGTCCATCCGGTCGACGAACGGCACGACCTTGACCAGCAGCCCGCGTTCCTCGGGGTCGGCCAGCGCCCACGCCGCGCGGACGTCGGCCTCGTCCCGCCGCCCGCAGGCGTGCAGGAGCTGGACGCGCTCCGGCTCCGGCCAGTGGCCGGTGGCCGCCACCACGGCCTGGTTGATGCGGCGGGCGCCCTGGCTGCCGCCGAACACCAGCAGGGTGCGCCGCTCCGGGTCCAGGTCGAAGGCGGCCAGCGCCTCGGCGTGGAGACCCTGCCGGTCCAGCCGGGCCAGCTCAGGTCGGACGGGGTTGCCGACCACCGCCGTGCGGCCGGCCGGGAAGGCGGCGGCCGCCTCGGCGACCCCGAGCGCGATCCGGCTGGCCACCCTGGCGGCCAGCTTGTTGGCGATCCCGGGGACCGCGTTCGGCTCGTGGAGGACCACCGGCACCCGCTCCAGCCTGGCGGCGAGCGCCACCGGCAGCGTCACGTAGCCGCCGGTGCCGAAGACCACGTCGAAGCGGTGGCGACGGATCAGCCGGCGGGCGGCCATGACGCCGGCGACGGCCGCGAACGGGGCGAGCAGGGTCTCGCGGGCGAGCCGGCGGGACAGGGGCAGGATCGGCAGCAGGTCCAGGGCGAAGCCGGCCTCGGGGACCACGCGCGTCTCGATGCCCCTGGTCGTGCCCGCGAAGCGGACGGTCGCGGCCGGGTCGTGCTCGAGCACGGTACGGGCCATGGCGATGCCGGGAAACACGTGGCCTCCGGTCCCGGCGGCCGCCACCAGCAACGACAGGTGCTGGGCCGCGATCATCGTCGTTCCTCCCTGCGGGTACGGGTCGAGGACGGCCGGGGCCTGACGCGCCTGTGCTCGGCGTCGGCCTTGGCCTTCTGGGCGGGTGTCTGCCGGCCGCCGCCGCGGGCGGACCGGGTGCCCGGCCGCTGGCTGGCCGCGCCACCGTGGGTGCGCCGGCCCCGCCGCTCCGCCTGGGCGGTGGTGGCCAGCACCGAGGCGCGCACCGGCCAGACCTCCTGCCGGGCGACGTTGAGCAGCATCCCGGCCGCCGCCAGCAGCACCAGCATGCTGGAGCCACCGGCGGAGACCAGCGGCAGCGGCACGCCGGTGATCGGCAGCACGCCGACGACCGCGCCGATGTTGACCAGCGCCTGGACCACGATCCAGACGGTGACGCCGCCGGCCAGGTAGCGGCCGAACGGGTCGGGGGCGCGCTGCGCCACCCGCACCCCGCCGTAGGCGAAGGCGATGAACAGCAGGACGATCGACAGGGTGCCGAGCAGGCCGAGCTCCTCGCCGATGATGGCGAAGATGAAGTCGGTGTGGGCGTTGGGCACGTAGGACCACTTCTGCCGGCTCGCCCCCAGCCCGACGCCGAGCAGCCCACCGGAGCCGAGCGCCAGGCGGCCCTGGATGAACTGGTAGCCGCCGTTCTGCGGGTCGGCGGCCGGGTCCATGAACGACAGGAACCGCACCCTCCGGTAGTCGGCGCTCATGATCAGGCCCAGCCCGGCGGCCAGGCCGAGCGACCCGATCCCGCCGAGCAGGACCAGCGGGGTGCCGGCGACGAACAGGATGCCGAAGGCGATGGCACACAGCAGCATGGTGGTGCCGAGGTCGGGCTCGAGCATCACCAGGGCGGCGAGCACCACCGTCAGCGGCACCACCGGCACCAGCAGGTGCCGGACGTCGCCGAGCAGGCGCGCCTTGCGGGCGAGCACGTCGGCCGAGAACAGCAGCAGGGCGAGCTTGGCGAACTCGGCGGGCTGGACGGTGACGCCGGGCGCCACCGAGATCCAGCGGGTGGCGCCGTAGGCGGTCACCGCGCCCGGGTGGACCAGCACGAACAGCAGCCCGAGGGTGGCGCCGACCAGCAGCGGCGCGCCGAGCCGCCGCCAGCGCCGGTAGTCGACCCGGCTGGCGACGAGCATCACCGCCAGCCCCGCGACCACCCACAGGAGCTGGCGCTTGAAGAAGGAGTAGGAGTCGCCGGTGCGGGCGTAGGCGAACACCGAGGAGGCCGAGAGCACCATCACCACGCCGATGGTCAGCAGGGTGCCGACGACCGCCAGCAGCAGCCAGTAGGTGGAGCCGGCCCCCAGCAGCGGTTTGGTCGCCCTGGGCCGGGCCGCACTGGCCACGTCACGGGTTGCCACGGGGCTCACCTCCCTGCTCCTGGCGGGCGGCCAGGCGGGCCACGCTGGCCGCGAACGCCTCGCCCCGCTCGGCGTAGTCGGCGAACATGTCCTGGCTGGCGCAGGCGGGGGCGAGCAGGACGGTGTCCCCCGCCTCGGCCAGGCCGAACCCGACGGTGACGGCCTCGCCGATCGACGCGGCCCGCACCACCGGCCCGTCGTAGCCGGCCCGGTCGAGGGCCGCCGCCAGCTCCTCGGCCGCCTCGCCGACCAGCACCACCCCGACCAGCCGGCCGAGGGCGCCCTGGACCAGCTCGTCGAACCGGAGCCCCTTGTTGCGGCCGCCGGCCACCCACACCACCCGGGGGAAGGCGGCCAGCGCGCGGGCGGCGGCATGCGGGTTGGTCGCCTTGGAGTCGTCCACGAAGACCACCCCGCGGACCTCCCCGACCGTGGCCAGCCGGTGCGGGCCGGCCCGGAAGGCGGCCACCGCCCTCGCCATGGCCGCCGGGTGGGCGCCGAGCGCGAGGGCCAGCCCGGAGGCGGCCAGGGCGTTGCCGAGGTTGTGCCGGCCGGGCAGGCGCAGGGCCGCCGCCCGCCACAGGCCGCCCTCCTGGCCGGGGATGCGGGACAGGGCGATGCCGGCCTCGATGCCGAGGCCGCCGGGGGCGGCCCGACCGACCGCGAACGGCACCGGGGTACCGGGCGCCGAGGCGGCGTGGCCCGCCACCACCGGGTCGTCGGCGGCGTAGAGCGACCAGTCGTCGCGCCGCTGGTTGGCCCACACCCGTGCCTTGGCGGCCGCGTAGGCGGCCAGGTCGGGGTGCCAGTCCAGGTGGTCGGCGGCGAAGTTCAGCCAGGCCCCGGCGACCAGCCGCAGGGTGAAGGTGAAGCGGAGCTGGAAGCTGGACAGCTCGACGACCACGGCGTCGGGCGGCCGCCCGGCCAGGACGGCGTCGACCAGCGGCAGGCCGACGTTGCCGGCGGCCACCGCGTGCAGGCCGGAGGCGGTCAGCATGGCCGCGGCCAGCTCGGTGGTGGTGGTCTTGCCGTTGGTGCCGGTGACCCCGACCAGCGGCATGGTCGAGACCCTCGCCGCCAGCTCGACCTCGCTCCAGACGGGCACGGCGGCGGCCAGGGCGGCCTGGACGAGCGGGTGCGCCTCTGGCAGCCCGGGGGCGACCACCAGCAGCTCGCGGCCCTCCAGCAGCTCCAGGGCGCCGGGCCCGAGGTGGGTCTTGACGCCGACGGCGGCCAGCTCGCCGGCGTCCAGCTCGGGGTTGTCGTCGCAGGCGACCACCTCGGCGCCGGCCTCGGCGAGCTGGCGGGCGGCGGCCCTTCCCGACTTGCCGAGCCCCGCGACCAGCACCGGCAGCCCCGCGAACCACTCCGGCCGGCAGCGGGCCGGCCAGGAGGCGGCGGGGCCGTGGTCAGCCACCGGTGCCTCCGGCGGCGAGGAACTCGGCGTAGAACAGCCCGAGGCCGAAGGCGACGGCCAGCCCCGCCAGGATCCAGAAGCGCACGATCACCGTGAACTCCGGCCACTCGGACAGCTCGAAGTGGAGGTGGATCGGGGCCATCTTGAACACCCGGCGGTGGAGGAACCGGAACGAGGCGACCTGCAGGATCACCGAGAGCGTCTCGACCACGTACAGCCCGCCGAGCACGGCGAGCAGCAACTGGGTGTTGGTGAACAGGGCCAGGGCGGCCAGCGTCCCGCCGAGGGCGAGCGAGCCGGTGTCGCCCATGAAGATGCGCGCCGGAGGGGCGTTCCACCACAGGAAGCCGGCGGTGGACCCCATCATCGCGGCGGCCACGATGGCCAGGTCCTGCGGCGACTCGCCGGCGGGGAAGCGGTAGCAGCCGGGCGCGTTCATCGGCGGCAACGAGCAGAGGTGCCGGAACTGCCAGAAGCCGATGACCACGTAGGCGCTGACCACCAGCACCGTCGACCCGGACGCCAGCCCGTCCATGCCGTCGGTCAGGTTGACTCCGTTGGAGGTCGCCGAGACCAGCAGGAACACCCAGATGAGGAACAGGATCAGGTGCAGCTCGGTGCCGCCGAGGGGGCGGATGAACGAGACGCCGCGGAAGGCGTCCGCCCAGTACCAGGCGCCGACCCCGAGCACCACCGCGGCGAGCGCCTGGCCGGCGAACTTGGCCGTCGGGGACAGGCCGAGGCTGCGCTGGTTGCGGATCTTCAGGTAGTCGTCGACGAAGCCGACGACGCCGAGCAGGACCATGGTCACCACCACCAGCACGCCGGCCGGCGTGAACGGCACCCGGCCGCGGCTGAGCACGTGGACGAGCAGGTAGCCGGCGACCGCGCCGAGGATGATCACCGTCCCGCCGAGCGTCGGGGTGCCGCGCTTGGTCTGGTGGGCGTCCGGCAGGTCGATCTGGATGAGCTGCCCGAGGCCGCGGCGGCGGAAGGCCCGGATGGCCAGCGGCGTCCCGACCAGGCCCAGGGCGAGGGCCACGGCGGCCGCGATGAGGATGCCGACCACGCCGCTAGCCCTCCCCGCCCCTGGGGCGGAGCAGGCGCTCGGCCACCACTTCCAGGCCGACCACGCGGCTCGCCTTGACCAGGACCACGTCGGCGGGCCCGAGGGTCGGGCCGAGCCGCGCGACGGCGGCCTCGGGGTCGGCGGCGGCGTGGGCCTCCTCCGGCCACATGCCCTCCATGCGGGCGGCGTTGACCATCACCCGGCCCAGCTCGCCGACCCCGACCAGGCGGTCGATGCCGAGCCGGGTGGCCAGCCGGCCGACGCGGTCGTGCTCGGCGGCGGCGGCCTCGCCCAGCTCGGCCATCTCGCCGAGCACCGCGACGGTGCGGCCTCCCGGGCGGCGCAGTGCCGCCAGCGTCTTGAGCGCGGCCGCCACCGACGACGGGTTGGCGTTGTAGGCGTCGTTGACGACGGTGAGCCCGTCGGCGCGCCGCTGCACCTGCATGCGCATCGGCGACAGGCTGGCGCCGGCCAGCCCCGCCGCGACCTCGTCGGCGCCGAGGCCGAGGACGTGGGCGGCCGCCGCGGCGGCGAGGGCGCAGGTGACCAGGTGCTCGCCTGGCGCCGGCAGCCGGGCCGCGGCGGTCCCGTCGGGGGTGCGGAGCCGGAACCGGGCGCGTCCCTCGCCGTCCAGCTCGACCCCTTCGGCGCGCACGGCGGCGGCCGGGCCGAGGCCGAAGCGGAGCACGGCGGCCACCGTCCGGTCGGCCATGGCGGCGACCTGCGGGTCGTCGGCGTTGAGGACGGCGGTGCCGTCGGCCGGCAGCGCCTCGACCAGCTCCCCCTTGGCCTTGGCGATCGCCTCGCGCGAGCCGAACATGCCGAGGTGGGACTCGCCGACGTTGAGCACCACGCCGACGTCGGGCCTGGCCAGCCGGGCGAGGGCGGCGATGTGGCCGGGACCGCGGGCGCCCATCTCCACGACCACGGCCTCGGTGTCCGGCTCGATCCGGGCGAGGGTCAGGGGCAGGCCGACCTCGTTGTTGAACGACGCGGGGTTGGCGACGACCCGCAGCCGGGTGGCGAGCGCGCCCGCGAGCAGGTCCTTGGTGGTGGTCTTGCCGGCCGACCCGGTGACCGCGACCACCCGGGCGCCGGAGCGCGCCCGGACGGCGGCGCCGACGGCCGCCAGGGCGGCGAGCGGGTCGGCGACCTCGACGCGCGGGCCGGCAAAGACCGCGCCCGGCGGGGCGATGGTGGCGGCGGCCCCGGCGTGGAGGGCGGCCGCGGCGAACAGGCTGCCGTCGGTGCGGCCGCCCGGCAGCGCCACGAACAGGTGGCCGGGCTCGACCACGCGCGAGTCGACGGCGACCCCGGTGGCCGGCGCGTCCGGGTCGGCGTCCAGCAGCCTGCCGCCGGTCACCCCGGCGACCTCGGCGAGCGTGAGGGGGATCACGACCCCACCCTCCCCTTCGACCGGGGGGCTACCCTCGAGCCCCTCGGACCCCCCAGCAGGCCCCGCAGCTCCTCGGCGGCGACGACCCGGTCGTCGAAGGGGATCTTGACCCCGTCCGCCAGCTCCTGGCCCTGCTCGTGGCCCTTGCCGGCGACCAGCACGGCGTCGCCGGGCTCGGCCATGGCGAGGGCGGCGCGGATGGCGGCGCGCCGGTCGACCTCGACGTGGACACCGCCGGGTGCGCTGCGGGCGACGCCCTCCGCGACCTGGGCGACGATCGCCTCCGGTGGCTCCGAGCGTGGGTTGTCGGAGGTGACGACCGCGACGTCGGCGAGGCGGCCCGCGATCTCGCCCATCAGCGGCCGCTTGGCGCGGTCACGGTCGCCGCCGCAGCCGAACACCACGATGACCCGCCCGCCGGTGACCGCCCTGGCCGCGCGGAGCAGGTTCTCCAGCGAGTCGGGGGTGTGGGCGTAGTCGACCAGCACGGTGAACGGCTGGCCGGCGTCGACCCGCTCGAAACGGCCTGGCACGCCGGCGAGGCCCTCCAGGCCGGCGACGGCGGTGTCGAGGTCGATGCCGAGGGCGTCGGCTGCGGCCAGCGCCCCGAGCGCGTTGGCGACGTTGAAGTGGCCCGCCAGCCGCAGCCGCACCGGCCGCGAGCCGGCCGGCGACCGGAGGCGGAAGGAGGCGCCGTCCAGCGAGGCCGCCACCTCGGTCGCGCGCCAGTCGGCCTCGGCGTCGATGCCGGTGGTGATCACCGCCACCTCGGCCGTGGTGGCCAGCAGCCGGCCGTAGCGGTCGTCGAGGTTGACGATCCCGAGCGGCGTGAACGGTGCGGTGAACAGCCGCCGCTTGGCCTGGAAGTAGTCGTCGAGGCCGGCGTGGAAGTCCAGGTGGTCCTGGGTGAGGTTGGTGAAGACGGCGGCGCGGAAGCGGGTGGCGTCGACCCGGTGGAGGGCGAGCCCGTGGCTGGACACCTCCATGGCGGCGGCCTGCACGCCCGTGTCGGCCATCTCGGCGAGCAGCCGCTGCAGGTCGGGCGCTTCCGGGGTGGTGTGGACGGCCGGTCGGCGCTGCTCGCCGACGCGGACCTCGACGGTGCCGAGCAGGCCGGCGGCGCGGCCGGCGGCGCGGAGGATCGCCTCCACCATGTAGGTGGTGGTGGTCTTGCCGTTGGTGCCGGTCACGCCGACCAGCTCCAGGCGGCGGGAGGGGTGGTCGAAGAAGGCGTCCGCCAGCCACGGCAGCACCGCCCGGACCGAGCCGACCAGGAGCTGGGGGGCGTCCAGGTCCAGCGGCCGCTCCACGCAGAGGGCGGCGGCGCCGGCCCGCAGGGCGGCGCCGGCCAGGTCGTGGCCGTCGAACCGGCTGCCCGGCACGCAACAGAACAGCGCGCCGTGGGCGACCTTGCGGGTGTCGAGGACGACGTCGGTGACCACGGTCCCGCCGTCGCCGCGGACCTCGCCCCGCACAGCCGGGGCGAGGTGTGCGAGCGGGACGCGCCGGGGCGTCAGGGTCATGAACTTCGTGGCCCGCGTCGTCGGCTCGGACGGTCGGCGGCGGGTACGCCGGCGCCCGCTTGCGACCGCCACTCGCTGCTTGCTGGTCACCGGGGAGGCGGCCCGCGAAAGCCTAGCATCAGCGCACGGCCTTGGGCGGCAAGCTGGGCGGCATTCCCAGGCGGCGCAGGGCGGTGCCGGCGACCTCGCGGAACACGGGGGCGGCGACCACCCCGCCATAGATCGGCGTCGGCTGGTCGAGCACGACGGCGACCACCGCGGCCGGCCGCTCGGCCGGCGCGAAGCCGATGAAGCTGGCCACGTAGGCCCCGGCCAGGTAGCCGCGCCGCTTGGGGTCCGGTTTGCGGGCGGTGCCGGTCTTGCCGGCCACCCGCCACTCGTCCAGCGCGGCCAGGGTGCCGGTGCCGCCCTCCTCGACCACGCCCTCCAGGATGCGGCTGAGGGTGCGTGCGGTGGCGGCCGACAGGACCCTGCGGCCGGGCCGGCGCTTGCCGGCCTCGAAGCGCCCGGCAGCGTCGACCGTCCCACGCAGCAGGGTCGGCGCCATCAGCACCCCGCCGTTGGCGACGGTGGCGTAGACGCTGGCCATCTGCAGCACGGTGACGGCCACGCCCTGGCCGATCGCGTTGACGCCGAGGTCGGTGCAGCGCCAGTCCTTGGCCGGCAGGATGATGCCCGGCGACTCCCCGGGCAGGTCGATGCCGGTCCGCCGCCCGTAGCCGAAGTCCAGCTCGGCCCTTGCCAGCCGCCGCGGCCCGAGCGCCCTGGCCACCTGGATGGTGCCGATGTTGGACGACCGCGCGACCACCTCGGCGAACGACAGCACCTCGGTGCCGTGCTCGTGGGCGTCGTGGAAGGTCTTGACCCCCGGGCACAGCTCGAGCGCCGGCGGGACGGTGACCCGGGTCCGTGGGGTGACGACGCCGTGCTGGAGGGCCGCCGCCGCGGTGAGCGTCTTGTTGGTGGAGCCCGGCTCGTAGACGTCGGTGACCGCGCGGTTCTTGCGGCCCTCGGCGGTGCTGCGCGCGAACCGGTTGGGGTCGAAGGTGGGCAGGTTGGCCATGGCCAGCACCTCGCCGTTGCGCGGGTCCATGACCAGCACCGAGCCGGCCTTGGCGTGGTACTGGCGCACGGCCCTGGCCAGGGACTGCTCGGCGACGTACTGGAGGTGCTGGTCGATGGTGAGCACCACGTCGGTGCCGGGGACCGCCCGCTCCAGCTCCTGCTGGACCTGGGGGATGGCGCGGCCGTGGGGGTCGCGCTCCAGCCGCACCTGGCCGGGGTGGCCCCGCAGCAGCGCGTCGTACTGCTGCTCGACCCCGGCCAGGCCCTGGCCGTCGTCGCCGACGAAGCCGAGCACCTGGGCGGCGACCTTGCCGGAGGGGTAGCTGCGGACGGTGGTGGCGAGCACGCCGATGCCGGGCAGCTCGAGGGCGGCCACCCGGTTGCCCCGCGCGACCGACAGGCGGCGGGCGAGGTACACCCACGGGGTCCGCGAGGCGAGCCGGCCGGCGACCCAGGCCCGCGAGCGGCGCAGCACGGGGGCGAGCCGGCGGGCGGTGTCGGCCCGGTCGCGGACCAGGCGGGGCTGGGCGTACACGATCCTGGCCGGCACCGACAGGGCGAGATCGTCGCCGTCGCGGTCGAAGACGCGGCCGCGGGTGGCCGGCAGCTCGATGGCGTGCAGCCGCTGCTTGGCGGCCGCCTGGTCGAGCGAGCCGGCGTCCAGCACCTGCAGCACGATCAGGCGGCCGGAGATCGCCAGGAAGGCGAGGACGCTCACCACCAGCAGCGCGAGCAGCCGCCGGCGGGCGCTGCCGCGGCGCACCCGCCGCCGGTACCTGACCGGCGGCCGCCGGCGGGGCGGCGTCTTCCGCGAGGCGGATGCCGGCCGCCGGCGGGTGGTGCCTCTCCCCTGCGGCATCGCTTCCCCCCTCCGGTGCGTCCGCCGCGGCCGTGCCGGCCTTGGATCAGGGCTCGGCCAGGTACCGCTTGAGCGGGAACGGGTCGCCGAGGGTCCAGCCGGACTGGTCGTCGCCACCGGCGACGCGGCCAGCCCCGGGAGCGGCGGGGGAAGTCGCCGCCCCCGGGGAGGCCGAGCCGCGGCCGCGCACCCGGGAGCCTGGCCAGGCGACCACCCGCGCCCGGCCGGCCGGGACCAGGTGGGCGGCGCTGGCCGCCTTGGCGATGCGCGAGGGCGCCTTGAGCCGGTCGACCTCGGCCTGCATCGCGGTCCAGCGGGTCTCGGCGGCGCGGTTCTCGCGCTGCAGCCTGCTGATCTCGAACGACTGCTGGTTGACGCTGACGTTGAGGGCGACCAGGCCGAGCACGCCGACCACCATCACGGCGAGGGTGAGCAGCAGGAACGGCAGGCGGGGAACCCGGCTGACCGGGATGATGGCGCGCAGGCTCGCTCGCTGCTCGCGGACGGGCCGGGCGGCGCGTGCGCGTGCGGGACCGGCAGAGCTCATGGTTGCCCCCCTGTGGCTTCGGTGCTGGACGGCAGCTTCTCGGCCGCGCGGAGCTTGGCGCTCTCGGCTCGCGGGTTGGCGGCCACCTCGGCGGCGGTGGGGGTCTCCGGCCGCCGGGTGAGGACCGCCACCCGGGCCGGCGGTCGCACGGCGACCGGGAAGCGGGCGGGCGTCTGGTCGTCGCGGCCGGCGGCGGCGTTCAGCGCCCGCTTGACGATGCGGTCCTCGAGGGAGTGGTAGGAGAGCACCACCAGCCGCCCACCGGGGGCGAGCAGGTCGACGGCCTGCGGCAGCGAGACCCGTAGCGCGTCCAGCTCGTGGTTGACCTCGATGCGCAGCGCCTGGAAGGCCCGGCGGGCCGGGTGGGGACCGGTCCGCCGGGCGGCTGCCGGCACGGCCGCCTTGACCAGCTCGACGAGCTGGCCGGTGGTCTGCACGGGACGGCGACGGCGTGCCTCGTCGATGAAGCGGGCGATGCGGCCGGCGTGGCGGTCCTCGCCGTACTCGCGCAGGATGCGGGCGAGCTCGGAACGCGGGTAGGTGTTCAGCACCTCGGCGGCGGTGACCCCGCTGGTGGGGTCCATGCGCATGTCCAGGGGGGCGTCGGCCCGGTAGCTGAACCCGCGGGCCGGCTCGTCGAGCTGCAGCGACGAGACCCCCAGGTCGTACAGCACCCCGTCGACGGTGTCGACGCCGGCCCGCGCCGCCACCTCGGCCAGGTCGGCGAAGGAGGCGGCGACGGCCACCAGCCGCTCCCCCGCCCCGGCGAGCCGCTCGCGCGCCAGGGTGAGCGCGGCCGGGTCGCGGTCGATCCCGATCACCCGGCCGTCGGGGCCGCTGGCGGCCAGCAGCCGCTCGGCGTGCCCGCCGAGGCCGAGGGTGGCGTCGAGGTAGACCCCGCCCTGGCGGGGGCGCAGCAGCTCGACCACCCGCTCGACCATGACCGGGTGGTGGCGCACGGCGGTCAACACCATCAGATCCCCAGGTCGGCGAGGTGGGCGGCGTTGGTCTCGTTGGAGTAGGCGGCCTGGGCGGCGGGCACGTACCGCTCCCACTCGGCCCTGTCCCAGAGCTCCACCCGGGAGAGCTGGCCGACCACGACGACGTCCTTGGCGAGGCCGGCGTAGTCGCGCAACGGCTGAGGGATCACCACCCGGCCCTGGGAGTCGGCGCTTTCCTGGCTCGCGCCGGCGACGAACACGCGGACGAAGTCGCGGCTGGGGCGTTCGGTCAGGGGCAGGCTGCGCAGCTTGGTCGCGAAGGCCTCGAACTCGGCCAGCGGGAAGACGTACAGGCAGCGCTCGATGCCCTTGGTGAAGACCATGTCCTGCCCCAACTCGTCGCGGAACTTGCGGGGGAGGATCACGCGCCCTTTGGGGTCGAGGGAATGGTCGTAGGTGCCGATGAACACCGCCGCTCCCTCTCCTGTGCCCTCCACTTGGCGCCACTTTACTCCACCACCCACCCACCGTCAACGCATGAGAGGACACGCAGAGAGGCCGTTGAGCAGGGAAAACAGGCACATGGGGGAACGGACCACGACAGGCCGGACGAAGGGGGCGGCCTCCACCTCACTCCACCGAGGCGGTGGTTCGCTCAGCGTCCGGTGGTCCCGTCGGGGACCTCGATCACCTGGCCGGTGGTGGTCGGCGGTGTCCGCAGCAGCTCGGGCGGCACCGGCACCGGGTCGGGCCGGAACGGCGCCTCGCCCTCCGGGAGCAGCACCCGTTCGACCGAGAAGGAGGACTCCAGCGGCCCGACCGTGATGCGGTCGACCGCCAGCGGCCGCCTGGTCACCGGGGAGAAGTAGAGGATCTCGGCGGTGGCGGGCGGCGGGTCGGCGGCGCGGAGGTTGTCCGGGCCCGCGGCGCCGGCCGTGCCGGTTCGCAGCGTCCGGGTGCCGTTGACGACCTCGGTGCCGAAGGCGTGCAGGTGGCCCTCGAGCACGGTGGCGACGTGGCCGCGGGCGTAGGTGGCCAGCCGCCCGTCGTGGACCAGCAGGACGTGGGGCCGGAGCGCCTGGTGCTCGATGGCGTCGGCCACGGCGACGCTCTCCTCCTCCTTGAGCTTCTCGAACTCCTCCACGCGGTAGCCCTTGCCGGGTGTGAACGTCGGGTCGGCGACCCCGAAGAAGCGGATCCCGGCGACCTCGACGTCGGAGCCGTCCAGCACGTGGGCGTTGGCGTTGGCGGCGACGGCCGCCACCATGTCGGCGTCGTCGTGGTTGCCCTTCACGAACAGGTAGGGCACGTCGAAGCGGCGGATGTTGGCGGCGATCTGCGGCTCGGGAGGCAGGCCCCAGGTGCCCAGGTCGCCGGTGTCGACCACCGCGGCCACCTCGAACTGGGTCGCCAGCCGTTCGGCCAGGTCGAAGCCGGCCGGGTTCAGGTGCATGTCGGAGACGTGCAGCACCCGCACGGTCCCGTTGCCCGGGTCGGCCGGGGGCTTCGCCAGGGCGGCGTAGGCGCGGTCCAGGTTGCGCCCGATCAGGGTCATCTCCTCGCGCAGGGTGCGCAGCCGGTCGAGCCCGGTGCGGACGTCGCCGATCAGGGCGGGGGCGTACTCCAGGGCGCCCTGGTAGCGGGGTTCGCGGAAGGCCCCGACGTCGTAGGTGGCCAGCGCCGGGCCCAGCAGCACCGCGGTGGCCAGCAGCCCGCCGAGGCCGCAGCGGACCGCCCGCCGCCGGGTCCGCCTCGGGAACAGGACCACGCCGGCGACCCCACCGAGCAGGCCGAGCAGGGCGATGCGGACCACGAACTCACGGCCGGCCTGGCGCGCCTGGCGCTCCAGCACGCCGAGGGTCGCCTCCAGCTCGGCGAAGCGGGGGCCACCCGGGCCCTGGCCGCCGTCCAGGAGCTGCCCGAGGCGGCCGACGTCGACGTCGTCGACGGTGGCCCGGAACTCGAGCAGGCCGAGGTGGGTGCGGGCCGACATCGAGCCGAACGGCGGCACCGCCAGCCGGCTCGACCCCTGGATCGCCGGGCGCGCCGACAGCCGCACGGTGGCGGGGCCGACGCGGGCGTCCTCGCGGGCCAGGAAGGTGATCGCCAGCGCCGCCCCGAGCATCCCGGCCAGCAGCGGCAGCAGCCAAGGGCTCAGGCGCTGGCCGGCGGCAGCCACCCGGTCCCGAGAGGGCAACCGCGGCCTCAGGCGGAGACGGCGTCCACCTCCAGGCCCAGGAACGGGGCCCAGCCAGGCTCGACGCGGCCGACGGCGATCACGATCCACAGCGTCTCCTTGGGCGCCCGTGGCTCGCGGCGCAGGCGGAAGCCCGCCTCGTGGGGGAGGCGGTCCTCCTTCCTGCTGTTGCAGCGCCGGCAGGCGGCGACCACGTTCTCCCAGACGTGGAGCCCGCCGCGCGAGCGCGGCACGACGTGGTCGACGTTCTCCGCCCTTGCTCCGCAGTACTGGCAGGTGTGGTCATCGCGTACGAACACCGCTCGTCGGGAGAGCCCGGCCCGGGCTCGGAAGGGCACCTTCACAAAGTACCGGAGCCTGATGACGCTGGGTACCGTCACTTGCAGCGTGGCCCCGCGGACGAGGCCGCCGCCCTCCACCAGGACGTCGGCCTTCTCCTTGAGCACCAGCACCACCGCCCGCCGCACCGGCACGACGCAGATCGGCTGGTACGAGGCGTTGAGGACGAGCGCTCGCTCCACCCTGCCCTCCCGCTGAGCGAACCTGGGACCGCACGCAGTATAACCGCGAGCTTCAGCCTTCCCGCGGCGCCTCGGGGATGAGCACCCGGAACGAGGAGCCGCCACCCGGTCGCTCCTCCACCCAGGCCTTCCCGCCGTGCAGCTCGGCGAAGCGCGCGACCAGCGTCAGCCCGATGCCGACCCCCGGTGCGTAGGGGGGCGCGTCGGGGCCCTGGCGGAACGGCTCGAACACCGAGTCGCGCTGCTCCTCGGGGATGCCGGCGCCGGCGTCCTCGACCGCCAGCAGCACCCCGTCGCCGTTGGGGGACCGCTCGACCCTGACCCACACCGGGGTCTCCGGCGGCGTGTGCCTGGCGGCGTTGGACAGCAGGTTCTCCACGATCCGCTCGACCTTGGCCGGGTCGATGGAGACCGTGACCGGCTCGGCGACGACCTGCGGCTGGCGGTCGTTCAGCAGCCCCCAGTCCTCGGCGATGCGCTTGGCGAGGGCGGCCATGTCGGTCGGCCGGCGCTTGGGGGTGACGATCCCGTGGGTCAGCCGGTCCAGGTCGAGCAGGTCGTCGAGCAGCCGGTTGAGCTTGCGGGCGTTGACCACCAGCCGCGTGTACAGGTCGTTGCGGTCCTGCGTGGCGAGGCTGTCGCTCTTCTGCTCCAGGGTGATGCCGATGCCGACGATCGCGGCCAGCGGCGTGCGCAGCTCGTGGGAGACCGCGTCGAGGAAGGTGTTCTTCATCTTGTCGAGGGCGCGCAGCCGCTGGGTCACCTCACGCTCGCGCTCCAGCGCCCGCTTGCTCTCGGTGATGTCGAC
>WNGA01000486.1_pt1 | contig 59148 bp, 51 predicted proteins | sample 5400061 | NCBI WGS metagenome assembly WNGA01 (sample SAMN13153366, study PRJNA577476) | soil metagenome | isolation source: 100 cm soil or saprolite under grassland replicate 2 | place: USA:California | collected 2016-06-15
CGCCGACGTTCATCGGCGCGTACCAGGCGCACTTCGCGGAGTTCGTCATGATCAGGCCGTCCTCCACTCGCATGATCGGGGTGATGTAGGTGCACGTGTCCGTGACGATCCGGGCGCCGGCCGCTCGGACGTGGGAGAGCCAGCCCCGACGTTCCACCTCGGACAGGACATCCCGGCCGGTGGAGATGAACAGGTCCACTCGTGGGTTCACCCGGATGCCGTCGAGGAGCGGCATGAGGGCTTCGAACTCGGCGAGGGAGAAGTGCGGCGTCCCCAGGCTCACGGCGGCCACATCCTCCCGCGCCGTGGTGCTGAGTTCGTCTCGAGCGGCCAGAAGCCGCTCCGGGGTGACCTCGACGGTGCGTGACGCCCGGCGCCCGCCGAGCGCCGCCTCGAGGGTTGGCGCTTCGGGCGTGATGCCAACGGCGTGGAACAGCGCCACCGAACCGGACGACGCGGCGGCGGCCCCGAGGGCCTTCAGCCGGTCCTCGGTGGTGTCGGGAGGGAGCCCCTCGATGGCAACGACCGCGTTGCCGGCTTCCCTGCCCACAACCTGCCCGAGCACCGGGTACAGGACGTCCTCCTCGAGCAACCGATCGGAGATCCCCGAGAGACGGAAGACGACGTCAGCCCGCCGGTTCTCCTCACGGTGCAGTCCGGCGTCCGGCACGCGCCCGGTGATCGCGGCACAGATGTCGATGAAGTCACCGTAGCGGTTCGTCCTGGCGCCAAGCACCGAGTTCGCGAACACGATGGCGTTCGATTCGGCCCAGGCGATCTGCTGGCCGAGGGAAGGGCGCCCGGGAAGTTGGTACGGCGCGCACGTCCAGGTGGCGCGGCATCCCATCGCCATGTACAGGTCCATCTGTCGGCGGGCAGCGCTGGCCCGCTCCGGCGTCTCCCGCACCAGCTCGGGATGGAGCAGGTCGAGTGAGCCGGTGTTCAGGGTCGTCGGAACAGAGACCGCCGCGCCCCCGGCCACGAGGCGCTCCGCGAACTCCAGGCCGGCCGGCCCGTGATAGAGGCATCCGTCGACGTGCGCTGACGCCACGTCGATAAGCCGGTCCGCTTCCATCACCGCGGCCAGGTCGGCCACGATCCGCATGGCCAGCCGCGCGGCCTCGCCCAGCTGGCCGTCGAGCATCGCCCGGTCGCGCGCCGCGAGCTCGATCGACACGGCGTTACGGCGTCAGCGAGCCGCCTTCGCCGCCCGCTCCAGGATGGGCAGGGCTCGCTCCACCATGTCATCGTTGCCCGTGATCGAGATGCGGAACCACCCGGGCATCTCCACGAGCGTCCCCGGCAGGACGAACACCTTGTCCTTGGCCAGCTGCTCGCTGAGGGCGACGTCGTCCTCGATCGGAGATCGGGGCAGCAGGTAGAACGTGCCCTCGGGGGTGTGGACCTCGTAGCCGCTCGCTCGGAGCGACTCCACCATGCGGCCCCGCCGCCGTTGGAGGGCCTTGACGTCGACCGAAAGCTTCTCCAGGTCGCCCAGGGCTCGCTGGAGCACGGCGTTCGGCGCGCCGTTCCCCCCGATCGAGAGTTGGGCGATCATCAGGGCCTCGCGCATGGGTCGGCGGTGGGGCATGGTGGGCGGTAACGCGACGTAGCCGAGCCGCTGGCCCGGGGTGAGCAGCGTCTTGCCGTACGTGTAGACCAGGAATGAGTACGGATAGAACTCGGTCGGGCTCACGTACTCGCGGTCGTCGAACACGATCCGCCAGTACGCCTCATCGGAGATCAGGTAGACGGGCCGGCCGTTCCGCTCGGAGGCCTCGGTCAGCACCTTCGCCAGTGCCCGGAGCTGGTCGGCCGGGTAGATCCGCCCGGTCGGGTTGTTCGGCGAATTCACGATGATGGCTCGGGTTCGGTCGGTGATGGCGCCGGCGATAGCATCGATGTCGAGGTCCCAGGACGGTTGCTTCACCTTCACCCGAACCGGCGTGGCGCCGTGGGCGACGATCAGGGCCTCGTAGAAGAACCAGGGCGGCGAGATGAACACCACCTCCTCGCCGGGGTCGGTGACGGCCCCGACCGTGATGTTCAGCCCGGCGAATGCGCCGTCGGTCAGGAAGATGTCCTCGTCCTCGAACGGGACGCCGCGGCGGTCGCGCAGCGCGGCCGCCGCGGCGGCCTGCGCGTACGGCTCGTTGAACTTGTACGCGTACCAATCCTTGTCCCGGGGCACCGCCCATCGCTGGAGGGCCTCCACGAACTCCGGCATCACAATCTCCTGGGGATTGCCCGCCACGAAGTCGGCGTTGTCCGGGTCGCTCGGATCCCGGGTGGACCACGCGGACTCGCTGAAGAACCGGAGGAGGGGCACCTGTCCCTGAAGGATCCGGTCCAGCTTGGTGGCGAGGCGGTGCTCGATCATCGTGTCTCCGTCGTGCTGTCGCGGCGTGGTTCGGTGGGCAGGCGAAAGGTACCATCTGTGCCCCGACCCGGCGGGGGCGGCGAGCTACCAGGTGATGGGGGGGACGCCGTCGGGGTCGGACTCGGCGAGGTACCGGCCCGGACCGAAGCTCGACAGGTCGCGGTCGCCCAGCCCCTCGATGTAGTCGGTGGAGAGCACGGCGGCGAACGGCTTCTGGTCAAGGCGGTTCCACTCGATGGCGTCCCGGCTGACGTAGGGGCCGATGTTGTCGCGGTACCGGTAGTCGCGGAGGTATGCCGCGACGTCGTCCCGGGAAGCGCCGACATCCCACAGTGCCCTGTCGTCGAGGTACACCTCGGAGGGGACGACCCTGGTCACGACGTCGAGGATCGGGCCGCCGAACTCCCGGTTGAGGTCGTCCTTGAGCTGGATGGGGTCGACTCGCACGCCACCCGCCAGGTCCACGGTGGGGCACTGCCCGTGGTCGGCCGTCACGATCAACGCGTACTCGCCGGGAGTGAACCTCGACGCCAGCATCCGGGACAGCCGCCCGAGCTGCTCGTCCACCTCCCGGAGTGCGAACATCGTTTTGAACGACACCATGTTGTAGACGTGCCCGGTGTAGTCCGGGGACTTGTAGTTGACGTACAGGAGATCGGTTCCGTCGTGGCGTCCGATCCCCTCCGAGTCGAACGCTGCCTCGATCAGGTCGCCCTGGTACTGGATGATCGGGGGGGAGCAGCAGACCGCTCGCAGACCGGGTGCGAACCGGTCGAACTGCGCATCGACCCCCGGATCGTGGTACTTCGCCTGGTGCTCCTGGAGGACGCTGAGTGGCGGCACCTCGATCGGGAGGCGATAGAGGTCCGGGTTCTGAGGCTGCCAGCTTCCCGTTCGGGCCTCGTCCCAGTACACGGCCACGGGGTTCTGGCCGAGTGGCATGCCACCCCTGCCCAACATCCCCAGATGCCAGATCTGATAGCCGATCTCGCCGGCCCAACACCCGCTCCCCGCCACCTCCATCCACGCATCCGCGAGGGTGGGGACCAAGATGTCGGAGGGTTGTGCCCGCCCCGGCTTCCCGTACGCCTTGCGGACCGACCCACCGTCGCGGAACTTGTGGCCGGTGATCCCGTGGGTCCTGGGGAAGGCCCCGGTCCCGATGGTGGCGTGGGCGCACGCCGTCACCGCCGGGAAGGACCCGGTGATGGCATTTCGGTAGACGGCGCTCTCACGCAAGAGCCGCCGAAGGTTCGGCCAGGCGTCCTTCCAGTGGCTCAGGACGTACCACCCGCCGCCGTCGATGACGAACGTCACGATGACCTTCGGTGGCACCGACGGGCGATCGATGCGGGGGAGCGGTGCCCCGTCGGGGGCCTGGAAGCCGTCGAACCGCATGAGGTGGGACGCCGTCGGTGCCAGATCGGCAAGCGTGACCCGCTCGGTGCCGTCGGACGGCTCGACGATCCCCGGCGCGTGAACGGCGATGGGGACCCGTTCCAGGTACATCCACGGCAGGGCGTGGCTCGACCGCGGGTCGTTTGGCATCAATCGGATGGACTCCTGCCGGTAGTTCGAGGTCGACCACGGCGCGAGGATGAGCTGTAGGTCACCCGAACGGCCGGGGTGATACGTGCGCCGCACGAGCTCGAGGACGTCGGCCCCGACGTCTCTTGCCATCGCGACGAGAACGGGCTTGGGATCCGGGCGCGCGAGGCGTCGCAGGGCCCGGCCGACGCCGGCGCCTCCGGCGAGGGCCACGGTGCAGGCGATACCCACGAGGCCGAGGAATCCCCGCCGTCCCGGGCTCGACGGCCCTTCCGGTCGCGGCCGCATCCATCCCGCGATGAGCCCCGCGATGAGCAGCGCCACGACGAGCCCGATGGCTCCGGCGAGGACCCCGGCGATCAGCCCCCGCTCGAACGCGACGACGAGGGCAACGATCGCTTCGACGAGGGTCAGGATGAAGAGGAGTGCCCTCTTTGAATCGGGCTGCACGGCGCGTCCGATTGTCCCAGAGGCCCCTGGTTCACGCGCGTTTGCGCGCGAGGTCGAGGAACGGGAGCTCCACGACCGTGGCTGGGACCTTTCCCGGCTCCCCCTCCACCATCCACTCCACCGAGACGCGCGTGCCCGGCGCGGCCAGGTATGGGGGGAGCGACCCGAAGCCGATCATCCGCTTCAGCGTCGGCGACCAGGTGAGGCTGGTCGCTCGGCCAACCAGCCGGCCCTGCTTGAACGCCGGCGCGGGGTCCCGGTGCACCATCGGCGAGACCTCCGGTGGCAGGTCGTGGCGGGCGAACACGGCCTCGATCCCAGCCCAATCGAGCTCCAGCCCGGTCAGGCGTCGCTCTGGACCTCCTCTCGACTGCTCGAGCTCCAGGGCACGCTTGCCAACGAAGTCGGCCTTGCCGAAGTCCACCATCCGTCCCAAGCCGATCTCGAACGGCGAGTACTCCTGTTCGGCGGACCGGGCGTGCCGCGAGCTCGTGTACTCGACCTCGCTAAGGATCAGCCCTGCCTCCACCCGGGCCACGTCGAGGGCCCGGATCCCCGCGGGGCGGATGCCGTAGGGGCGGCCGGCCTCGAACACGGCGTCCCACAGCTCGACGGCGGTGTCGGCCTCCACCCACAGCTCGTAGCCGAGGTCGCCCGTGTAGCCGGTGCGCGTAACGTCCGTCTGGATCCCGCCGACCTCGGAACGGCGATGGCGGAAGTACCGAAGGTCGGACCAGTCCTGCCGGGTGGCCGCCTCGAGCACTTCGCGGGCCCTCGGCCCCTGGAGGGCCAGCGCGGCGACGTCCTCGGACACGTCGGTGATCGACACGTCGAGCCCGTGGGCGTTCAGCGAGAACCATCGGTACGAGGGATCGGCGGCCGTCCAGAAGTACGTGGTCTCGTCGCGACGGGTTACGGTGCCGTCGTCGATCACCCTGCCTCGCTCGTCGCACCACGGCGTGTAATACACCTGGCCGACGGCCAGCTTCGCGGCGTCGCGGCTGATCACCCGGTCGACCAACCGCCCCGCGTCGGGTCCGGCGATCACGTACTTGTACAGCGGCGAGACGTCGATGACGCCCGCCGCCTCACGGATCGCGTTGTACTCGATGTCGTGGAAGTCGGCGTAGACCTGGGCCGAGAGATAGCCGGACCATTCGCCCCACGCCAGCTTCCGGTTGAGCCCCGACGTGCGCGGGTGGAACGCGGTACCGACGGTCACTCACGACCTCCGAGTCGAAGGGAGCGCCGTGTAGTGTAGGCGCCGATCCGGCTGGGGGAGAAGGGATGGCGCAGCGCTACGACGCCGTCGTCATCGGCGGTGGCCATAACGGCCTCACGGCCGCGGCCTACCTGGCCAAGGCCGGCAGGCGAGTGCTCGTCCTCGAGCGGCGGCACGTCCTCGGCGGGGCTGCCGTCACCGAGGAGGTCTTCCCCGGTTTCCGGTTCAGCGTCTTCTCCTACGTCGTCTCGCTCCTTCGTCCGGAGATCATCCGCGAACTCGACCTTCCCCGACACGGGCTGGAGATCCTTCCCCTCGATGGGACCATCACGCCGCTCGACGACGACTCGCTGTGGCGGGTGAACGACCACGGCACGACCATCCGAGAGCTCCGCCGATGGTCCAAGAACGACGCCGAGGCCTACGAGGAGTACGGCCGGCTGATGGTGGACATGGCCCGGTTCATCAAGCCCATCCTCTCCGTGGTCCCGCCGGATCCCGGCCGGATCAACCCGTTCGACTGGCGGCCCCTCGCCGGCCTGGCCAAGCGGTTCTCCGAGCTTCCCCGTCGGCTCCAGCAGACCTTCGTGCAACTGATGACGATGAGCGCCGCTGACTTCCTCGACCAGTGGTTCGAGACCGATCCGCTGAAGGCCACGATGTCGGCTTCGGGCATCATCGGGACGTTCCAGGGCCCGCGCTCGCCCGGCACCGCCTATGTGCTGCTCCATCACTACATGGGCGAGATCGACGGCGCGTTCCGGGCGTGGGGCATCCCCAAGGGTGGTACCGGCGGCATCAGCAACGCCATCGCGTCGGCGGCCCGGTCGTTCGGCGGAGAGATCCGGACCGAGGTGCCGGTGGCCCGGATCGACGCGCGGAACGGCCGCGCCGTGGGCGTGACGCTGGAGTCGGGCGAGCACATCCCGGCGCGCGTGGTGCTCTCCAGCGCGGACTCCCGCGTCACGTTCGTCAAGCTCGTCGAGCCGGGCATCCTCGACGACGAGTTCCTCCAGGAGGTGCAGCGATACAAGTACCGCGGCTCGTCCGGCAAGGTGAACCTGGCGCTCGACCGCCTGCCCGAGTTGGCGTGCAAGCCGGGCACGGGCGAGTGGTTGCGGGGGGCCATCAGCTTCTCGCCGTCGCTCGACTACATGGAGCGAGCGTTCGACGAAGCCAAGTACGGCCACCCCAGCCGGCGCCCGTACATCGACATGATCATCCCCACCCTCGTCGATCCCGGCATGGCGCCACCGGGAAAGCACGTCATGAGCTGTTTCGTGCAGTGGGCGCCGTACCACCTGGCCGACGGCGCGGTCTGGGACGACGCCGCACGTGACGCGTTCGGCGAGACCGTGATCGACACGATCGAGGAGCGGTTCCCCAACATCCGGAACGTGATCCTGCACCAGCAGGTGCTGACGCCGAAGGACATCGAGAACGTCACCGGCCTGACCGAGGGGAACATCTTCCAGGGTGAGCTGTCGCTGGAACAGCTGTTCTTCAACCGGCCGGTTCCGGGGTGGGCCCGGTACCGAACGCCGATCAAGGACCTGTGGATGTGCGGATCGGCGACCCACCCGGGCGGCGGGATCATGGGCGCGCCGGGCCGGATCGCGGCGCTCGAGGTCCTGAAAGCCGGAAGGGCCGGCCGGTGGAGAGCCGCGTGAGCCCCGAACCGATCTACGACGCGATCGTCATCGGGGCCGGCCACAACGGACTGGTGACCGCGGCGTACCTGGCGAAGGCGGGACGAAGGGTCCTGGTGCTCGAGCGCCGTGAGAAGGTGGGCGGCATCCTCGAGACGGTGGAGGTCGCGCCCGGGATACGGGCACCGGGCATCTCGCACACGGTCGGGCGGCTGCGGAGGTCGGTGATCGAGGACCTCGGGCTCGAGCGGCACGGGCTCCTGCTCACCGACCCGCCGGTGCGCGTGTTCGCACCGCAGCCGGACGGGTCGGCCCTCACGCTGTGGGCCGATCCCGCACGAACGGCCGACGAGCTCCGCGCGCGCTCGCCGCACGACGCCGATGCCTACCCGCGCTTCGACGCGCGGGTCCGAGCCCTGGCCAGCTTCCTCGCCTACCTGTTCGCCGCCACCCCGCCCGACGTGAAGAGCCCGTCGTTCGGCGACGCCATGAGCGGGGTCCGGATCGGCACCGCGTTCCGGCGCCTGGGCCGGAAGGCAGCGCGCGAGGCGACCCGGGCCTTGCCCATGGCCATCGCCGACTACGTCGCTGAGTCGTTCGAGACCGATGCGGTACGAGGGGCCATCGCCTCACGGGCCGTCCAGTACACGGCCATGGGGCCGTGGTCGGCCGGGACCACCGCTGTGTTCCTCGGCGACTCGGCCGGGAACGACGGGGGAGGAGCCGGGCAGTCGACCATCGCGCGGGGTGGGCCCCGCGCGGTGGCCGATGCACTTTCGTCAGCGGCGGTGTCGCTCGGCGCCGAGATCCGCACGGGCACGGAGGTCGTCGAGGTGCTGACGAAGGAGCACCGGGCGATCGGCGTCGCGCTGGCGAGCGGCGAGGAGCTCCACGCGCGAGTCGTGGTCTCGGCGGCCGATCCCAAGCGAACGGTCACGACGCTCCTCGACCCGGTCGTTGCCGGACCCGATCTTATGTGGCGGGCCGGCAACATCCGCACGCCCGGGATCGTCTCGAAAGTGAACCTGGCATTGTCGGGGCTGCCGGCGTTCGTCGGTGCCGAGGGCGATGAGCGACTGAGCGGCCGAATCGTCATCGCCCCCGGGATCGATTATCTGGAGAAGGCGTTCGACGCGTCCAAGTACGGGCGTATGAGCGACGAGCCGTACCTGGAGGCCGCGATCCCCACCCTGCTGGATGGGACCCTCGCGCCGGAGGGCACGCACGTGATGAGCATCGTCGTGCAGTGGACGCCGTACCGGCTCCGCGAGGGCGATTGGGAGGCCGAACGCGAGCGGGTCGGCGACCTCGTGGTGAAGACCATGGAGCAATACGCGCCCGGGCTCGGGGAGCTGGTGACGGCTCGACAGGTCATAACGCCGGTCGACCTGGAACGGGAGTACGGGTTGTCGGGCGGGCATCCGCTGCATGCCGAGCCCGGCCTCGACCAGTTCTTCGCCTGGCGGCCGCTGCTCGGCCACGCGCGGTACCGGTTCGGGATCGACGGGCTGTACCTGTGCGGGTCCGGCGCGCACCCGGGCGGAGGGGTGACTGGCGCGCCGGGCGCGAACGCCGCGCGCGTGATCCTCAAAGACCTCAAGAAGCGCAGTTAACGTGGGTGGCGCAGTCGCCTACGGGGCAGCCCTGGATTTCTAGGGTGTGGCGAGCGGTGACCCCCCGCGATTCTGATCACTGGGAGGGCACACAGTCGAGGCGCTCGGGTTTCCGCTAGTCCGTCTCGTCGGACCAGAGCGATCGGAGCAGCTCGTCCGGTCCGCGTCCGCGCGCGGCGACGGCCCCGACCGGCTCCGCTTCGGACGCCTCGCCATCGGAGAACGTGGTTCGCCGCTCGAACAGCCCACGTACCTCCTCCGGAAGGAACCGGGTGATCTGGGCGTGGTGGTAGCGATCTTCGTACCCGTGGTTCCTCCGGTGGTACCGGAGCGGGAAGTACACGTACAGCGCGTCGCGGGCCCGGGTGAGCGCGACGTACAGCAGGCGACGCTCCTCCTCGATCCGCTCCTCGTCGCCGGTGGCCATGTCCGAGGGGATCATGCCGTCGGCCGCGTGGATCACGTGGACCACATCCCACTCGCCGCCCTTGGCCGAGTGGATCGTCGACAAGATCAGGTAGTCCTCGTCGAGGAGCGGGGGGCCGGCCAGCTCCGCTGTGGACATCGGGGGCTCGAGCGCCAGGTCGGCCAGGAACCGACCGCGCGTCGGGTAGCCCGCCGCGAGCTGCTCCAGCTGCTCCAGGTCTCGGAGCCGCGCGTCAGCATGGTCGTACCGGCGGGCCAGGATTGGCTCAAGGAACCGACGGACCCGCCCGAGCTGTGCGGGAGGGGGCACGTCGGCTCCGCAGTCACGAGCCACCGAGGCGAGCTCGTCGAGCCCCGGACGAGCCGGTCCAGGGATGGCGGCCGCCGTCGAGAGCTGAACGATCGATCCGTCGACGGCCTCGCCGTTCGCGGAGACCTCCCGGACCAGCCGCGTGGCGGTGGCCGGTCCGACTCCTTCAAGTAGCTGGAACACGCGGAACCAGCTCACCTCGTCTCGGGGGTTCTCCAGGACCCGGAGCACGGCGAGCGCGTCCTTCACGTGGGCGGCCTCCATGAACTTCAGGCCGCCGTACTTGACGAACGGGATGTTCCGCCGCGACAACTCCACCTCGAGCAGGTCGCTGTGGTGCCCGGCTCGGAACAGCACGGCCTGCTCCTTGAGCGGCACGCCCTGCTCCCGGTGATCGAGCACCGTGCGGCAGACGGCGTCGGATTGGTCCGGCTCGTCCAAGCAGGTGAACAGGACGGGCTGCCGATCGCTCCGCCGTTCGGACCACAGGGTCTTCTCGTGCCGCTGAGGTGACAGCGCGATCACCGCGTTCGACACGTCGAGGATGGGCTGGGTCGAGCGATAGTTCTGCTCTAGGCGAACCAGCCGCGTCCCGGGGAACCGGTCGGGGAACTCCAAGATGTTCCGCACCGTCGCCGCACGGAACGCGTAGATGGCCTGGGCGTCGTCACCCACGACCATGACGTCGGCTCCGTTGGGCCGGGTGGCGCACAGGATGTCGGCCTGGAGGGCATTCGTGTCCTGGTACTCGTCGACCAGGATGTGGTCGAACATCGAGGCCGCCCGTTCACCCCCGCCCGGGGTGCGGGCCAATGCGTGCCAGTACAGCAGGAGATCGTCGTAATCCAGGCAGTGGTGCTCGCGCTTGCGATCGGTGTACGCCTCGAAGATCTGCCGGATGCCCTCGAGCTCTTCGGCGCACCAGGGGAACTCGACGTGGAGCACCTCGCGGAGCTTGGTCTGCGCGTTCACCGTCCGCGAATAGATGTCGGCGAGCGTGTCCTTCCGGGGGAACCGTCGCTCGGTTGTCCCCAGGCCGAGGTCGCCACGGATCAGGTCCATGAGGTCGGCCGAGTCGGTCCGGTCCATGACCGTGAAGTCCGGACGAAGGCCGAGGGCCCGCCCGTGGAGCCGCAGCAGCCTGTTCCCGACGGAGTGGAACGTGCCGCCCCACACCCGGCCCACCGAGCGCTCGCCGGTCAAGCGTTCGGCTCGGGATAGCATCTCCCGCGCCGCCCGCCGGGTGAACGTGAGCAGGAGGATCCGCTCGGGGAGGACGCCCCGATCGACCAGCTTGGCCACCCGGCAGGCTAGGGTCCAGGTCTTCCCGCTGCCCGCGCCGGCCACGACCAGGAGGGGACCGCCGAGGTGCTCGACCGCCTCGCGCTGGACCGGGTTCAGGCGTTCTAAGGCATCGAACATGCGTTCGAGCAGTGTAGGGCCGGCTCGAGGCTCGCGCAAGGAGCCGGTACCATCGATCGCATGTGCCGAAGCATCAAGAGACTGCGCACCGAGGACGGTCCCGCCACGGAGGAGGAGATCCGGGAGGCGGCGCTCCAGTTCGTTCGGAAGGTGAGCGGCTATCGCGTGCCGTCGCAGCGGAACGCCGAGGCCTTCGACGCGGCGGTTGACGACGTCGCTGAGGCCTCACGGAAGCTGCTCGACGCCGTCACGCCGGTGCGCCGGTCCTGAGCGACGGCCGACCGCCGTTAGGATGAGCCGCATGCTGCCGCTCGATCCCGCGCCGGAACAGATGCAGGAGATGGGCGAGGCCGCGCTGGCCTATCTCATCGAGTTCCTCGGCCAGCAGCCCTACCTTCCCGCAGGCGGCGAGCCCGGCGGACTCGAGGCCGCCCGCGCCGTCCGCGGGTCCCCGCCCGAGGACGGCGGCGAATTCAAGCCGCTCATGGAGACCATCGAGCTCGCGGCGGCCAAGGCCTACGGCACCACCGGTCCCGGGTACCTCGCGTTCATCCCCGGTGGCGGGCTGTTCACCGCCGCGCTCGCCGACTTCCTGGCCACCGGGATCAATCGGTTCGTGAACCTGTGGTCGGCCGGGCCCGTCGTGGCCCAGATCGAGAACAACGTCGTGCGATGGCTGTGCGACCTGTTCGGGTATCCGGCCGAGTCGCGCGGCATCCTGACCTCGGGCGGGTCGATGGCGAACTTCTCGGCCATCGTGGCCGCCCGCAGGGCCCTGCTCCCCGATGCCTTCCTCGACGGCGCGCTGTACGTCTCGGATCAGGTCCATGCGTCGGTGAACAAGGCCGCCGCCCTAGCGGGCTTCGGACCCCGGAACATCCGCGTCGTCCCGACCTCGCCAGAGCTCCGGATGGACGTCGACCGGTTGCGGGCCATGGTCCGGGAGGACCGAGCCGCCGGCCTCCAGCCGTTCCTCGTGGTCGCCTCCGCCGGCACGACCAACACCGGCGCGGTGGACGCGATCGCCGAGGTCGCCGGCCTCGCGGTCTCTGAGGGCATGTGGCTCCACGTGGACGCCGCGTACGGTGGCTTCTTCCAGCTCACCGGGCGGGGCCGGACGAAGTTCGAGGGGATCGAGCAGGCCGACTCGATCACCCTCGACCCCCACAAGGGGATGTTCCTTCCCTATGGCACCGGCTCGCTGGTTGTTCGGCAGGGGGCGCGCCTGCGCGAGGCCCATTTCACCGGCGCCGCCTACCTCCAGGACGTGGCGGGGGACGACGAGATCCCGAACTTCTCCGAGTACTCACCGGAGCTCTCGCGAGACTTCCGAGGCCTCCGCGTGTGGTTTCCGTTGAAGCTGCACGGCGTGGAGGCGTTCCGGGAAGCCCTCGACGAGAAGCTGGACCTCGCGCGCGTCCTCCACGACGGCCTGCGTGGTATCCCCGGGCTGGAGCTCCCCTGGGAGCCCGAGCTAACGGTGGTCCCGTTCCGTCTCGTGAACGGCGAGGACGAGGCGAACAAGCGGCTGCTCGGGCGGATCAACGCGTCGGGCCGGGTGTTCATGTCGAGCACGATCGTGCAGGACCGGTTCACCATCCGGGCTTGCATCCTGTCGCATCGAACGCACCGCGACCGCATCGACGAGTGCGTCGACATCATCCGCCGGGCCGTCGCCGGGAACTGAGCCCGTGCCCGAGCTTCCCGAGGTGCAGGCGCTCGCCGCACGGCTCGACGCCGCGGTCGCCGGCGCGCCGTTCAGTGGTGTTGAGGTGCTCCAGTTCTCCTCGCTGAAGACCGTGGCGCCCCGGCCGGAGTCCCTGGTGGGCGCGACGCTCCGACGTGTGGGCCGGCGGGGAAAGTTCCTCGTCTTCGAGTTCGACGGCCCCCGGCTCCTGGTCCACCTGTCCCAGGGCGGTCGGATCGATGTGGAGGACCCGCCGAAGAAGACGCGGCCTCGTGGCGCTGTGGTCCGCCTGGCCTTCGACGGGCGGCCCACGGTCCTGGTGAAGGAGTTCGGCCGGGAGCGCAAGGCCGGTTGGTGGGTGCTGGCTGAGGGCGACGAGGGGCCGCTGGCGAAGCTCGGGCCGGAGCCGGACTCACCCGGGTTCGAGCGGTTCGTCCTGGAAGGCGACGACGCCAGGCGTGTGCACACGATCCTCCGGGATCAGCGCACCGTGGCGGGGATCGGGCGCGGGTACTCCGACGACATCCTGCATCGGGCGAAGCTCTCGCCCTTCGCCACCCTGGCGGCGCTGTCGATGGAGGAGCGTCGTGGTCTCCTCGACGCGGTGCACGAGGTCTTGTCCGAGGCGCTCGAGGTCGAGCTCCGCCGAACCGGGGGCCTGCCGACGAAGATCGGCGATCACTTCACCGTCCACGGCAAGTACGGGACTCCCTGTCCGCGGTGCGGCGACGACCTCCGCCGGATCTCGTACGAATCGCACGAGGTCACGTACTGCCCGAACTGCCAGACCGGCGGCAAGGTCCTGGCCGATCGGAGGCTCTCCCGCCTCATCCGCTGACCTGCAGGGGACGTAGGGGCAGTGGATGTCGCTCCCCACCGAAAGCGACATCCACACTCGCCTCCCGCCATCGGTACGTTCGAGAACAGCATTCTCAGCTACCTCCCCACCCCGCTCCTTCTTACCCGGGCAGGTGAGGAGCAGGAATAGGCTGGTGTTATGGACGACAGGCCAATGCGCGAACACTACGGCACCGGGTACGAACGGGAGCGTTTGACTGGGGGATCATCTCGGATCGAATTCGCCCGGACCAAGGAGCTGCTGCAACGCTTCCTTCCTAGCGCGCCTGCCACCGTGCTCGACGTCGGCGGTGGTCCCGGCGTCTACGCGGCCTGGCTCGCCGACGAGGGCTACACGGTTCATCTCGTCGATGCGCTGCCTCTTCACGTGGAACAGGCAGCCGCCGCCGCTCGAGGCTGCGACCCATCGTTCACGATCGAGCTTGGTGATGCACGCAGCCTCACTCAAGATGACTCATCATGCGACGCCGTCTTGATGCTCGGTCCCCTCTACCACCTCACGGAGCGGAGCGAGCGAGTCCGCGCGCTGGGGGAGGCTAGGCGCGTGCTGCGGCCGGGGGGAATGGTTGTGGCGGCTGCGATCTCTCGGTTCGCGTCGCTGCTGGATGGTCTGGTCAGTGGCTGGCTCGGTGACCCCGAGTTCGACCCGATCGTCGAGCGCGACCTTGCACAGGGTCAGCACCGGAATCCAACGAACCGCCCCGAGTGGTTCACAACCGCCTTCTTCCACTACCCCGACGAGTTGCGAGCAGAGGTTGAAGACGCGGGCCTGCAGTTTGAGGCGCTGCTTGGTGTCGAAGGCCCGGGCTGGCTGCTCTGGGAGCAGTGGGATGAGCCTCGGGGTCGGGAGAACATCTTGCACGCGGCGCGAGCAGTCGAGCAGGAGCGGAGTCTGATAGGCGCGAGCGCGCATCTGCTCGCCATAGCCCGGAAAACTCGGTAGGGGGCGGCCGGGGACTTTCGCAAGGCTCGCCACTCGCCGGTGTCGCTTCCCGCCGGAACCGACATCCGACCGTGAGAATGAGTCAGGCATCGGTGTCGCGAACGACCGCCTTGACGGCGCGTCCTAGGCGCTCGAATACTCACGGGACTCCGAACTGCGCTCGTTCGTCCACTGCGGAGGCGTATCCGAGAGTGTCGCTAGGTGACGAAAGCGAGACCGACCCGGGTAAGGCTTCCGACCGGAAACACCATTGTCAGTGAGACCTGCGCGACGAAGGAAGAGGGGGCCTGAGCTCTCGCTCGGCCCACGCGAAAGCAGCCGCCTCCGCCTCCGCCAGTCCGAACCGTTCGATCGCAAAGCGGAACGCCTCGTTCTTCTCGAACTCCCACACATATGGGTAGCCTTGCCAGCCCCCGAAGATGAACCCGCCCCAGCTCATGCCCAGTTGGACGCTCTCATGCGGGCCCCTGGGCCGCTTACCACGTGCGGGCTGGTGTATCGGTTTGAGGACGATCCACAAGACGCCTGGGTACGTGGAACCTCCCAACCTCTTGGGGCGAGGCTCGTGGGAAGCGGAGGGCTCGAAATCAACCAGCGAGGCGCGCTTCAGCCACTCACGGGCCGCCTGTAGGAAGGCTTGTTGATCGAGGGTCAATCCAGCCTCGGCTTCAGAGCCCAGGGCGAGGAGTTCACCCGCGGGTTTCATCCCTTGAATCATCGGCTTTCGGGCCATTTCCGTTAATGGCGACGATCTCGCGTTGTTCCCGCCGAAAGCGACATCCGAGCGGAGCGAAGGCACGAGGTGCGCAGCGTCTTCAGAGCCGCGCGCAGGCGGCCAACTGGTTCGAGGGGTCCGGTCTACGCAACGTAGGACTCAGATCTCACGTCGAACACGACGGTCGTGCCGTCCGCAGCGAGCAGCGTCAGCGTGGTGCCTTGGGCCGACACGATCTTCACACTCCCCGCAGCGACGGGCGTCGGTAGGAACTGGCCCGGTGGGGAGCCCTTCGGCATAACGACAACGCCGCCCTGAGTCGGATCCGCATCCTGCGACCCCGCGTAGACAGAGACCCACTGGTCGCCCACGTGCCCAACCCAATAGTTCACGAAGTCCCACTGAGGCAGTATGTCTTCGGCGGGCTCGAAGATGCCCTCAGTGGGAACGTACGGGGGCGCGTTGTCGCCCGGACTGGGTTGTACTGGCGACGGGGATGCCGGAGGACCGCAGATCGTAGCGAACGCCTTCTCGTAGGCGGCGTACCGCTGCCGGAGAGCTTCGGGATCTGCTGGAGGTGCGGAGCCGAGCAGTCGGCTGTTCAGCTGGGTGATCTGTTGATCACACGTTGGTCCCCTCGTGGCAGCCGCCATCGCCCCGCCGGCGCCCACGATCCCGACGACCAAGAGTAGGAGCCCTCCAAGGCGCCAGCTCTTCTCCGTTCGTCCGGGGGGTGATTCATGTTCATCGGCGATAGGCGTCTGATACACCGCCCGTGAAGAAGCGGATGTCGTCCTCATCTTCGTCGGGGCGGCCCTGGGCGCACTTCGGCCAGTCGTCACCCGCTCGACGGCAGTCCCAGCCTTCCGGCCACGTTCGCCTCACAATCGAATGGTGCCACACAATGCCGGGGCGGGACCGCGAATGTCGTTTCGTGACGGAAGCGACTCGATCCGGCTAGGGAACCCCTTCCGTAACGGAGCAGTCACCTCCAACAGGACATGAACCGTTCTGATCTTCGACCAGAGGGGCGTGCCCTGACCGTCGCCGTTGCCCTCGTCGTGGCCGTCGCCGGACTCGGGCTGGCGGTCCTCGCGCTACGCGACCAGTCGGCCTCGCGACGAACTCCAGATGCGCAGTCGAGCCCGACGGGTGCGGCGGCCGGGCGAGTGAACGGCCTGATCGCGTTCGGGTGCGGTTACCGCATCTGCACCATGGTCCCGGACGGAACGAGCGTTCGCGATGTGATGGACGGCTACGACAAGGGCCTGGTCGTGGCCGGGTACACGCCGGCGTGGTCGCCTGACGGCACGAAGATCGCATTCACCGGCTACGACCACGAGGGCTCATCCTCGGGCGGGGGTGCGAACTACGACGTCTACACCATGAACGCGGACGGTTCGGACCTCCGCAACCTGACGAAGACCCCCGACGACGTCGCCCGCGGAGCCTCGCAGGGGCCGCCAGTCTGGTCGCCGGACGGCACGATGCTGGCGTTCGAGGGCGACGACGGCAAGACCGACGGGCTGTACGTCATGAACGCGGACGGCACCGGCTTCCGGTGGCTCGCCGAAGGGAGTCGGCCGGTGTGGTCACCGGACGGAAGTCGGATCTTGTTCACGATGCGCTCGGGCCTGTACACGATCGCGCCCGACGGCACGGTCACGACGCAGCTGACGAACGCGCCGGGATGGGACGATGAGCCCTCCTGGTCGCCCGACGGCTCTCGGATCGCGTTCGTACGAGGCGACGGAGGTGTCAACTCGGTCCTTGTGATAGCCGCCGACGGATCGGACCCGCACCAGGTCTTTCAGCAGAAGGGCGTGTACCCCCACCAGCCACTCTGGTCGCCCGATGGCACGCAGCTTCTCCTCGAGGCCGAGACGGCGACGGCCCACGGCAACTACGACCTGTATCTCGTTGACGCTGACGGATCGCGTTGGAGCGATCTCACCCAGACGACCGAGCGAGCGGAGAACTCGCCCGTGTGGTCACCCGATGGTTCGCTGATCGCGTACCGGGCCACAACCGAGCTCACCGTCGATACGGCGGATTACCAGGTCTATCTGATGCGTCCGGACGGGAGCGGCGAGGAGCGACTCACCACCGATCAAGGCGGGTTCTCGCTCGCGTGGCAGGCGCTTCGATGAGAACTGCGGGACGGGACGGTGCGCTCACGCGCGGGAGCCTCGAAGACAGTCGCTTCGTGACGGTAGCGACAGCTGTGCAGAACATTACATGTGAATCCCGCTGCCAGGACACGAGTTGACGATTAAGTGCCATCCTCCGTCCGAGTAGGGACCCAGTACCCAAGCGAGCTGTTCACCGTCGCGGACGACGATGAACTGTACTGGGTAGTATCGCGGCGAGTCAGGATAGTTCGGCCGTTTCAAGTCGTCGGACGACATGACGCCTGGAACGCGCCGGACCACCGATACCGGATCCTCGTCCTCGCTCCCCATGATCGTCATCCGGAGCTGCTCACCGAAGCCGCAAGCTAGCTCCCACGGCACGTAGAGCCCGTCGGGATCGACGATGGTGAGCGTGGCCGTCGGAACGCCGGGGTCTGAGGAGGACGAACGGCTCGTCGGGAGACAGGCGACGGTGACGGTCCCAGGACCCATCCCCGAGGTGTCTGGGGTGGCTTCGTCCTTCAGCTGGAACCCTTCCGAGCTGCCGTACGCCCATGACTCGTGGTGGAGATCGACGCCCCAGGCGCCCCCCGGGTTCTCGACCAGGAGGTGGACTCCATGTCGTTCTGTTCGGACGACCTGATCTTTCAGCTTCACGGCGTCTCTCTCGCACACGATGAGTGCGACATCCGCTGGTGGCTCATCCGTGACGAAGATACTCGCCGAGGCAGACCTTTCACCTTCCCTTCCGGCCTGCGTCCGCTGCGTCCGCACCTGAGCGCAACCGACAAGTACGATCAGCAGTCCGGCGATGGCTACCGTTCGACTCAGCATCGCGCCTCAACTTTGAGTCTCCCGACATAGCAACTACGACCTGGCCCTCGAACTGGTTCCGGGCGGACTCAGGTCTGAGTGTCGCTTTCCATCGAGAGCGACATCCTGGACGTGTGGTTCATTCGTTGGCTGCAGTCGTGGTGCTGATAGCCCCACCCCGATGCCCGCCCCTGAGCTGTTACGCCATCTCTCGACGATGGCAACGGGCGAACTCCTGCATTCGGACCTGACAGTTCGAGCAAAGTTCGTCTGGGCGAACGATGGCCTTCCCGCCGACGAACGCGCGGAGATAGACACGCGCGAGGTGCTGAGCGCATCGTGGACACAGCGACGGGTGAGGGACGTAGCGAGTCGTATTCACGACGGTACGGAGCCGGTTGTCGCGCGTCAATCGCCCAACCTGGGCACGGCCGAACGGTGGACATAGCCTGGCGGCCGTCGCGAGGACACTAGGCTCACGCAGCTTTGCTTCACGACGTATGAATGAGAGCCGCGTAGCGGACGCCGACGATACCGTCGGACGCGAGCTCTGCTACCGTGTTGTACGAGACGACCAAGTGCGACGCAACCCTCGCCCGGTCCCACAGTTCCCCCACGACCGAGATGTGGCCGAGACCGTCGCCGGTCAACGTGAGATCGAGATAACCGTCGAGTGACGAGGGTCGCGTTGCCCTTTAGGGTCGTGTGACGTTCTTCCAGCTTCTCGCCAAACGGAGAGAAGTCATCCTCATGGAGCTGAGCCAAGAAGCGACCCGGCCATGCGCCGAGCTTGACCCAAACCTCAGTGTCAAGCCGCCCTTCGGACCCAGCGTCGCGGAAATCGCGCTCTGGGATAGAGATGGTGACACCGTCACTACCGACGCAGGGAATCCGCAGCTCCGCCACAACGGCTAAATGTGGCGTTTTCGCGATGCGCCGCGGTGGCAGTCGCCTTCCGCGGGAACCGCCACTCTGTGAGGGTTCGACTCAGGCGACGGCCGGCGGGAACCGCTCGAGTCGCATGCGTCAATGGATAATGTGAGCACGAGAAACAATGAGATGTGTTCCTGCGCTCATCGCAGCTATTGCCCTCGCGGCGTGTACCCCGTCCGAACCAACGGTCAGTCCATCGGATCGGCTGACGGAAGAGGAGGCGTTCGTGTTGTCGCCGGCTCCACGAGTTTGCCCCCAGGGGCCGAATACGGGCGACCGCTTTGCCCGCTTCATCTCTCGGCACGGCGATCGATGGCCACGTGCCAACTTGGCTTCCTGATGGATTTGACCTGGCTGCTGCATGGGGGCCGCCCAGTCAGGCCTCGGCCCCGACTTCGCTGCGAAGGCTGTGTGGGCCGATGCTGAATGTCGAGAGATCGACCTGACCTACTGGGACCGTATCGAGGGCGTTGACAGGTTTCCCGACAAGCCGCGAGTCGGCGATCGGTTCGTGATCACCGATGCGCCGGGCGAGCGTGGCAATGCCGTTCTCGGCGCCGCTCGATGTCTTCGGTACTTCATGCAGCCGGAGTCGGCCGGGATCCGAGTACAACTGAGCGTATTCATGATGGGAGTCAGCCGCCGAACAGGCGACGCGATTGTCCGCTCGATCGCCGTGTAGATCGACCGATCGTCTGTAACGACAGCGTTGATCTTGCGGACTGGTCGAGGCCCTCGGGGACTTGAGGAGGTCGTTTCGCTGAGTCAGGCGCCGCATGACGAAACGAGTCGAACCCCGAACCGAGCCGGAAGCCCAGCCTATGGGACTACGTCCCAGAAACCTCAGGACGTCAGCTCGCCGAGCAGGTCGGCGAACGCGGACGTGTAGCGGTCGACGTCGTCCTCGGTCGCCGGGACCGCCACGGTCGGTCCGGCGCCGGGGATGGCCTCCCACACCCCGCGGTTGGCCAGATAGACGCGGATCAGGTGGACCAGGGGGCGATCTTCGGACGCGCGTGCCTCCGCGGCGTCGCGGGGCAGGCGCGGAGCGAACGTGTAGCCCGACCGGGGGAAGAACCGGTGGATGGTCCACGGGAGGTCCGCGTCAAGGACGGCCGCCTCCATCCCGTCGGCCAGGCGTGTCCCCAGCTTCGCCGTGTGGGCATAGGCGTCCTCCGTCAACACCTCGCCGAGTGCGGCCCGGGCCGCCGCCGCGGTCAGGGCGTTCGCGAAGAGCGTGCCGCCCGTTGCCACCCCGTGCGGCGCGTGCCCTGATTCCGAGGCATCTTGATTCTCGAACACGCTCGCCAGCTCCTCGGTCATGCCGTACGCGCCGATGGGCACGCCGGCGGCGATCGACTTGCCGAGCGAGACGGCGTCGGGCTCGAGGTTCCAGATCCTCGTCAGCCCGCCGGGCCCGCAGACGAGCGTGTGGGTCTCGTCGTAGGCGAGGACGCTGCCGGTCTCCCGGGTGATGCTGCGGAGCCCCTCGTGGAATCCGGCATCGGGCAGGATCAGCCCCTGGTTGTTCGTCATGGCCGGCTCCAGCAGGACCGCCGCGACGTCGCGGGGCTCCAGGGCGTGCGCCACAGCCTCTAGGTCGTTGAACGGGATCACGCGAGTCTGTTCGGTCACGTCCGGCGGCAGCCCGAGCTCTTCGGGGACCTCGCGCCCGTCCTCCAGGGTGACCAGAGCCTGATCGAAGTGGCCGTGATACTTGCCCTCGAACAGCAGGACCCTGGGCCGGCCGGTGGCGACCCGCGCGACCCGAATGAGCTCGCTGTTGGCCTGCGATGCGGACAGGGTGAACTGCCACTTCGGCAGGCCCCACCGCCGGGAGAGCTCCTCGGCCACCCAGATCGAGTCCTCGACCGGGAGCAGGAACTGGTTGCCAGCCGCCATCCGTCGGGACACGGCCTCGACGACCGGCTCGGGGGCGTAGCCGCAGAACATGCTCATGTCCGCCACGTTGAAGTCCACGTACTCGTGGCCGTCCACGCACCGGAACCGGGAGCCCTTGCCCTCGGCCACCCACACGGGTAGGTGGTCGTAGGTGCCGGGGTCGGCCAGCCAGGCCATCGGCACACCGTTCGGCATCGACGCCCTGGCCCGTTCCAACAGGTCCAACGAACGTGGATGAGCATCACGGAACCGCTCGTCCTCCCTGCACTTCAGACGGCGGACCACGTCGGCGTCGACGGACATGTCTGGTGATTCTCCAGGCTCCCATCGCTCCCCGCCAAGGGCTGCTCTGTGTGCTTGCCAGGAGCTGTCGCAACCGGTAGGGAAGGGCATGCTCGCGATCCTCGGCGGCCTGGGAGCCGCAACCATGTGGACCGTGACGACGATCTGCTCGTCCCGTTCCGCCCGACTGATCGGTGCAGGTTCTACGCTCGCCTGGGTGATGCTGGTCGGGTTGGCCATCGTGCTCCCGCTCGTGGTTGTCTCAGGCGTACCGGCGAACCTCGACGGCCCGGCAGCCGCCCGGCTGGTCGTAGCGGGGGGAGGCAACGTGTTCGGCCTGCTCCTCGCGTATCGGGCGGTCCGGCTCGGCAAGGTCGGTGTGGTCTCCCCGATCGCCTCGACCGAAGGAGCCATCGCCGCCCTGATCGCCGTGGCGGCGGGTGAGCGGATCTCGCCAGGCGCCGGCGTGATGCTTGCCGTGATCGCCGCCGGCGTGTGCCTGGCCGCCCTTGCGGGAGACGGCGACGAGCCGACGGAGGCACGCGACGGTGCGGCAGCTCTCTTCGCCTTAGGTGCCGCGCTCTCCTTCGGGATCAGCATCTACGCCACCGGTCGGGTCAGCCAGGAGCTGCCCATCCCCTGGGCAGTGCTCCCGGCCCGAGCGGTGGGCGTGGCGGCGGTCGCGGTTCCCCTCGCGCTGACCGCTCGGTTGCGCATCACGCGGGCCGCGGTCCCGCTGGTGGCGGTGGCCGGGGTGGCTGAGGTCCTCGGCTTCTCCTCCTTCGCGATCGGAGCCCGCTACGGGATCGCGGTCGCCGCGGTGCTCGGCGCCCAATTCGCGGCGCTCTCCGCGCTCGCCGCCCGGGTGCTGTTCCACGAGCGGCTGACCCGACTCCAGCTCGTCGGCGTCGTCGCGATCGTGGCCGGGGTGTCGATCCTGACCGCGCTCATCGCCTGACGCCTTCCCTGGCTCGTTTGAGGGCGTCGCGCCAGGTCATCGCCAGGGCGTTTGCTAGGCTCCGCGGGTGCCCGACCCGTTCTCCTGGCATCCCGAACCCGAGCTGATCGGCTTCCGCGACCCGGGCGAGGCCAGGGAGGCACTGGAAGAACTCGGCCGGCTCACGTGGGGCACCGCGCTCGACTGGCTCTACAGCGACGCCATGCGCCGGCCGGTGCCGACCGAGTCGTACTCCGAGATGCGAAGGAAGTACTTCGGCCCGGACAACGAGCCGGCGCCACCGCCTGAGAAGCCGGCAGGCTCGAGCGAGGTGCTGACCGAGTTCCGCGAACGCGTGGCGCCCTTCGCGTTCAGCTCGCAGCACCCAGGATCCTACAGTTACTTCACCCCGCCACCGCTCCCCTTGTCGATCTCCGGCGAGGTGCTGGCGCATTGGCTGAACCAGGGGGTCGACGTGTGGGCCGCGGGGCCGATCGGGGCGTTGGTGGAGGAAGAGGTCACGGCTTGGCTCCGGGAGCTGGTGGGGTTCGGGGAGGGGAGCTGGGGGGTGCTCACGTCGGGCGGCGTGATGGCGAACATCATGGCCCTGACGGCGGCCCGCGACGTCCATCTGCCGACGCTGCTCGGGCGCTCGGAGCCCCCGCGGGGAAGCGCGCTCGAAGGCGTGCGCGTGTACGCCTCGGACCAGGCCCATTTCTCCATCGAGCGGGGGCTCTCGGTGCTGGGGTTCCCGCCGGAGACGCTTCGGATCGTCCCATCGGACGAGCGATTCCGTTTGCAGGCCCGGCCTGTGGCGGAGGCCGTCGCCGAGGACCGGGCGAACGGCTTGCTCCCGTTCGCCATCGCCGCGGTGAGTGGGTCGACGAATACCGGGTCGGTCGATCTGGTGGGGGAGCTGGCCGACATCGCGGACCACGAGCACCTGTGGCTGCATGTCGACGCCGCGTACGGCGGCGGGGCCCGGTTCTCCAAGCGCGACGCCGGCCGCGTCCCGGACCTGGAGCGAGCCGACTCGGTCACGATCGACCCGCACAAGTGGTTCTTCCAGTCCTACGACATCGGCGCCCTGGTGATGAAGCGGCGGGAGGACCTGGTACGGACGTTCCACCGGGAGCCCGAGTACTACCGGTATCCGAACCCGGAGGACGCGCCGCTCAACTGGATGCAGTACTCGATCGAGGGGACGCGCCGGTTCCGAGCGCTGAAGCTGTGGACGTCGTGGAAGCATCTCGGGACGGAGGGGTTCGGCCGGCTGATCGAGCACAACGACGATCTGGCCGCGTATCTGGTGAAGCGATGCAAGGAGTCCGGCGAGTTCGAGGTCGTCCCCGAGGAGCCGGAGCTGTCGGTGGTGTGCTTCCGTCACGTGCCGCGGGGGATGGATCCATCCGAGCTCGACGCCTACCAGGACCGGCTCCAGCGGGCGCTCGAGGTGAGCGGGGAGGGCTGGGTGTCGACCACCAAGCTCCGGGGCCGCACCTATCTCCGAGCCGGCGTCGTGAACTACCTGTCAACCGAGGCCGACGTCGATCGGATCCTGGACGCCCTCCGCCGCTTGTCGAAGGATGCAGACCGGGTCGGGTGAGGACGGTCAGTCCGACTCAGTGGGCTCGTTCTCGGGCTCCAACTCGACGGTGAGGTCTTCCTCTGACGATCGAGCCACGCCCGAGTAGATCCGTTTCCCCGCGTACAGCACCATCAGCAATCCGAGCGTGAGGATCGCCACCGGCCAGATCCACGTCGAGCCGATGTCGGCCACGCTTCGGTCGCCGGTCAGGAAGAACCACCCCACGAGGGCGAACAGCAGCCCGAAGACGAACGAGAACGGGTCGATGGCGTGGCGCTTCACCGGGCCTTCAGCTCCTTGCGCTCATTCCGCGTGGGGTCGCGACGGCCGACCCAGATGTCTCCTACCCCCGTCTGGAGGTCGAGCGTGATCGTGGCCCCGTCGCCGTATCTCGGTTGCCACGTTCGGCGCAGAGACCGGTCCAGCCCGCGGTCGGTCGAGAACGGACCGATCGTGACTATCCCGACGCCTGCCTTCCCTGTGGCGACGACGTGGGCGTCGTACGGGACCAACACGTTGATATCGCCGATGCCGGTGGAGGCGGCGATCACCGGGGCCGCCGCCGTTCCCGTTAGCGACGTCAGGTCGAGGTAGATCGACCCGGCCGCCACGCGGTACGAGCCAGCAATGGCTTGTGGTGCTTGCGGGAAGGCGTGGATCTCATGGACTCCGCCCTCCAGCGGCACGTCGATCAGGCTCGCCGCCAGCACGATGGGCACGAGCAGGAGGCCCGGCAGGATCAGCCACCGCGCTCGCCCGACGAACGCGCCGACCAGCAGGCCGACGCCCAGCACGAGCAGGGCGAGGGCGGGGAACCGCACGGCCGACAGGTGCACGGCGTTCAGGTTCTGGAGGATGGCCATCGCGCCGACCGCCAGGAGGGCGAGCCCGAAGACGAGCCAGCCGAGGGGCGACGGCTCGCGCGGGGCGCGAGGGGTCGCCATCGGACGCGTCACCGCCGGGGGCGGAGGCGGAGACGGTTGGGCCCTGGCCGGCTGCAGCAGCGGAGCTGCGGCGCCTGCCTCGTCCTGCGCTGGCGGGACGGAGCCGCCATCGCGTGTCGCGCGTTGGGTATCACGACGGAACAGGACCACCCCCAGGCCGATCAGCAGCACGGCCCACAGCACGTTCGTGTCCCACAGGCCCAGCTTCCCGGCGAGCAGGACCACGCCCAGCCCGAGCAATGCGATCCCCAACCAAGACGGTGCGTCGGGGAATCGTCGGATCAACCGCTCGGCGGCCGAGTCCGGGAGGTCTTCGCGAGGGATCAGCCACCACATCAGGAGGTAAACGAGGATCCCGATCCCCCCGATGAACGCGAACACCACGAATACCAGACGGAAGACCAGGGGGCGAGTTCCCACGTGGTCGGCCACGCCGCCCGCGACGCCGGCGATCAGCCGATTTCCGGCCCGGCGTCGAAGTGGGCGCCGAATGAAGGGTTGGGCGGGCTGCTCATTCGAGATCGTCCCGGTCGGCGCGCCAGGTTCCGAGGTCCCGCGCTGGTCCATCGGGGTCATCATGTCCGGAGGCCCGTTCGCATTCCATCGGGGATGTCCCTGGGAAGACCCCAGCCCGTCCCCGACCGGCTCGGGGTTCTCCCCGATTCCCGTGTCTCGCCGGGCTGTGAGAGCATGCCGCCGGGTGTTCAGGCGCAGCTCGAGCGATCGGGTCCTGACGGGCGTCGCCGGGGGGATCGGTGAGCGCCTGGGCATCGACCCCCTCGTGGTTCGGCTGGCCTTCGTCATGCTCTCACTCGCCGGCGGCGTCGGCGTCCTGCTTTACGTGTCGGCCGCGCTCGTCTCGCGGGGGCCCGACCCCGACACGCAGCTGGAGAGCCCGCCCCGCACCGGTGCCCGGCAGGCCATCGCCGTTGGGATGATCGTCGCGGGTTTCCTGCTTCTGCTCCGCCGGGCCGAGCTGTGGTTCGGCGACGGCGTCGTATGGCCGGCAGCGCTCGCGGTCCTGGGCTCGGCGGTGATCTGGACCAGGGGCGACGACGCCGACCGTGCCCGGTGGGGGAACCTGATGTCGAGGGTGCCAGGCATCTCACCCACGCGGCCGGCGGACGGGGTGCGCGCATCCGCCTCTCGCTCGGGGCAGTCCTGATCGTCCTGGGCCTCACGACGTTCCTGACGTCGAACAGCCCGCTCGCGCTTGCCGAAAACGCGCCGTTCGCGGTCATCGCCGCGTTCACCGGGGCGGCGGTGATCCTGGGCCCCGGGGTGTGGCGCCTGGCCCGACAACTGGCCGAGGAACGGCGGGAGCGGATCCGGCAGGAGGAGCGAGCCGAGATGGCTGCGCACCTGCACGACTCGGTGCTCCAGACGCTGGCGCTGATCGTGCGGGCCGAGGCCGCGGGGGAGATGCGGACACTGGCCCGCGGTCAGGAGCGGGAGCTGCGCGCGTGGCTGTACGGGAGGGCGCAGCGACGAAACGCCGACATGCTCAGTACGGCCATGGACACGACCGCAGCTGAGGTCGAGGCGATGCACGGTGCACTGATCGACGTGGTGATGGTCGGCGACTGCCGGCTCGACGACGGCGTTCGCGCGCTCGTGGACGCGTGCCGCGAGGCCATGATCAACGCGGCGAAGCACTCCGGCGCTGCAATCGCCTCGGTCTACGTCGAAGTCGAGGATGACCAGGTCACGGCGTTCGTCCGCGATCAGGGTGCCGGCTTCGAGCCTGAGCGGGTGCCGAGCGACCGTCGCGGTATCGTCGACTCGATCTCGGGGCGCATGGAGCGGAACGGGGGGAACGCGCTGGTCCTGACCCGGCCCGGCGAGGGGACCGAAGTTCGCCTGCGTATCTCCCGGGCGCGGTGATGACCTCCATCCGCGTCTTCCTGGTCGAGGATCACCACCTCTTCGCCTCAGGCGTTCGGACGGAGCTGGGACGGCAGTTCGAGATCGTGGGGCACGCGTCGACCGTGCGAGAGGCGGTCGAGTCCATCCAGGAATCGGCGCCCGACGTGGTGCTGCTCGACGTGCACCTCCCCGATGGCAGCGGAGCCGGCGTGATCGAGGCTCTCGCCCCGCAGCATCCGGGCGTGCGCTTCCTGGCACTCTCGGTGTCCGATGCCGCCGACGACGTCATCGCCGTGATCCGGGCCGGCGCCCGGGGATACATCACCAAATCCATCTCGCCGGCCGACCTCGCCCTCTCGATCCGCCGGGTCCATGACGGTGATGCGGTGTTCTCTCCCCGGCTGGCGGGGTTCGTGCTCGACGCGTTCGCCGGCACGACCCCGCCATCCATCGATCCGGAGCTCGACCAGCTCACGCCCCGGGAGCGCGAGGTCCTGCGGTTCATCGCCCGGGGCTACGCCTACAAGGAGATCGCGCGCGAGCTCCACATCTCGGTGAAGACGGTCGAGAGCCATGTCTCGGCGGTGCTGCGAAAGCTCCAACTCTCGAACCGCTACGAGCTCAGCCGGTGGGCCACCGACCGCCGGCTGATCTAGCCGGCGGCGAGCGTGTTGGACGACGCGGCCAGGCCCCGCTTCTCGTGGCACTGGTGGTGGTACTCCTCGGTCTGCGGTCTTATGGCACCCGGCGCGCCAGGAAGTCCAGGACCACCCGCTGCTGGCGGATCTCCTCCTCGATGTCGAACGAACTGTGCCCGGTTCGATACGTGTAGAGCTCGACGGGGTGCCCGCGGCCGCGGAGTCGTTCGACATAGGGGAGGACCTGTCGAATGGGGCACCGGCTGTCGTTCTCTCCGGTCAGGATCAGCACGGGCGCGGTGACGTGATCGGCGAAATTGATCGGGTTGCGGTCCCTCATGAGGTCGGGCACCTCGTCGGGTCGCCCGCCCAGCAGGGCCCGGTCGTAGGCCTGCAGGAGCGGAGAGAGGTCGTCATAGCCATCCTCGTAGTCGCCGACCGGGACCCCGGCCACCCCGCAGCGCCAGAGCTCCGGGTGCTTGCCCAGCTCGAGCAGAGTGACGTAGCCGCCCCACGACCACCCGGCAATGACGGCGCGATCGGGGTCCGCGATCCCCTTCGACGCCAGATCGGCGAAGCCGGCGTTCACGTCTTCGAGCTCGGGCCGGCCGATGTTCCCGATGATCTCGTCTCGCCAGGCTCGGCCGTAGCCGATGGAGCCGCGGTAGTTCACCATAGCCACAGCGAACCCAGCGTCGACGTAGGACTGGATCTCAGGGCTCCATCGATCGGTGTCGAGCGATGTGGGCCCCCCGTGCACCCGCATGATCACCGGGAACGGGCCGGGACCGTCCGGGGCGACATGGAACCCGTGAACCCGCTGCCTGTGCGGGTTGTCGAAGTGCCAGGAGACGAAGGGGCGCCCGCCGGGGGCGGGTTCACCTCCGAGCTCGATGATCTTCCGCCCGTGGTCGCCGAGTACGGCCGGTTGCCGGCCTCCCCCGGAGTGCCGAAACCACACGGACCCATCGGGCCGGACCCTCGCCTGGCTGACGGTTCCGTGCGGAGTCGAGATCGAGGTCAGCTCACCGGTGGGCAGGTCGTGGCGAAACAGACGGTCGCGGCCTTCATCCAGGTTGCCGAGCAGGAGGGCGGACCCCTCTGGCCACCAGTCGTGGACGGTGACGGGACCGTGCAGGCCTTCGATCCCCAGGCTGGTGCGTTCCCCGGTTCGAAGATCCCAGAGGACTGGACGTTCCTCCCCGTCCCGCTCGTCCACCACGGCCAGGCGGGTATCCCCGGGCACGGGCGACCAGCACGCTGGAACCAAAGCGAGGCCAGGATCGTGAAGCTCGCCGAGGGTTTGGCTCGTTCGAGGATCGATCACCCGAAGGGCCGGGTGGATGAGGTCGCCGTACTCGGAGTGCTCGAGGCACAGCATCGAGCCGTCGGCCGAGAGTCCGGCCCGGTTGAACCCGGGAGCTTCGGATCCCCCCAACCGCGCGGCCTCCTTGGATCGATAGAGCTCCTTCGGCGCTTCGTCCCCCACGGCGGAGTAGACGGCGAATCCATCTCGGTCGCTCACAGCCACCGCATTGAGGCCCGGCGCCTGGGCAAGGCCCTCGTTCCACCCCGCCGGGAGGAGATCGAAGAGAGGGCGGCTCTGCCCGCCGTCGAATGGCTGGTGGAACCAGCGTCCGGACTCGTCGCCGGTCTCGTCCTGGAACCACAGGACCCCGTTCCCGTCGATCGTGGGAGTGCCGGTGACCACCCCAACGGGGTGATCGGTGACCCGGCGCCTCGTGCCGGAGGCGCGGTCCCACGCATGGATCTGCCACACCCCACTCTCCGTCGTGGCGAACACGAGCCGGTCGGGAAACTGCGGCGCCCAATCCGGGAGAGAGAGGTCGGGCGCCCGGAACCGCCGCTCCCACGGGGACCCATCGTCGAGGGTCATGGCCGGCGGAGCGTACCAACGCCTAGACCCGGAGAGGACGTCTCGGTCAACGTTGTTTCACGCGGAGAGGTGGCGGAGGACCTCGTCCACCCGGGCCAGGCCCTTCAGCGTCTTCTCGATATCGTTCCCGAAGCCGATCCGGAACCCCTTGCCCAGTCCGAACATGTCGCCCGGGACCAGCAGCACGGATTGCTCCTCGCGGATCAGGTCGATCAACTTCGATGAGGGGATCGGCAGCCGATAGGTCACGTACGCGATGGCTCCGGCCTGAGGGCGGACATACCCGAGGACGCCCTGGTGGCTGCCGATCCATTCCTCCAACCGCGGCAGATTCGAGCGGATGATCCCGCGGGTGCGACGGAGGGCCCATTCTCGCCGAGCCGGTTCCATGGCCACCGCCGTCAACCGGTCGCTGACCATCCCCGGCGTGAGTGTGGTGTAGTCGTGGTGGATCCAGAGCTTCTCGATCAGCTTCTCCGGCGCCACCGCCCACCCGACCCGCAGCCCGGGCATGGCGAACGCCTTCGACAGGCCCGCCGTCACGATCACCTTGTGATACCGTCCCCAGAACGTGGGCGAGGTCTCGTCCGACTCCGCCTCCGCACCCCGGTAGACCTCGTCCGCAAGCAGCCAGGCGTTCGCCTCGCGCGCCACCTCCACCACCGCATCCATCTCGTCTTCGGTGAAGATGTGACCGGTTGGATTGTTCGGGTTGCACACCATGATGACGCGGGTCTTCCTCGTCACCACCCGGTCCAGCTCGTCGATGTCCAGGGCCCACCGCCCGTCCCGAAGCTTCAGCCGGAACACGTCCGTGGCCTCACCGAAGTGCCGCCCCAGGCCCCAGCCCTGCAGGTAGTTGGGAATCATGAACGCCAGGCGATCACCCGGCTCGAGCAGCGTCCACAGGCTGATGAGGTTCGCCTCGGACCCCCCGTTCATCATCGTGACGTTCTCGACTGCCGCGCCCGGATACCACTGCGCGATCATCTCGCGCGAACGCTCCGAGCCCTCTGAGAGCGGATATCCCAAGCGCGTCCGGAGCAGCTCGCCGGGAGCCTCGCCTTCGCCGAGCAGCTCCTCGATCGAAAGCGGTGTGACCCCGCTCTCCGAGAGGTCGTATTCGACCTCATGCCAGTATCTGGCCTGCATCCGCTCCATACGGAACAGATCGATCCGCGCCATCGATGCCTCCTGCAACCTTTCGGGCCGCGACGGTAGCACGGCACGGAGTTTGCGATGGTGTCGGGTCGTGGGCGAACGGCTCAACTGGACGTCAGCCCAGTTTCAACCGACGTAGCCCTCCACGGTGGTCTCGGGCCGTTCGGCGGCCTGGTCCGGGTCCATCCCAGCCGAGCGCCGGGCTCGACGCTGGTGCAACAGGTCCCAGCATTGATCGAGCTGCACCTCGATCTCCTTCAGGCGCTCGCGTTCTTTGGTGCTGGCCTTGCCCGCGGACTCCTTCTCGAAGAGCTGGTGCTCCTCGTGGGCCAGGTCGTTGATCCTGGTGATGATGTCCTCGTCTGCCATGGCCGGACCTCCCGTCGACCAACCCTACCGCGCCGGCTACACCTGGGCGGCGATCTGCACGGCCTCGTCCGCCGGACGGCCCTCGTGTGCCGGGGCACCGCTGGGGATGAACCGGTTCGCCACAACGGCGGCGACGAGCAGGACGCCGCCGGCGAAGATGAGCGCGAGATGGAACCCGTCCATGAACGACCGGCCGAACACCTGCTGCACCGCCACGACCTGGTCGGGCGCCAGTCCCCGCAGAACGGCCGGCTCGAGCGTGCCGTGGCTCGCGGAGGCCGCGATAGCGGCCTGCTGCGTGGCCGGAAGGCCCAGCGTGACCAGTGCCGGCGAGAACGTGCTCTTGAGCTTCGTGGTGAGGATCGTTCCCAGGAGCGCGATCCCGAACACCCCGCCGACTTCACGCGAGGTGTTGGTCATGGCCGAGCCCAGGCCGGCCCGCTGCGGTCCGACCGAGTTCATCACCGCGGCGGTCATCGGCGCCATCGTGGATCCCATGCCGTGACCCATGATGACGAAGATCGGGATCAGCAGCCAGTACGACGTGTCCGCTTTCAGCCACAGTCCCAGCGCGAGCAGGCCTCCCCCGGCCAGGAGCAGGCCGTAGGTCATCGGGGCCCGGGAGCCGTGCTTCTGGGCGAACCGCCCCGCGTTCGGCGCGGTGGCGATGATGGCCAACGTCAACGGCAGGAACCGGATCCCGGCTTGGAACGCGGTGTAGCCATGGATCAGCTGCATGTACAGGCTGAGGAAGAAGAACGCGGCGAACATCCCGAGCGAGATCGAGAAGGCGACGGCATTGCCGGCGGAGAACGCGGGGATCCGGAAGAACCGAAGCGGCATCATGGCGTCCGGGTTCCGGCGCTCCCAAACGAGGAACGCCACGCCCATCACCCCGAACAGGACGAACGAGGACACGATGAGAGGATCGCCCCAACCGAGTTGGTTGGCCTCGATCAGGCCGTACGTCGCGCTGAACAGGGCGGTCGTTCCCAGGAACAGGCCGGGGATGTCGAGCTTGCGGGCGACCTCCGACACCGACTCCCGGACCGTCTGGGTCGCCGTCAGGAGGGCGACCACGCCGATCGGAACGTTTAGGAAGAACACCGACTGCCAACCGAGGTGCTCCACCATCAGCCCACCGACGGTCGGGCCGAGGGCCAGCGCCAGGCCCGACACACCCGCCCACAGCCCGATGGCGCGAGCCCGTTCCTGCGCCGCGAACGTCACGGTGATGATCGACAGGGTGCCGGGCATGAGCAGGGCCGCGCCGATCCCCTGGATGGCTCGGAACGCGATGAGCTGCCCGGTGCTCTGCGAGAGACCGCAGGCCAGCGACGCCAGCGTGAACACCGCGAGGCCCGAGAGGAACATCTTCTTCCGCCCATACCGGTCGCCGAGGATGCCTCCGGTGAGCAGGAGCGAGGCGAACGCCAGGACGTAGCCGTCGACAATCCACTGGAGGCCGGAGACGCCTGCACCGAGCTTGTCCGAGATCGTGGGCAGGGCCACGTTGACGACGGTGTTGTCCAGCATGACCATGGCCAGGGCGAAGCACATCGTCAGGAGGACGATGACCTTCTCCCTGGCGTTGTCTCCCTCGAACCCGAACAGCGGCACAACCAGCCCCTTTCCTTGGTGAGTTCCCGCCAGGATACGGTGGGAGAACCGACCGAACCGGCGGTTTGTTCCCCGCTCAGGTCCTACGGTAGAGCCGGACGGAGAGCGGCACGAAGATCACCAGGATGGCCAGGAACCACGCCGTGGACTGCCACAGGTGCGTCATGAGGTTCTCGCCGGACGGGTTGAGGGGCCCCAGCGTGAGGTCGCGGAACGTGTCTACCCAGATCGATACGGGGTTGACGTTGGACCAGCTTTGGAGCCAGCTCGGGAAGGTGTCCGCCGGCACGAAGGCCGAGCTGGCGAAGACGAAGGGGAAGATCAGGGTGAAGCTCGCCGCCTGCACCGCTTCCACGCTCTTCAGGGACAGGCCAGCGAGGGCGAACATCCAGGTGAACGCGTACCCCACCGAGAGCGCGCCGGCCAGCGCGAGCAGCCCCTTGGGGAGGCCCGCGTGGAGCCGGAAGCCCACCAGCACGGCCACGACCAGCATCAGGATCACCTGGAAGGCGATGGCCCCGCTATCGGCGAGCGTGCGGCCGGAAAGGACGGCCGACCGGGCCATCGGCAGCGAGCGGAACCGATCGACCAGGCCCTTCTTCAGGTCCTCGGCCAGGCCGACGCCCGTCTGGGTGGCAGCGAAGATGGCCGTCTGCACGAAGATCCCCGGCATCAGGAAGTCGACGTACGGCAACCCCGGAGGAAGGGCGAGCTTCATGGCGCCACCGAAGACGTACACGAACAGCAAGACGAACATCACCGGCTGGATCGTGGAGAACACCAGGAGGTCAGGCTTCCGAACGTAGGTGACGAGGTTGCGCTTCGTCAGGACCCAGCCGTCGCTGATGGCGTAGCGGAAGCGGCGCTCGGTTTCGACCGTTCGCTCGGCAGTGACGGTGGCGCTCATCCTCGCCTCCCTCGCCGCCCGCGCTTGCCGTTCTCCTTCGGCTGCTCGGCCTCCTCCGCCGCGTGGCCGGTGAGGGCCATGAACACGTCGTCGAGCGTGGGCCGACGGAGGGCGATGTCGGCAAGAGCCACCCCGGCGCGGTCCAGACGGCGGACGGCTTCGGTCAGGATGGCCGGCCCCTGATCGCCGACGGGCACCGTGATCTCGCCCGTGTTGTTGTCCACGGCGCCGCCCCCCGGGCCCAGTCCCAGGACCTGACCGGCCGCCTCACCGACCCTCGACCGGTCGGCAACCTTGATGGCCAGGACCTCGCCGCCCACACGCATCTTCAGCTCGGTGGATGTTCCCTCGGCGATGACCCGGCCCACGTCGATGACCGCGATCCGGTCGGCCAGGTGGTCCACCTCATCCAGGTACTGGGTCGTGAGGAGGATCGTCGTGCCCTGGTCCTGGAGCTCCCGGATGATGTCCCACATCTCGATCCGGCTTCGGGGGTCCAGGCCGGTGGTCGGCTCGTCCAGGAACAGCACCGTTGGACGTCCGACCAGGCTGGCGCACAGGTCCAGGCGGCGTCGCATCCCCCCGGAATAGGTCTTGGCCGTCCTGTGGGCGGCGTCGCTCAACTCGAAGCGGTCCAGGATGTCGACGGCCCGCCGTCTGGCCTCCGGCGCCGGCAGGTGATACAGGCGGCCGACCATCTCGATGTTCTCCAGGCCGGTGAGGTTCTCGTCTACCGCAGCGGATTGGCCGGCCAGACCGATCACGTGGCGGAGGGGCTCGGCATCCCGGACGACGTCGAACCCGGCCACTTCCGCCCGGCCCTCGTCGGGCGCGAGGAGCGTGGTCAGGATCCGGACGGAGGTGGTCTTGCCGGCGCCGTTCGGCCCGAGGAGCCCGAACACGGAGGCCGGCTCCACGGCGAGGTCCACGCCCTTGAGCGCGTGCACGTCCCCGAACGACTTCCGCAGGCCCTCCGTGCGGATCATCTGATCGGCCATCCGCGCATCCTAGCGGGCCGGCGAGCCTCCGACGAATGCGGATCGCGTGTTGTAATCGGGATTACTGCCCGGGAATAGGCACGCCCCGGCCAGCCGTTGTTGCAGATGCGAAGTACCAGTCAATCCGAGGAGACGAGGCATGTCCAAGCTCGACACCCAGATCCTTCCGTTGCTTCCCCTGACCACCGGGGTGGTCCTCCCGGGCATGGTCGTCACCCTGACCATCGAGTCCGACGACGCTCGCACGGCCGTCTCGGCGGCCCGCGCCACGGGCGGTGAGCTGCTGCTCGTTCCTCGGATCGACAGTCGATACGCCCGGGTGGGCACCGTCGGCAAGGTCGAGGACGTCGGCAGCCTCCCCTCGGGGATGGAGGCCGTGGTCATCCGGGGTCTGCACCGCGCCACGATCGGCGCCGGGGTCCCCGGGACCGGGGACGCGACCTGGGTCCAGGTCGAGCCGTCGTCCGATCCGTCCGAGCCGACCGAGCGGGCTCGCAAGCTCGCCCGCGAGTACCGGGCCGTTCTGGAGAGCATCGTGGAGTCGCGTGGCGTCCCGCAGGTCGCCGAGTTCCTTCGCGGGATCCAGGACCCCGGAGCCATAGCCGACACCGCCGGGTACTCCCCGGACCTGTCCTTCGAGCAGAAGGTGGAGATCCTGGAGACCCTGGACGTCGAGCAGCGCCTGGAGAGGGTCCTGGCGTGGGCCCGGGACATCCTGGGGGAGCTGAGCCTGAAGGACAAGATCCGCCAGGACGTTCGTGAGGGGATGGAGAAGACCCAGCGCGAGTACCTGCTACGGCAGCAGATGGACGCGATCAAGAAGGAGCTGGGCGAGGAGGGCGGCGGAGACGTCGTCGCCGAATACCGGAGGAAGATCGAGGAGTCCGGCATGCCCGAGGGCGCGCGGCGCGAGGCCGAGCGCGAGCTGGGTCGCCTGGAGCAGATGTCCGAGCAGTCGCCCGAGTACGGGTGGATCCGGACCTATCTGGACTGGATGACCGAGATCCCATGGAGCGTCCGAACCGACGACAACCTCGACATCGCCGACGCGCGCCGGATCCTCGACGAGGACCACACCGGACTGTCCGACGTGAAGGACCGGATCATCGAATATCTGGCCGTGCGCAAGCTCCGGCAGGAGCGTGGGCTCGGCGAGGTGACCGGCCGCGGATCCGGGGCCATCCTCACGCTGGTCGGCCCGCCGGGCGTGGGCAAGACCTCGCTCGGCGAGTCGGTCGCGCGCGCTCTCGGGAGGAAGTTCGTCCGGGTGTCGCTCGGCGGCATCCACGACGAGGCAGAGATCCGGGGGCATCGGCGAACGTACGTCGGCGCGCTGCCCGGCCGGATCGTCCGCGGCCTGAAGGAAGCCGAGACGAAGAACCCGGTGTTCATGCTGGACGAGATCGACAAGGTCGGCTCGGACTGGCGGGGCGACCCCTCGAGCGCGCTGCTCGAGGTCCTCGACCCGGCGCAGAACCACACGTTCCGCGACCACTACCTGGAGGTCGACCTGGACCTGTCCGAGGTGTTGTTCTTCGCCACCGGCAACGTCGCCGAGACGATCCCAGGTCCGCTGCTCGACCGCATGGAGGTCATCCGGATCGACGGCTACACCGAGGACGAGAAGGTGACGATCGCCCGCGACCACCTGCTCCTCCGCCAGGTCGAACGGAACGGCTTGCAGGACCATGAGGTCGAGGTGACCGACGACGCGGTTCGCGCGATCGTCGCCGATTACACCCGCGAGGCGGGCGTGCGTAACCTCGAGCGCGAGCTGGGCAAAGTGCTGCGCAAGGCAGCGACCCGGATCGCGTCGGGTGAGGCCACGCCCCCGGTCACGGTGGACGCGGCGGACGTCCGCGACTACCTGGGCCGTCCGAAGTTCTTCTTCGAGGCCGGCGACCGAACGAGCGTCCCGGGCGTGGCGACCGGCCTGGCCGTCACCGGCACCGGCGGCGACGTCCTGTTCATCGAGGCCAGCCGGATGGACGGGGAGCCGGGACTGACGCTCACCGGACAGCTCGGCGACGTGATGAAGGAGTCGGCCGAGATCGCGCTGTCCTACGTTCGCTCGCACTCCGCGAAACTCGGTATCGAGCCGGAACGGCTGAAGGGACGGTTCCACGTCCACGTGCCCGCGGGGGCGGTGCCGAAGGATGGGCCGTCCGCCGGCGTGACCATGGTGACGGCGCTGGCCAGCCTGCTGGCCGACCAGCCCGTGAGGAGCACGGTCGGGATGACCGGTGAGGTCACCCTGCAGGGTCGGGTGCTGCCGATCGGCGGCGTCAAGCAGAAGGTGCTGGCTGCACACCGAGCCGGCATCACCGAGGTCATCCTGCCCAAGCGAAACGAGGGCGACCTGGACGACGTGCCGGAGAAGGTGCGCGAAGAGATCGCGTTCCACCCGGTCGAGACCGTCGACGAGGTCCTCGCACTCGCATTGGAACCGGCGGTGAACGAGCGACACGCCGCCGTGGCGTAGGCTAGCCATGTGGCGGTCCTCGATCTCCGCAAGCGTAAGCATGCGCACGCGGCCAAGCGCCTCCGTGACGAATTGATCGTCTGGCTCACCACGGTGAGCCGCCAGGGTCAACCGCGGTCCTCGCCGGTGTGGTTCTGGTGGGACGGTGACGCCTTCCACCTGTTCAGCCAGCCGCGAAAGCCCAAGCTTCTCAACATCGCCGCGAATCCCCTGGTGTCGCTGCACCTCGAGGGGGGCCGCGAGGGGGAGGACATCGTGGTGTTCGAGGGCCGGGCGAAGATCGTTCGTAACGGCCAGGCGGCTACATCGTTCCCCGAATACATCGGGAAGTACCGGCGGCCGATCGCGAGCTACGGTTGGACGCCCGAGAGCTTCGCCGCCGACTACGCCGTTCCGATCATGGTGCGGCCCACCCGGGTCCGGGTCTCTTAGCCGGCGGCATGCGCGCGCTCGTGGCGGAACGTGGCGCGCCGGGGGGCATCGAGCTCCGCGACGTGATCGATCCCGAGCCTGCGCCGAACCAGGCGCTGGTCGAGGTCCGCGAGGTCTCCCTCAACCGAGGGGAATGCGTCACGCTTCGGCAGCAGACAGAAGATGGGTGGCGCCCGGGGTGGGACCTGGCCGGGATCGTCGTCCGGCAGGCCGCCGATGAGACCGGGCCGGCGGCCGGGGCCCGCGTCGTGGGATGGGTGAACGGCGGGTCATGGGCCCAGCGGACGGCGGTCCGGACCGACCTCATGGCCGAGCTTCCCGACGGACTGGGCTTCGACGTCGCGGCCACGCTGCCGGTTGCCGGCTTGACCGCCCTGGGGACGATGGCTCGTGGTGGCGCGCTCCTGGGCACACGGGTGGCCATCACCGGCGCGGCCGGCGGCGTGGGCCGGTTCGCGGTGCAGCTGGCCCATCGGGGTGGGGCCCACGTGACCGGCATCGTGGGACGTCCGGAGCGGGCCCAGGGCCTGGCGGAGCTGGGCGCGGACGAGATCGTGGTGGGGTTGGAACCCGAGGGCGAGCCCTTCGACCTCATACTCGAGTCGGTCGGCGGCGCGTCGCTCGCGAGGGCGATCGACCGACTCACAGCGGAAGGCGTCGTCGTCTCGATCGGCAACTCGTCAGGCGAGCCCACGTCATTCGACCCCCGCGTCCTGTACCGGAAGGGCGCGCCGCGCATCGAGGGCTTCTTCGTCACCTGGGAGCTGCTCCACGGGCGGATCGGCTCCGAAGAGCTCTCGTACCTCGCGTCGCTCGCGGCGACCGGCGGGTTGGTGTCCCGGGTCGACCTTCGGGTCGGCTGGCGGGATGCGTCTGCGGCCGTCGACGCGCTGCTCGAGCGGCGGGTTGCGGGCAAGGCGGTCCTCACGATCGATTGAGCCCGCCTCTCAAGTGGAGGTCGATCGAGTCCGTACCTAGGAGAACATGCTCGAGCTGACCGACCTGTCCCGTCGCTTCGGCGATGTCGTCGCCCTCGATTCCGTTTCGTTCTCGGTGGCGGAAGGACAGATCGTCGGCTTCGTCGGCCCGAACGGCGCCGGAAAGACGACCGCGATGCGCATCGCTCTCGGTGTTCTGGAACCGGACCGGGGTGAGATCCGCTGGCGGGGCAAGCCGGTGGACCAGAGCGTCAGACGGCGGTTCGGGTACCTGCCCGAGGAGCGTGGCCTGTACCCGAAGATGCGGGTGCTCGACCAGCTGGTGTACCTGGCGAGGTTGCACGGGCTGGCCCGGGGCGAGGCGGCCACCGAGGCCCTGAGGATGCTCGACGTGCTCGGTGTCGCCGGCCGGGCCAGGGACCGGACGGATGCGCTGTCGCTCGGGAACCAGCAGCGGGTGCAGCTCGCCGCCGCCCTGGTTCACCGGCCCGAGGCGCTCGTTCTGGATGAGCCGTTCTCGGGCCTGGATCCCGTCGGGGTGGACGTGCTCTCCGGCGTGCTGCGGGAGCGGGCGGAGGCCGGCGTCCCTTCCCTCTTCTCCAGCCATCAGCTGGATCTGGTCGAGCGCCTATGCGAGTCCGTGGTGATGATCAACCGGGGGCGCATCGTGGCCGCAGGCTTGATCTCGGACTTGCGCTCGCGCGACCACCGACGGCTGGTCCGGGTGGAGGTCCTGGGGGCTGCTCCCGGTTGGTACGCGACGATCCCGGGTGCGCGAGTGCTCGATCACTTCCCAGACGGCGCGATCCTCGAGCTGTCGGACTCCCTGCGGGAACGCGACCTGCTGGATGCCGCCCGGGCTGCCGGCGACGTTCGCCATTTCAGCGTGGTGCAACCCTCGCTCAGCGAGATCTTCCGCGAGGCGGTTCGGTCGTGAGGGTCGAGAGCGATCGTGGGACGTATCGGTTGGTGGCGCGCCGGGAGTTCGTCGAACGGGCTCGGGACCGGAGCTTCCTCATCTCCACGGCCATCACGATCGTCGTCCTCGTCGGGTTCATCGTGGGGACGTCCTTGCTGAACAGGGGCACGAGGTTCGACCTCGGCGTGGTGGGAGCCGACGCCCGGGCGACGGCGGAGCAGGTGGTTGATGCCGGGAAGGCCCAGGGCTTCGACGTCACGGTCCGCGACTACCCGAGTGAGCAGCAGGCGACCTCCGCGGTTCGCAGCGGCTCGGCCGACGCGGTCCTCCTGGGCGGAACAGAGGTGATCGTGAACTCGCAACCACCCGAGCAGCTCGTGGCGGCGATCCAGTCCGTCTCGATCGAGGTGCGGGCGAGACAGGCGCTCGAGCGGTCCGGCCTTCCCCCGGACCGGATCGACGAAGTCCTGAACGTCCAGCCGCTCCCCGTCAGGGCGCTCGAGCCCGTCGACGAGCGCCGCCGGCAGAACTCGGTCGTGGCGTTCATCGGGGTGCTCGCGTTGTACGGGCAGCTGTTCGCCTATGGGTACTGGGTGGCGTCCGGCGTGGTGGAGGAGAAAGCCTCCCGGGTGGTGGAGGTGTTGCTGGCCACGATCCGCCCGTCCCAACTGTTGCGGGGCAAGATCCTCGGGATCGGAGGCCTCGGCCTGTGCCAGCTGTTGGTGATCGCCGGTGCCGGGCTGGCGGCGTCGAGCGCCGTCGGCACGCTCCGGTTCCCGGCTGGCGCGATCTCAGCCATCGGCATCGTGCTCGTATGGTTCGTGCTCGGGTTCTTCTTCTACTCCACGCTGTTCGCGGTGGCCGGGTCGATCGTCCCTCGACAGGAGGACCTCCAGGCCACGATGACCCCGCTGACCATCCTGATCATCGCGTCGTTCTTCATCGGGGTCGGCGCGGTTCAGGACCCCTCGTCGACGCTCGCGTTGGTCGCTTCCTACCTTCCGTTCTCCGCGCCACTCGTGATGCCGACCCGGATCGCGCTCGGCGACATCGCGCTGTGGCAGGTGCTGCTGTCGGCCGCGATCAGCATCGGGGCAACGTTCGCGTTGATCCCAGTGGCCACGCGGGTGTACTCCCGCGCCATGCTCCGCACCGGGCGCGTCCGCATCCGCGAGGTCCTGCGCGTCGAGGCGAAGCGAGGCTGAGTCAGCCGGCGATCTCGGCGCACATCTCGTCGAACACGCGCGAATGCAGGTCCACGTCCTCGGCGGTGGTCGCTGGCGACATCAGGGCCATGTTGTGGAACGGGGTCAGCAGGATCCCCCGGTTCAGCGCGTAAAAGTGCGTGAACTGCGCGAGGTCGTGGTCGTCGGCCGCCGCAGCTTCACCACCGGTCCGGGGCGGGGTCGGCGTGAACCAGTACTCGGCCCTGCACCCCAGGCGCTGCACCTCCCATGGCACGCGGTGCTTCGCGATCGCCTCCTTCACGCCGGCCGCCCACCGCTCGCCCAGCCCGACCATCCGCTCGAACGCCTCATCCGTCAGGACGTGTTCTAGGGTGGCCCGCATCGCCGCCAGCGAGAGCGCGTTGCCCGAAAGCGTCCCCCCGATGCCGCCGACGTCGGTCGTGGGGAGCGAGTCCATGAACGCCTGTGCCCGGCGCGCGACCTCCTCGGTCATGCCATAACAGGCTGCCGGAACGCCGCTCGCGAGGGGCTTCCCGATGGTGAGGAAATCGGGCTCCAGGCCCCACGCCTTCGTTGCCCCGCCGGGCCCGGCACAGATGCAGTGGGTCTCGTCGATCACCAGGTACGTTCCGTGCTCGCGGGTCAGCCGGCGGAGGGCGTCGTGGAAGCCGGGCTCAGGCAAGACGATCCCGATGTTCGTGAGCGCGGGCTCGGCCAGGAGGCAGGCGACGTCCCCGTGAGCCAGGGCCTCCTCCAGGCCCGCGACGTCGTTGAACTCGACGACCCGCGTGGTCTGCGTCGGCTCGAACGGCGGCCCGATGTTGCCCGGACGGGAGCCCGGCACCCCGTCCTCGAGCGTGATGATCGTCTCGTCGACCGAGCCGTGGTAGCAGTAGTTGAACACCAGGATCTTCGGCCGGCCGGTGATGGCCCGGGCCAGCCGGATGGTGAACCGGTTCGCGTCGGTCGCCGTGAGGCAGAACTGCCAGTAGGGGAGTCCGAACCGCCTGGCCATCTCCTCGCCGACCCAGATGGAGTCCTCCGTGGGCAGCATGAGCGTGATCCCCCTAGCAGCCTGTTCCGCGATGGCCTGCACGGCGGCCTTCGGGGCATGACCGGTCATGCCTCCCGTGTCGCCCAGGCAGAAGTCGACGTACGTGCGGCCGTCGACATCGGTGAACCTGGCGCCTTCCGCCTCCTCCACGAAGACGGGATGCGGTCCCGCCCACTCGGTCATCCACGGCATCGGGACCCCAGCCAGGAGTGAATGCTTACCCCGTTCGAACAGGTCCCCCGATCGAGGGTGCTCCGAGACGAAGCGCTCGACCTCGCGGGCCATGAGCTCCCGCAGGTCGTCGCGGTCCACGGTCCCTTGCATTCCCCTCCTCCCTCCGGATCCCCGCGGAGCCTCGCGCCTGACCCCGGCGTTCGTCAACCCGTCCCATCGGGTAGCGCGCAAGCGCGACGGCCGGGTACGCTGCCCGAGAGAGGCGGGTGATGCGATGGCGATGGAGGGCAAGCGCACCATCCGGATCGGCCCCACGGTGGGGACGGTTGCGCCGCTCGGCGGCCGCGGCGCTCGTCTGCTGTCCGACGTGGCACTCTTCGCCGGCCTTTCGGCAAGGGACCTCCGGCGGGTGGCCGGACCGGCCGAGGAGACCTGGTTCAACCCGGGCTGCGTCGTGGTGCAGGAGGGGAAGCCGGGTTCCTCTTTCTACACCGTGGATCCTGGACGGTACGGCCCGCGTTACGCGGCGCGGGCGGATCGTCAGGAAGCTCGGCCCCGGCGCTACTTCGGAGAGCTCGCGCTCCTGACCGGTGGGCCGCGGACCGCCTCGGTGATCGCCGAGACGTCGCTGGACACGATCCGGATCCATCGGCCCGCGTTCCGCAAGCTCCTGCGGAAGGAGCCCGAGGTGGCCTGCGGCTCATGGCCGGCCTGGCCGAGCGGATCGCCGAGTGTGAACGGGGGCTCCGACTAGCCTTTCTGTCGCTTCCGGCCGGGCCAGTTGGACCGTGGGGCTCGTACCGTGAGGACCGTGGCCAGGCCGAGATCCTTGACCCGAGAGAACGTCCGTCACGCCGCGTCGCTTGTGTGGCGGGGAAGGAACCCGGCCGCCAGGGTATACGACAGCATCGGGCCGGACTTCTTCCTGGCCCTGGACGAGGGGTGGCTGAACCTCGGGTTGTGGGAAGGCGACGGGACGGACCCATCCGAGGCGCCACGGGCGGTTCGTCACCTGGTCTCGACCGTGGCGGAGCCGCTCCCTCGAGGCGGCGTGGTGCTCGACGTGGGGAACGGCCTCGGCGCGCAGGACCCTCTGATCGCGGAGGTGGTCCTCCCGACGCGCCTCATCGTCCTGAACATCACGCGATCTCAGCTCCGTGCGGGCCGCCTTCGCCTGGCTGAGGCGAACGCGCAGCCGGTGAACGGCGACGCCACCCGGATCCCATTCCGCGGCGAGACCGTGGACAGCGTGATCAGCGTTGAGGCGGCGTTCCACTTCGCGTCCCGAGCTCGGTTCTTCGCCGAGGCGTTCCGGGTGCTCCGGCCGGGCGGCATCCTTTCGATCTCCGATGTCCCGGTGAAGCGGCTCCCTCGCCGCCCGGACGAGCTGCTGGCGGGGCTGACCCAGCTCAGGGTATGGGGCCTGTCGACGGCTGCCGTCGCGACGGCGGACCAGATCGTCGGGGCCGTCGAGGCCGTGGGGTTCCGGGACGTCGAAGCGCGCTTGGTCGGCGACCGGGTCATCGCTCCGGCGCTCACCTTCGTCCGCGGGCGGCTCGACATCGAGAGGGGAGAGGCCTCCATGGCGATCCGGCTGGCCTCCCGCGCCATGCTCTCGCAGGTCGAGCTGCTGTGGCGTCGCGGGCTGCTCGACTACCTGCTCCTGAAGGCGGTCAAGCCGAAGCCGGCCCGTTAGGCCGTCTCTCGAGCTCCCTGCGAAGTGCGCGGAGCGGGAGAGAGCCCAGCGCCAGGAGTCGGTCGTGGAATTCTGGCAGTGAGAAGGCATCGCCCTCGGCCTCGATCGCCTCGGCTCGGAGCCGCTCGATCTCGAATTGCCCGATCTTGTAGGCCAGAGCCTGCCCCGGAAGCGTGATGTATCTGTCCGTCTCGATCACGGCGTCGACGTTGGGGACGGCGGCCTCCTCGAGCTGCTCGATGGCCCGCTCCCTGGACCATCCGAACGCGTGGATCCCGGTGTCGACGATCAGCCGGGCCGCCCGGTGGGCCTGGGCGTCGAGCATGCCCAGGCGCTCCACATCGTCCAGGAACAGGCCCATCTCGTCGGCCAGGCGTTCGCTGTACAGGCCCCAGCCTTCGGCGAACGCCGCCCCGGCCAGGAGGCCGCCGAAGCGCTTGATGTTCGGCCGGTCGCCCATCTCCTGCTCGATGGCGATCTGGAAGTGATGGCCCGGGTTGGCCTCGTGGTACGTGGTGGTCGCCAGGTGGTAACGCGGCCGACTCTCGAGCTCGAACCCGTTCACGTAGTAGATCCCCTGCCGGGACCCGTCCTCGGAGGGCGGCTGGTAGAAGGCGAACGGCATGTCGGCCTCCCGGAACTCCTCGACCGGGCGGACCTCGCAGTTGTTCCTGGGGAGGCGGCCGAAGAACCGGGGGGCGGCCTCCCACCCCCGGGTGACCTGGTCCTCGGCCAGCCGGACCAGCTCGTCCTTGCCGCCGATCGTGTTGCGGCCGTCGGCGTTCAGCTCGGCCGTCACGGCGGCCGGATCCGTTGAGCCCAGGCGCCGAGCGCACAGGATCCGTTCCTCCTGGATCTGCTCGAGGTCCTCCAGGCCGAGATCGTGGATCCGTCTGGCTTCCAGGGGAAGCGTGGTCCACGACAGGATCTCCGCCGCGTACATGGCATCGCCCCCCGGCAGCGCGAACAGGCCGATGGTCTCTGTGGCGTGCGGAACGTAGTCGCGGAGCGCTTCGAGGTAGGTCTCCAGGGCGGGCATGACCGTCCGTCGGAGCTCAACGACGACGCGCTCTCGACCAGCGGCGTCCGACTCCGGAACCGGCATCACTGCCGGCGAGGTCTCCGGCGGCGTCGACATCAGCCGCTCGACCTGAGCGACCGAGCGCTCGACCACGACGCGAGGTGCTGTCACGCCGGCCCGGACGCCCTCATGAACCACGTCGTTGACCGCCTGGAAGAAGTCCGGGGCGGCGCTCAGGCGGGCCAGGTACCGATCGAGGCGCTCCGGCGTGTCGGCCCGCTGAAGCGAACCGAGCTCGCCGAACAACTGGCCCGGACCCCACAGGTGGCTGACCAGACGGAGCCGGTCCAGGCGATGGTCGATCTCGGCCAGGTCGCGAAGGGCGATGGCCTCGAGCATGTCGAGCGACGTCCGAACGCCCAGATCGGCAACGTTCCGATCGAGGGCCTCGAGCTGTCTCAAGGCCTGCCGGTGCAGGGCCTCCCGCTTGGATCGCCCGGCTTCGCTGGGATCGGGGAGCCGATCGTCGAACCGCTCGTCGCCGACCAGGGTTCCGAGGAGTGGATCGGCTTCGATCAACCCCTCCCAGTAATCGTCGACCAGTGCGCGCGCGCGATCGACCTCCACACCCATGTGGCTTCCACTTCCCTTCCCGATTCCCGTACCCGGCAGATGTCATCCTAATTCGGCGGCGGATGAGACTTCGCTCCGCTTCGCTCGTACCCTCTTGGGCCATGTTTGCAAACAGGCGGATCAGGATCGCCGTCTTCCTGGTGCTCGACCTGGTGGCGTGGCTGCTTGCCGGCAGCGGGCGCCCGGCAACGGTGCAGCCGGTTGGGCGGTCGCTAGGGCTCCCGCCGGAATCGGCTGGGGTACATCCGGCAACAGTTGCCGGTGCCCGCGCTTCCCTCGAGGTCTATCGTGGCCTGGGAACGTGGATCGACATCTACGACGTCGCCTGGAGGCATCCGGGGACGGCCGTCCGGCGGATGCGAGCCCGCGGGGTCGAGACGCTGTATCTGGAGACCTCGAACTTCAGCCGGGGCCGGATGATGGTGTTCCCCGATGGCGTCAGACGGTTCCTCGACGCGGCACACCGCAACGGCGTCTCCGTCGTGGCCTGGTACCTCCCCGGCCTCCGGGACCTGGCTCTCGACGTCCATCGCTCGCTCGGCGCGATCCGCTATCGGACGCCCCTGGGGAACGGGTTCGACTCGTTCGCGCTCGACATCGAATCCGACGCCGTCGGACGCCCCGTGAGCAGGACCCGGCGGCTCCTGTCGCTGTCGGAGCGACTCCGGGCGGCCGTAGGTCCGAGCTACGCGCTCGGCGCGATCATCCCCTCACCTCGCCGGCTCCAGGCCGACGTCCTGTACTGGCCACACTTCCCCTATCAGCGGCTCGCGGACGTGTACGACGTGTTCCTGCCCATGACGTACTTCACGTTCCGGGTCAGTGGGAGGTTCGGTGCGCGCTGGTACACGGCCGGCAACATCGACATCATCCGGCAGCAGACGGAGGACGGGTCCGTTCCCATCCACGTGATCGGCGGGATCGGCGGCGATGCGACGAAGGGCGAGACCGCTGGGTTCGTCGATGCGGTCCGGGGGCGGCGGGCGATCGGGGGGAGCTACTACACGTTCCCCATCACCCGGCCCGCCGACTGGTCGAGGCTGGGTCGGCTCCACTCCTCCCGTTGAACCCGGCCTGGCGGGCTGCTCGCGTGCCATCCTTGACGGGACGGACGAGCACCTCGCGTCGAGGCGAGAACGCTGGCTCGGTCCAGCTTTCGGGAGGGGACATGCAAGCCGTGATGGCGGCACTCCCTACTTCACCACCAAGGACCCTTTCATCCCGAGCTGGACGTGAAACCGACAGATGAACTCATAGGTTCCCGGAGGGAGGTCGATGGTCACGGACCCGGTGGCTCCGGGCTGAGTCTCTATGTCGATGCCCTTGCCGTTGACGGTGAACGTGTGAGCTGTGTTGCTTGGGTTCTCAAGCGTCAGCGTTTGACCTCGGCTCACAGTGAGTGTTGCCGGCGAGAACGTGAAGGAGTTCCCTTGTCCTTCCGTGATGGTGATCGCGTGGGCCGACGCTGACCTCCCACATGCCACTCCGGTCAGCCCGAGAACGACGCTGAGGCCAACGAGCAATCCCCTTCTCGAGGTGTGTCGTCTCATCGATCGATCTCCCTTCGTGATTCGTGTGGTGCGGGACCTCACGCGAATCGGACCCGCGGGTCCAAGAACGCATAGACAACGTCGACGATGAGGTTCATCAGAGCGATGGCCAAGGACGCCAGGACCGTGACCGCGAGAACTCCGGGTAGGTCACCCCGGTAAACGGACTGGATCGAATAGAGGCCGAGGCCCTGAAGGTTGAAGACGGTCTCCGTGATGATGGCGCCCCCGAGGAGGGTGCCCAGGTCGAGCCCGAGCATCGTGACGATGGGCGTGAGGCTGGATCGCAGGCCGTGCTTCACGACAACCTTCCACTCAGGAAGACCCTTGGCCCGGGCCGTGCGGATGTAGTCTTCGCCCATCGTCTCGATCAACGTGCCTCGCGCCATCCGCGCGTAGAAGGCCGTGAACAGCAACGCCAGAACGATCCAAGGCATCAGCATATGCGAGAACCACTGGCTAAGGCTGGTCCCGATCGAGACGTAACCCGACCCCGCCGCCCAGTGCAGCTTGAACCAGAACAACCACAGACACATGAGCCCCAGCCAGAACACCGGCGCGGAGACGCCAAAGAGCGCGAAGGCCATCGCCAGCCGATCCCGCAGGGACCTCGGCCGCAACGCCGATAGGACCCCGATCGGGATCCCCACGGACAGCCACACGAGCGCGGCCCCGAGCGAGAGCTGCACGGTCACGAACGCCCGCGAGGCGATGATCGAACGCACGGGCGAGCGAGTCGTGAAGGAGAATCCGAGCCCCGGCCACCCCCAGCTATCACCGAGGAACAGGTGTTTCAGGAAGAGCAGGTACTGCGCCCAAACGGGCTTGTCGAGCCCGAAGAGGCGTCGGACCTCTGCGATGTCGGCGGAGGTCGGCTGCTTGCCCGCGAACGCCACGGCCGGGTCGGTGGGAGGCATCACGAAGAAGATCAAGTAGGTGAGAAGCGTGATCACCAGCACAACGAAGACCACCCAGACCAGTCGCCTCGCGATGTAGCGCAGCATCACGTGCTCCGTCGGCGGACCGAGGATCGGAACCGGTGCTCGAGCCGGGGCCGAGATTTCCGGTCCCGATCCCTCGGACCTCCAGCAATCTCCCTAGATACTTGTCTGGTTGTTCACGGCGATCTGCGTGAACGAGATGTAGCCAGAGAACTGGTCGTAGGCGAACCTCGTGACCGAGGGTGCCGTCACCGTGATGTTGTTGGCCCACAGGTACGGCACCCACGGAACGACGTTGGTCATCACGTTCTTGTCGAAGTTGATCCAGCAAGTGAGCCTCGGCGTCAATGTCATCGCCTCGCACGCGTCAATCTGACGGTCGACGCTGGGGACCCCGCCGGAGGGCAGCATGATCCCGTCCCTCGAGGCCTCGGCCAAGGTCAGGCCGACCAACGAGTAGTTGACGTTGCCGATCGGAATGATCGACGCGCCCGAGAACAGCGGCTGCGCGAACGTGAGGGGATCTGCGTAATCCTTCCCCCAACCCGCGTTCAGGGCGATGGGGATATCGTTGTTCACCGTCTGGATCGTTTGGTAAGCGGCGGAGGTCTCCAGCTCACGTGGCAGGACTCGGATTCCGATCTTGGCCAGATCGTCGACGACGATCGGCTCCATGTTCGTCCACGGCGCGTAGTTGCGATTAATCATCACGAGGTTCTTACACACTGATGCATCGCACATGCCATCGTGATTGGAGTCGTACTTCGACAGCTTCATCTCGGCCTGGGCCTTCGCGAGCGATCCCGCCTCCCCGGGCGTGGCATAGGGGTCGAAGCTGTTCGTGAGCTGATCGTCCAGCACCGAGGGGGGCATGATGTGGGTTGCGATCTGTCCCTGGGTGGGACCGCCCCACGCGCGCTGCAATGCCGCCTTGTCGATGATGTCGTTGACTGCTTTTCGGACATGGATGTCGTCGAAGGGCGGCGTCGTCAGATTCATCGTGAGGTACCAGGTGCGGTCGCCCGGATCCGCGTGGAAGTCGGCCCGGAGCGACGGATCCGTCAAGTAATGCTGCGTCACCGTCGCCGGAGGCGGGTCCGCGAGCGAGCCGTCGAGCGCCCCCGACTCCACCTTGTTGAAGATGTCGGACACGTTCGAGTCGACGATGACGGAGATCCCGTTCAAGAAGTTCGATCGGTCGCCCCGGCTATCGGAGGACGCCCGGTAGTCCGGGTTCCTCACCAAGACGAGCTGCTTGGTTGGGTCGAATCCCGACATCGGCTTGATCGCGCCACACGAGGAGATGTCCACGTGGTCCGCGCCCTGGATCATGTACGGGCCCGACGACACGACGTCGCGACCGTATCCCCCGCCGTCGGAAAGCACCTGGCGACCTCGCTCGGGATCGGCGCCGTGGCGGGCATGGCCAGCCGATGCAGGAAGTCACCGGTTGGCCGAGTGAGGTGGAAGACGACCGTCTGGTCGTCAGGGGTCTCGATCCCCGAGATGGAGGTTGGTGGACCCGGGTGCTGGTGCATGCCACCGATCACGCCGTCGTAGTAGAACGCGTACTGCGCCACCTCGGGCTTGGAGTCGATACGTTCGAAGGCGTACGCGATGTCCCCCGACGTGATGGGATGCGACAGGGGTGGTCCGAACATGATGCCCGGCTTGAGATGGAATGTGTAAGTCAGCCCGCCGTCAGTCGGCTGCGGGACGGACGTCGCGAGGTCGGGCACCAGCATATTGCCCGCTGGGCCCTCGACGTGCCGATAGGTCACCAGCGTTCGCAGCAACCCGCCGTAGAAATCGAACGCGAGGCCGAGGTACTCGCCGGTTGGGTCGAAGCCCCCGGTGAAGCCGAAGCTGCTCAGTGCGGTTCGATACACGCCTCCCGGCTTCGGTGCTGCGCTCGGCGATCCGCTGCTGCTGCTGCTGCCGCACGCGACCCCGATCATCGCCAGCGCCGCAATGAGCGCGATCGGTGCGGTGCGGTTCCTGATCATGGCGATCATGGCGCTCCTTTCCCGGCTCCCATTGGGGCCGTTCCGACGTGGGACCGACGTAGACGCCCCCCTCTCCGGGACCTGCGGAGGCGTGCACGAACGAGGGGACGGCCGGGACCGAGCGCGTCCCGTAGGCCGTCACCGACCAGGTTGAACGCCAGCGTGGTGAGGAGGAGGAAGAGGCCGGGAAAAAGCATCATCCACCAGGCGTACGTGAACAGCTGCCCCTCGGCCGCTTGGGCGATCATGCCGCCCCACGATGGTGTGCTCTGCGGGATCCCGAGCCCGAGAAACGAGAGCGCCGCCTCGAACAGGATGTTGCTCGGGAGGATGAGCGTTACGTAGACGACGATCGGCGCTACAAGGTTCGGCAGGATCTCCTGGAACATGATTCGCGCGTTCCCTTCGCCGATCGACCGCGCGGCCTCCACGAACTCCCGCTCCTGCAACGAGAATGTCTGACCTCGCACGATGCGCGCGATCTGGGGCCACGTGAAAAGCCCGATCACCACGACCACGAGCCGGAGCCCCGGCTGCACCAGCCCATCCAGGCACCCATTCGGCGACACGGAGCACGCGGCCGCGATCCCGATCGCAAGCAGCAGGAGCGGTAGCGAGAGCACGATGTCGATGGCGCGCGAAATCGCGGTGTCCACCCAGCCTCGGAAGAACCCGGCGACGAGTCCGAGCGTCACCCCAATGAGGGTGGCCGCGCCGGTGGCAAGAAAGGCGACCGTGAGCGACGTGCGGGCGCCGTAGATCGTCCGGACGAAGACGTCACGGCCCACGGAGTCCGCCCCGAACCAGAACTGCGAGCTCGGGCCCCGCGGCAAGCCGAGCGCCGTGGTCATGTTGCCAAAGAGCTGGTTCGGACCGTGACCGACGAACCCGGAGACGAGTGGCGCCGCGACCGCGAGCATCACCAGGATCGCGATCGTGACCAACCCGGCCACCGCGGCGCGATCAGTTCGAAACCTGGACCAAAACAACTGCCACGGTGTCCGAGCCTCGACGACGAGCGCGACGGCTGACCCCGGCGGCAGGTACTCGTCGGGGCGAACACCCGATGCGAGCGTGGCCATTGGCTGCGCCGATCTCCTAAGCCTTCAGTGAGGATTCGTTGCGCCTTCAGTGAGGATTCGTTGCGGGTGGTGGGCGGGCGTGTGAGGAATTCGTGGAGAATGCAGCCCTGTTGCCGGCCCAGTCCCAGGCCGACTCTGTCTCAGCCGGCGAGCTCCCGAGGACCTTTCATCTGGAGAGTCGGGACGGGCGGTGGTGATGCCGGGCGAGCTCGACGGGACGATGCCCTGATGTACTCCTGAAGGACGAAACCCACCCGATCAGAGCAGGGCGGACTGGCCCCGGGCCACGCGCTGTCCCCGGCGGCGGCGGGGCGACTCGGCGGGGTGCTCCACAAGAGCCACGACACGGTCGGACATGAACCGGCCGCTCCGCACGGTCTTGCCGGTTCTGGTGACCTCGGCCACTTCCACGACGCCTCGGGAGGTCGTGACCTCCACGTGCCGCCCGGACTTGCTGGCGTCGATCTCGAACGTCTGCACGCCGGTCCCGACGTCGATCACGATCTCGACGCGGTCGCCCTTCATGGCCTCATCCTAGTCCCGCCGGCCGACAGGGCGTTTCGGCCTATGCCACGGCATCACGCCTCGTGGACCCAGCCGAAGTGCCGCTCGCGGACGTCGGCCTTCACCGCTTCGGGCAGGAAGCTGGCCTCGAGCGCGTTGGCCGTTACGCGCTTGAGTTCGCTGTCGTCGAACCCCAGGACCTCCTCCGCGACCGATAGCTCGTGCGTGAGGTCGATGCCGAACAACCCCGGGTCGTCGGTGTTGATGGTCACGCGCGCGCCCTCCTGGAGGAGCCGACGCGCGGGATGATCCTTCAGGCTGGGGACCGCGTTCGTCCGCTGGTTCGACGTGGGGCACATCTCGAGGGCAACGCCGCGGTCGATCACGAGCTCCGTGACCACGGGATCCCACGCCACGCTCACGCCGTGGCCGAGACGGCTGACCCCCAGGGCCTGGACGGCCTCACGCGGATAGTCGGGACCCCCGGACTCCCCGTAATGGGCCGTGAGCGGGATGCCGGCCTCACGGAGGGGCGCCAGAACGCCGGCGAACGTCGCGGCCGGGTGATGGAGCTCGTCGTCGGCTAGGTCGAACCCCACCAGGTGCTCCCGGTTGCGGAGTGCGAACTCGACCGTTCGCTCGGCGGACTCGATGCCGTAGGACCGGCTGACGATGGCGATCAGTCCGACGGCGACATCGCGGTCCCCGGCCTTATCGACGCCGGCCCGGATGGCCTCCAGAGCCCGATCCCAGTCCAGCTCGAAGGGCTTGCACAGGAACTCGGGGGAGAACCTGAGCTCCGCCAGTCGCACGTTGTCCGTGGCCAGGTCCTCGACCGCCTCGAACGCGATCCGCTCCACCGCACCGAAGTCTCGGAATGCCTCCTGGGCGACGCGGAAATACGTCAGGACCTCGGCCAGGCTGCTCATGGGCCGCAGCACCTGGGCCTCAGGCGCGAGCTCCTCGGGGGTTCGGGCCCCGAGCGGCTGGCCCGCCTCCCGGTAGAGGTCGATGATGGTCTGGAGCCGGATCGCGCCCTCCAGGTGGCGGTGGAGTTCGACCTTGGGGAGCGAGCGAAGGTCCATGGCCCGGAGCCTAAGCGTCCGCGGTCGGGCGGGTGCGGTCGGAGGCGCCCGCGGTCGAAGGCGCACCAGCACGCGAGCCGTTAGCATCCGGTCCGAGTCGCGAGAGGGACGGATGCTGCTCGAGGGCAAGAGGCTCCTGATCACCGGCGTGCTGACGCGCGACAGCATCGCGTACTCGGTAGCGGAGGCCGCTCAGGAGCAGGGCGCGGAGCTCGTCCTCACCTCGTTCGGACGGGCCATGAGCCTCACCGAGAAGAGCGCCAAGCGGCTGCCGCAACCGGTTGACGTGCTGGAGATGGACGCGAACAACCCCGACCACATCCAGGCGGTGGCCAACGACCTGGCGAAGCGATGGGGACGGGTCGACGGGTTCCTGCACGCGATCGCGTTCGCCCCGCGGGACGCGCTCGGCGGCAACTTCCTGAATACGCCGTGGGAGAGCGTCCAGGCGGCACTCCAGACCAGTGCGTACTCGCTGAAGGCCATCGCCGTGGGGATGCTGCCGCTGATGGGTGAGCAGGGGGGCGGCGTCGTGGCTCTGGACTTCGATGCCTCGGTGGCCTGGCCCCTGTACGACTGGATGGGCGTGGCCAAGGCGGGCCTGGAGTCTGTCGCGCGCTACCTGGCGCGCGACCTCGGGCGGCACCGGATCCGAGTGAACCTGGTTTCGGCCGGCCCGCTTCGAACCATCGCGGCCAAGGGCATCCCCGGGTTCGACGCGCTCGCCGACGGGTGGGGCGAGCGCGCGCCGCTCGGATGGGACACCGGCGACCCCACGCCGGTGGCGAAGGCCGTGGTGTTCCTGCTGTCGGACTGGGCCTCGGGGATCACCGGGGAGATCCTCCACGTCGACGGCGGGTATCACGCGATCGGCTCCTCCCTGCCGGAGGAAACCGAGTAGGTCTCCGCGGAACCCATACCGGCTCCGCCCGGTCTACCCTTCGACCGTGGCGGGCTGGCGCGAGGACGACCCTGGACTCCCCATCAAATTCGGGCCCTGCTCGAACGGCGAGTACGACCCCCAGCCCCTCTCGCCGGTCATGCGGGAGACCGTCCGGCGGGCGGGGGAGGAATGCGAGCGGAACGCCAAGCGCCTGGGGATGAGCCGGCGCGAGTTCCTCCTCTCTGTCTGCGGGGCGGCCACCACCCTCCTCGTGCTCGACGCCTGTACGCGCGAGGCCGTCCGCCACGTGTCCGGCTCGTCCGGCGCGACCCCGGGCGGCGGCTACTCCATCCCCCCCGAGGCCACGACCGAGCCCGATGCCGCGCACGGGGCGATCGGGGGCGAGGAGTTCGTGTTCGACATCCAGGGTCATCTTCTCGAGTACGACCTGAACCCCGTTCTGAACGGGCAGGACTTCTGGACGCGGTTCCCCCAGCGGTACTGCGGCGAGGACGATCCTCGGACCTGCTACTCGATCGACCACTTCATGGAGCTGATGTTCCTGCGGAGCGACACGTCGATGCTGGTCCTGTCGGCCCTCCCGATCTATCCGGAGGGCAGCCCGCTCTCTGCCAAGGTCATGGCCGAGACGCGGAGGGTGGCCGAGGGGCTGTGCCGAGACGACCGCGTGCTGCTTCACGGCCAGGCCCTGCCCAATGTCGGGCCGCTTCGAGCGAACCTCGAGGCCATGGAGGACCTGACGCGCACGTACCCCATCGTGGCGTGGAAGACGTTCACCCACTTCCCCGACGTCTTCCAGCACGACGGGAACGCCTGGTGGCTCGACGACCACGAACGCGGAGTGCCGCAGGTGGGGGAGGCGTTCATTCGCAAGGCGGTCGAGCTCGGGATCCCTCGGATCTGCGCGCACAAGGGGTTCTCCGGGAGCAGCCGGTTCGGCTCGCCGGTCGACATCGGTCCCGCCGCCAGGCGCCATCCCGACGTCGACTTCGTCGTGTACCACTCCGGGTACGAGGCCGGAGGTTCCGAGGGGCCATACACGGCGGCCACCGCCGAGGTCGGCATCAACCGCCTGGTGTCCTCGCTGAGGCGGGCGGGGATCGGTCCGAACGAGAACGTCTTTGCCGAGCTTGGGTCGACCTGGTGGAGCGTGTTCCGGGCGCCCGACCAGGCTGCACACGTCCTGGGCAAGCTGCTCCGGTACGTGGGGGAGGACAACGTGGTGTGGGGGACCGATTGCCTGTTCTACGGCTCACCCCAGGACCAGATCCAGGCCCTGCGGTCGTTCCACATCAGCGACGAGCTCCAGGAACGCTACGGCTATCCTCGGCTGACCAAGGAGCTGAAGGCGAAGATCCTGGGGCTGAACGGGGCCCGGCTGTACGGCGTGGACCCGATCACGACGAGGTGCGAGTTCACCCGGCGCGAGCTGGCGGAGATCCGCAAGCACTTGCCCGGCAGGGATCGGACGCTCGGGCCGGCCACGGTGGCGGCCGCACAGCACGTTCGAGACCACCATTGGGAAAACGGGATGCCCTGAGGCGCCGCTAGCCGACGCTGTCGTGGACCTTGGCAGCGAGGTCCATGGCGGCGGTCGGGTCCGGCGAGATGGCGTCGACGATGAAGGCACCCGTGTCCCCATCGGTCCACACGCAGACCGCCTGGGGATCGCCGATGGTGGAGGGGCGATCCAGGACGATCGCCGCACACCGGTAGGTCACGCCATCCCTGGTCTCGGTTATGGCCCGGCCCGTGTCGACGGAGCCTCCGCCCGAGCCCGCGAAGCCGTTGGCGAAGCCCTCCAGGCCCCCCGGGAGCGGCGAGCCATCGGTCTCGAAGGCGATGACTATGAACCCGCTGGTGGAGACGTCTCCGTAGATCGCGGCCTTTGCCTCGACCTCGAAGCTCTTCAGGGCCTTCTCTATGTAGTCCGTCGCCGCGTCGGCGATCTGTGACTCGTCGTGCTGATACCCGGCGATCGTGTCGGGAAAACTGATCCCGGACTGCATCCTCTGAACGAGAAGGAAGCCCAACGCGACCAAGACCACGACGACGATCCCCGCCCACAACGCGCCGGCCATCGATCCGGTCGCTTGCGGCGCGGAGCCGGGCCACGTGGTCGTGGGTGGCCAGTTCGGCATGGGGAGTGGCTGTGGCGGGATCGCGGCGGTGCTGTGGAGGACCCCAGAGGGCGCGGCGGGGACCGGAGGCGTCCCGGGATCCGGACCGGCCCCCCAGCTCTCGGATCGCCGAGATGCGGCCGGTTCGGGTGTGACGGACGATCCCACGGTGGATCGGGGCGGGACCGGCATGACGGATTCCGGGGGGATCGCCCAGCCGGGCTCGCCCTCCTGGGGTGGAACGAGGCGCGTGCCGCAGGACATACAGGAGGTGCGGCCCGGACCGTTGTTCGTCCCGCACCAGGCGCAGCGGATCTCGTCCACCCACCCTCCTCGTTGCTCGAAGGATCGCGGGTCGGAACGACGCGCCGGCGCCTGTCCCCCGCTCAGTGGATATCGGCCGCGATGAGCTGACCTTGATAGGGGCCCCGGCCGGCCACGCACCACGCTCCGCACGTCGCCGCCAGGCGGAGGGCCTCGGGGACCTCGTATCCGGCTCCCAAGGCGAACGTGAGCCCGGCGGCGAAACTGTCTCCTCCGCCGTACGTGTCCACCAGGGGCCCGGGGAGGGGGACCGCGTCGTACGTGCCCGAGCCGCCGTCGGCGGTCTCGAACGAGCCGCCCTCCATGCCGGCGGTCCGAACGAGCAGGCCGGGCCGATGGGAGAGGACCGAGGAGTCGTACCGCTCGGAGGGGTCGCGTCCACTTCCGACGAGGGCGTCGAGCGGCACGTCGGCCGCGGCCAACAAGCCCATCACTCGACTGGTGGCCACCAGGACCCTTGCCCTGCGGGCCGCATGGACCGCCGCGGCGTCCCCGGCGGTCAGGAACACGGCGTCGACCGAGGCCAGCTCGTCCCACGGGAGGGGATCCTCGGCGAGCGGCTGCAGCCGCTCGCCGAGGGTAGTGATGGTCCGCTCGCCGCTCGAGTCGATGAACGTCACACCGCGGCGGGTGGGTTCGGTCCGCCTTGCGGCTTCGACCCGTGGACCGAGGGACTCGAGCTCCAGGTGCGCGCGCTTTCCGACGGCGTCCCTTCCCAGAGCGGTGAGGAACGTGCAGTCTCCGGCCAGTTTGTGAATCTGGACCGCTGCCACGGCGCCGCCACCTGCCGGCTCCTCCCACCACTCGGTGGCGTGGACGATCTCCCCGGCCTTCGGGACTCGGTCCACCTTGCCGAACTCGATCCACTCCACGTGGCCGACAACCGCCGTTCGCACGGGAGGCAGTGTGCCATCTGGAACGAGCGACCGACGGTATCCTCAGCCCATGCGCGAGGAGGTGCGGCTCACCACGTTCAGCCACGGCGCCGGGTGCGCCTGCAAGCTCGGACCGGCCCATCTGGACGAGGTGTTGAACCAGCTCGAGGCGCCGGCCATGCCCAGGGAGGTGCTCGTCGCTGCCGAGACCGGTGACGACGCCGCGGTGTACCTGCTGCCCGACGGCCGGGGGCTCGTGGCCACGGTCGACTTCTTTACCCCGATCGTCGACGACGCCTACGACTGGGGCCGCATCGCCGCGGCGAACGCCTTCAGCGACGTGTACGCGATGGGCGGCTCTCCGGTCATGGCGCTCAACCTTACGAGCTGGCCGGTGGACGACCTCCCCCTCGAGCTGCTGGCCCGGGTGATGCAAGGGGGACAGGACGTAGCGCATCAGGCCGGGGTCGCGGTCGTGGGCGGCCACTCCATCACCGATCCCGAGCCCAAGTACGGCATGGTGGCCATGGGGTTCGTCCCCGTCGAGCGGATCGTCCGAAACTCCACGGCCCCCGCCGGAGCCGCCCTGTTCCTGACCAAGCCGCTCGGCCTCGGCATCATCACCACCGCGATCAAGCGGCAGATGGCTACCGACCTCCAGGTGAAGGCCGCCGTCGAGGTGATGACCACGCTGAACGCGGACGCATCGGCAGCAATGGTCGAGGGCGATGCTCGCGCCGCCACCGACGTGACTGGGTTCGGCTTCCTCGGGCACCTCCAGAAGATGTTGGTCGCTTCGGGCGTGGCCGCGTCGGTCTTCGCCGGCGCTGTTCCGGTCCTTTCCGAGGTCCTCGATCTGGCCGCGGCGGACGTCGTACCGAGCGGCACCAAGCGCAACCACACCTACCTCCAGCCCTTCGTGGACTGGGCGGATCTCACCGAGCCCGAGCAGCTCGTCCTGGCCGATGCTCAGACATCCGGCGGCCTCCTGATCGCCGCCGCCGACCCCGAGGACATGCGGCTTCGCCTGGTAGCGCGGGGGGTTCAGGCCGTGGAGGTCGGCCTCACCGAGGAGGGTGAGCCCGGCCACATCACGGTCGAGGGAAGGCTCACCCCGGACTGAACCGCGATTCAGGGAATAGGGGCCCGCTGCTACAGTTATCGCTATTGCAATGATCGAGCTCGACACCCTCTTCGCCAAGGAGATCGTGGAACACGGGCTGCGGGAGCTTCCCAATGAGGCCTGCGGGCTGATCGCGGGGACCGACGGAAGTGCCGTGAAGGTGTTCACCATGCGCAACGTGGACGAGAGCCCCACCTCCTACCGGCTCGACCCCACCGAGCAGCTGCGGGTCACGAAGGAGATCGAGGAAACGGGCTCCGAGCTGTGGGCCATCTACCACACCCACACGCACACCGAGGCCTATCCCTCGGAGACCGATCGCGACCGAGCACAGTGGGTGCAGCCCTTCTACCCCAATGTGCACTACGTGCTGGTGTCCCTGTCCGACCGGGACAACCCGGTGGTCCGTGCCTTCCGCATCACCGACGGGGAGGTTGCCGAGGAGGAGCTGACGATCCGATGAGCCCGGGGTTCACCGAGGAACAGGTCCGCCGATACTCCCGCCACATCATCCTGCCCGGGATCGGGGGTGAGGGACAGCGCAAGCTGCTCGATTCGAAGATCCTGGTGATCGGCGCTGGCGGCCTCGGCTCTCCGGTGGCGATGTATCTCGCGGCCGCGGGGGTGGGGACGCTCGGGATCCTGGACTTCGACCGGGTGGACGAATCCAACCTTCAGAGGCAGATCCTGCACTCGACCCCCGATGTTGGGCGGCCGAAGGTGGCGAGCGCTGTGGACCGGCTCCACGCCATCAACCCGACGATCGAGATCGTTCCGTACGACACCATCCTTTCTTCGTCCAATGCGTTCGAGATCCTGGACCCGTGGGACGTCGTGGTGGATGGGACCGACAACTTCCCCGTGCGGTACCTGGTGAACGACGCGACCCAGATGCTGGGCAAGCCGCTCGTCTATGGGTCGATCTACCAGTGGGACGGACAGGCCACGGTGTTCATGCCGGGCCACGACGGGCCGTGCTACCGATGCTTGTTCCCCGAGCCACCACCTCCGGGCACGGTTCCCTCATGCGCGGAGGGGGGCGTGTTCGGCGTGCTCCCCGGCATCGTGGGGAGCATCCAGGCCACGGAGGCCATCAAGCTGATCACGGGCGTGGGGGAGCCGTTGATCGGCCGCCTCCTGCTGTTCGATGCCCAGGCCATGGACTTCACCACGGTGCGCGTCCGATGGGATGCCGATTGCCCGGTGTGCGGGAAGGAACCGACCATCACCGAGCTCATCGACTACGAGGCATTCTGCGGCCTCGCGCCCGGGGAGGCCCCGCCGGAGGCGGAGCACGGCGTGTCCACCACCGTGTAGAAGGAGTGACCACCCAGTGTCGGTTCGCGTGAAGCTCCCCACGATCCTGAGGAGGCACGCCGGCGGGGAGGCCCTGGTGGACGCCGAAGGCTCGACGCTCCGCGACCTGCTGTCCAACCTGGAATCCCGATACCCAGGCATCACGAAGAACATCGTGGCCGACGACGGTGGACTCCACCGGTTCATCAACGTCTACGTGAACGACGAGGACGTGCGGTACTTGGGCAGTCTCGAAACAGCTGTGAAAGAGGGCGATGTCGTGTCGATCCTCCCGGCTGTTGCAGGAGGTCAGAGGTAATATCGGCCCCTGCTTCCCGGTGTCAAGCCGACATGCGACGAATTTGAACCATTCGCCTTGACCTAGTCGGCACCCGCTCGATTGCTGACAACATGCTGACACGGCCAGTTCAGCAGCATGCCCGTTGGAAAGAGGCCGCAGAACCTGTCTCAGGTTGACGCCAAGGAAGAGCACGATGAGGGCAAGACCGAAAATTATGGTCTGTTCAGCCTCTTCCAGCGGGCGTGCTGGCATCTCTGTGCCCTAGCAGCGACTAGAGCCTCCAGTGGGCTG